>Ga0207901_1000014_pt1 | contig 176948 bp, 168 predicted proteins | sample LinPmetageLP46_FD_184057 | JGI IMG/M metagenome (GOLD analysis project Ga0207901, IMG submission 184057) | Marine viral communities from the Pacific Ocean - LP-46 (SPAdes) | ecosystem: Environmental > Aquatic > Marine > Oceanic | place: Pacific Ocean | collected 2011-06-12
TATTCGGCCTGTACACGCCGATCCAGCCAAAGCCGGAATTGCAGTTCAACTACCCCTTCTTTTAATTGCCGCCGATAGGCTTCTTCAACCGTTAGGGTGCCATCCGAATTGTACGACCCCAGCCAACCTTCACCGGCTATCCGCTTACGGTCCATCAGGATTCTTGTGTATTCATAACTGTCTCTGGGATGGCGGCCGGTAAATCTGCGAGGTAGGGCTACCTGGATGCGTTCGTGGAAATTATCGGGGTATCCGCCACCTATGTCGGAATGGGCACCGGGCAGCACCCACTCGTCAAAATGATCTGGCAGGCGGCCATCCGGCCCCCGCAGACTGTTGAGGGAAAAGTTGTAACGCCACTCGTCCCGGGCCGTCAGGTGTACGGCTCTCTGAACAGCGTCGGCGGCGATATCCACGCGCTGCACCAGGGCCTTCTGCATATACTTGGCAAATGACTTTCACCAGCGGTCAAGCTGAAGGCCATGCTCCTTAAGATAGGCACCATTATCCGATAAATAGCGTTCGGTTCTCTTCTCATAGTACTCAGGGTGAGTGTCTATTTTGACGGCTTTATAGCGTCCGACTTCGATAGCCGTCTCACCCCAATTCATGATCCACAGGACGACCGTGCCACCGGGCGCGAGTCCAAAAACCAAGTTATATCGGGGTAAGTTATGGAGTTTCCCCCATTTGTGTACAGGTGCGGGTTGCTCCATACGCTCACGCAGGGCTTCAGGGTCTGGGATATGGACCAGCCGGGTGTAGGATTGCTGCTCGGCAAAGGAAAACCAGGTTATGTGAACGTAGTCTGGCATGGGAGCCAGTTCGCCGCCCCCCGTTCCCGGACTTTTCCAGCAACAACCAGTGATTCCAACCGGCCACCACCAGGCTCGCTCACCGGTCGCTTCAAACTGTAGTGGCTTGACCCACGCGTCGTAATGACGTGGAACAGCCACTCGAGCATTGTACGTTACAGGCCGATCCCATTTGGGAGTGCCCGCGAGGGAGCAACCGCCCGATAGAACACTTGAGCAGAACACGATAGAGAGTATTACGAGCTTCTTGATCATTTGAGACCCCTGTTCGGATGCACACCCCGCACGTTGCCGGGTGCAGGCTTGAATGGAAAAAGTGACCCGGCAATCTGGTAATGGGCTGAGTGGTGAATGTAGCGTTGACGAAGCAGAGCTTCCTCTGCAGCAGACAGTTGCAGTGGCTGACCTTCGTTGATGTGACGGGTGATCTTGGCAGCTATAGATTGAAGTTCATCCGGTAAGATTATCTCCGGGTCGGCAGGGTCTATCGGGTCAAGTGGCACACCCGCATCTTTTGCCAGCCGGTACATCTGCCGCAAGGCTATTCGAGAATATTCGGCCTGTACACGCCGATCCAGCCAAAGCCGGAATTGCAGTTCAACTACCCCTTCTTTTAATTGCCGCCGATAGGCTTCTTCAATGGATAGCGTGCCATCCGGGTTGTGCAGCCCCAACCAACCTTCGCTGGCTATCCGTTTACGCTCCATCAGAATTCTTGTGTATTCATAACTGTCTCTGGGGCGGCGGCCGCTAAATCTACGGGGCAAGGCTACCTGAATGCGCTCTTGGAAATTATCAGGGTAGCCACCACCAATATCGGAATGAGCACCGGGCAATACCCACTCGTCAAAATGGCCAGGCAGGCTGCCATCTGGCCCTCGCAGGCTGTTGAGGGAGAAGTTATAACGCCATTCGTCCCGAGCGGTCAGGTGCACGGCTCTTTGAGCGGTATCGGCGGCAATGTCCACGCGCACCTCACCGTTGTTGTTATTGTGAGCTGAAAAGTCGGCACCCAGTATGTCTACTACAGCCGCTACGGTATCAAACAGACCCAGAAAACGAATGGTGACGGTTTTCGGCCAGGCAATGCTCTGCTTTTGAAACGCCTGCCCCAAAGCACCACGGGCACCATCCTTCACCTCATTCACGAAATGTCGGGCAGTGGCAGCACCTCGGCTGAAGCCGAAAACATCCAAAACAAAATTGTCAATCCGAGGGCCTGCACCCTGATAGATTTGTTCAGCTAAATTCTCACAAGCTGATTCCATTTTAGCGAGAACACCGCGTTCCCCGGTACCCGTTCCCATAGCCCAGGCATCGTCCTCTTTACCGGATTTGGTGCCAACGCCTGAGACGTAGGTACGAATTCGATGATTCTCTACGGTCAATGTGTTCGTAGAAAAGAGCTGATATAACGTGTGGATCTTCGACACATTAGTCTCAGCATTAAGGTAACTGCCCTCCATCAGTTGCGAGATTTCAGCACTGCAGGCTTCCTCACTGATGGCCCCCGCCGCCTGAGCGGTCAGGCATTCATCCACCTTTCGCTCAAAGGCACCGGTGTTATCGCGGCTGTTACCGGTGCCGTCGAAGAAAATTCCGGCCTCAACGGTCACTTTGGGGCGGAGGTCAGGCTGACCTGCTGCATGGCGTTTCGAGGCTTCAATTTCTTCGGGGGTCGCTCCTTCCAGTCCTGCGTCTACCAGGGCGCCTTTGGCTTTGGCCCACTCAACAAAGCCGAAAGGGTCTTTGTCCAACGCTTGCGTGGCCTCAGGGGTCAGTTGGCCTTGGCTGTTCAGGGCACCCGCCTTGGCGAAATCCACCACCGGTGCTGTGGAGGTGGCTACGCCTAAAATGATACGGGGTTTGCCGGTGATGATCTGGCCGCCGTGAGAGGTTGGGCTGCCCATATGGGCCAAGGGCCTACCGTCCAGCAGAGCCAGTGGATAGCCCTGAGCGATCATGGCACCGCAACCGCAGGCATCGCCCACCCGGGCAATGGGCATGCCATCCACATTGGCGGTCGCACCGTTCGCAATAATGGGGCTGCTGCCGTGGCCGGGTATGGGGCAAATATGGGTGTCGCCAACGCAGGCGACCTTGAGGTTGCTCATGGGGCATTCCTTCCTTGGGTAATAACCGGTTTTAGTCCGAAAACCGGCTTGTCTTACGACAAAAGAAGCGTAGCCAATTTTTTGTCAAGATACCATTGTCAGCCTGAATACAATTTCTAGCACTGGGCGTGTCGATCGCTAGGTGGATTTAAAGCCGGCTAACTCTGCTCATTAACCGGCTCCAGTCGATGGGTAGCCGCTTTTCGAGGTTGGCCAATGCGGGGTCTTTCGGGTGTATGGCCTCGAACGGCTGTTTGCTGGCGTACACAACGGTGTTGTTGGTTTTGCTCTTGAATGCCAGCAACACGGCAAAATGCTTTCGCAGTTGGCGGAAATACGGCCCTTCGGGGTCGGGTGTGCGGTGGTAGTTCAGAATCAGCCAGCCACCGGGGCTGAGCGCCCGGCTGCAGTTTTCTACAAATTGGCGCTGTGCCTGTGCGGGGCTCATGCGATCTGCGCTGTATAGGTCGGCCAGGATCATATCGGTACTGGCACCGGGAAGATCGATCAGGGCGTTGCGGGCATCGGCAATGGTGACCTTTAGGCGCTCGCTGTCGGGTAGTCCGAAGTATTCCCGAGCCACGTCCAGCACAGCTTGTCTCAGCTCTACCGCATGTACCCGGCATTCTGGGTATAGATGGTGAAACGCACTGGCCATCACGCCACCACCAAGCCCCAAGATGGTGACGTTTTTGGGCTCGCTAAAGGCAGCGGGCAGCAGCATCGCCCGGCTATACTCGTGCACGGGAACGTGTGGGTGTTGTCGGTCGATTTTGCTCTGCTCAAACATCGAGTTAAAAGTCAGTACCCGGTGTTTGCGGTAGTCGATCACCAGAATACTGCCGAGTTTGTCCCGACAGTGGTGGATAATCTCGCCTTTGTTGAACATATGGTGCTCTTTGCGGAAGCTGGGCTAGCGATCCAGGTGTTTAATAGCGTCCTTCGCATCCATCGCACGGGCAAGGCTCAGCGCCGTATTGCCCTCGGCATCCTGCAATTGCGGATCTGCCCCGGCTTCAAGCAGGCGCTCAATCATATTCGTGCGGTTGAACATGGCGGCGCACATAAGCGGTGTTTGCAGTCGATCGTTGGCAAGATCTGGATCGGCACCTTTATCCAGCAGCAATCTGGCGGCATCTACATGGCCGTTGTAGGTGGCAAGCATAAGTAGGCTGTCGCCGTTGCTGGTGCGGATGTCTACTGGCACTCCGGCTTCCAGTAGGGGACTGAGCATCTTTGTGCCGCCGTTGCGTGCCAGCTCAAATATCCCTTGGGCAAAGGCGATGGCATCTTCATCCAGTTGGTTCTCTGGTTGCTGCGGCTGGCCGGGTTTGTGCTCGCTCATCTGGGCTCCGTTAAAAAATTCTGAAAAGTTGGTATAGCCGTTGGTATGGCTGTTGTTGTAGATAGGGGTACGATACCTTTGATACAACCTTTTAACACAGAATGTGTTCGTCTCTGGCACAATCACTAAGATAGAGACGAGCTATTAACCGCAACAACCAATAGGAGAAAGCGCCATGAAACTGAACGTTGAGGGTATTGAACAGGGCAAGCCGGTCCCGGAGATATTCGCGTTCGGCGTGTTCCACCCGGAAGATCACATGAGTTTTGGCCCCAACCGAAACCCGGAAATATCCTGGAATGATGCACCCGAAGGCACGAAAAGCTTTGTGGTGATGATGTTTGATCCAGATGTGCCCAGCATTGCGGATGATGCAAACCAGGAAGGCAAAACAATTTCAAAGGATATTCCACGGGTGGATTTTTTCCACTGGCTGCTGGTAGACATTCCTGCTCGTGTCAGCCTTATTCCCGAAGGCGAAGACAGCGATGGTGTGACGCCTAAGGGTAAAGACGGCGGCCCAGGCCCAGTCGGCTTGCGTGGGGTGAACAACTTTACCCAGTTTTTGGCCGGCAACCCGGATATGGCAGGCACCTACAGCGGCTACGACGGCCCCTGCCCGCCCTGGAACGATGAGCTGCTGCACCACTATCATTACGAAGTGCATGCCCTGGATGTAGAGTCTCTGGGGCTTTCGGGGGAATTTGATGGCGAGGCGGTGCGTAACGCCATGGAAGGCCACGTTCTGGCCAGTGCCAGGGTTACCGGAACCTACACGCTGAACCCGGATCTGCGCTAAGGCCAATAGTGACTGGGCAGGTTATAAGTCTGCCCAGTTTAGGGCTCTGAAGTCGAAGCTGTTTTCCAGTGTTGGTTTGATAATCCGGAAATACGGCGATGCATCAAAATCTCTGGGCGTGAATAAGGATGTTTGCCGAATTCGATAGTGCTCCCGAATGCAGTCTGTGCAGTTTGGATCGTCTGAAGGAATAGTGTCGATGGTTGGAAGTATGGGGTAGTGCAGGTGCTGGAAGCCCTCAGCAATAAATGTGGAGCAGATGGTTCGTGTTGGGTCACCACTTCCGAACGCCAGCAACTTGTGCCTGTGCCGCGAAGGAACCGGGGGCGTTTGAATAAGGTAGCGGGCCAGATCAAACACGTTCTTCAGATCGTACTGGTTGCCCAGCCGGCTTAGAGCGTAATCGGTGAGCACACGAATGTTATCGTCATCAAGCCCTACAGGGCGGCATATGCGGGTATGGCTGTTGCGATAGAAAGACAGCGGTAAAGTGCGAATGCCCAGCTCCAGATCTGCCTCAATCAGTGTGTGAGGCTCGCCGTCCTCGGTGATCCCCAGCCCGGCATCGGGTCCCAGATAGAGCGTCGCATGAGACCAGGCCGATTGGGTCAGGTACTTTATTGCCATGCTGATGCGCGTTTCACCGTCAATCAGCAACACATCTCCGGGCCGGAGCGTATTTTCCAGAGTCTCATAGGTGGAGGTACGCACTGAGTGATGTGACACCTGCTTGGAAAGATAAGCAGCGAGGTGCTTTGCCAGCCAGTTCAGGAACATTCTTCGCTCCGGTGAAGGATGTTAACGGTTAACTATAGACACTAGTATGGCAGCTGTAAGCGTCAAGAATATGCGCCATATCGTCGCCCAAAGCTTCCAGGTCCCCGGAAGAGAGGTTGCGCTCTGCAATGGAGCGCAAGCCCATGATCTGACTTTGCATCAGCCGGGCCAAGCGGGTGCAATCTGTTGAATCTTTTAGTTCGCCCCGTTGTTTGGCCTTTTCTAGCAATTCCGAGAAAGATTGCTCGATGGCTCCGAGGATTTCCTGCGCTTGGTGTGAGTGCCCAGCGTGCGTATTGCTTGCCTCTAGTAGGGTTTTAACGATGAGACAGGCCCGGGAGGGAGCCTCGTTTTTATCGGTGCAGCTGGTCGCGATTTTTCGGAGGTAGCATTTGAGCCCGTCCAGAATGGAGTCGTAGCCTGCCATATGCTTGGCAAGCTCTGCACCTGCAGCTTCTGCATAACGAGCCAGCGCTTCAGAATAGAGCCCATCTTTGCTTCCAAACGTTGCGTAGATACTGCCTGGGCGCATATCCAGAACCTGCTCAATCTGCTTCATTGAACTCCCGTGATAACCCTTTTTCCAGAACAGCCCCATGGCTTGGCTAAGGGCCGCTTCTCGATCAAAACTGGGACTTCTTGCCATGGAAATCACCGTAAATTACGATTTTGAGTGTGCATTCAATTATAGCTTGAAGGATCGCTCATTAATAGTTACGGTGTTGGGGGTGATTTTGGGGTTGTCACAGCAAGTGATGAGCAACTATATCAACCATATTGCCGAAAACCCTTCCCGCTCCCAACGTGACCGGTAGAATACCCTGATGAACCGTTCACAATGGGCCTTCCGTCTCACTATCCTGATCACTATCGCACTCGTGATGGGGGCTATTTGGCTGATCCTTCGTAAACTGGGTATGCCGGTAAGTCTGGCACCAGCAGCGCTGTCTGAGTGGCTTAACGATCAGGGCATGTTCGGACCACTGTTGCTAATGCTGTTGATGATCCTCGCGGTAGTTGTCGGGCCCATCCCGACACTGCCCATCAGCGCCGCAGCAGGCTTGGTGTATGGCATGTATACCGGAACGGCCATTGCGGTGGTTGGCGCGCTCGCGGGGTCGCTCATTGCGTTTTACCTGGCGCGGATTCTCGGGCGTGATGCCGTTCAGAAAAAGCTGGAACACAATCCGATGTTCTCGGCGCGGGGGTCGCAGCGCTTCCTGTTTGTTGCGGTACTGCTGACACGGCTGATCCCTCTGTTTTCCTTCGCACTGGTCAGTTATGCCGCCGGGGTTACGGCAATACACCTCTGGCGATACGCGCTTGCGACCACTGTGGGTATGCTGCCAATGACCTTTGTTTTTGCGGGGCTTGGCCAGAGCTTTGAGTTCAATCCAGTGCTGACGGTGATAGCCGCCGTTATTGTCCTGGTGCTTATGAGCACCCTGCCGATTTATCTTGGCCGGCACACGAACTCCAGGCTGGCCCGTTGGCTGCATCTGGATGGTGATGTTTGAGCCTATGTCCGTTCTGTGTAACAGAAAGCGAAGTCTGTTGTCTGTAACCACACTCTTCACTAAAAACCCGATGCAACTGGGAGCGATTATGCTTGGTTACCGACGTTTGTCATTTGTTCTGGCCTTTCTTGTTATGCCTGCCCTGGCGTGGGCCGATATTAATTCCGGGTTTTATGCGGGTTATCAGCGCCTTCTTACCGATTATCTGGACGAACAGACCTTACCCGGTGACGGACTGGTTTCCGCCTTCGATTACCGGTCTGCCCTGGCCGATAATGACCTGCAACAAACGTTGGCGGACCAACGCGCCAAACTGATGGGATTCAAGCCCGAGACCCTGGAGGGGCGAGAGGAATCCGTTGCCTTTTGGATTAACGCCTACAACTTTTTCATGGTTGCCCAGATACTCACTGAGCGACCAGATGGTGAACTGGTTTCGTCCGTCTGGGATTATGGTGGCCGGGTGAATCCGTTTGTTGACAGTGTGTTTGAACAAAAGAGCTTTGCTATCGGAGGGCGAGCGTACAGTCTTAATGAGATTGAAAAGGAAATCCTGCTGGGCGACGATTATGCCGACAAGGGCTGGAAAGATGCCCGCGTTCATTTTGCAGTGAACTGTGCTTCGGTTGGCTGCCCGCCACTTCGGGACACCCTTTATACTGCAGATAATCTGGAAGACATGCTCGCAGAAAATACCCGTCGGGCGTTCAGCACAGAGCATCACCTCCGTGTAAACGGTGAGGCGCTCTATGTCACCGAACTATTTAAATGGTACGAAGAGGACTTCACCGAGGTTTCCGGTTCTGAGAAGGCTTTCATTGAAGAATGGGCTGATCCGGTAGTGGCAGATCGAGTGGCAGACACAGAAACCATAAAATTCATCGACTATGACTGGACTTTGAACAGCCCGGCTAATTTTCCCGAGTTGCGTTAATTCCGCTCTCGGCCAGTCCGCGCATACGAGGTATCGATAACTGGCTGGCCCGTTGTGTTATAGATTTCCGGGAAGAAGCACGAAAAATCAGGGGTTTTCATATAACCAAATGCCATATATGCAGGGCTGTTAATTACTGGAAATAGAATTTATAATGATCGCTCAAAAACTGATAGTAATAGAGGAGAAGCGCCATGAGCCGTCTATTGGCCATTGTTCTACTGGTTGCCAGCTCGTTTGCGTGGGCGGATGGTGATAAAACACCGCCTTTGGTTGATGCCAGCTGGCTTGAAGCGCACCTCGAGCGAGATAACCTAGTGGTGTTGGATGTTCGCTCCGGTATCGACAACGGTGGCGATCGCAGCAGTTTTCAGAACGCCCATATCCCCGGGGCTGTTTACAGCAGCTACACCGGTGATGGCTGGCGCGAAAGTCGGGACGGCGTCAGGGGCCTGTTGCCGCCTGTCGCAAGCATGGAGCGCCTGATTGGTAGCCTGGGAATCAGCAACGACGATACCGTGGTGGTTGTACCTGCCGGCACGGGCGCAACCGATTTCGGAAGTGCCGCCCGTGTGTACTGGACCTTCAGAGTGCTGGGCCACAACGAGGTGACCATTCTCAACGGTGGATTTGCTGGCTGGAAGGCTGCTGGTTACCAGGTGGACAGCGGTGAGGGGAATCAGCGGGATGTAGTGCAGTTTGAAGGTACCCTGCAGCCGGAATTGCTTGCAACTCTGGAGGAGGTTCAGGAAGCCAGAGATAGCCAGGCACAACTGGTGGATGCGCGCCCGAGCGACTATTTCAGAGGCGAAAACCAATCTCCGGACGCCAAAGCCCCTGGCACAATTCCCGGTTCCCGCAGTTTGCCCCACGCAGGCTTTCTTGGTGAACAAAACGCAGTCTGGTACCTGAACGAAGAAAGTATTACCGCGCAGGTGAATCAGGCCGAGCTGAATCCTGGAACCCGCACCATCGCTTTTTGCAATACCGGCCACTGGGCGGCCACAGACTGGTTCGTGTTGAGTGAGTTGGCAGGGTTCAAGGAAGTGGCGCTCTACGATGGCTCCATGGCGGAGTGGTCTCAGGACAGCAGTCGCCCGATGCAGGTAGCGAAGAAAGGGCTTGGCAAGCTTCTCGACCTGTTTAACTAACCTGCTTAACCGAGTGGACTCGTAATGACAGATTCTGCAATTCTCCCGCCCGGGCTTCAGCAGCCCGGCTGGCAGATGGATCGATTTATTGTAGCAACCGCGCTGGCAGGCTTTGCCTTGCTGGGTGGGCTGATCTGGCTGGAAACAGCGCCCTTCATGGTGGCGCTGTTTGTAATTGGTACTGTGTTGGGCATGGCCCTGTATCACGGGGCCTTCGGCTTTACCGCAGGTTGGCGCAATCTGGTGGTTAAAAAGCGGGGCGCCGGTATGCGTGCCCAACTGATGCTGTTTGGTCTCTCTTCCGTGATTATGGTGCCCATGCTCTACAGCGGGCAGGCCGGGCTTGTGGGTGCTGTTGCACCGGTGGGCACGTCTCTTGTTGTAGGCTCCTTCATTTTCGGGCTTGGCATGCAGCTTGGCGGGGGGTGTGGCTCTGGCACCTTGTTTACCGTAGGCGCCGGCAACATCCGCATGGTGGTTACGCTGGTGTTTTTTATAGCTGGCACTGTGCTTGGCTCTATCCATCTGCCCTGGTGGCTTGATCAGCCAGGCTTTGACCCGGTGCCACTGGTCAATACTTTTGGGGTCAGTGGTGCAATTGTTGTTCAGCTTGTGGGGCTAGGCCTGATTGCCCGCTGGGTTAACCGGGTTGAACGCAAGGCTCACGGTAATCTTGAGCGGGATGAACTGCTCTGGAAAGGCCAAGGGCATGGCGTATTCAGAACCCTGCTTAGTGGCCGCTGGCCGTTTACCTGGGCGATTCTGATCCTCGCTGCGGGTAATGCGCTGACCCTGGCGATCAGCGGCGCCCCCTGGAGCATTACCTTTGCCTTTAACGTGTGGGGCGCCAAAGCCCTGGAAGTGGTGGGTGTGAATATGTCCCAGTTCGAGTTCTGGACCTGGGAATACCCTGCTATGGCCTTGAAGGATTCGGTGCTCACCAACGCTCCCTCGGTAATGAACTTCGGGCTGTTGCTCGGCGCCATGCTGGCGGCGGGCCTGGCCAACCGTTTTAATGAGGCGAGCCGTAACCGGCCGGAAGGTCGCCAATTCCTGGCCTCCGTGGTAGGTGGTTTGCTGCTGGGTTACGGTGCCCGTTTGGGCTTTGGCTGCAACATCGGGGCGCTGTTTTCAGGAATTGCCTCAGCCAGCCTGCACGCCTGGATCTGGTTTGCCTGCGCCTTCGCCGGGTCTTTGCTAGGTATTCGTTTGCGGCCCTGGTTCCGGCTGCCCAACTGATGCGGGAGAAGAACATGGAACGAGCTTATAGCCCCGCCCGCATTCTGGTAATGCTTGGGGTCATTCTGGTACTGATTATGGCAGACCACCTGAGCAGCCCTACCTTTGCGTTCAATTCCGGGCAGGGCAACGTGCAAACAGCGTTGAGCCAGCGGGATGAAACAGCCTGCGCGCCTTGTGGAGCACCCTGCCCGTCGACACGAGACTGACCCATTACATAAGCTAGCCGGTACTCTTTCATACAGGGTTGGTGGCCAGGATCTTCTTCAGAAAATCCTTTGTTCGGGGGTCCTTCGGGTTATGGAAAATCTCGCTGGGTGGGCCCTGTTCCACAATGTGGCCGCCGTCGATAAAGATCACGCGGTCGGCCACGTCCCGTGCAAAAGACATTTCGTGGGTGACCACCATCATGGTCTGGCGCTCTGACGCCAGCTGTTTCATCAGTCCCAACACCTCCTCCACCCACTCGGGATCCAGTGACGACGTGGGTTCATCAAACAGGATAACCTCGGCACCGGCGGCCATGGCGCGGCCAATGCCAACCCGTTGCTGCTGGCCACCAGACATGGAGGCGGGGTAGGCATCTGCCTTTTCGGCCAGGCCGATCTGCTCAAGAATTTCGCGGGCCCTTCGGTAAGCCTTTTCCTTGGGCCATTTATCCACCACCAGCAGACGCTCGGCAATGTTCTGCAGCGCCGTCTTGTTGGCAAACAACGCGTAGTTCTGGAACACAAAAGCGGTTTGTCGTCGCATGGCGAGAATGTCCCCCCGGCTGGCCCGGTTTACATCCACCGTGAGATTGCCCACAGTCATGGTTCCTGACGTGGGCTGTTCCAGGAAATTGATGCAGCGCAACAGGGTGGATTTGCCGGTTCCCGAAGGGCCGATGATCACCACAATTTCGCCCTTCTCAATGGTCAGGTCGATTCCGTCGAGAACAACGGTCTTGCCGAAATGTTTGCTCAGTGATTCCAGTTTGATCATCGGTTATAGGCCTTGTTCAGGCGGGTTTCCAGATAGTTCTGAAGCTTGGAAAGCAGTTCAACCACGATCCAGTACATGATGGCGGCAACAATGAACGCCTCGAAGTACAGGAAGCTGCCGGCCGCCTCTTTTTGGGTGGCGCCCATCAGTTCAGTGACGCCCAAGGTGAAGGCGAGAGAGGTCGCCTTGATCATGTCGATGAAGTAGTTCATCAGAGTAGGTAATGCCACTCGGGTAGCCTGGGGCAGGACAATCCGCCGCATCAACTGGCCATTGGTCATGCCGATTGATAGAGCGGCTTCGGTCTGGCTGCGGTCGACACCTACGATGGCGGCGCGGATAGATTCGGCCATGTAAGCGGAAAAATGCATGGTCAGGCCCATGACTGTCGCGGTGACGCCATCTATTACCGTTAGTGCACTGAACAGCTGGGGCAGCCCATAATAGAACAGGAACAATTGCACCAGCAGTGGTGTGCCCCTGAAGAAGGAAATGAACACGATAGTCAGCTGGTTGAGCACCGGAATGCGCAGCACCCGGACAACGGCAAACAGGCAGGCAAGAAACAGCGCAAGCACCATTCCGATGCCCGCCAGTTGCAGGGTGAGGGGCAGGTACCTGAGCAGAACAGGTACCAGACCAAGCATATACTCGACGTTCAACACGTCCATAGGGAATCAGGCCTCGGTGTGCCCCTTAAGGCTGGGTGATATCCGTGCCGAACCACTTCTCGGAAATGGACGCCAGGGTGCCGTTATCACGCAGGGTCTCCAGGGCCTTGTTAACTTCATCTCGTAGAGCTCGTCCGGCTTCGGTGTCGTGAAACGGGTAGGCATTGGTGATCTGTGAGAAGGTGGGGCCTGCCAGTTCAAGAGGCAAGGGCTTCTCTTTGATAATCTGGCTGGCACTGACCCGGTCCATCACGAACGCATCCACGCGGCCCAGGGCGGTGTCTCGCTCCAGATTACTCTCATAGGTTTTAATCGTGATCTGGTCCGCATAGGGAAGCTCCTCCAGGAGGGCCTCGAAATTAGAGCCCAGGTTCACAGCAACGGTTTTCCCCTTCAGGTCTTCCACACCCCTAACCTCGGTATTGCCTTCTTTGGTGACAACCTGCGCACCGTCATAAACGTAAGGGTCGCTGAAAATATACGCCTTCTTCCGCTCGTCGGTAATGGTGATCTGGTTGGCAACTGTGTCGATGCGCCCGGATTGCAGCATGCCAAACAGGCCGGAGAAGTTGGCGGTTTCGTATTGGATATCACGCCCCATCTCCTTGCCCAGCGCGTTCATGACATCGACTTCAAAACCCTTGAGCTCATCCTGCTCCACAAAGGTAAATGGGAAATACTGGCCGGACATCCCGACCCTCAACGGTTTATCCTGTGCAAGCAACGGTGCGCTTGCGAACAAGGAAATTGCCAACAATGTATTGATCAATAGTGTTTTCATAAAGCCTCCTTCCGGCGTGCATCGTACCTGAAGCATAGTCGGGGGTGAAAATTGGGCAATTACGCCCTTCATTTGTTCTCAACAAGTGATTCAACATTGGCGATGATTGCAGGGGCATCCTTAAGCCGTGCGAGCCAGCTTAGAGGAATGCCGTGCTCACCGCCGACACCGTAAAGTGCTGCCAGGGCCGGCCCAATGATCCAGGCCCGTCCACAGGAGTCGCCCCCGCATTGAATATTGGCGCGAATGGCTTCTGTATAGTTGCGAGCATGGCTCAGAATATGAAAGATCACCGGCATCGCCTCATACAGATAACAGGTGCGGCCATAGGCGTCGCCCGCGCCGGGAGCGTCCAGAACAGAGCCGGTCCGGGCTTTGTTGAGGCTATCCGAGGCCGGTGCTTCAGCAGTACCCGCGTCCAGAGCCACTGACATGGGGTTGCCCCGAAAAAGATGATCCAGAAGTCGCGCAGCGCATTTTGCCCAAGCCACGGCTTCGTCATTGTGATTGGTCACCCGCACTGCAGCTTCTACGACCGTCAGCAGGTTGTCTCTGCCGTAATAACTTGCCACCAGTGGTGGCAGCTTTGAGATTGCCGGCAGTTGCATATCGTCGGCGCCACTTTCCGGCAGCAGGTGATGGTCTATGGTCTCGGCCAGGTGAACACCGGCTTCCTGTATCTCCGGTTCCTGATAGGTAAGGCTTATGGCCTTGCGGACAGGGCCTGCCAGTTGCTCGCCGCTCAGGTGAAGGGTGTAGGGTAAAACCTTTTGAACCAACATCCGCTTTTGTTTGTCCGTCAGTTTGACTGCGGTGGCTGACAGGGCCTGTTCAATAGCTTTTTGTTCGATGGAGCTCAGGTTGTTCAGTGTGCCCCGGGTGGGGTTGTCGATATAACCCTGCCAGCGGCCACCGGGCCCGAAGAACGCCCGAAAACGCCGCTGGTAATCGCGGATATCCAGGGTGCCATTATGAGCCAGCAGGCTGTCGGTCAGCACCCCTGTGGCTGCACCATAGTGGCTGATATCACCCGCCTGTTTGCCTTCATGAGCAAAGTAACCGAAACCGCCTTTGAAATAGTCGGCTTTCGGTGGTAGAAATTCCGGTGATGCGCCGCCAACGTCATGGATGCATTGGCTGTCATACAGCCAGTGCAAACCGAGACTGGCGGCATCTGCAACCCACCCACCGGCAAGGGCGGCGATCATCGTGGCTTTTCTGTCGCTGGACACGGTGTAGGTCATTGGAAATCCTCATTGGTCTTGTTCAGAATTCAAGATTAAAACAGTGCGTTTTTAGCGCCAACTGTACGCTGCGGCCAGATGCCAGTCACTGGCCCAGGCATCCGGGGCGCAGTCCGTACGCAAAAGACAGCCATCCTCAATGCAGGGATACAGCTGGGCATAGGTCATGTTGCTGCTTTGATTGACTCGCCGATTGATATCCGCGGGCTCGAGATCTTCCAGTCGATCCTTGCCCAGGATGCTGAGCAGTTCCGCCAGGGCTCCGATGTATGAGTGATGGTAGTTGGCGACCCGCACGCCCTTGTCGGACACGTCCAGCTGTTTGTAGCGAGCAGGGTTCTGGGTGGTGATGCCAGTGGGGCACTTGTTAGTGTTGCAACTGCGGGACTGGATACAGCCTAGTGCCAACATCATGCCGCGGGCTGAGTTCACGGTGTCGGCCCCCAGAGCCATCATCCGTAGCATGTGAAACGCCGAAAAAGCCTTACCGGACGCGATGATTCTTATTTTGTTGCGAACACCGATGCCCCGAAGCGCATTGTGTACAAAATGCAGGCCATCCCGCAGCGGCATGCCCACCGAGTTGGTTAGTTCTACCGGCGCAGCCCCGGTACCGCCTTCGCCGCCGTCCACGGTAATGAAATCCGGCCGCAGACCGGTTTCGAGCATGGCTTTACAGATACCGAGGAATTCCCGTTTGTTGCCGGGGCATAACTTGAAGCCCACCGGCTTGCCGCCCGAGAGTTTTCGCAGCTGCGTTAAGAATTGGAGCAGTTCAACAGGGCTGGAGAAGGCCGAGTGCCCGGCGGGTGACAATACGTCCTCCCCCATGGGCACCATACGAATACGGGCAATTTCTTCGGTGACCTTGGCGGCGGGCAGCAAACCGCCATGCCCGGGCTTGGCCCCCTGGGACAGCTTGATCTCGATCATTTTGATCACATCCAGCCCTGCCTGCTCTGCGAAAAGATCCGGATCGAATGCGCCCTCTGGCGTGCGGCAACCAAAGTAACCGGTTCCGATTTGCCAGATCAGGTCACCGCCGTATTCAAGGTGCCAGTCGCTGACCCCGCCTTCGCCGGTGTTATGGGCGAAATTTCCGAGTTTGGCGCCGCGGTTGAGTGCCATCACCGCATTGCGGCTGAGGGCGCCGTAACTCATGGCGGAGATGTTCAACGGGGAGGCTTCATAGGGCCGGGTGCATTCCGTCCCGCCAAAGGTGATCCGCAAATTGGTTGGAAGGCACGCCTTGGGTGCAACGGAATGGTTTACCCATTCATAACCGTCGCGGTAGACATCAAAGATGGTGCCAAAGGCGCGGGTATCGTTAGCCTTTTTTGCGCGCTGATAAACCAGGCTGCGGAATTCCCGATTGACCGGAGCGCCGTCCAGATCGGATTCCACAAAGTACTGCTGCAACTCCCGCCGAACCGATTCGAACAAGTAACGGAAATGACCGATAACCGGATAGATCCTGAGGAGAGTATGTTTATTCTGGGTAAGGTCATGAATGCCCAGAATAAAAAGCGGCCCTATGATCAACCAGGCCCAGTTAATGCCCGGCCAGACAGTGCCGGCAATAACCAACGTGGCGGCCAGGGCCAGACCGGAGACTATAAAAGCTTGACGAAAGACCATAAGGGGAATCCTGTTCTGTATCGCGAACAGAACCCCAGGAGTCCTGAGGTTCGTACGGGTTTGTGAAGCCGGGTGGCTTGGATTGCTGTGCCGAACTCCTTACGTCCGCTACGGTATCAGCGGTTTTGGTGATCGACTGCAGCCCACGGTTCGCTGTTGCCCGCACCATGTAGACACTGGTAGCAGCCGATCTGTTACAAAAAAGAAGGTGCCTCTGTATAGCGGAGTTATAGATCCATGATGAACATTCAAAAATGAACTTCAGGTCGGTTGTCAATCACCAGAACATCGAGGAGTGCTAATGGGATAGGGCAGCGATTCTCACGAAAGAAAAACGTCATTTCATGGCCTTTGCTGTAACAATTGGCACTGCTTGGTAGTCCATTAAAAGTAGACCATCTAAACGGGCAAGGAAAAACACTATGACAAGATCCAAAGTCGAGTTCGCAAACGCTCAGGGTCAGAATCTTGCGGGCTTATTGGAGTTGCCGGGCCAGGGCAAGCCTTATGCTATGGCCCTATTCGCCCATTGTTTTACGTGTGGAAAGGATATTGCTGCAGCGTCCCGGATAGGGCGCGCCCTCGTGAAGCAGGGAATTGGTGTGTTGCGTTTCGACTTTACCGGGTTGGGCAGCAGTGACGGGGACTTTGGCAATACCAATTTCTCCTCCAACATCGAGGATTTGCTGGCGGCCGGCGAATTCCTCAAGCAACACTACGAAGCGCCGCGAATGATCATTGGTCACAGCCTGGGAGGCGCCGCAGTTTTGGCGGCAGCCCAGCGCATGCCGTCCCTTGAAGCAGTTGCCACCATCGGGGCACCGGCTACCGCCCATCACGTCCAGCATCTTTTTGACAGCAAGGCCGACGAGATTCGTGAGTCCGGTGAAGCCGAAGTGACCCTGGCGGGTCGGACATTCAATGTAAAGCCGCAGATGCTGGATGATCTGGTGCAATGGAATACACCGGACCATATCGGTAATCTGCGTAAGGCACTGATTATTTTCCATTCGCCGATTGATGAGGTTGTGGGTATCAACGAAGCGGCCACTATCTATCAGGCGGCCAAGCATCCCAAAAGCTTTATTTCCCTTGATAATGCCGACCATCTGCTATCAAGAGCTGCGGATGCGGAGTATGTTGCGGATATGCTCGTGGCTTGGTCCAGCCGGTATCTTTAGAGCATAAAAAAGAAATCCTGTTCACTGTGCAGATTAAGGAGATTCATCATGGGCAAAACTTATCAATCAATTGTGGTCAATGCACCGGCTGAGAAGATCTGGAATGCTCTTCGCGATTTTCATGATCTGAGCTGGGCACCGGATGTTATTTCAGACGTTGATGTGGTCGGGGAAAAGAAAGGCGACCAGTCAGGGGCCAAACGCGTACTGAATGGGGCGTTTCACGAAACCCTGCGTGCTCTCGATGACGATAACCGTGAGCTCACGTACAGCATCGACGATGGTCCCTCGCCGATTTCTCATGAAGAAATCAGCAACTACGAGGGACATGTCCGTGTTCGTTCGGTAACCGAAGGCAATGGTGGCACCTTCGTGGAATGGTATTCAAGCTGGACTGGCAATGATGAAGCAGCAGCTGAATTTTGTCATGACATTTATGCCGGGCTGCTGGGCCAACTCAAAAAAACATTTGAACGTTAAAGCGCCAAGGCGCAACCGTTCCGCCCCAGGCAGCAGTGCAGCCCGGTGACCACCCTGCAGCGTATTGAACCCACAAACGCTATCCTTTTGTTTTCATGTAACACTTTTCCCTGAGCAGTGTCTGTAAGACGTGAATGTTGAAAACACCTGGTAGCTCTCGGCCAAAGTGGTCGCGAGGGTTGCCAGCCCCATTCAGGTAACTTCACACAGGCTGCGAGGTGTTGAAATGAGTAACAATCTGAGAGGAAATAAAAAACTTGGCTCCTGACATTGTCTTCCCGGGTGAGTGAGGAACGAGCTCGTGGGCGGGTAAAAAGCCGGCACTGATTCTGTAACAATTTACAGGTTCGCCGGTCAGTAGGCCATGAGATACAGAACGACATACCTTAATTGCCGCGTTGGCCCGATGTAACCTTTGCGTTGTTGGTCGGGTCGCAAACCCCTTGGGTGGAGCTAGCCTCCACCCTTTTTTTGATTGCCTCCCCAATTATCCAGAGCCGGTCCTGGCCCCAGCAGCTGACGGTTCCATAGCGGAAACTCGGAACGCCCCAAAGCCCGCAGTCATACATCGCCTTGCGGTTTACCTCTGCCCATCCACGCCAACTCTGGTCGTTTAGCAGAGTCTTGGCCTTCTGCCATTGCAATCCAGCGCGCTCTACGATGACCTTCAGGCCCGAATCGGTTTCCGAGCGGATACCTTCGGCATTGACGGCTCGGGCGTAGCTAAGCATGTATTCGATTTCACGGCCCAGGGAGCGGGCGTATTCAAATAGGGCATAACACCTTTCCACGCCTGGCCCGAGAGGGTCAGCGACAAAACCGTAAGGAATGCTCAGCTTGTCGGCTTCTCTTTTTGTGTCGTGGAAGATGTACCACTTCTTGGCATCGGGTACCGATTGCCCGCGCATCACCATGGGGAGCACCGGCCTCAGTTGCAGAGGAATATTCCATGCCTCTGCCAGCTGGATTGCCCGTTCCAGGCCGAGGTAGGAGTAAGGGCTGCGGATGGAGAAGAACACTTCCAGAGGCGTCTCGGCGCCGGGATGGCCACCGGGTAGTCTGGTGGCGGTACTCGTTAAATCAGCCCAGGTGCGCGTATATGTGATGGCACCGGAGGCGTCCCGATTCAGCCCCTGATTCGTGAGGCTTCGCTCAAGATGGTCCAGCCGGTCCACGCCCCAGAACCACTCGCCAAGGTACCAGGTCATGCTGCCTTGATAGTGGCCGAGCCGCCGGAGCATTTTTTCATTCTCGAACAGGACTTGATCGTGAAGATCTGTAGGTGCCGGACCTGGCTCGCTTTGGGAATTGGAGCTCCAGAGATCCGCCAATATGCGGGCAGCGGTGTTGAGCCCGTCGTTGGCTTGTTCGGCATGAAGCAGTTGGGCTGTGGCGGACTTGAGTTCGGTTTCCGAGAGTGGCGTTGGCCGGTCAGGCGGCGTGAAGTTATACAGTTGGGCAATTCGTGTGGCGTCCTGTTGAGCCCACGAACCCCACAGCGCCGGCTCGGGGTACATCTCGTCATCCAACTGCCAAACAGTATGGAGCTGGAAGCGTACCCGAAAGCGCTCCTGCAGTTGGACAAGTGCCTGCAACAAGGGTAGCCCGAAAGGGTCTCGAGGATTCACGAAAACCCGAACAAGATCGCTCTCGCCCCGCCGCCTTGCTCGAGCTTTGTGCATGGATCGTTGCAGAGCATGTTGGTACGAACTGGAAAGTGCGCGGGCGAACCAGGGCATAAGATCCGCTTTGACTGGGCGGCGCATAGGGGAGCCTCTTTTTTGTTATTTCTTGATCAGAAAGTTCCTTATGTACTGTAACAGTTGCATTTCTCATGTGTCTCTATCTGTGAAACTCGAATAATCAATGCCCTGGGAGATATCGGGGCGGTGAGCAACCGGAACGGAGAGCGCGACAAGATGACTCGGCACTATTGGATGGGTGGCAACAGGTCCTACGAGGAAGACCGCTTTTTCGAAGAATCCCTCGACAAATCCCTGTGGCAACAGGCAGAGACCTCCGAACAATGGCACGCCTGCTGGTATACCGGGATGCCAGACCCGGAGTTTTTCAGCCAGGTGGGGCCGGAGCGGAAAATTAATCATATTCCCGGCAACAATGCCCTCACGGTGAAAAGCCGTCTATACCGCAGCCTTATGGATCTGCGGGAACGAGTGGAGCGGCAGGAGGAAGGCGGCGGGCATCTGACCGATCGCCTTGCTTTCGTGCCCGGGGTGTTCTCAATGCCCGAGGATTACCACGACTTCCAGCAGGCCGCACTTGAGAATCCAGGCAAGCGCTGGATTCTCAAGCCCAAGAATGCCGCCCGCGGAAAAGGTATCCAGTTGGTGGGCGACCCGGCGGACGTGCCCATGGAATCCTCCTGGATGGTTCAGGAGTACCTTGAAAACCCCCATACCATGCATGGCCGGAAATATGTGCTGCGCCTGTATGTGCTGGTGTCTTCTGTTTCGCCCTTCAGGGTTTACCTTTACCGCCAGGGGTTTGCCAAGCTGGCGTCGGCACCTTACGACCAGAAAAACGCCGATAATCCGTACAGTTACCTGACTAACCCTGATGTCAACGCCTTGAACCTCGAGGCCGACGTACCCGTGGAATTCGTGGATTTTGAGCGCTACCGGGCGTGGTTGCGGGAGCAGGGCCATGACGATGAGGCGCTGTTCGCCAAAATTGAGGATATGGTTGCCCTGACCTGCCTTGCAGCCCTTGAACCCATGCGTGAGCGCTCAAGAGTCGTCGGTGCCGACACCCGGGGCTGTTATGAACTCATGGGCATTGACTGCCTGGTCGACGACAGCCTCAAGCCCTGGATCCTGGAGTGCAATCTCAGCCCGTCTCTGGGAGTTTGCGCCGGCCCAGAGAGTGGCGGCGACATTGAGGAAAGCATCAAAGGCGCCCTGATAGCGGATATGGTTGAAATGCTAGGTCTTAACCGGCCTGCGGGTGCCGATTCTGCCGACTCCACGGCGGAACGGCTAATTCGGGAAACCCGGGCTGAAATTGCCAACAGTGGTGGCTTCAGGAACCTGATACCTGGGTCGGATCCCACGGCATACCTGCCGTTTATGGCTCTGCCTCGGCTGCCTGACTGGGTGGTTGCCCGAGCGCTCTCCGACCGGCCGGTGAAACAGCCTCGTCTTGAACGATGGATGTCCGAGGAGACCTTCAGTGAAGACCAGGTCTATGTCTACGACACCAGGCTGGGCCACCTGAGCAGCCTGAACGAGACCGCCTCACTGATCTGGTTGATGGCCACAGAAGGTGCCGGGCCGGATGACATTGCGTCGACGCTGGTAGATTCCGCTTTCAAAAGTATGCCTGTGGCCCCGGACGCCTGGGCTATCCGCAATGATGTATGGAATACACTGGCTGACTGGGTTAATAACCGTTTTCTGGTGCAATCTGAGAATTGCCCGGCTGAGCGGGTTACGCTGGAATCTGTCCAGCCGCCCTTCCCGGAGGCGTCCGCCAGGATGTCGGTGGTGCTGGCCTGCGGTCGCTTTCGGGCCCGATTCTTTACCGACAGTGCAGCGCTGGTCAATCGGATTGAAGCTCTGTTGCAGCCGATGGCGGTTTCCGACGAGGCGGGAAAAGACTCGCTGCCCCGGCTCGAAATTGTCCGGGATACGCCGGGCTTTACGTTAATTCTCGATGGCAAAGTGGTCCACCCGCGGTTGCCGCTTTCGGCTGTCGCCCCCGCACTTGCCCGCTGCCTGGCAACACAAGCCGCCAAACACGATGACATTGCCATAGACGCCGGTCTGGTTGCCGGCCCTGACCAGGCTGGCGCGATGTTTATGGTCAGCCATAGCGAGCCAATTCTGCGCGACGCGCTGACCCTGTCCCTGGCTACCCACTGGCGTGCTGATTATGGCCGCGGGGCACTGCTGAAAGCCTCCGTAGACGATCACGTTGAAGGGCTGGGGCTGCCCCTGCAGGCCCCTGATCAGGAGGGAATGTTCCTGCCTGCAATGGCGGGTATGACGGGCAATACCGCTCAAGTGCTTGCGGTGCTTGTTCCCACGAAAGCGCCACTCGAAGACAAAAGTGGTGTACAGGCCATGACCGTGAATGAGGTGCTCAGACACCTCGTTGCCAACTGCTGTTCCGAAGACGGGCGGCCACTGGATACCGGTGGCTTCACCAGACTTGCAGATTGGCTGGAAGGCTGCGAACGCTATCTGGTTGATATGAATAATCCGGAGGCCGCTGCTGCGGCACTGTCCGGGCGGTGTTCTCAGAGAGCACCGCAAAAGGCATCCGGGAGCCGTTGAGCACAAATGTTCTTCGATTCCGGGTAATAGGAGGCCAGGTATACAACCTGGCAATAACGTGAAAAGCAAAGGGGACGCATCATGTCCAGAGAAACACAGAAACAGAGATTGCTCAGCAAGCTTGCTCGGGGCATGGCCTACACCGGCCCCGTGTTTGCAGTCGTTATAGGCGCCTCGGCGTTTAACGTCTCAGCCGCCGATGTTACAGCGGAGCCAGGCTACCTGATGCTTGCCGCAGGAGAGGCGGAAGCCGAGGGCGAAGCCAAGAAGAAGGGCTACGGAGAGGGTGAAGCCGAAGGCAAAGGTGAAGCCAAAGGAGAAGGAGAAGCTGAAGGCAAAGCCAAGAAGAAAGGCCATGACAAGGATGACGCCAAGGGAGAGGGCGAAGGGGAAGGCGAGGCCGAGGGAAAAGCCAAAGGCTGAGATGTTGATCGATGTGGGCATGAGTAACGCTTGTGTCCACTCGGTCGCTTTCAGCGCTTAAAAGAACAACAGGAAACGGATGAATACCATGACACAGCCAGTTTCAGATACGCGTCGGGACGTGAGCGACATTGTTGAAGAAAATGCCCATGCCATCGGGCAACTCATCGACCTGTTGCAGGCGTTGCCCGGGAACCTGTACCGGCAAAGCTTTGGTCACAGGAAACAGCATGTGATTGGCAAGCACGTTCGTCACATCATCGATCACTACAGCGCCCTGTTGTCGGCCACTGATTGCCCCGGGGCATTGCTCGACTATGAAAACCGGAACCGGGATTTGTCACTGGAAACAGACCGACGGACCGGGGGGCACCGCCTGTCAGGCATCTTACGGGAATTGCGCAACCGGTTTGGAACAGAGTATCGCAATGAACTTGCAATGCTGCACAACAGTGATGGCCAGCGGCAAGTGGTAACCACCAGTGTCGATCGTGAACTGGTGTTTCTGGCCAGCCACACCATTCACCACATGGCCATCATCAGAATGCTTGCTGAGCAGGCAGGTGTGGAAGTCAGTGCTGAATTCGGAGTCCATCCCTCGACGTTGCGCTACCTGGAAAGGCAGGCGTCGGACACGGCCAGAAGCGCAAACATCCTGATCAAGAAAAAAGTACAACCGGAGGTTATTGATATGTCCACAAATAAAAACCGAAAAGAACTCTTACGCAAGCTGTCCCGAAATCTCATGGTGTCTATTCCCATGATGACGGTGGTGGCAGCAGCAGGCTTCAGCACGGGCTCCGGCTCTTTTCTGGGGCTGATTCCATCCGCAGAAGCGGCACAGGGCGAAGCAGAAGGCGAAGCTAAAGCTGAAGGCGAGGCCAAAGCCGAGGCAGAAGGTTCAGCCAAAGGAGAAGGTGAAGCACAGAGCAGCGCCGAAGGTGAAGGTGAGGCCGAGGGCGAAGCGGAGGGTGTATCGGCCAGCCTCAAGAAAGCGGTTCGCCGGCCTGAAGGCTACACACCCTACCAGGGCAATGTGGCTGATCTGAGGGCCAAGGGTAAGGAGCTGTTTAACGACACCAGCCTGTCCTCCAATGGTCTTTCTTGCGCCACTTGCCATGCAAACGGCGTAGGCTACAACGCTACCTTCAAGAACGAATATCCGCATTTTGTGGCTATGGGCCAGCGTGACTTTGGTATGGACATGGTGCATCTGGATGAAATGGTTCAGATCTGCATGGTAGCACCCATGGCGGCCGAGCCCCTCGAGTGGGGGTCCGAGGAGTTGGCTGCGCTAACCGAATACGCACGAGTTGCGCAAAAGGAATTTATCGACAAGAAATAACGCCGCTTTAAATCGGGCAAGGGGTATGAATCCTGGTGCTCCTTCCGGGAGTGGGTCAGATGGTAAAGAAGCATGCAGTACCCCGGTTGTGAATCTGTCTATATTGATATCATTGGCAGACAACCGGGGCGTTTGTTTTAGGAATGACCGCCGCGTACTAGGCAGTGACGGGGGCGGGTTGCCGTGAAAGTGTCAGGGTATCGTAATCTCGCAGCAGGAATAAGGCGGCACAGGCGGCCAGCATTGGCCAGGCAGCAAAAAATATAAGGTTGTCGAACGGCTGGAGGTATTTGCTGACTGCCGCGAAGGTGGAGACCCCGTGGAACACCAGAATGGCACCGTAGGTCCAGGTTTTAAACAGCCCGGCAACGAAGGCGAGGATCAGTGCAAGCTGGGCGATCCCCATTGTGTAAAACACGCTTTCGCCAAGGCCTCCGAGGCCATAGAACGCTGTGAAGACTTTGGCGGCGTGTTCGGGCTGAACCAGTTTGTCCAGGGTCCAGAACAAAAATACAATGAAAATACCGAGTCTGAGCAGCAGCAGGGCAAGGGGTAACTGTTTGGGCATTCCTTTCTCCTTTTGGGTTTTTGAACGATCGCTCCAGTGACAAGCGTGGTTTTAGAAAGTTCCGCCACCTGCTTCGGGAGTCGGAAATTACAAAACAGATTGTTCATGAGGAAGCCCAAAAGGCCAAGGTTCGATAGGCTATCTTTCTTTACTCAGTATTATTGCCCTCGGGTGTCCATGTTTTGAGCGCTTCGGCCACCCGCTCATCGATTCTGCGAATCATTTCTTCATTGTCGCGCCCGGATGAATGCGCTTTCAAAAGGTCTGTGCTCGCGCGCAGATTGCCAATAAAGGTTCGGCAGTGTTTGCACATCATCAGGTGCATTTTCACAGACAGGTTTTGCCGGCTGTTCAGTTCGTCATCGATGTAGTCACTGGCAATTTCGGCCAAGCCTTTGCACATTAACATTCGCCCGTCTCCTGGAAGGTTTCCACCATGAGAAAGATTTTTTGCCTCGCACGGTGTAGAAGTACCCGGAGGTTAGAGGCGCTCACATCAAGAATGTTACAGACATCTTCGGATTTGTGTTGGTGAGCCTCGTAAAGCATCAGGGCGGAGCGCTGGGTTTCCGGCAAGGTGGAAAGGTGCTTGTCCAGACAGTCGCTTAGGGCTTCGTTTTCCATCAGGGTGTCTGCAGATTCGTGAAAAATCAGTTTGGGCGGTAGGCTCCAGCGGCCATTGGATTTGAAGCGGCTAGCCAGTTCCGGGTCCAGGGTTTCGGAAAAATCGGTGCTTACTTCCCGGTTGGTGGCGCGAAGTTTGTTTTTGCAGCGGTTAGCGACAATGCGATGCAGCCAGGTTTTCAGGCCAGATCTGCCCTCGAATTTATGAATGGCGCCAATGACCGTCACCCAGCAGTCCTGAACTATTTCCTCTGCGCCGGACTGGTCCTGATAAAAACGGGCAACAGCCAGCATACCCGGGGAATACTCTCGTACCGCGTGTTTGTAGGCGGTCGCATTACCTTTTTTCAGGTCTTCGATCAGTGAAGATTCGGTATCCGGTTGCACCGATGTGTCCATGGGTTTCAGCCCTTAGTGAGTCTGAGGTTGCTGGATGTCTCTATCTACAGTGCTTCAGAATCGATAAAAGTTCCGGTATTCTGTAACGATCACTCAAAAATAATAATTCAAAATAGATGTAACTTCCAGTCGGTGTTTGTGTCTTGGTCATAACAGCGTATTGGTTTATACACTTTTAACAGGTTTGGTTATGAATCGTAAAAAGCTTTTTCTTATTATTGCTATCGTCGCAATCGTGGGCGTTTTCCTGGGTTTCGATGGGCACAAACTTCTGACATTGGAAAATCTCCAGGCGCACCAGGGGGCTCTGGCCGAATGGGTTGATCAGAACCTGTTCGTGGCGGTTGCCGGTTATGCCGCGATTTATGTCGTCGTAGCCGCACTTTCATTGCCCGGTGCAGCGATCATGACCCTGGCCGGTGGCGCTTTTTTCGGCAACCTCTATGGTCTGGCTGCGGTTTCCATTGCCTCAACCTTAGGTGCGTCTCTGGCCTTTCTCGTGGCCCGGTTCCTTATGCGTGACACTCTGCGCAAGCGCTACGCGGAAACCGTGGCGAAGATGGACCGGGGAATTTCAAAAGATGGCGCTTTTTATCTGGCCACCCTTCGATTGGTTCCGGTGTTTCCCTTTTTCCTGATCAACCTGGCCATGGGCCTCACCGCAATGAAACTGCGCACCTACGCCCTTGTAAGCTGGGTTGCCATGCTGCCGGGTACGTTTGTGTATGTGAACGCCGGAACCCAGTTGGGGCAAATCGAGTCTACTGCTGACATCGTCTCGGCCGATTTGTTGCTTTCCTTCGCGCTGTTGGGGCTTTTCCCGCTAATTGCCAAGTTTGTGGTCGGTTTTATTCGCCGCCGGAAAGTCTATGCGGGTTGGCAGAAGCCTGAGCGCTTTGATTACAACCTGCTGGTGATTGGCGGCGGCTCTGCCGGCCTTGTTTCCGCCTACATTGCCGCAGCGGTGAAAGCCAAAGTGGCGCTGATTGAAAAGCACAAATTAGGCGGCGATTGCCTCAACACCGGGTGTGTGCCTTCCAAGGCGCTGATCCGCAGTGCCAAAGCCGCAGATACTATGCGCCACGCCAATCGTTATGGGCTGGAATCTGTGCCCGTGAAGGGCTCGTTTCGAAACATCATGAACCGGGTTAAGGATGTGGTGGCAAAAATAGAGCCCCACGACTCTCCCGAGCGCTACCAAAAACTAGGCGTGGACTGCATCTTTGGCGAGGCCAGCTTCGTATCTCCCTGGGAGTTAGAAGTAAAACACAACGATGGGCGCACGGAGCGTCTAACGGCACGCAGCATAGTGGTTGCGACCGGGGGTAAGCCGGCCATGCCACCGATACCCGGACTTGACGGTATGAATCCGCTGAATTCGGACAACCTTTGGGAACTTGAGGAACAGCCAGAGCGGCTGCTGGTTCTGGGCGGCGGGCCTATCGGCTCGGAATTAGCCCACGCCTTTGCGCGCCTGGGCAGCCAGGTGATTCAGGTAGAAATGGGTGAGCGACTGTTGGCTAAAGAAGATAGCGACGTGTCAGAGCTGGTGAAGGCTCAGTTTGAGCACGATGGTGTTGACCTTCGTTTGGAACATGCGGCCAAGGAATTCGCCATTGAAGAGGGCGAGAAGGTGGTTTACTGCGAGCACAAGGGAGAGCGGGTTCGTATTGCCTTCGATCAGGTGCTGGTCGCTGTGGGCCGCGCCGCAAACACAAAAGGCCTGGGGCTCGAAAAAATCGGTATCGAAACACTGCCCAATGGAACTGTGCAGGTGGACGACGATATGAGCCTGCGCTATCCCAACGTATTCGCCTGTGGCGATGTGGCTGGGCCGTATCAGTTTACCCACGCTGCGGCTCATCAGGCTTGGTATGCGGCGGTAAATGGCCTGTTCGGCCAGTTCAAAAGCTTCAAAGTGGATTATCGCGTTATGCCCTGGGTGACGTTCACTTCGCCGGAAGTAGCCCGAGTTGGATTAAGTGAAGCCGAGGCGAAAGAACAGGGTGTGGCCTATGAAATCACTCGCTATGGTTTGGACGATCTCGACCGGGCGATTACCGACAGCGAGGACTATGGCTTTATCAAAGTGCTTACACCGCCAGGCAAGGACAAAATTTTAGGTGCGGTGGTAGTAGGCGCTCACGCCGCTGAAATCCTGGCGGAGTTCACGCTGGCCATGAAGCACGGCCTGGGCTTGAGCAAGATTTTGGGCACCATTCACCCGTACCCGACCTGGAACGAATCGGCCAAGTACGCGGCCGGTGAGTGGAAACGTGCACATGCGCCTGAAGGCATTCTGAAATTGTTGGAGAAACTGCATGGCTGGCGCCGGGGTAAAGGCCAAACTGGTCAACAGAAACGTAAAGAAGTAACTGCGGGCTGAAAAAAGTTGGGCGATGGCTGAAACAAAACCGCATCGCCCGTGTCCGAGCACCCTTATTCTTGAACTATCGAGGAGCAACTATGCCCCTGATCGAAACCCGACCGGCCCGCAGTAAGCGTATTCCGGCTGTGGAAGTGCTGGAGTCCAGAGCCTTCGACAGCTGGACTCATACCCGTAGTGGCGATCCCCGGGGGTACATTGACGCCAGCAAGCTGAAAGAGCTATGGATCCACACAGGCACCGCCTGCAATTTGGCCTGCCCGTTTTGCTTGGAAGGTAGCCACCCCGGTGATGGCCGTATTCCCGGCATGAAGTTGAGCGATGTGAAGCCGTTTATTCACGAAGCCATTGATATGGGCGTGGAGCAGTTGTCTTTCACCGGCGGCGAGCCGTTCGTAATTCGCGATTTTGTGAATATTTTGGATTACGCCAGCCATCATCGCCCCTGCTTTGTGCTTACCAACGCTACCGAACCTTTGCTCAAACGCAGGCACCAGGTATTGCCTCTGTTGGATAACCCCTACCCGATACATTTCCGTGTGAGCCTGGATTTTCCCGATCGCGCCCGCCACGACAAGGATCGAGGTGACGGCAGTTTTGATCAGGCGCTGGAGGGAATTCATTGGCTGGTCGAACAAGGCTTCAAGGTTTCAATTGCCCGTCAGACAGATGCCAATGAAGTGCCTGCGAAGGTAGAGACGGCATTTCGCGAGATATTCCGCGAATGGCAGATTCCGGAAAACCTGGCGTTTACGGCGTTCCCGGATTTGGGTACCCCGGGGTCAGAGGACGGTAGCCCGGAGATTACCGAGAATTGCATGGAGAAGTTCCCTACCGTCGATAGCCGTGCGCATTTCATGTGTACGTACACGCGGATGCTGGTGAAGAAAGGTGATGCGGTACGGGTTTATGCATGCACGTTGGTGGATGATGACCCGGAATACGATCTGGGCGGCACGCTGGCGGAGAGTATGGGTGAGCGGGTTATGTTGCGACACCATCGGTGCTTTTCCTGTTATCGATATGGGGCTAGTTGCTCGGCGCCTGGTTAAACGAGGAAATAAACAAAGTGAACATCACAGAAGCCTCCCTATTTTGGGGGTTCTTGCTGGTTTATGGCGTGGTTATGTACGTTCTGTCGCCGAAAAGCAGGAACGCGAACTCTTTTTACAAAGGCGCGGATGATCAGGGTAATCCGGTTAGTCAGTGGTCGCTTACGGCCAGTATTTTTATCAGCTGGATTTTTGCCAAGTCGGTGACCAATGCGGCCAATCTGGGGGCGACATACGGGGTAACCGGCGGTTTGGCTTATGCCAGTTACTGGCTGTCGATTCCGGTGGCCGGATACATTATTTATCTGATTCGTACGCAAACAGGTGCGCGCAGCCTGCAGGATTTTCTTACGTCGCGGTTTGGACGTTTTGCGGGGCTGGCGTTTGCGGCGGCCATTCTGATTCGGTTGTATAACGAAGTATGGAGTAACACGGCGGTTGTGGGTGGTTATTTCGGGCTTCCCGGAGAGTGGGAGTATTACGTTGCGGCTATGGTGTTCACGGCGTTTACCCTGGCTTACAGCCTGAAGGGCGGGTTGCGATCCTCCATTTTTACCGATGTCATTCAAACCTTTGTATTTGTGTTCTTCCTTGGCGCTGTGCTGTTCATGATTATCCCCACCAACGATACCTCTGCGTTGCTCAGCGAGGGCGAGTTCCGGTTGAACGCCGGGGTTGATTTGTTACTGGTGGCGCTGTTGCAGATGTTCAGCTACCCGTTCCACGACCCGGTACTGACGGATCGGGGTTTTGTGAACAACGAAAAAACCATGCTCAAAAGTTTTGTAGTTGCAGGCTTGCTGGGTTTTGTAGCGGTGTTTGTGTTCAGCCTGGTAGGGGTTCACGCGCGCCTGAACGGTATTGATGTCATGGGCAATGCGCCGGTGGCGGTAGGGCAGTCCCTGGGGCTGGCTGCGCTGTTTTTCATGAGTGTGGTGATGATGACCTCTGCGGGTTCAACTCTGGATTCTACGTTTACCTCACTCGCCAAGTCGCTGGCGGTTGATCTGCCACGACTGGTGCGGCGGGCAAAAGATCGCCTGCCCAGTATGCGGGTAGGTGCGGTGGTGATGATCATATTTTCGGTGATTGGCAACCTGCCGATGTTTGCCGGAACGGATATTCTCAAAGCCACCACGGTTTCGGGCACCATGGTTATGGGGCTCGCGCCGGTGTTTTTGTTTTATGGATTCACCCGCTGGTCGCCGTGGAGCTTTCATCTCAGTTTTTGGACGGGCTTGGGGCTGGGCGTTTTGCTGGCTGCCGGGCTGGTTCCAGCGAGTTGGGCTATCGGGGATGGCAACTACGCGACCCTGTTAGGCGTTAACGCCTACGGGTTCCTTATCTGCTCTGCTGGATTCTTTGTGCCGCTGGCCGTGCGCAAGTTGGCCGGGAAGTCTCTGGCGGCAAGCGGGGTAAGATGATGGAGGGGCGCAGTTGTCCGTTGGCTTACCGCTATCAACCTGGCTCTTTGTGTGATGAAGCAACACAGGTTACCGAAGATGTTCTGTATGTCATCGGCGGGTTATATGGCAATCCGTTTGCACTCAATGAAATTGAAAACATGGCGCGAGCCGAAGAACGCCGGGGGCTTCGCGTAAAGCTGGTTTTTAACGGTGATTTCAACTGGCTTAACGCCAGTGATGAACTGTTCCGCGATATTAACCGCCGGGTACTGAGCCACACGGCCAGTCTGGGCAATGTGGATTACGAGCTGGCGACTCCGAACTCCGGTGCCGGATGCGGTTGTGCCTACCCTGAATTTGTTGATCAGGGTGTGGTTGAGCGCTCCAACCAGGTTATGGTCAGGCTTCAGAAACTTGCCGAAAAACACCCGGATATTCAGAAACAATTGGCTGCTCTTCCGCGATATTGCTGCTTGTTATTTGGAGGCCTAAAGGTTTCGGTGTTGCATGGTGATCCGGAATCTTTGGCGGGCTGGGGGTTGGCTCATGAGTCCTTCGTTGCGAATAACGGACAGAGGCTTGAGGGGTGGTTTCGGGCGTCGGGGGCGGACATGATGGTTTCAACCCATACCTGCCTGCCCGTGCTCTGGTCGGGTGAGGTAGACGGGCACCCACGCTTGGTGGCCAATAATGGCTCGGCCGGCATGGGTAACCTGAGCGCTGATCCCCGTGGATTAATTACCCGAGTAAGCCGCATGGCCCCGGAAGATGAGGCCGTTGCTGGCTTGGTGCATGCCGGCCTGCACGTGGATCTGATGCCAGTAGACTACAATGTCGACGCTTGGCTTGCTGAGTTTGATCGCCTTTGGCCTGCGGGTTCGCCTGCGGCCAGATCCTACCGCTCGCGCCTTCTTGAAGGCACCTCCCTCGCTGCGAAAGATCTTGTGTTTCCTTCTGATTTTTAATCTTTCTGCTCCTGACGAATGATGTGATCCGGTCTATTATTGGGGGGTCGGTTGTGGCTTCCGAGGGAGCTTTTGGTCAGCCCGACTTGAAATATATTTTGTGGTCTATATAATTTAACCCTAACTTTTTCAAGGCGAACGACTCTCGTTATGACATCAGAAGGATCGAATACCACCGCCATCACCCTACGTACACCTATCAAGGATGATGGCTTCAGGCTCCACCAGTTGATTGCAGAGTGCCCTCCTCTGGACGCCAACTCCATTTACTGCAACCTCCTGCAGTGCAGCGACTTTGCCGAGACAGGCGTAGCTGCGGAGAAGGACGGCGATCTGGTCGGCTTTATCTCCGGGTACACCCCCCCTAAAAAGCCCGAAACCGTGTTTGTGTGGCAGGTAGCGGTTCACGAGAAAGGTCGTGGGCAGGGCTTGGCCAAGCGGATGTTGAAAGAAATTGTGGCCCGGGACGCGTGTAAAAACGTGACCCACATGGAAACCACAATTACCGCAGATAACGAAGCTTCATGGGCATTGTTTCGCTCGTTTGCACGAGATATGGGCGCTGAAATTGTCCACCATGAGCACTTCGAGAAAGACGCCCACTTTGGCAGCCAGCACGATTCTGAATTTCTGCTGCGCATTGGGCCGTTCACCACGTAACTCTTCATCGAGTGACTCTTTACCGGGTAACTCTGAGACCTTTTTTGGGGCGTTCTTTAAGGGGCACTTTATCTGCCCACGTACCCCAATCTCAGAGCCATCATTAAAGAATTCTATTTAAGAAGCCGAACAGGCTAAGAGGAAATATAATGGACGTTTTCAAGAATGAATCCGAAGTACGCGTATACAGCCGTGCCTTTCCAGTGGTTTTCAATCGCGCCAAGAACGCGCACCTTTACACTGAAGACGGCAAGCAATACCTGGATTTTCTGGCCGGCGCCGGTTCCCTGAACTACGGCCACAACAACGATACCCTGAAAAAAGCACTGCTTGAGTACATTGAGTCAGACGGTGTAAGCCAAGGCCTGGACTTGTACACCACCGCCAAGCACGGCTTTATGGAAGCCTATAAGAAATACATTCTGGATCCCCGTGGTCTGGACTACAAAATGCAGTTTACCGGCCCAACCGGTACCAACAGCGTAGAGGCAGCTTTGAAGCTGGCCCGTAAAGTGAAAGGCCGTACTGGTATTATCTCGTTCACCAACGGCTTTCACGGTGTAACCATGGGCGCGGTTGCCGCAACCGGTAACAAGCATCACCGAGGGGGCGTTGGTGCGCCGCTAAGCAACGTCGACTTCATGTTCTATGACGGCTACCTGGGTGAAGATGTAGACACTCTGGCAGTTATGGACAAACTGCTTTCTGACAGTTCCTCGGGTGTTGAAACACCGGCCGCAGTGATCGTGGAAGCGGTTCAGGGCGAAGGTGGTTTGAATGCTGCTCGTGCCGAGTGGTTGAAAGGGCTGGAAGCCCTGTGTAAGAAACACGACATGCTGCTTATTCTGGATGATATTCAGGCGGGTAACGGTCGTACTGGTGATTTCTTCAGCTTCGAGTTTGCGGGTATCAAGCCGGATATCGTAACGGTGTCCAAATCTTTGAGTGGCTACGGCCTGCCCATGGCACTGGTACTGTTCAAGCCGGAACTGGACATCTGGACCTCGGGTGAGCACAACGGCACTTTCCGTGGTAACAACATGGCGTTTATCACGGCTCGAGCTGCGGTAGAGACATACTGGAAAGATGACAGCTTCTCCAATGAAGTGAAGGAAAAGACCCAGGTGTTGGGCGATGCGTTGCAAGCTATTTGCGATAAGTACCCGGGTCAGTTCAAAATGAAAGGACGCGGTTTAATGCGGGGCATTGAAGCGACCAACGCGGATGTTACAGGCCCGATTACCAAGCGTGCCTTTGAGCACGGACTGATCATTGAGACCAGTGGTCCGAATGATGAAGTTATTAAATGCCTGATGCCGCTTACAACCAGCAAGGAAGACCTGAAACTGGGTGGCGAGCTGCTGGCAAAAAGTGTGGATGAAATCATGCAGGAAGGAGTCAGCAAGGCGTCGTAACGCGCTCTGTTACTACGCACATTCATTCTGCAGGGTAGCCAAGGTAGAACTATGACTAGTCAATTACATACCGTCGAGAAAATAGGCGGCACTTCAATGAGCAACTACGAAGCCGTGCGCGACAACATTATTGTCGCGAGTCGTAGCAAGGAAGAGCTCTATCAGCGCATCTTCGTGGTGTCTGCCTACAGCGGCGTGACCAACGAGTTGCTGGAACATAAGAAAACCGGCGAGCCGGGAGTTTACGCGCTGTTCGCCGATGCAGAGTCCGATTGGGCGTGGGGTGACGACCTTACGAAGCTGATAAAGTTTATTACGGATATCAATGGTGAGCTGTTTGAAGATCCAATGCTGAAGCAACAGGCGGATCAGTTCATTACCGACCGAATTGAAGGCGTTCGCGGTTGTCTTATCGATCTTCAGCGCCTTTGCTCTTATGGCCAGTTTCAGCTGGAAGAACATTTGCTAACGGTTCGCGAAATGCTTGCGGGCATTGGCGAAGCCCACAGTGCGTTTAACACCACCCTGAAGCTCCAGCAGGAGGGTGTTAATGCACGTTTTGTGGATCTTACCGGTTGGCGCGATACTGAGTTGCTACCGCTGGATGAAAAGCTTAAACAAGCTTTCGATGCCGTAGATTTAACCCGCGAGCTGCCCATCGTAACCGGCTATGCTCAGTGCAAAGAAGGCCTGATGCGCACCTTTGATCGGGGTTACAGTGAAATGACATTCAGCCGTGTGGCCGTTATTACTGAGGCCCGGGAAGCCGTCATTCACAAGGAGTATCACCTGAGCTCCGCAGACCCCAATATTGTGGGCGCTGAAAAAGTAGTACCTCTGGGCCGCACAAATTACGACGTGGCAGACCAGCTGGCAAACCTGGGTATGGAAGCCATTCACCCCCGTGCCGGCAAGGGCCTGCGCCAGTCGGAGATTCCGCTGCGAGTGATGAACACCTTTGAGCCAGAACACACTGGCACCCTGATCACCGGCGATTATGTGAGCGAAAAACCACAGGTTGAGATTATTGCCGGCGCCAAGGGCGTATTTGCTATTGAGGTGTTTGATCAGGACATGCAAGGTGAGCCGGGTTCAGATCGCCGCATTCTGGAGATCCTGAGCCGCTTCAAAGTGCGCTTCATGTCAAAAGACACCAACGCCAACACCATTACCCATTACGTGGGCAGCACGCTCAAGCACGTTAAACGTGTGGTGAGTGCGCTGAGGCAGGAGTTTCCAAACGGTGAGATCAGTACCCGCAAAGTGGCGATGGTTTCAGCCATTGGCAGTGACATAAAAGTACCTGGCATTCTCGCGCGCTCCGTTAAAGCTCTGGCCGACGAGAAAATCAGCGTACTGGCACTGCATCAGTGCATGCGCCAAGTGGATATTCAGTTTGTGGTTGATGAAGACAACTATGAGAGAGCGATCATTGCTCTGCACGGTGTCCTTATCGAACCCCATAACCATGAGTACGCCATTGTTGCGGCCTGAGTGGTGAGAGCCCGGGTGGATTCTTTTACAGGCAAGGTCGCTTGTGAAGAATCCACCTTTGGCTTGAGGCGGTTTATTTTGTAATTGCCCGGCGAAACCAGGTCTTCCGTCTTTAAAGACTGTGGCTTGAATGGAGCAAAAAGAACCAGGCGCCAACAGTCAGCTGACAGGCTACTGCCACAAGGGTCAGAACAAGCCGTAGGCGCAGATACCAAGCGGGCCAGTACACCCGCATCCAGTATGCGTCGGTCACATACAGGCCAAGGTAGGCAAGGGTATAGAGTACAACTTGTACCGGTGTACTCAGCAGCAGGCCAACACCTGCGGTAACAAAAAACACCTGGCTTAGCAGCATGATTGCCAGAGGCGACAACGGGTAGCAGCGGTTATCCAGCTGCATGGCTATGGGCCAGTAAACGCCCGCCATAAAAGCCAGAATGCCTGCGCTGTAGAGATAAAAATAGCTGAGCAGAGAAACGCTGTGTTGTGGCAGCGCTAAAAGAGCCGCGACGCAGGCAATGAAGGGTATCAGCCCTGCCATCCCTACCAGAATTGCCAGTCTCGCTACTGAAATCACGCTTTTCGCCCCTGAACTTGCGGTCTCTGAGCCCGGCGACTTACTGTGAAGCCCCAGGATATCTAATTACTCAGAACCTACGAGTGCGTGGGCATTTAAGATCATTGGGCGAGTGAACGACACTGCGTGTGCTGCGGGCAATAAACCATGTGGTCGTTGACCATACCGGTAGCCTGCATAAACGCGTAGACAATGGTTGGGCCTACAAACGTAAAGCCGGCGCGTTTCAGTGCCCGGGACATGGCTTCGGATTCTGGCGTGGTAACCGGTACTTCATCAAAGGTGCGCCAGTTGTTCTGGACGGGGCTGTTGTCCACAAACGACCAAAGAAACTCAGAAAACCCGGTGCCACTTTCCTGTAGGCCCAGAAATCCTCTGGCGTTTTTGATGATCGACTGCACCTTCAGTTTGTTCCGCACAATGCCGGGGTTCGTCAGCAGTTCGGCGACTTTGGAATCATCGTACCGAATGATCTTTTCCGGATTGAAGTGGTCATAGGCGGCACGATAGCTTTCCTGTTTGCGTAAAATGGTGATCCAGCTCAGGCCTGCCTGCTGGCCGTCGAGGCAAAGTTTTTCAAACAGAGCCAGATCATCGAATTCGGGCCTACCCCAAACCGTGTCGTGGTAATGCACATAGAGCGGGTCGGTGCCGCACCATGGGCAGCGCTCTGTGGGTGCTTTATCTTGCTGGGAAACGGGCATGTTTTGGCCTTTCGGTGCGATTTCAGGGCTAAGACTTTGCATGAATTTTGCGCTGGAACATGGGCTCCCAGTGCGTATCCAGTGGTTCTGCTGTGCTCAGACTGTAGTCATCAAGGGGCGGTTCCAGCAAAGTGATAGACGGCCATGAACTGTGTTGGTTGCTTGCAGTTTGCCTGTGCACCAGTGTGCATAGAAAGCCCTCTGTGTAAAAGGCGCTGGCTTGCCAGTGGTCGTCTGGCTGGTCGCCGTAGAGCTCAAAATTCCTCCGTACTTCCAGAGTTTGCAGGTTGCCTGCAATGCCCCGGCCAGTCGCCTTCAGCCAGGCTTCTTTCAAGGTCCAGACCCGGAGAAAGGTGTGGGGGTCGTCGTCCTGAAACAACCACTCCTGCTCAATGGGAGAGAACCACCGCTTAACCACTTTCTGCCACTGAGGGTGTCGCTTACTGGGCTCAATATCTATACCTAGCGCAGAACCATAGTGGGTGCTGCAGGCAGACAGCCCGTGGCTATGACTTAGGGAGAGGTGCCAGCCCGCGGGGCTGGCAGAGGTGGTTGGGCGTCCTTCCACCGGCCAGCACTGATCTGGCGGAACAGAGCCTGCTTTGCTTAGCGCCTGGCGTATCAGCCAACGGCTGGTGAGAAACTCTGAAGCTCGGGAGCCGCTGAGTCCGGCAAGTTTTTGGCGTTCGTGAGGTGTCAGCCAACCCGGCACAACAGCCGGCACTTGCCCTGCGTGGTGGCACAATTTGATGGTAGGCTTCTGCCGCACGCGGGCCAAATCAGGGTTGAAGTCGTTGGATGAGCCAGTCATTGCCTTCCCTCACGTATTCAAAACGGTCGTGGAGGCGGCTGGGACGGCCCTGCCAAAATTCGATGCGCTCGGGAACAACTCGATAACCACCCCAAAAACCAGGCAATGGCACCTCGCCTTCGCTGAATTTGCGCCTCATCTCTGCCACCTTCTGTTCCAGTAGCCCTCTTGAGGTAATAGCTTTACTTTGCTCAGACACCCAGGCGCCTATCTGGCTGCCTCTTGGGCGCGAGGCGAAGTACTTCAGGGATTCGGTTTTGCTGACTTTCTCTACCTTGCCTTGAATACGCACCTGGCGGTTTAGTCCAATCCAAGGGAATAACAGAGCCGCTCTGGGGTTTTCAGCAATTTCGTGGGCCTTGCGGCTTTCATAGTTGGTGTAGAACACAAACCCGCGCTCATCAAAGTATTTCAGCAGAACCGTGCGCAAATCGGGCATGCTGTCGGCACCGCTGGTGGCCAGTGACATGGCATTGGGTTCGAGAATGCCAGCCTCGCGGGCGTTGCCGAACCAGATTTCGAACTGCTGGAACGGGTCATCGCTCAGTGCTTCGCGATCGAGCCCTTCACTTTCAAAGTCGCGACGCATATCGCCGATGTCCATAAACGCCTATCCTTGTTCGCCAAAAACCAGAAAAGTAGTATTAAAAAAGATGGCCAAAAAAGTCTGATACGACCGCTCAGGATATAGAGATCAGTTTAACCTGTCAGCGATTGCTGCATAGTGGCTGACAAATCGGTGCTGGGCCTACTATCCTTAGGTATTGGCTTCTTAGTTTCAGACTCCACCGTCGGAAAGGAGAAATCCGTGGCCCAAAGCCATAAACGCAGCCGTCTTGCCAGAAACCTGGTAATCGGAGCGCTCGTACTCATCGTGTTATACAGCCTGGCTGGTTTTTTGCTGCTCCCTTGGTGGCTGAAGCGTGCGCTGCCTGATCAACTGGAGCAAAACATGGGCTGGCAGGCTGATGTTGGGGATATCAGCAGCAATCCGTTTGCGCTGAGTATCGAAGCTCTGAACCTGTCGGCACAAGATAGTGATAACGAAAAGGTCGTTGGGTTTGATCGCTTGTATATCAATCTCAATTTCTTTGAGCTGGTTCGTGGCATTGTTGGGTTTGAGGCCATCGAACTTGAAGAGCCGTTTATCCGTCTGGATTTGCTTGAAGACTATAGCGTGAATTTTGCCCGGGATTTTCAGGCGGCCAGCGCAAGGGATAGTGGCAAGCCGGCAGCGCAACCTGAGCCTGAGGAAGATCAAGCCCCGCCTGCGCTGTATTTTCAGCAGCTAACCGTAAACGGTGGCGAGTTGTTGTTCCGGGATTTCACTCAGCCAGACATGGCCGAGTTCCGGGTTACACCGCTGGACCTGACGTTGAGCGATCTGGCTACCTGGCAACGGGAGGGCCGCAGTAGCGACTATCACCTGCAGGCTGCCCTGGGCAGCCAGACTGTTGAGTGGCAGGGCAACCTCAGTGTTACACCGCTTTACTCCAACGGCAACCTGTCTATCTCTGGCGTGGATCATAAAACCATTGGGCATTTCCTTGCGCCCTATCTGCCCTATGATTTGCGCGGAGGCAAAGTAACGGTGAGCTCAGATTATGAGGTGCAAGCCGGTGACGTTCTAACCCTGTCTACCCGCAACGGCCGCTTGTCGGTGAAGGATCTGGCCGTTGCGCCGAATAAGCAGAGCGAGCAACCCCGCCTGACAACCGCGGCCATTGCCATTGATGCCATCGGGTTTGATCTTAATACCCGTGAGGCCACGATGGGCGAGGTCTCGCTGGAGCAGCTCGATGTTGCGTTGGCGCGGAACAAGGCCGGAGAGATTGACTGGCTTGCCGCGCTGGATGCCTTTGCCCAGAGCGATAATACAAGCGAGTCGGAACCAAAAGCACCAACAGCGGCGGAAAGTCCTTTCCGCTGGTCGCTGGGAGGTATCCGCGTTTCTGATGGACGTGTGCTCTGGCAAGACCAGCAGCCGGACTCGCCCGCAGAACTGGCGCTGGAGCAGGTATCGCTGACCATAGGCGACATAACCAGCGCGATGGAATCACAAGTGGCATACCAACTGCAAGCGGCTCTGGCCAGTGGTGGCAAGCTTTCCCTTAAGGGCCAGCTTACCCCGCAGCCTTTCACGCTGGAGGCGGCTATTTCCGGCTCTGGGGTGCTACTGGCGGCGTTTGAACCGTATTTGCAGGAGTCTGTTAACCTTGCGGTTGCAGGTGGCACACTGGGGCTGGATGGAAACCTGGATTTAGACGGCCAGCAGGAACCTTTAACCGGAACCTTTAGTGGTACTGCGGAGGTGTCTGGGTTGAGCCTTCAGTTGCCGGGCAGCAAAGAGCGTCTGATTTCATGGCAAACGCTGCGCTTGGCACCTATTGAATACAACGTGCACCCGGCCAGACTGGAAATCGGCACGGTTACCCTCGCCCAGCCGGCTGTTAATTTGGTCCGCAACACCAACAGTGTTCACAATATAGCGCAGATTGTATTGCCGCCTGAGGCTGGAGATACCTCTACCGCGCAACAGGAGAGCACGGGCGAAGAGGCTCAATTCATCTTTCGTATTGGCCAGTTAATGGTTGAGAAAGGCGCGCTCGACTACACCGATCGCACACTGGACCCGGCTTTTACAACGTCGGTCGATCAGCTCAATGGTTCGGTTACCGGCTTGAGCAACGTATCACCCCAGCAAGGCAAAGTGTCCCTGAACGGTCGAGTGGATGGCAGTGCCAGCGTCGAATTTGACGGCACGATTGCCACCCTGGGGACCGAAGAGACCAGCCACCTGAAACTGACCCTGAAAGATCTCTCGTTACCGGCACTGTCACCCTACTTGGGTCGATATCTGGGTTATGGCATCGACAGCGGTAAACTGGAATTGGATCTGGATTATGAAATTACCGGCAGCCAGATAGATGCTTCGAACCGGGTGATAATGGACCGTTTCGGCTTGGGGCAGGCCATTGCCAGCCAGGAAGCGATTAATGCACCGGTGAAGCTCGGGCTAGCACTACTTAAAGATAGTAACGGCGTGATTGAGGTAAACCTGCCAATTAGCGGGGATATGGCCAGCCCTGAGTTCAGCGTGGGCCAGGTGGTTATGAGAACGTTCGTGAACTTGCTGGCCAAGGCGGCTACATCGCCGTTCAGTGTGCTGGGTTCAATTGCCGATCTTGCGGGCCTTAGCGGCGAAGAGTTGGGCCAGATGAGCTTTGAGCCAGGCACCGCTAAACTGGCTCAGGGCGAGGCCGAGAAGCTGGCTGTGCTGGCGGACGCTTTGCTGGACCGACCGAATCTTTTGTTGAATATCCGCGGTGGTGTTTCGCCGTCTGCTGATGGGTTGGTGCTTTTGCGTGATGAGTTGGCAGCAAGCCAAGGCGACGAGTTGACCGAGCAAGCCTGGCAAGAAGCTCGCAAGGCCTATCTGGCGGGGGAGCGGACACTGAACGCACCTGAAGTACTGAACAATCTAGCCAACGCGCGGGGTGCTACGGTTCAGGAAATACTGCGGGACACTCACGGTGTGCCAGCCAGTCAGTTATATATGCTCGATCCCTCGCGCAATGCGCAGGTGTCGGATGATGGCAACGTCATCGTCGGGTTTACTCTGGACGCTCGTTAAGGTGTTCAAGCATTACACAACGGCAGTCATAAGGATCAAAGCGCGTGCCCAAGGCCAGTAGTCATTTTTTTGCTTATGTTTCCCGGCTGCGGTGGATCAAGCGTTGGGGGTTGATGCGCAACGCCATTGAGGAAAACGTAGCAACCCATTCCTGGGAAGTGGCCACCCTGGCCCACGCACTGGCGCTGATTCGCAACCGGCACTTCGGCGGACAGGTGAACGCAGATAAGATTGCCGCGGCTGCGTTGTATCACGATGCAACCGAGGTGATAACAGGTGATATGCCCACGCCCATAAAATACCATTCCAAAGTTATGCGCGAGGCCTTCGGCGACATTGAACACAAAGCCGAGGCGGAATTGTTGGCGTTGCTACCGGAAGACTTGCGTGAGGATTTTGCACCCTATCTTCAGGAATCCCAGTTACCAACTGAGGATCGCGAACTGATCAAAGCAGCAGACCGCTTGTCGGCCTGGCTGAAATGCCAAGCGGAAGTGCGCGCGGGTAACCGTGAGTTTGAGCCTGCTGAGAAGCAGATTAGGCAAAAGCTTGAGCAGGAGGGGTTGCCAGAGGTGACCTATTTTATGAAAGTGTTCGCACCTAGCTACGACGAGCCGCTGGACAACCTGCTGGGCTGATGCCAGCAAGTTGTCCACGGATTTGCGAGTCTTAGAGGTTGCCGGCGCCACCAACCAGCCCGCCACGCAGGCCGTCTTTTTGCAGCGACTGACGAACCACATCGTCTGGGCTGCCGGCCAGTTCCCGGAACATTCCCATAGAACCCAACAGAGCAGAAGACTCGTAGGGTACAAACACCCGTTCGCCGTCTTTTGCCATATTCGGCAATACCTTGATGTAGCTTTGCCCCAACAGATAGCCGATAACCGTCTGTTTGTTGTCTTCAGAATCGCCAATGGCGCTCAGTACCAAGCGAATGGATTCCTGCTCACCCTGCGCTCGCAAAATGGCAGATTCTTTGTCGCCCTGGGCGTTAAGAATAGAGGATTCCCGCTGGCCCTGTGCCTTGGCGATCGCTGCGGTCTTTTCACCTTCTGCTTCGGTAACCGTGGCCCGGCGCTTACGCTCTGCTGCCATCTGCAGACGCATGGCGTCTTCTACTTCTTCTGGCATGTTGATGTCTTGAACTTCTACCCGCGTGAGCTTTACACCCCATTTGGAGGCCGCCTCTTCCATTTCGGCCTGAATGGCGTTGTTTACCTCGGCACGGGACTCGAACAGCTTGTCCAGTTCCATTTTACCTACCACCGAACGCAGCGTGGTTTTGGCCAGTACTTCAACCGCCTGGCTCATGTTGGCCACCTCATACACCGCGCGGCGAGGATCTATGATCTGGTAGTAAAGCGCACCGTTGATCTTAACGGTCACGTTATCGGTGGTTACCACCGGCTGCCCGGGGAAATCCATGACGGTTTCCCGGCGGTCAATGCGAACTTCATCGGTGGTCATCGGGTGGTATTCCTCGCCCATGCGCATGTAGCGGATCATGGTGATGGGGCGGGGCCGCTCAACAAAGGGAATGATGATGTTCACGCCGCTTTCCAGAACGCGGTTGAACGAACCCAGGCGCTCAATAACCATAACTTCTGACTGCCGGATAATCACCAGCCCTTTGGCAATGATGAAGATGCCGATGGCGACAACGATCAGGCTGATAATAAGCCCCGGTGAAATAAACGATTCCATGCTTACTGCTCCTTGTGTGTAGCTGTTTGGACAATGGCGGTGGTGCCATCAAATTGCTTAAAAATAACCTCGGTTCCCTCTGGGAAATCGGTAGCCCCGGTATTGTCGTCTCTCAAGCGATAAAAGTCGCCGTTAACTTTGATGCCTGCTGCGCCGTCGAAATCTCGCTTTAGTGTGCGGTATCGCTTGCCGTGCTCGACGCCGGTACCAGTGGTTCCGTAAGCCACACCCTTGGGGGTAAAGCATGGCCGGATCCAGCGGATAGCGATGGGCACCAGCAGGCCCGAGAATACACCCATGCCAACCAGTTGCCACTCGAATGACATGCCGACGTAAGCCAGTACCGCCGTCAGAGCAGCAGCGATAGCCAGTGCCAGCAGCAAAAGCACGCCGGAGGTCAGCTCAGCCAGCCCCAGCACAAGGGCCAGAATCAACCAGAAATGCGTAATACTCCATTCCATACAGAAAATCCGCAGGTTCAGGGTTTAAGAAATCCGTGAGATCGAACTCCCGGAGGATGGATTGTACCGAAAAGCTTAGGCTGAGTCCGAGTGGCCCGGGCGCCGTGCAACATCGAAATCGAAAGCCATATGCTGATCAGCGGGAGTTGTTAGAGTATCTTCTTTCATCAGAACAACACACAACAAGAGGCTGGTGGCCATGAAAGATCTGAAAAACAAAGTGGCGGTGGTGACCGGGGCTGGTTCCGGTATTGGGCGAGCGCTCGCCAAAGCATTGGCCATGCGCGGCTGTAGGCTGGCGCTGTCGGATGTTAACGAGGAAGGGTTGGCAGAAACGGCTGCAGCTATCGAGGGCTCGGAGGTCAGAACTTACCGGTTAGACGTGGGTGACAGAGACGCAATTTACGCCCATGCCGCAGAGGTGGCAAAGGATTTTGGCCAGGTTAACATCATCATCAATAACGCAGGTGTTGCACTCTCAGCGTCGGTGAGGGAGATGACAGATGCTGATTTCGAGTGGATCATGAACATCGACTTCTGGGGCGTTGCCCATGGCACTCGTGCTTTCCTTCCACACCTGATTGCCTCTGGTGATGGCCATGTCGTGAACATCTTCAGTGTGTTTGGCCTGATCGGCGTGCCTACGCAAAGCGCCTATAATGCGGCCAAGTTCGCAGTGCGCGGATTCACCGAATCCCTGCGCCAGGAAATGAAGCTGGAAAAGCAGCCGGTTGCCGTCAGTTGTGTGCACCCAGGTGGTATTCGCACTAACATCGCCAATTCGGCGCGCACCAGCAAGGCTGAACACGCTGCAGAACTGCGCAAGGGCTTTGATAAATTGGCCATGACCACGCCGGAGAAAGCCGCCGAAATTATTGTGAAAGGCATGCTCAAAAACGAATCCCGTATTTTGGTGGGGCCAGATGCCTGGGGCATTGACGCTATTAACCGCATACTGGGTTCGGCATATCAGCCATTGGTAGAGCGCTTTTCCCGTAAAACGCTGTATATCTAATTCCGGTATTCTTGCGGTAGAATTCTTGATGCTGCAAGGAGCCGTTTTAGCCTATGTGTGAACTACTGGCCATGAGCGCCAATACACCGACCGATCTTTGCTTCAGCTTCACCGGGCTGACCCGCAGAGGCGGCGACACCGGCCCCCACAAAGACGGCTGGGGTGTGGCTTTCTATGAGGGTAAAGGCGTGCGGGCGTTCCATGATGTGGATGCCAGCGCCAACTCACGGCTTGCCGAAGTGGTTCAGACTCACCCTATCAAAAGCGAAGTGGCTGTTTGCCATATTCGCCAGGCCAATGTGGGCGAAATTTGCCTGGCTAATACCCATCCGTTTATGCGTGAGCTCTGGGGCCGCTACTGGGTGTTTGCCCATAACGGCCAGCTTTCTGAGTTCCAGTCGTCGCCGGGGTTTTACGAGCCCGTAGGCGGCACAGACAGTGAGGCGTTGTTCTGCGATATCCTCAATCACCTGCGTAGCCAATGTGATCGTAATGACTCGGTCGAGGCTATTACAGAGCGTTTGGTTCAGCTCTCGAAAGCTTATGCCGGTCAGGGTGTGTTCAATCTGTTGTTGAGTAACGGCGACTGGCTGTTCACCTACTGCACCACCAAAATGGCCAGCATCACCCGCTGCGCGCCTTTTCGCCCTGCACGGCTGAAAGACGCAGACGTTATTGTGGATTTTGAATCTGAAACCACGCCGAACGATATCGTGAGCGTTATCGTAACCGAGCCGTTAACCAGCGATGAAGAATGGGATATTTACCAGCCCGGTGAATGGCGGTTGTGGCGCAAGGGTGTTGTGGTGGCGAAAGGTATTGCGGCGAACGAACACAGTGCTGGGGCCGGAAACTAAGCAGGCCAGCGTTGTCGGACCGGCCCACTTGGTTGCGCTTCGGAATTACTGCAGGGTTTTGCGATTCCCGCCCTGGTATTGCGGTGCAATATAAGCCTGAATCTCAGCTTTAAAGCGCGCAACCAGCTCACTGTTGTCATGATCCCAGGGGTGGTAGCCCGGCTTGAAGTAGCCAAACCAGGCAGGAATCAGGCTGGAGAAGGTGCCGTTCTTGCCCCACAAGCGCCACAAGCCGCTGGCGGTATCAGCAATCGAGAAGCGTTTGGCGTCGTTCAGCATCATACGGCAGGTGAAATAGGAGGCCATGACACCCAGGGCAGCCGTGCTGAAGGCCAGGTAAAACGTCCTTTCGGCGTAGGTGCCCCCGACCTGCTGGAACACATCATAAGCGACTGCCTTGTGCTCGGTTTCCTCAATAGCGTGCCACGCCCAAAGCGGCCGCATGGTTTCATGCATGCCCTCACGAACATCGTCGCGCTCCAAAAGCATATCCGCCATCATGGCGGTCATGTGTTCCAGCGCACAGGTAATGGCTAGCTGGTGGCGCTTTGGTAGCTTTTTGGTGGCGCCCAGAACTATCGCGAGGTGTTTTTCCAGTTCGTCCACCGGCATACCACGATCCCGCACATGCTGGTTCATGGCCATATGCTCCAGGGAATGCATGGCCTCCTGCCCAATAAAGCCCCGTACCTCGGCTTTCAGCTGGGGATCGTTAATCTGAGCTCGAAACGCACGCACAGAATCCACAAAAAACTGTTCGCCCTTTGGAAAAAGCACCGAAAGCGCGTTCATTGTATGGCTTAGAAAATGGCTGTTCTCCAGCCAGTACTGGGGCACCTGTTCATCAAATTCAAACCCCATGCGTTGGGCTTTGATGTCGACGTTATCAGGCGTTTTTGACGCCCGGCTGGTTGTGGCAGCCTGCTTTTCGGCGGTTTTTGTATTCAGCATGGGTTTACTCCTCACATTGGCTGATGTCATGGCTTCAGTGTGTCGGAGTCCAGTCTTGGGCTGAATGCGAAAATGGGACGGCCATCATTCTAAATAGGACAAAATTGGCCAGCGCGACGCGGGCCTGGGTGCAACCGGCCCCACTGTGATGGCTGCGGGCTTCTGCTAGAGTCTTCCTTGGGCGTTCATTCAGGCAATCAAGGGCAATCTATGGCGATCCCCGGATCGGAAAAAGAACGGCAAATGCTGGGATTGTTCCTGGTGCCGGGCGTGTATATGCGAGTGCTGGCACAAACCGTGCGACAGCTCGGACACAACGACCGGCCGCTCTATGAAGGCCTGAACTTCGGGCCAGAGGATCTGAAAGCCAACGACAGCCGTGTGTTTGTTACCGATGCCATGATTATGGCCGAGCGCGCACTGAAGCTGGCCGGCAAAGACGGGTTAAGCTTTATGCTGGCCCGGGAGCTGCGAGTAACCATTCACGGCACTCTCGGGTTCGCTGCGCTAACCAGCCCTACGCTTGCCGGGGCTCTTGATTCCGTTCGCCGCTATCTGCAGCTTCGAGCGCCTTTTTTGAGCATGAGCCAGTCGGAAACCAATGATCACGTGTTGGTGAAGCTGTGCACCGAGTTCGACGTGCCCGGTCTCTATCCATTTCTGGCGGAAACCGTTACCGCTACGCTGGTGTTGCTCACCGAGCAGCTACTGGATCGCAGCGATGCAGAAAAGCGCGGATTTGCACTTGATAACGGCAAACTGCCCGGCGTAAGTGTGCGCCTCGGCGGCCCGGAGCCGTCTTATTACCGCAAGTATGCCGACCAGCTGCCCGTAAAGTTTGAGTATGACCAGCCTGATGAACTACTGGTGCTGCCGAAAGCACTGCTAGATGTGCGTATGCGGCTTGCTGATGCAGACGCTTCCCGCATGGCCAGCGATGAGTGCGAATTCGAACTACAGAAAGCATTGAAGGATCAGGGTGACCTCTCCATGGCTGTACGCAACATGCTGCGCATGATGCCCGGGCCGTTGCCCTCGCTGGAAGCCATGGCGGAGCGTTTCTGCGTATCGTCCCGAACCTTGAAGCGCCGGCTGGCAGACAGGGAGACCAGCTACCGTGAAATCGTAGAAGCTGTTCTAAAGGACCGCGCCATTCAGTTGTTGCGGTACACCAACCAGTCGGTGAGCGAAATTGCTTATGAACTTGGCTATGCCGATCTATCGAATTTCAGCCGTGCTTTCAAAAAGTGGACCGGTAAATCCGCCAGTGAGTTCCGCGAAGGTGGGCCTGATCCGGCGCCAGAAGTGGGACCTTGAGCTGCATACTTGGGAGCATGGGTGCGGGGTGGGTGTTTCCTTCCTTGGGAAAAACAACTCGCTTCGCTCAGACATTTTTTCCTGGCGGAAGGAAACACCCACCCCACACCCTTGCGGAATTGAGGTGTTAGCCCCATATAAAGGGCACGAATAATTTTCATTGGAGTTGTCATGGTTAACCGGCCAGATACGCACAGCAAGTTGTTTGGTTACCTGCTCTGGATCTTCGGGTTTTTGGGCGCCCACCGCTTTTATTATGGCAAACCGATTACCGGAACCATCTGGTTTTTTACATTGGGGCTGTTTTTTATCGGCTGGATAATCGATCTGTTTCTCATCCCTTCCATGGATGAGGAGGCTGACAGCCGGTTCCGTGAGGGTGAGGTCAACTACAACATTGGCTGGTTGTTGCTGACCTTTACCGGCGTTTTTGGGTTGCACCGGCTGTATATGGGCAAGTGGATCAGCGGGATTATCTACCTGCTGACCGGCGGCCTGTTCCTGCTGGGCGTGCTTTATGATTTCTGGACATTGAACGCCCAGATTTCAGAGCGTAACCGGCTGGTGAGGTTTAACTGACAGCACCCTGTTCCAGTTCCACAAGGCCATCCTCCAGGTAATCCAGCATCCGCTGCAGGCTAGGTAGCGTGCGGCGGCAGCCAATCAGCCCGAATTCTATCTGATCCTTGTAGCTGGTCAGGGTCATATTCAGGGCCAGCCGATCCATGGCGATGGACACGGGGTACATTCCCTCTAGTTTGGCGCCGTTCCAGTAACTGGTCTCTTTCGGCCCGGGCACGTTGGATATCACCACGTTGAAGGTCTGCCATTTCGGGGCCACGCCTGTCAGCAGATGGAACGCCGCTGGCGCCAGGGTCAGTGCGGTGTAGTTGACGATTTCTTCCGGCGACATCTGAGCGTAGCGGTCTTTGCCTTTCTGCATACTTTGATGAATCTTTCGCAGTCGCGTGCCGGCATGGCTTTCATCCGTATACAGGTTGGCCAGGATAACGCCCACCTGATTGCCCTCGGCCTGGCTGCCTTCCGGTTTGTCACCGGCAGACTTCTCATATTTACGTAGCGATACGGGAACCATCGCGATCAATGGCTTCTCCGGCAGTGCATCCTGATTCATGAGGTAAGTTCGCAAAGCGCTGGCGCACATGGCGGTGACTACGTCGTTTACGGTGGTGCCATACGCATGGCATACAGCTTTAATTCGTTTCAGGCAGTAAGATTGAGCTGCGAATCGGCGGGAGCCGGTAATTTTCCGGTTTAAAATGCTGCGAGGTGCCTGAAACATGGATTTATAGACCGGGTCTTTGCGAGCGGCGTTTATGGTGCGCAACAGCTCCCGCGCGACGGTCGGCACCGTACCCAGTTGTTTTCCCGATTCCCCCAACAAATGACTGATACTGCGCCATAGCGAAGAGCCGCTGCTATCCTCATCCCGCCGTGGTCGTGCCGGTAGGTCCCAGATGGGAGGCATATTGCGCTTTGCGGGGTCCGTGGACAGCATTCTCTGAAACATCCGCATTGCAGAAACGCCATCCATCAGGGAGTGGTGCACCTTGGTGTAAACCGCAAACTGCCTGTCGCCCAAACCCTCGATAAGGTGAAATTCCCACAACGGACGTTCGCGATCCATAAGGTGTGAGTGTTCCGCGGAAACAAAACCAAGCAGTTCACGGATACGGCCAGGGGTAGGCAGAGCTTCAAAACGAAAGTGATGTTCCAGATCCAGTTGTTTGTCGTGCACCCAAACGGGCTGTGCTAAACGGCTGTCGAGACGACGATCAAAAGGCGCCGTCACTTCGGTATCCTTGCGAAGCTGCTCGGCAAGCCTGGCCACATAATCGTCCGGTGCATCGTCGGGAAACGAAAAAATCTGCAGCCCGCCCACATGCATGGGTTGCTGGCGTTTCTCCAGCCAGAGGAAAAGCTGGTCGGTGGGGCTCAGAGGCTTCACGGGCGACATCCTTTTTATGGGCGTTTTCCTGATATTAGCTCAGGTTGCCCGGGAGTGGTTGACCTCTGGTGGATTCCGGCCCGTCAAATTGCCCTGATTTAGCTTCTTGCCCGGTCAGGCAGCCACGGCTTCCCGTTGCTTATCGGCGGTTTCCAAAACGATCCGGTTACCGTCCAGGAGAACGGCGTAGGTTTTGACCCTGACCGAGTCGTCTTCCAGACAGACACCGGTTATCAGATTGAAGTGTTGTTTATAGAGCGGCGAGGCTACGACGGGCTCTCCTTTAAGATCCCCCGTGATACCGCGTGCCAGAACATTAGCGCCGCTGAACGGATCGGTGTGGCTGATAGCAAAGAGCGCCGGCAACCGGTGCGGCAGATAAAACACCGCCACCGGCCCGTCTTCCGTCCAGACAGCAATGCCGGACTCTGGTACCAGGTCTTCAACAGTACAAACCGCGTTCCAACAAGTACGAGCTTTCATCTGTATTCTCCATGAGTTTTCGATATTCGAAAGTTCTGAGAGTGTGGTGGTATGGGGTGTTTTTCCGCCGGGAAAAAGATGTCTGAGCGCAGCGAGTTATTTTTCCCAGAGGAAAAGCACCCCATGCCGCCGCGCTCCTGCACACAAGCTACGCAGATTCCAGAACAGGTCGCCTCTGCCCCCGCTCAGTCGTCCACTGCTGCACCGGATCCTTCTGCTCCGGCAAATTCACGAACTCCCGGAACCGCTTACGCTTCTCGGGATCTTCCACTGCAGTTTTCCACTCACACTGGTAAGTATCTGCAATACCGTTCATGTGCTCCTCCAGCTCCGCACAAATGCCCAGACTGTCCTCAAGAATCACCTTCTTCAGGTAATCCAGACCGCCCTCCAGGTTCTCCATCCACACACTGGTACGCTGCAGCCGGTCGGCCGTGCGCACATAGAACATCACCACCCGGTCAATGGTGCGAATCAGCTCCTCATCAGACAGATCGGTCGCAAACAGATCAGCGTGGCGTGGGCGCATGCCACCATTACCGCAGACATAAAGGTTCCAGCCATTTTCGGTGGCAATCACCCCGAAATCCTTGCTCTGAGCCTCGGCACATTCCCGGGTGCAGCCAGACACCGCCATCTTTACCTTGTGCGGCGCCCGCAGGCCCTTGTAGCGATTTTCCAGGTGGATCGCCATGCCCACGCTGTCCTGCACGCCATAGCGGCACCAAGTGCTGCCAACGCAGGACTTCACCGTGCGCAGGGACTTACCGTAGGCGTGACCGGTCTCGAAACCCGCGGCAATGAGCTTCTCCCAGATCTCCGGCAGCTCGCTCAGAGTGGCGCCGAACAGATCAACCCGCTGGCCGCCCGTGATCTTGGTATACAGGTCGTACTCTTTGGCCACCTCGCCCAGCACGATCAGTTTGTCGGGCGTGATCTCGCCACCAGGAATGCGTGGCACAATGGAATAGGTGCCGTTTTTCTGCATGTTGGCCATGAAGGTGTCGTTGGTGTCCTGCAGCGGCACGTGGTCGGTGGCCAATATGTGTTCGTTCCAGCAGGTCGCCAGAATCGAGCCGACCACTGGCTTGCAGATGTCACAGCCCTGACCCTTGCCGTGCTGGCTGATCAGGGTGCGGAAGGTGCGGATGCCGTTAACCTTCACCAGATGGAACAGGTCTTGCCGGCTGTAGGGGAAGTGCTCACACAGGTCTTTGCTGACCGCCACACCACGCTTTTCCAGTTCATTGTCGACCACGTTCTTGAGCAGGGCAGTGCAGCCACCGCAACCGGTGCTGGCCTTGGTCTCGGCCTTGACGCCGGCAAGATCACTGCAGCCGGCGTCAATTACGCCGCAAATATCGCCCTTGGTGACGTTGTGGCACGAACAGATGGACGCGGTCTCTGGCAGTGCGTCTGGCCCCAGGGTCGGAGCGCCACCCTGTCCCTCCGGCAGGATCAGGGTTTCCGGGTTGCTTGGCAGGGCTATGCCGTTCAGCGCGTATTGCAGCAGAGTGTCGTAATGGCTGTTATCGCCCACAAGAATGGCACCCAGCAGCGTCTTGCCGTCTGCGCTGATCACCATGCGACGGTAATGGCCAGCCTGTTCATCGTTAAAGCGGATGTTGCGGGCGCCAGGCGTTTGGCCGTGGGCATCGCCAATAGAGCCGACATCCACGCCCAGCAGTTTCAGCTTGGTGCTCATATCAGCGCCGGTAAAGGCGGCATTTCGATCGCTGTTCAGAACCGACGCCAGGGTGCGAGCCATGGTATAGCCGGGGGCTACCAGTCCGAAAATTCTCTGGTCCCAGAGTGCGCACTCGCCAATGGCATGGATATGCGGGTCTGAGGTGGTGCACTGGTCATTAACGACAATGCCGCCACGTTCACCCACCTCCAGGCCGCTGGCTCGCGCGAGTGCGTCTTGCGGGCGAATACCGGCAGAAAATACGATCAGATCGGTTTCCAGGTGGCTGCCATCATTGAAGTTCATGCGCAGCCGAGCATTTTCGCCTTCAACGATGTCGGTGGTGGCTTTCTCGGTGTGCACCTGAACACCCAGCTCTTCGATCTTGTGACGCAACAGCGCACCGCCGTCGGTATCCAGCTGCACCGGCATCAGGCGGGGCGCGAATTCCACCACGTGCGCCTGCAGGCCGAGACTTCTTAGTGCGTTGGCGGCTTCCAGGCCTAGCAGTCCGCCACCAACCACCACTCCGGATTTACCGTCTTGGGCGCTGGCGCGGATAGCATCGAGATCGTCCAGGGTTCGGTACACGAAGCAGTGGGGATGCTCGCGACCCTCAATCGGTGGTACGAATGGAAAGGATCCGGTTGCCAGTACCAACTCGTCGTAGCCGTAGTTGCCCTTTGGAGTGGTAACCATGCGCTGGTCGCGCTCCAGTGCGGTGACCGGCTCATTCAGCTGCAGTTTAATACCCTGCCCGGTGTACCAGTCTGCGGTGCCCATGGCGAGATCTGCGTGGGTGGAGCCGGTGAAATATTCTGACAAGTGAACCCGATCATAGGCCAGCTGTTTTTCCTCCCCGAAAACGAGTATCTCGTACTCAGCGGCCTCAGGGCTGGCGACGAATTGCTCCAGGAAGTGATGGCCAACCATGCCGTTGCCAATCACGATTAAGGTTTTCTTGCTCATTGCAGTGTCCTCTCTCAGGAGCAGCGGTTCAGGCCGCCTTACAAAACGGTTTGCCAAAGGGCAACTGGGCCCGGAACAGGTCGATGTTGGTGTTACCGGTAATCAGCTCCTGGTACCACGGGCCCTGACTGGTATTGCCCACCAGGATGGCGCCGACCAGGCGGTTGTCGCGAATCAGCAAGTGGCTGTAACTGCCGGTTGCAAAGTCTTGCCAGACCAGGGATTCGGTGTGTTCGTCGGGCGCTTGCTGACCACAGGAAAAAACCGGTATGCCGCTGATTTTCAGGCGAGTGGCGGTGACGGATGGTCGGTATGCGGCGCCCTCGGCTGGACTGGCAAGCACGGATGCCAGGGTTTTCGCCTGCTGATAGCCCGGCTCCACAAGTCCGAAGGTTTCGTCGTTGAACTCACAGCACTCGCCAAGAGCAAATATGTCCGGGGCGCTGGTTTGCAGTTGCGCATTAACTTGAATGCCTCGGCCGCAGATCATCCCGGCGCTTTGTGCCAGTTCGCGGTTGGGCGTGATACCGGTGGCGATAATAACCAGATCGGTGCTGATCAGGGTCTGGTCATTCAGTTGGACGGCGCGAACACTGTCCCGCCCCAGTAACTGGATTGGCGATGTCGATGTCAGAATGTTGATGTCGCGGGCGGTCAGTGCATCGGACAGGAGCTTACCGCCGTCCGGATCCAGCTGTCGGTTCAGAAGGTGGCTGCTTCGGTGCAGAACAGTGACATCCATGCCTCGACGCTTTAGCCCCTCGGCAGCTTCAAGCCCCAGAAAACCACCACCGACCACAACCGCCCGTTGCCGGCTTTGGCTTAGTTCAATAAGGGTGCGGGTGTCGTTGAGATCCCGGAAGTGCATGACGCCATTCAGCCCTTCCCCAGGGATCCCGAGGCGGGCGGGGCTGGCCCCGGTTGCAATAACCAGCGCGTCGTACCTGTAAACGCGACCGGTGCTTGTTGTTACGGTGTGATTGTCGGGAGCGATGGCCTGGACCGCTTCGCCGTGATGAACCCGAATGCCGTGACGGGCAAACCAGATGTCCGGTTTCAAGGCCAGACTTTCCTCGTCGGCGTCTCCGTTGAGCAGGGCTGAAAGCTGAATCCGGTTGTATGCCGCACACGACTCGCCATTGAACACAATGATATTTCGATAGGGTATTGAAGACTTGCCCATCAACTCTTCAAGGAATCGTTGAGCCACCATTCCGTGGCCACAGACAATCAGTGTGGGTTCCATTTTTCGGATCATCTCTGCACCTCTGCCCCGTTTAAAGCCAAAAAAAACCGGAGCACCTCATCCCCTCGGGGAATCGATGATCCGGCGCCAATGCCATCAACAGTGTTCTGGTAGCTCGGCCGAATCCTTGGCCGGAATAATCATCCTTGAATTGTATAAAGCGATGTTCGTGCCAGCTTTAAAAAATGTTTAAAATCAATATCTTGGTTGTTTGTTGATAAGTGTGGCGCTTGAATATGCGGCTTTTTCGCACTTTGCAGGAGCGGACTGCACAACTTTGATGCCTTTTTGCTGGCGCGGTAATTGCTCCAGTCTCCAGTAACGCAACAGTGTGGCTACACCCGGAGTTTTGAAATGGATATCAGCAAACGTCAAAGCAACTTTTCCCAGCCCTCAGCTGAGGATTATCTGATCGCATCCAGACGGTGCGAGCTTATGAACCTCCAGTACTTTTTGCAGATGGGGAAGCTGGTGCAGAGCATTAGCAACCTCGTGCACGGGCTGCAGCGGGAGCGCGGTGCGTCCACCATTTTTCTGGGATCGGATGGTGAAAAGTTTGGCCAGGAACGAAAAACAATGGTCGCGGAATCGGCGTGTTTGTATATCGTTTTTAATCGGGCCCTGGCTGAGATCCATGAAGAGCTGACGACTCACCCTGTCAGCAGTCACTTGCTGGCGCATATTGCGAGCGCCCTTCATGGGCTGGGGAGCCTGACGGCGCTGCGAGTGCGGGTGAAAGCCCGGTCACTGTCGGCGTCAGAGGCAACCGAATCCTACAGCATGATTATTCAACGGCTGATAGCCGTGGTTTTCGAAGCGGCGGATACTGCAGTAGATCCCTCGCTTGCGCGTTTGCTGGTGGCTATGGTGCATCTGATGAAGGGCAAAGAGTTCTGTGGTCAGGAGCGTGCAACAGGCTCCGCCGGATTCTCTAAAGGACGCTTTGATCGTGCACTGGGCCGGCGCATGACGCACCTTGTTGAAGCGCAAGGGCGGTGTTTTGAGGTGTTTATCGCGTTTGCTGATGAGCAGAGCGGCCGGCTACTGAAGAGCCTGCTTGCTCATGAGCGGGAAAAGGAAGTCGAGCGCCTGCGGCGGTTCGGGTGCTCCATTGGCCGATACAAACCCCTGGACCCGGAACTTGCCGATGACTGGTTTGCGCTAATGAGCGAGCGTATGGATGGGCTCAAAAAGGTAGAAGAATCGGTGGAAAGCAGTTTTCATGGGCGCTGCGCAGAACGCTATGCAGACGCACGGAGCTCACTGGCACATCATGAGACACTGATTGCAGCACTTGATCAGCCAGAAAATCCTGTGCCGTCCATGTTGGTACTATGTGAGCCAGGCAGTCGTGGGCAGACCCCGTCAGGTGAAGTCTGGAACAGCGACGGTATTGGTCAACAATTTGGACGGTCGATTTTTGATCTGGTGCAGGAGCAGTCACGTCGGCTTCAACAGATGAACGAGGATTTGCAGAGTGCCAAGGAAGCTCTGGAAGAGAGGAAAAATCAGGAAAAAGCGGTCTTGTTGCTGATGCGTCATCGCAAAATTAACAATGATGAAGCCCATCGGGTTTTGCGAAAGCTGGCCATGGATCAGGGTAAAAAGCTGCCCGAGATTGCTCGGGCACTGGTGTCTATGGCAGATGTGCTGAAGTAAGCGACCTGTTCAGACCTTCGCCTTCAGAGCGGTGTCTTTTTTCATGCTTGCGTCAGTAGCCTGATTATTCCGGCGCGGGGTGATGCTTTCCAGCTTACGCTGCTTCTCATAGAGAAACTTCAGAACCTCCTGTCGGTAATGCACGTAGGTGGGATCATCCGCCAGAGTGACTCTGTTACGGGGCCTTTCCAGGTCGATGTACAGATCTTCTCCGACGGCGGCAGCGGGGCCGTTGGTCATCATGATGATACGATCAGACAGCAGCACCGCTTCGTCCACATCATGGGTAATCATGATCACCGTATTTTTCAGGTCCTGCTGAATGTCCATCAATGAATCCTGCAGGTGGGCCCGTGTCAGCGCATCCAGAGCGCCAAAAGGTTCGTCCATCAGCAACACGCTGGGTTTCATCGCCAGTGCCCGGGCAATGCCAACCCTTTGTGCCATACCCCCCGAAATTTCACCCGGCCGTTTGTTGGCGGCGTGTGCCATGTTTACCAGTTCCAGGTTGTGATGAACCCAGTTTTGGCGCTCCTGTTTCGTCATGGATTTGCGGAATACCTGTTGTACCGCCAACTCTACGTTCTCGTAAACCGTCAACCAGGGCATCAGGGCGTGGTTTTGGAACACCACCGCCCGTTCCGGACCGGGAGAGTTGATCTCGTGGCCATCCAGGATACAGCCGCCTTTAGTGGCTTGTAGCAGGCCAGCGACGATGCTCAGGACCGTGGACTTGCCGCAACCGGAGTGGCCAATCAGGGAGACAAACTCACCCTTTTTGATTTTCAGGTTGATGTTGTCCAGTGCGACGAAGGAGCCTTTGGGCGTATCAAAGGCCATTTCCACGCCGGTCAGTTCCAAATGGGATTTAGTCATGATTGTCTCCGTTATTCATTCCAGGCAATTTTCTTCTGGATCATCAGCATGATGCGATCCAGCAGGAAGCCGATAAAACCGATGGCCAGCACCGCTGCCATGATCCGGCTCAAGGACTGGCTGCTGCCGTTCTGGAACTCATCCCAGACAAACTTGCCAAGCCCGGGGCTCTGCGCCAGCATTTCAGCCGCAATCAGCACCATCCAGGCAATGCCCAGCGAGACCCGAAGCCCGGTGAATATCATGGGTACTGATGATGGCAGCACGACTTTTCTCACATGGGTCCAGAACGACAGTTGTAGAACCCGGGATACGTTCAGCAGATCGGGGTTCACTGCGGCTACGCCGACGCCGGTGTTGATCAGGGTAGGCCACAGGCTGCACAGGGTGACGGTGATCATCGAGGTCAGGAACGACTTCTCGAACATCGGGTCGTCACTGACGTAAGTAGCGGATACCACCATGGTAACCAGCGGCAGCCAGGCCAGAGGCGAGACGGGTTTGAAGATTTGGATCAGTGGATTGACGGCTGCCTGAAGATAGTGGTTCAGGCCCAATACAATGCCCAGTGGTACGGCGATCGCCGTCGCAAGCAGGAAACCGGCCATTACGGTAACCAGGCTGGTGACAACCTGATCCAGAAATGTCGGGGCACCGAGGTAGCCCCGGATCCTCACATCGGCATCCGGATTGTCGGCCAGAATGCGAGCGTTCCGTGCCTCTTGCATGGTCACGAATTTGTCCGCCCGCTCCCGCTGGTCGGCGTGCTCCTGCCAGAGTTGGCCACTCTGCTCCCAGACCTGTACCGGGCCCGGAAAGGTGCCCAGCGAGGTGTTCACCTGGGGCGCGGCCAGGTGCCAAAAGCCGAGGAAAATCAGGATGCCGACCATCGGCAGCAAAAGCTGCTTGCCGGTCTGGGCCAGTTCGGCTCCAGTGAATCGGTCTGCCAGTGCTTTCAGCCAGCCGAGGATTCCGGTTCCGGAACTTGAATTGGTTAGCGTACTCATGTCGTTCTCCTGGGTACTGCCGGTTACGGGGTGCCGGCGCCTTTCAGGCCAATATCAAAACTGTTGATATAGGCGTTGGGCTGGCGTGGCGTGAAGGCGACACCATCAATCAACGCACCCTGATGCGGGCGGGCAAAATTCTCTTGGCTGAAGTCGGGGAAATCCTCGGCCTTCATCAAGCCATCTTCGATCAGGGACTGGGCAGCTTTGGCATAGATATCTCCTCGGTAGACCTGCGCAGCCGTTTTCATGTACCAGTCGTCCGGTTTCGTCTCGGGGATCTGCCCCCAGCGACGCATCTGCGAGAGATACCAGATGGCATCGGATGGGTACGGATAAGTAGCGTAATGACGGAAGAAGACGTTGAAATCGGGCACTTCGCGGATATCGCCCTTCTCATACTCAAAGGTGCCCGTCATGGAATTGGCAATGACTTCGGCATCTGCGCCCACATAGCTCGGGCGAGCAAGGATCTCGACAGCTTCTTCCCGGTTGGCGTTGTTGTTCTCATCAAGCCAGTAGGCGGCGCGGATCAGGGCGCGCAGCAGGTGCAAGTGGGTGTTGGGATTCTCCTCGGCCCAGGACTGACTGACTCCGAACACCTTTTCCGGGTTGTTGGGCCAGATCTCGTAATCGGTAATCACTGGAACACCTATGCCCTTGGCCACGGCCTGCTGGTTCCAGGGCTCACCCACGCAGTAGCCCTGAATGGTGCCAGCTTCCAGAGTGGCAGGCATTTGCGGCGGTGGTGTGACAGACAAATGAACGTCCGCTTCCAGGGTGCCGCTGGTGTCACCACGCTGAGGCGCGTAGTAACCCGGATGCAGGCCGCCTGCCGCCAGCCAGTAGCGCAGTTCGTAGTTGTGAGTGGATACGGGAAACACCATGCCCATACGAAAACGCTCGCCCTTCGCACGGAATTGCTCCACCACCGGTTTCAAGGCACTGGCGCTGATCGGGTGCACTGGCTTGCCGTCCTGCTCTGGGATGTGCTGGCTCATAGTCTTCCAGACCTCGTTGGAGACGGTGATGCCGTTGCCGTTCAGGTCCATGCTGAACGCGGTAATGATGTCGGCCTGAGTGCCATAACCAATGGAGGCACCCAGGGGCTGGCCCGCCAGCATGTGGGCGCCGTCCAGTTCGCCGGTAATGACCCGGTTCAGCAGGACTTTCCAGTTAGCCTGGGCTTCCAGCTCAACAAACAGGCCTTCGTCCATAAAGAAGCCGCGTTCCCAGGCGATGGCTAGCGGCGCCATGTCTGTCAGTTTGATGAAGCCAAGTTTCAGGTCCGGCTTTTCCGGAGCTCCAATCTCTGCCTGGGCCATGCTGGCGCTGGTTATCAGGGAGACCGCAGCGGCCAGTCCAGCCAGATGATGGAATGTTCCGGTGATGATGTTCAGGGACGTCTTCATGAATCCTTACCTCGTGACATTCTTTCAGGCAAAAAAACGCCCGCCCTCCGTTGTCGGAAGGCAGGCGCCTATGCCTGTTTAATCTGAGTGGTCTCGAATGTTCAAGTCAGAGGTTGCACAGCCTGTGCCAGTGATCAAAAAATATTATAAAACAACACGTAAGGGGGAAAGCTCAGTTTCATAGGGCGTTTTTGACAGATCTTGTCGGCTTGCTTTAGTGCAGGTTGGCGGCTTTTTGCACCATTGTGAAACGAATGGCCCGGATATGGTTAAACCCGTCATCGGTTCATCATTAGGTGGCGGGTGCTATACGTTGCGTTTACAGGCCACTCCCAAAACTTTGGAGCTGCGATGGCCCTGTTATTGCAGCTTGCCCTGGGTACCAACTGAACAACCATCAATTACAGGCAAAGAGGACGTAGCGTGGATTCCAAGGTCAAACCGGCAGCCGGCACTCAGACCACTTGCCCTTATTGTGGTGTGGGTTGTGGTGTGACGGCCACGCCTTTCGAAGTAACCGGCGATGAGCGCCACCCGGCTAATCAGGGGCGGTTGTGTGTGAAAGGCTCGGCGTTGCATGAAACCCTTGTGCCCAGCGGGAGGCTGTTAAAGCCCCGGATCGCTGGTGAGGACCGAAGCTGGCCCGAGGCCCTTGCTGCGGTGTCCAGCGCTATTCGTGATGCGGTCGCTCAGCACGGCCCCGGGTCGGTGGCTTTTTATTTGTCGGGCCAGTTGCTGACAGAGGATTATTTCGTCGCCAACAAACTCGCCAAGGGTTTTATTGGCACACCCCACGTGGACACCAACTCTCGCCTGTGTATGTCCGCGGCAGTGGCCGCCCAAAAACGAGCGTTTGGCGAGGATTGCGTTCCCGGGTGTTATGAAGACCTGGAGCTCGCGGATCTTCTGGTGCTGGCGGGCAGCAACGCCGCCTGGGCCCACCCTGTTCTCTACCAGCGTATGCAGGCTTCGCAACGGGCCGGTCGCCGGGTGGTGGTCATAGACCCCCGTCGAACCGCCACAGCAGAGCTTGCGGATCTGCACCTTAAACTGAAACCGGGTACTGACACGGTTCTGTTCAATGGTTTGTTGGTGTGGTTGAGGCAACACGAAGCGACAGATCAGAGTTACATTGCGGAACACTGCAGCGGTTTTGCGGAAACGCTGGTTTGTGCACAAGAGGTTGCGCCGTCGGTGACGTCGGTTGCGGCCCAATGCGATCTTGACGAGGATGACGTCGAGAGGTTTTACCGCTGGTACGCCGACACCCCCCGAACTGTGACCGCTTTTTCCCAGGGGATTAATCAGGCGGTAACCGGCACCGACAAGTGCAACGCCATTATCAACTGCCACCTGGCCACGGGGCGTGTGGGCCAGCCGGGCGCCAGCCCTTTCTCGCTGACCGGTCAGCCCAATGCCATGGGTGGGCGGGAAGTCGGGGGCCTGGCTAATACCTTGGCCGCTCATATGGAATACGATACTCCGGGTGCCCGAGAACGTCTGGCCAGATTCTGGGGCACAGATCGCCTTCCGGAGGCCCCCGGGTTGAAGGCCGTTGATCTGTTTGAGGCCGTGCATCGCGGTGACATCAAGGTGCTCTGGATTATGGGTACCAATCCTGCGGTTAGCCTGCCGGATTCGGCGCGGGTTTGTGAAGCGCTGGCGGGTTGCCCCACGGTGATCGTGTCTGACTGTATGGCGAATACGGATACCACGGCTTTTGCCGATATCATGTTGCCGGCGGCCGGCTGGGGCGAAAAAGACGGTACCGTCACCAATTCGGAACGCTGCATTTCCCGCCAGCGATCCTTCCTGTCTTTGCCCACGGAGGTTTGGCCGGACTGGCGGATACTGACGTCGGTTGCGTGCGAGCTTGGGTATGCAAAGGCCTTTCAGTATCAGAATCCTGCGGATATTTTCCGGGAACACGCGGCGCTCTCAGCCCTCGCTTGCAGGGCCAGTAATGGCCGTCAGGTGTTTGATATCGAAGCACTGGGCCAACTGACAGAGGCTCGGTATAACCAACTGGAACCGATCCAATGGCCCATCACCCTGGATGAGGCCGGTGTTGTAACCGGCACGCCTCGGCTGTTCTCTGACGGGCGTTTTGCCACGGATGACGGACGGGCCCGGTTGGTGCCCATACCTGCTGGGCTGCCCCGCCAGATCGTGACCTCTCGTTACCCACTTGTGGTCAATACCGGCCGGATTCGTGATCAATGGCACACCATGACGCGGACGGCACTGGTCTCGCGGCTTCTGACACACCGCCAGGAACCCTTCGTAGAGATCCACCCAGACGATGCGCTCCGCTTTGGTGTTTGCGAAGAGGCGCTGTGCCAGCTTACCGGCCCCGGGCCAGAGGCATTTATTGGTCGTGCCCGCATCACTTCGGATCAACGACCTGGTGAGGTGTTTATACCGATTCACTGGAGTGGACGTTTTGCCTCACAAAGCGTGGCAACGAACCTGATCGCCGCTGTAACGGATCCGATTTCCGGGCAGCCGGAAAGCAAGCACGGTGTTGCCAGCCTTCGCCGACTTGCCTGCAGGTGGCAAGCCCGGCTGATGCGGCGCAGTGCAAGCGACGAACTCCCGGGGCTGGCAGGGTTGTGTGACTATTGGTGCCGTCAACCACTGACCCACAGTGATAGTTGGTGGTTGGCAGGCAGCCAGACCATGGACTGGGAGAGTGAAGCGAGTATCTGGTTGGCGGGAGAACCACAGCTAATCATGGCCGATTCGGCGCAAGGGCGATTTCGGGCGGCTCGAGTGGTTGATGGCCGGCTGGAAGCCGTTCTTTTGGTCGATAGTGACGTTGGTCTGTTACCGGATCTGGCTTGGCTGGATGAGTGTTTTGCGGCTGACCGGCTGAGCCCGGATCAGAGACAGTGTTTGCTTGCGGGGCGATCTGTCGACACAGAAGAGATCGGGGCGCTGGTGTGCAGCTGCTTCCAGGTGGGTGATCGCCAGATTGTTAGTGCCATTCGTGAGGGGCAGGCGACACTAGAGGCGTTGGGGCAAACTCTGAAATGCGGCACCAATTGTGGCTCCTGTGTGCCTGAAATTCGAGGGCTGTTGCTGGACGAGCTCACAGAAACTGAGCAGTAAGCGCCCATCCAGGATATGTCAGCACACCCTGCGCAGCATCGACATAGGGACTCGGTAGCGCCGCCCGCGAAATTTGCCAGTTCCGCTCACGGTGCAGGTTTTTCGGTTGACCCGGACAACCTCTCCACGAAACTCCTGAGTGCCGGAGACGAAAGCGACGGCATCTTCCACTTGCCAGGGGGATGGCTGAAGTGTGGGGTCAGGTAGCTGGAAGGCTTCGCTGGGTAACGGGATCTGGTATTCGCTGGCTTGCTTCGCCAGTGCCACTCGAGCCGCATCTGCACGACCATTTTCATGCAGGTCATCAAGAATGTTGTAGAAGTGCTGGTTGTGCACCGAGCCGCGATATCTCTTGCCGGCACTGTGCTGTAACAGGTGTGCAAATTCGTGACAGCAGGTGTGCGCCAGCAGGTTCAGCGTGCTCAACTCACCGTTGAAATAACCCCGTTTATGGATTTCCCGGGCGGAGAGCCAGCCACTGGCCGTATCAGGCTGGTGCTTGGCCTGAATCATCCGGAGGCCGTAGGTAATTTGGTGCTGTTTGTATTGCGGCTCAAAACGATGATAGGTCGCCTGCCCAGAGCCCACCCGGCACACCAAGGAACTGCCAGATGCCCGTTGCTGGACCCAGCCTGCGGCGGGTTGCCAGAGAATCTGTTCGGTAACAGTGCACATCAGTTCGCCGAGCTTGCGGGCTTGAGATTTCGGATCGCTCATATCAATTGAAGGCCCACACGCCTCATGATCTCGTAAATAGGGTTCGGTGTGGATATTAACTTACTAGATTCTCGGCATCGAGTCAGACAAAACGTCACCAGATAAAAACAAGTGGTGACAGTTTGTCTGGTTTCGGCGTGTTAAATGCCGTGTGATATCGTCTCAGAAATCTGATCAAACTCACCTTCCGGGAAGCTCAAAATAAGGATTGCGTCGGGGCTTTCCTCGCTAAATAAATAGCCAGTCAGGTAATTGCGATATTTCACGGCAAACCCTGTGAACCCGGATGGAAAACTCAGGGGGCGTGTTTTAACGGCCCCTGATTCAGAGCTGGATCTGAGTTCGCTCAGAAAATCGGATGTTGAAGAAACGTTTGTGGGGACTGGCTCAACCCGGATGAATCCGATGGCTTTTCCATTGCGAAAGAGGGATGTGTCATTCTTGTCGATCCGCACCGCATCAAATAAAGATGATTGAACCGATACTGCATAATCTGGGCTGGGTGAAAACGATATTGGCTGGGTCGATGCACAACCGGAGAGAATCGAAATGAGTATGACGGTTGCTATGAGCTTCATTTTTTTCAGGCGTCCTTGTCTTATCCGAGAGAGGCTTCCAGTAGACTCCTGAATTGTAACCCACGAGTCAATTTGCAGGTAAAGCTGATTTTAATCGCCCCACGGGCGAATGGCTCTGCTGCTACCCGAATAACCCTGATTGCCCATTTTCGGATACCGTTTGCCGGAGCAAGTAGGTCTTTGGGGTTCGGAACAGCATCTATCCATCGACTGCATTCATCGGTCTCAGTAATCAGTTGAGCAACAAGCTCTAGTGTTTCAGCAGTTATGCTTCCAGCATGAAACCGGCTTGCGATGCGCTCACTGTAAAACGCAGTGATTACGGCCTGAACCGTGGCTACTTCTTCCTCAGTTAAATTAATGTTGCTCACTACCAATCTCCTTTTGATAGTTGTAATAAAAAAGAGAGGCCGCGGCCTCTCTTTTGGGCATCAAAGCGTAAATTACGCCTCGATTGGCGAACGCCAGTCGTCTGCACCGGAAGTGCCGGCAACAGTGTGCTCCCAGGTAACCTTGCGGTAGGACACAGAAACCGTAACCAGCTGTGTGAAATCAGCGCTGGCGTTGTCCTGGCAGTGTGGCATGTTGCAGTTGATGTCGATAATGGTGGCATCTTCCAGGATGGTAGAGAAGAAGTGCTCTTGCTTGCCCTCTACAGAGGTGCGGTACCATTTGAGCTCAACCTTGGGCAGCATTTCGCCGGAAGCCAGAGCGTTGTACATCAGGGGTGTCGCTTTGTTCAGTGCGGAGGTGAACTTGAACGGCTTGTGTACACGCTGACCGGAAGGCTGACCGGACTGGGGGTCGGTAGGAACGGTGACAACGTGGCTGAATTCCTGAACCAGCACTTCATCTTCGTGGCCTTCAACGTAGATGTTGCCTACGGAATCGGAAGTGAATGCACCCGCGGTGATGTTACCCTGGGTTTTGCCTTCGATAGAGATATAACAAGGAGTTGGCATAGTCTGCTCCGTGACGTTTGAATGAGTAAGTGTCCTTGGGTGTTCCCTGGACGAGTTTGTATTATCAAGTCCCGTGCCAGGTTCAGAAAGATCAGTTAAAACAGTGTCTAACGAGTTTTTTCGAGAGCGCCTGTCGGGAGCAGGCAAGCTTGTGCTCGGTCTGTGGGCGAGGAATTGCTGGCTGAGCGAAAAATTGCCTGGCCAGCGGGCCTTAGCGCAGGCTGAATCTTACGGGCAGTGCGTAGCTGAAGGTGCTGCCAGACATGTCATCTGGCACGGGAGGTAGAGGAGCTGCCTGCTCAAGCATGGCAAGGGCTGCTTTATCTAGCAGCGAGTGGCCAGATTTTGTGCGCAAACTGTGGCCAACAAGTGAGCCGTCCCGGCGAAATGTGAAGGTTATAACAGGAGCCCCTTCCTGCCTCAGCCTGCGGGCCCTGCGGGGGTATTCATAAAACCGGGAAAGGTGCCGGCTGAGCTTCCCTAAATAATCATCGACAGCTGACGGGTCGCCAGCATTTTGTAATGGCACGGATGATTGCGACTGAGAACCCCCGTTTTCGAGCGCGGGCTCTGACGTATCGCTGGCTTCAGCCTCTGCCGGAGGCTTGTCTATCGTTGCCTCAGGTGTTGCTTGGGTTTCTGCTACCGTTTCTGGCTCTGGCTCTGGCTCTGGCTCTGGCTCTGGCTCTGGCTCTGGAGTAGGGGTCGGTTTTGGTTCAGGCTTCGGCTTCGGCTTTGGCTCGGGCTTGGTTTTCTGCACTGGCTTGGGCTCTGATTTTTCGACGGGTGCAGGTGCGGGCTTGCCTGCAAGCGAGATTTTGATAGCGGGCGCTGTATTAACTGCTGCACTGCCAAGCTGGTTTATTTCGATAGTCTTCTCTGGCGCAGCAGCCACAAGAATGCCGGCGCTCAGAACAATGGCAATTACCAGTAGGCCCAGGCGGGCGGCTTTGCCTGTATCCCTCACGTTTCGGGCTCCGTTAATAGCAGGATTTCCTCATGGCCGCCCTTTTCCAGAGTGCGCAAAAGACTTTCCAGATCTGCCATGGAAATACCGCTGGCAGCGGCAATTTTCAGTGGGGTCTGTGCGTTTGGTTCTGGTAGCCGCTGAAGCAGTGTTTGTGCATTCAAGGTTTCGCCCTTTATTCGCCAGCTCCCCTTGGCATCCACGAACAGGTCAGCGTGGGGCGATTGTTGCTCGGCACTCGCAGGCGTAGGTGGCAGGTCGGGCAAGGGGTCGTCTGCAAGTTGGCCGGCCACGATAAAAAACATCAGCAACAGGAAAACCAGATTGATGAGTGGCAGAAGTGCATCTTCTACCCGCTCCATCAAAGATTTGCCGGAGGTAGAAGGAGGTGGGAACAGTTCAGTCATGGGGTTTCTTCGGTTGCACGTTTCCAATGGGTTTGGATGCCGTTGCGCGACAGTTCGCCCAGGGTGGTTGTGAACAGGCTTAGTTGGGCGTCTGGGGCCGTGGTGAGGTTCACTTCAGCGATGCCGGCACTGCGGAGCTCTGGTAACAGCTTGTGGATTGGCAAAGTGAGCTCCTGCCATGTGATGTCGCCGCCTTGCGTAACCGTCAGCAAGGGAAGTGGTTCCCCTGTTGTGGTGCTGCGGTTCTCAGTGCTGTTGGCCAGTTCCAGATGATCCACCGGCATTAGCCTGCTGGTCAGCATAAAAAACACAAGCAGGATGAACACCACATCAATCAGCGGCGTAATGCGGATTGGGATAGGCCGGCTGGGCCTGGGTTCAACCAGTTGCATGGGCGAATCGCTGCCGGCTTTGAGTTTCTGGCTCCTGTTCGTCTTTTGCTTCTGAGCGAGGCTGGCTGGTAGTTGGCTGTGCCGCGGCGTCACTCTCGGGCTCGGGTTGGCCGGCAAAGGCTTGCGGCGTGACCGTCAGCACAGTCACCAGGCTGCTGTTAACAACCTTGTGGATTCGCCGTAACCGGAACTCAATCCAAGCTGCCAATGCAGCAAATGGAATAGCCACCACAAGGCCGGCCGCGGTGGTGGTCAGCGCCTCGTAGATGCCGCCACTTAGTTGAGATGCATTGGCGCGGCCTTCTGTTGCTGCCATGGCGCTAAAGGCTTCCATCATTCCCAGCACGGTTCCCAGCAAGCCAAGTAAAGGCGCGAGCGCCGCGATCACTTCAATGATTTTGAGGGGGGCTTCAAACGGCTCAAGCGCTTGCTGGGCATCCCGTGCTGTGGTTTCGCGAATGTGTTGATCGTCTTTGCGGTTTTGCCGCGCCTCAATGGTATTGGTTACCAGGCTATGTAGAGGATTCAGTTTTGCCCAGCGGCTGGCTTGCTGTCGAACGGCTTGTGGGTTCACGCCTGAGGGGTTCTGTTGCCAAAACGTAATAAGACTTTTAATTTTTTTGGACAACCTGGGCGCGTAGAGCGCGCCCAGGAGTATTACGTAGATAAACGTAATAAGGCCCAGAACCGCCATAACGAGCAGTACCATCATCACTGGGCCGCCCATGGCTAGCAGCTGGTTTAGGGGGCCATCTGTCAGTGCGGAGCCGAAGGGCGCCAGGAAATTGCTCATGCCAATTACCGATTTTCTGAAATGTCATGATAATAATAGCGATTATCATTTAGTTTGCAACCCTGTAATCCTCTCAGTCGTAGGCCTCTGTTAGAATTCATGTCGCTGTTGAACGCACTCTTTACAATTGACCTGATTCGAAACCGGAGGCCGTCCCATTAACACTCAATCCCTGCAGAACGGAGCAACCCTGCTGTGCTGATGGGGCGTTGGCTGGGCAGTCTGGTTAATCGGGCGGTGCTTCTTGTTGTGGGTGTTGTTGTTCTGACCGCGGTTTTGGTGGCACTTGCGGGCTCATTCCTTAGCAGGTCAGAGCTAGAGCAACAGGCAGAAAATCAAGTGGCGACCATTGCACAGCTGGTTGCGGTTGAACTGGATGGCAAGTTGTCACAGCGTCTGGAAGCATTGGCTCACGTCGCGCAGGGATTCACCATGAGTGAGGCGGCTTTCGAGGGGCGTACAAAAATTCTCAAGCGCCGCCAGATCGCATTGCAGCACTTGTTTGATGGGGTATACCTGATAGACGCACAGGGTAAAGTGATTGCTGAGCACCCCGAGGATCTGAAAATGATTGGGGCCGATGTCAGCAATCGATCATACTTTCGCCAATCCTCCGAACAACTTACCCCTCTTATCAGCGAGCCCTACCGTTCGTACTATCAAGGCAAACCTTCCGTAATGATGGTTGCTCCTGTATTCGATCATCAGCAACGCTTTATTGGCATGCTTGGCGGCGCGATGTTGCTTGCGGGTGAACATCTTATTGAAGAGTTTTCCGGTATTCGCATTGGTAAGACCGGTTATCTGGCCCTCGTCGCCCGAAATGGGGTCGTTCTGGCCAACGGTCGCACGGGAGAAGTCATGCAGCCGGAAGGCGTTGCCACTCCAGTGCTACAAGGTGCTATGAACGGTTTTGAGGGCACCGCCAAAACCCGCAACGCCGAAGGTGAAAGTATTATTCTGTCGGTTCAGCAGATGTCTGAAGTGCCTTGGTTTGTGGCCGCTGTTTGGCCGGCTCGTGAAGCATACGCACCCGCCACTCGAATCACCGATGCCCTTCTCTGGATTTTGCTGGCGGTGATCCTGCTGGTTGTTCCGGTTGCAATGTGGCGCTTCCGCCGGCTGATGGCACCTTTGGGTGAACTTGGGCAGCAGGTGCATGAACGTCACCTGGGTGTGCGAAGTAACCCGGTAGGAGTGTCAGGAGGCTCGGAAATCAGCCAAGTGGCAGAAATATTCAACATGGTCATGGATGAACGTGACGACGTTCTGAGTTCCCTGGCCGAACGGGAGGCATTTTTCCGTTCGCTGACCCGTGGTGCGCCTATTGGTATTGTGCAGGCCGATGTTCTTGGCCGTATCGAATTTGTTAACCCCGTATTTGAAGGCATCATTGGACGAAAACTGGTCGAGCTAGGCGGCTCGCACCTGTTTGATTGTGTTTCGAATGTCGACCGCGATGCCGTGATTGAGGGCTGGCAGCAGGCTCTGGTGCAACAGGAAGTGTTCCGGGATCGTTTCCGGCTGCAAGGGCCGAACGCCGGCCCACCGGTCTGGTGTCAGGTAATGACGGCGACCCTTGAAACTCCGGAAAAGGTCATGGGCACCGTCACGATTGTGCGGGATATTTCCCACGAGCTAGAAGTAGAGCAAGCGTTGCAGGACGAGCAGCAGAGGGCGGAAAGTATACTGGGAGTGATGCAGGACGGCGTGCTGATGGCAGACACCGGCGGTGTGATCCGTTACGCGAACCACGCAGCGGGCCGTTTTCTGGGTGCGAGCGGGGAATATATTGGCAAAAATGTATTTGAACTGGTGGGAATTGACCACGAAGATCAGGCGCTCACCCATGAGTGGTTTCTTGATCGGGATGATCTAGACAGCCTTTACGTTACCCTCCGCAATGGCAGCGGCGATGTGTTTGATGTGGATCTCAGCATGATTCCCATCCGTCAGGGGCGTCAGAACGAGCGGCTGGTGTTTGTGCTAAGGGATGATGCTGAGCGCAGGCGCGAGGAGGAGCGGTTGTCCTGGGAGGCAACCCACGACAGCTTAACGCAATTGCTGAACCGCCGAGCGTTTAACGCCTCGTTAACCAAGGTTCTCAGTGAACCGTCTCGGCAAGAAGCAAGCTCTGTGCTAATGCTGATCGACCTTGACCACTTCAAACCGGTGAACGATGAGGGCGGGCATCTGCTTGGCGATGAAATGCTTCGGCGCCTTTCCGACCTGTTTAAAGAATCGGTGCGCCAGTCGGATACGGTGGCTCGGTTAGGCGGTGACGAGTTCGGTATTATTCTTCCGGCTTGTGGGCTCGCCAGAGCCAGGACCCTTGCAGAACGTATCCGTGCGGGTGTTGAAGCCATTGAGATAGTGCAGGACGGGCAAATGTTTGGAGTCACGGCAAGTATTGGCATGACCGAACTGGTTATTACAGATCGCGAACCCAAAGATGTGGTCGCCCGGGCAGATGACGGCGCCTATCTTGCCAAGGCACAAGGCCGGAATCGGGTTGTGGTTGTGCCTGTGACTGCTCTGTAGTCACAGGCACTTAGACCCACCAGTGCGTTGCCAAACTAGCCTGCCATATTAAACGCAAAGCCAGGATAGTCAGAACCAGATTGAGCGCTTTGTTGAACCAGCGGTTATCGAAAGAGTTCAAAAGGCGTAAGCCGATCCAGGTGCCTGCAAAGCCGCAGGCAATCATGGCCAGAATAAATGGCAACCAGTGTGCAAACACAAACCCCGTCACACCAAAAACCAGAGCTTTGGGGGCATGCTGCAGGACCATCGCGGTGGCAAAGGTTGCGACGGTGCGAAACCGGTCTGTATGAATCTGTTTTATAAACGCCGCCACTAGCGGGCCGGTAGCACCCACGAAAAGACTGACAAAGCTAGTTACTGTGGCGGCGATAAAAACACCAATCGGGCCGAACGCGCTTTTGGGCAGGGCCGGACCCCAGCACAAGTAGAGCACGAAGGTGGCAATGGTTAGTTGCCATAGATAAGCTGGCAGACTCACCAGTAACCAGGCTCCCGCCGCCGCGCCTGCGATCACGCCGGGTGCGAACGCTGCGACAGTCCGCCAGTCTATGTGTTTCCACGTCAATACTGCCCGGCCACCGTTGGAGCCCAGTTGAATCATGCCGTGGACGGGTATGATTGCAGCTGCAGGCATCCACGTAGCCATAAGAATTAACAGAAGAACACCCCCGCCAGCACCCAGGCTTGCGGTGATCATTGACGTAATAACAGAACTCGCCAACAGAAAAAGCGCCACGGACAGGCTTAGGTTCTCAGGGAGCAGAGTTATTTCCACGCGCAAAATTCCTCGGGCTTAAGCTTTTGCGTTCGACACAACGCCTCGGTTGCCAACTGCACATCGGCAACGTAATACAGCGAAGCCAGCCCTAGCCTGTCTCGGCCCAGATTATGAAACACCATGCCAAACGCGATGTCGCCTGCGGTAAAACGTTCGTGATTGACTGCAAAGTATTCCGCTGGTTTAGCCAGCACCTCCCCATCAAGCAAAGACTGAACGCGGCTGGCGCCCCCATGGTATGCCTGGATCAGCAACAGCACGAACAGGTCATTCCGTTTGCCTTCGGGCAGGTGACCAAAACGCTGATCAAACGCAGGCTGCAGGTTGCGGGCATTTTGGTGCATCAGGCGCAGCGCGCAATCGATCTGCGCCAGCCGGTGCCAATAGTTTTGCGGCTTTATCTGGCAGTCTTTCAGGGCGGAAGGAGATAGCTGGAGAATGCCCTTGGCGTTTGCGCGGGAATGCGCTCTGGCCTGGCCTCCGCTTTCAATCAGGACTTGTCCGGCCAGGTACCTGGGCAAAACCGCCGGTAATGCAAAGCGGTTTTGCTCGTCCCTGCGCTGAACGATGTACATCAACGCATCGTGAAGCGAGCCGGGCTGTTCGCGAGTTGCGAAAGCAAGGTCGTCCCAGGCGCCCCATACCCTGTCTTTGCTTCGGGCGCCCATGTAGCGACCAACGGCAAGATCCAGGTTTACATGGGGCTGGTCACAGGCCAGGGCAAATGGGTAGCCCTTGGTATTTGCATCACCGGCAATCCATTCCTCGGTAAGACCTTTTGCATGTAACGCCTGGCGGGTGTCGTTCAGGCGCCTCTGGGTCGCGGCGCTGTCGGCGCCGTTGCTGATCCAGCCCAGAAACTGCCCGCGCATGTCGAAGAGAATATGGCGGTCAGGGCTTGAGCAATAACCGGATTCCTTCAGTACCCAGCGGCGGATGGTAAGAATATTTGTATAAACGCCCTGGCTGACCCAATAGGGCGAGTTCCTGACAATGGCTGTCCAGCCGGCAGTGTCAGCACTGTCTTCATCTGCCTGATTTTCTTCTGCCCACGCAGGTGCTTGCACCAAGGTGGTCAGGATGAAAATCAGAGCAAGCTGACGTAAGCTTGCGAGTCTTGAGTTCATAAGCGATGTGTCCGTGGTATTCCGGGCACCACAATAACAAATGGACGCCTTTATGAAGCAATCTGAGTATCTGCGTTATGACGCCACCGCGTTGGCTGATCTGATCCGCCGTGGCGAAGTGACCTCCCAGGAAGTATGCGAGGCTGCGGTGGAACGGGCAACCTCTGTGAACGGTTCCCTTAACGCGATTTGCTTTCCCCAGTTTTCCGAAGCGTTGGCACAGTATTTCCCGCAGCAAGGCGTCTTTGCCGGTGTGCCCTTGCTGCTCAAGGATCTGGCGCAGGAGCAGTCTGGCCGGCCTTGCACCTATGGCAGTCGCGGGTTTAGAAACAACATTGCACCACAGGATTCCGAGTTTGTGCGCCGCTCCCGTGAGGGTGGGCTGGTGTTTCTGGGGCGTACGGCGACACCGGAATTCGGCCTGAAGGCAATCACTGAATCCGAGTTGTGGGGGCCTTCGCGCAACCCCTGGAATACCAAACTCACCCCCGGCGGCTCAAGCGGCGGTTCCGGTGCTGCCACCGCCGCTGGTATTGTGCCCATGGCGGGGGCTAACGATGGTGGTGGCTCTATCCGCATACCTGCCGCCTATAACGGGTTGTTTGGGCTCAAACCATCGCGCGGCCGTATCTCCAGCGGGCCTCTGATGGGCGAATCCTGGACTGGTGCCTCCTCAGATCATGTGGTTACCCGCACTGTGCGCGACAGCGCTGCAATGCTGGATGTACTCAGCGGTTCTGCCCCCGGCGATCCATTTGTTATTCCCGCTCCCGGTGCCGCCTATGCAGAGGTAATGCAGCAGTCCCCAGGCAGCCTGAAAATTGGCGTGTTTACAGCATCTCCTTACGGCACCGAAGTGGCTCCGGAGTGTGTTGCAGCCGTTGAGGAAACGGCACGGATTTTGGAAAATTTGGGGCATAAGGTTGAGTATGCTCGGCCAGAATTTGATGGCATGGCACTGGCTCGCTGTTACCTTGGCCTTTATTTTGGTGAAGTGTCCGCCATGATGGCGAAAGCCAAGGAACAGCTTGGCGCTGATGACAGTGATTTCGAGTTGGATACCCGCCTGATGGGGATGTTGGGCAACACCATGCCGCTGTCAGATTACGTGCTTCGTCGCCAACAGTGGAATGAGTTTTCTCGGGCCCTAGGCGCGTTTTTCGGGGGATACGATCTTTATCTCTGCCCCACCACCGGCCAACTGCCCGTCCGTATCGGTGAGCTGGACACGCCGGTGCACCTGAAGTTGGCGGCCAAGCTGATGCTAAGGCTCAACGCTGGGAAAATGGTGCACCGCAGCGGGCAGGTGGATCATATGGCGATGGAAAGCCTGGCCCGCACGCCGTTCACTCAACTTGCCAACCTCACTGGAACGCCTGCCATGTCTGTGCCCGTGCACTGGACAGCGGAGGGGCTGCCAGTTGGCGTGCAGTTTGGTGCGCCCCACGGGGGGGAAGATATACTGCTGCAGCTGGCTGCTCAGCTTGAAGCGGCAGCGCCATGGTTTGGCTATTACGAACGGCTTGAAAATGCGTTTCCGGCAACGGGCTTGTGATCCGTTAACTGAAACCCCACGTTTATCTTTATGCGCGTAACAGGCTATGCTGTGTATCAGGGAGATCATCTTCCTGATACACCCTGATGGCATCGAGGAGGCGAGCGTATTATGAACCAACCGATGGCAATCGACGAACTGGTATCAGTAGCACAGGCAGAAGCCATGGGGGAGCTAGATGCTCCGATGATGGCAATTGTTCTGGCCAGCGAACAAAGCTACGACTTGCCCATCAACTCACTTGAAACCGATGCCGACAAGGCACGCTGGGGGTTAATTCTCCGCGCTGCCCGCGAGCATGTTGAAGCGGATGCCGTGGCGGTTCTGTACCCCGCCTGGACAACCATCCGCCAGAAAAAGAAAGAAGCGGCAGAAGATGACGGCTTTGAGGTCTCATCAGAAGCCAGTGCTGAAAAAGACAGTGCTGAGGACGAGATAAACGAACCGATAGATACTTTGTTTGTGCAACTCCATACCCGGGACCACGTGTACTGGCGTGGGTTTGAGCAGATCCGGGATCCCAAGCATCAGCGCATCATAGGTTTTCGGCGCATCAAGGCGTTGTCTACGGACTACAGGCGTAATGAAGAGCCTTCGATTGCATCTTGGCTCAGCACACTGTTTGAGCCTCTACCAGAGCACGGTGAAGAAACCGACATTGATCTGGAGCTGTCTGATCTTCTTGAGGAACCTGAAGTAAGCGCGGCACTGTACCCTCGGCAGTTGCGAGCACTGCACTGATTGAACACTTTAAAACCCTGAACCAAAAAGCCGGGCCAAAGACCCGGCTTTTTGGTTTACAGCGGCGCTCTAAATAGAGCCCGCCCTCTCTACAACCCACATCAAGCTTATGGTGCCTACGCCTATAAGCATCAAAGGCACCATAAACCTTTGGTACGCCCTGACGTGTGCCAAGGCATAGAGCAACGGAAAGCCGATGATCAGCAGGCCCAGTTGCCCGAACTCTACCCCCAGGTTAAAACCCGCAAGAGCAATGGCCAGGTTGGAAACACCCCCGGTAAGGTCGCCCAGCACGCTGGCAAAGCCGAAGCCGTGGATTAGCCCGAAAGCGAACGCCAGCTTCCATGTTTTCCGCCCCAGAAAGGGCCACACCACGTTGAGCGCGGCCGCCGCGATGGAAAGCGCAATCACGGTTTCAACCCAGGCGATGGGGAGCCGGATAACGTTCAACGCCGACAGAGCCAGAGTGATGGAGTGTGCCACCGTGAAGGCGGACACAATGCCCACCAACTGCAGCAAGCGTGATTTGAGTGACCGGCTTATGCCCTGGCTGTTCTGCCCGCGTGGTATCAACGTAGCTGGCAATACCAGCACCAGCAAAAATAGCATGTGATCGAGCCCGATCAGCAAGTGCACAACGCCCTCATAAAGGAATGTTGTGAAGGTGCTCCACGGCCCTATCGCACCACCAGTAAGGTCAACTGTGGGCTTGTCGGGAGAGAGCACGGTGAGAGAACGAGTGTCTCCGGATGTAATCTGAACCAGCCCCCGGTGCAAGTTATCTCGATCAAACAACAAGGAGTATTCGATCTGTTCAGGGCGCTCGCCATTGGGACACGCAATTTGATACTGGGTCGCGAGATAGGGGCCATCGCTGTGTGAACTCAGACCCCACGCCTGCCCTCGAATGCTGCAGGCGCCCTGCTCACTGGTCAGGGTGATTGCGTTTTCAATGGTTTGAGTTGCGAGCGATCGCTGGGCACGTAGCTCAAGGCCCGTAACCTTTTGATCGCCGTCAGAATCCAGGGGAACCAGCAGGGCAAGGTCCCGCAGGGCTATGTCAATTCGGAACTCGGAGGCGTCCATATCTACGTAGAGAAAGCTATCGCTGGCCTTGTGGGCGAGGGCCGGGCTCGCAAAGGCGGCCATGGTCAATAGCGCCAGAAGCTGTTTCACAAGCATCACGATTCCTCCGGATAGCGGGCATCAGACTGGTTCTGCTGCTTAAGCCAGTCACGCAGCTGACTCAACGCAGTGTTGTCTTGTGCCGCAAGAGCAGCCCGGAGCGCTAGGCGGGTATCCTGGGGTTCACGTTGTGAGTCCCAGTTTGCCATGGCGTGCTGCAATGCATTCTCTGGCCGTTGCTCGATATCTAGCTCGAAACGGGCCAGATCGCGCTGGTGTAGCATGGAGCCGCGCCACAAGGCTTCATCAAATCGCTCGCGCAATCGCGAAGCAAGCGCCTGTGCGTTGGGGTGGTTCACTTGGCGCATGGCAATGGCACGGATGACGGCTAGGTTATCTACAGATTCATACGCTTTGGTTGCCGCCAGGGCTTGCTTGGGTTTGCCATTCTGGAGGTACCAGTCTGCCAGTTGTGCCCGGATGTATAAATCGTCTGGGTCTTGGCTCAACACCTGCTGCCAATGTTCAGCCGCAGAGCGTTGGCCAAGCTGCGCCGCTATGTCTCCCAACGTGCCTTGGGCCCACATACGTTCTTGAGGGTTTGCTCTACTGAGGAATCGGGTTGTGGCTGCCAGCTTTTTGTAGGCGGGTTTGGCACCGCCGGTACGCGCAGCCACCTGGGCAAGACAGCTGGCCGCGATAAGGCCGGGGCGTTCTTCTGCTAGCTGCTTACAAAATGGCTTTGCATCGTCGTAGCGCCCTTGGGCCAGCTCAATGTTTGCCAGCGTAACTAGCGCCTGAGCCCGTTGCAAAGGTGCTTCTGACCGGTCGAGTACTGTATTCAGGTCTTGCCTTGCAGCCTCAAACTTGTGCAGGCTCTGGGCAAGGGTTGCCCGTAACACCAACAGTTCATCGGTCAGCGCCTGCCCGGCCTGCTGTTTGAACAACCGATCGGCATAGCCCAGAAAACGGGGGTCGCCGCTGCGCCGAGCCTCGGAAATGAGTTTTTGAACCTCACGGGCCATGGCCTCCGGTGAAGAAGGAACGCCATCGCTGGCTGGCGCAGACGCGGGCAGGGTAACCAGCACCGTGTCGTCATCAAAATCGCTTTGAATTGGGCTCGGAGCGGCTGCTGCAAGTGAAGAACACAGCAAGCCAAGTGCGCCAAACCCAATCCAAAAAGCCCCCCCGCGCCGAAGCGCGAGGAGGGAGAAGACCGGATGCAAAGACTTTTGGGTCCGGTGTGAGGATTTCCTATCTGAGGAGGTCATCGAATGCCTGCGGATTGTTTTGATCGTTGAAGCTGAATTCGATGTCATTAATTTGCTTGGGCTCTCGGTTCGGGTTCGGGTTATCAAACTCGGCCTTTACGAACGTCCCAAAATCCACCGCCATACCCGGTTGCGGATTTTCGCTGCTGCTGTCGCCGCTGCTTGAGCCGTTGAAGCACCCCGTCAAGGCCAGAGCCATCAGGCTCGCCCCGGCTAACTTTATGATTAGTTTCATCATTCACTCCTTAAGAGTTAGGTGAGCCGGCCAGCGGGGTTGCCAGGTACGGGAACACTACCTGGAGCTCGCTTGGATCAAGCTGAACGCCGTCGGTAAACGGTGTGTCCTTATTTGGCGCGTTGGGGGTCAAGGCACCCATGACAACTCTCAAGGCGGAATCGACTACGTCATCGACCGGGCGACGGCCGTTCGGGAAGCCTGCGGTATCACCACCCAGAACACCCAGGTCGTTTTGCATGTCCGCAGGCGTAGCGTCAATGGCCGGGTTCAGACGCAGCATTTCAGAGCCCTGTACGCCTACCGGCATGTTTACAGCGGGTACACCGGTCAGGAAGGCGGTGACCAAATCGGTGCGTGGGAAGTTGTCCGGTGCAACTGCGCCGGCACTGCCGAACAGTATCTCTAGCAGCTCTGGCAGAGTTGGGTGAGTCACGTAGGTGGCAAACTGGCCATCGTTCATGGGCTCACTGGCGTTGAACAGGTCTTTGTCCTTTAAGCCGATAACCACTTCATTCACCAGTGGCATGCCAAGGCGCGATACCTGGGTCCAAGCGCCGCCTTCCACGGTGGCGCCCTTGCCATCTGCGCTTGGCTCTGGGTTGATGATCCGTGCCTGACGCAGGCTGGCTGTGGTCCAGGCGCCGATGACTGGATCGTCCTCCGAGGTGACTGCGGTACCGGTTAAGCATTCGGTGGGCACTTCCAGGGCAAACGACGTCACGTTTTTGTCGGCCAGGTCACCAGTGCCTTCGCCATCACGAGGGCCGAGAGGGTTGGTGTTTACCAGGTCGAAAATTTCGCCGAGGTTAACCGCAAAGGCTTCCTTGCGTTGGCCCACAAACACCTGACCATTGGTGGAGCAGCCGGGAATGCCAATTTCAAAGATATGCTGGTTGGCGTAGGTTTGGTAATCGGGAAAGGATTTGCTGCCGATGTTGTCCAGAGGCTTAGCGAACGTGCTGGTGCCGTCAGTGACATTGGTTGCCGTCTCGACCGTGCCGGTGCGGCGGTCACCACGAATCACAGAAACCGTGTATTCCTGGCTGAGCTGAACGTTGTCGCCGTTGCTGGCATCACCAATGTTTTTCAACGGAACAGAGACCATCTTCTGGTCGCTGCCGGAGCCGACCGGCAACTGGATGTCGTTCAACGTACTTGAGAACTGGAAGCGGAACGTGAGGTTTTCCTGCGCGTTGCCGCTGTTGTCGATGTGGATTTCGTAAATAGCGTCGTCATCCATATCGAAATAGTTGGGTCCGCCGTAGGCGTCCTGCAAAGGCAGGTAATTGGCTATCATAGTAACGTAGTCGGCTCTGTTAGCCTCGTAACTCCGGAACATGTAAAAGTCGGTGCCATCAACTTTTGGCACTTCGGTTATAAAAGGTGCTTCACGGTGGCTTGAGGCCTGGCTCAGGCCGGCGCTCAAGCATACGCCGGCAACGGCAACCGCGAGAGCAGAGCGTTTAATGATTGTGTTCATAGCGTTTCCTCAATGTGTCTTTTTGTGGTTGTGACAAAAGAGGAAACGGCCGGGCGAATAATAAAGATGCACACAGCATCAAAAAAAAATTAAGGTAGAGTCTGCATCTCCCTATACGGGCAAGGCGTATTAACAGTCATCGACACTACGGAGCTGAAATGTCTCAGAACGATAACAGTCAGGACGACTTGATGCGCCTACTACTGGCCGTCGCCCGGGAAGACCGTGAAGCGTTTCAACAGCTTTATCACAGCGTTTCTTCACGAATGTTTGGGATGTGCCTGAAACTGGCAGGGCAGCGGGATCTGGCTGAAGAGGCGCTGCAAGAGGCTTTTATCCAAATCTGGCACCGCTCCCGGGAGTACCACATGGATAGAGGTATGCCACTGGGCTGGATGATGAGCATTGCCCGCTATCGAACACTGGACATGATGCGCTCGCGCAAAGTGCGCCATAACAGTGGCGAAGAGCATCTTGAGCACATTGCAGACGGTCGCGAAGGCCCTCTTGATGAGTCCCTTCGCAGCGCTGGAGAAGCCCAGCTAACCGGTTGCCTTGATGAACTCAGTGATGTGCAACGGGATAGCATTTTGCTCTCCTATTACAAAGGACTTACGCACGATGAGTTGGCCCAGGTGTTAAATTCCCCATTGGGCACTGTGAAAAGCTGGATTCGACGTGGTTTGACTGCTTTGAAGAGGTGCCTGGAACCATGAAAAAGACAACAGAGCGTATTGAAATGCTTGCCGCTGAGTATGTGTTGGGCTCCCTTGAAGGCCACGCACGCAGGCGCTTTGAGCGTTGGATGGTGGACTCCGCAAAGGTACGGGAAGAAGTTTGGTTTTGGGAGCAAAAGCTCGGCCAACTGTCTGCCAAGGTGCCAGAAGTCAGCCCACCGTCTTCGGTATGGAGCGCTATTGAGCGCCGTTTGTGGCGGCATGAGAGCCCTGTTGGCAGCGCCCAGTCCCGTGCCAACCATCGCTGGTTCTGGCCCAGTTGGAGTGTTGTGGCGACGGCCGCTGCCCTGGTTATGGCCGTTGTGTTGATACAGCCGTCGCCTGAGACTTCTCAAACGGAGCTTTCTGGCGCGATTGTTCAAGCCGACACAAGTGACCCGCTTTGGTTGGTAAGTGAGGCCGGGCAAAGTAACCTGCTGAAATTGCGCTCTGTCGCCGCCAGTGCTGCTGGTACCGGTAAAGATTACGAACTTTGGATTGTGCCGGAGAATGGGCAGCCGCTGTCTCTCGGGGTTATTCCGGTTGGCGGCGTGCATGAAGTTACGCTCACCAAGCAGGCAAGGGCGGCGCTGTCGCAAAGCCGCACGCTGGCCATCAGCCTGGAACCCCTGGGCGGATCTACCACCGGGGAGCCGTCCGGGCCCATTCTGCATGTTGCACAGCTCTATGAGCTATAGAAGCGCTTTGCGTGATATGCGGATTCGGGTTTGCCCCCTGAATGGTTTATAATCGCCGGTTTTAACGCTGCACCCACAAGGCGCTGACCGTGATTGTATTTAACCAGGTACAGAAGTCGTATCAGGTGGGCGGCCGGGCGATCCCCGCGCTCCATCCTACTGATATGACCATTGAAACCGGCGAGGTGTTCGGCATTGTTGGGCATTCCGGGGCGGGAAAATCCACCCTGGTACGCCTGATCAACCTGCTGGAGCCGGCGACCGGCGGTAATATTCTCATCGATAACGAGAATATTACCCGCTATAGCGCCGCAGAACTGCGAGCCTTCCGCCGTAAAGTGGGCATGATCTTCCAGCACTTTAATCTGCTGTCCTCAAAAACGGTCGCCGATAACATCGCCTTCCCTATGAAGCTGGCGGGTGTCTATTCCAAAACCGACATTCGGGACCGTGTGCAGGAGCTGCTGGCTCGTGTCAGCCTTTTAGATCAGGCCGATAAATACCCCTCCCAGTTATCCGGCGGCCAAAAGCAACGTGTCGGCATTGCCCGGGCGCTTGCCTGCAGACCTACCATTTTGCTGTGCGACGAAGCCACCAGCGCACTGGATCCGCAAACAACCCAATCTGTACTCCGACTGCTGGCCGAAATAAACAAAGAGTTGGGCCTGACTATTGTGCTCATTACCCACGAGATGGACGTGGTGCGCCGGGTGTGTGACCGGGTTGCCGTTATGGACGGTGGACGAGTAGTGGAGATGGGGCTGGTTAGCGATGTATTTTTGCACCCTCAGCACCCCACCACCCGGGATTTTGTTTTTGAAAGTGAGAGTGTTGATAGCCAGGAGCGGCAGGAGGATATGCAAAAGGCCAATGGCCGCATCCTGCGTTTGACGTTCAAGGGTGAATCCACCTATCAGCCGTTACTGGGGAGTGTGGCTCGCGCCTCTGGTGTCGATTTCAGCATCCTGTCTGGTCGTATTGACCACATTAAAGACACGCCCTATGGCCAGCTGACCCTGTCTTTGGTGGGGGGTGATCTGGCTGTAGCTATGAGTGCACTGGAAGCAGCCGACGTTCACGTAGAGGTGTTGCGCTGATGGAAGCTTTATTGAGTAACGTGGATTGGCCAGAGATTGGCCTAGCGAGCTGGGATACCCTGATCATGGTGGGTATGTCGCTGCTTTTCAGTGTGCTGGCAGGTCTGCCCATAGGTGTTTTGTTGTTCCTCACCGGAAAGCGACAGTTACTGGAGCAGCCGGTTGCCTATGCCGTGCTGTCGTTTGTGGTGAACGTATTGCGCTCTGTGCCGTTCATTATTCTGCTGATTGTGATGATACCGTTTACGGTGATGCTGATTGGCACATCTCTGGGCGTGGCAGGAGCTATTCCGCCGCTGGTTGCGGGCGGTGCGCCGTTCTTCGCACGGCTGGTGGAAACCTCCCTGCGGGAAGTTGATCGAGGTATCATCGAAGCCACCCAGGCCATGGGTGCCAGCGTGCGACAGATCATATTCGGCGCCTTGCTGCCCGAGGCGCTTCCGGGCATCATCGCCGGCATTACAGTGACAGCCATTACGCTGGTGTCCTATGCGGCCATGTCGGGTGTTATCGGCGGTGGCGGCCTGGGTGACCTGGCGATTCGTTTTGGCTATCAGCGGTTTCAGACCGATGTGATGGTGATTACCGTGGCGCTGCTGGTGATCTTTGTGCAGGTGCTGCAGATGGTTGGTGATCGGCTGGTTCTGCACTTCAGCCGTAAGTAATTTTTAGTTAACAGGAGAGTACAGTTATGAACTTTAAAAAAGCTCTGGTGGCACTGGCTGCCGCATCCGTTTTTTCTGCGGCGGTATCCGCCGAGAAGCTGTCCGTAGCCGCAACGCCGGTACCTCACGCCGAATTGCTGGAATTTGTGAAGCCTAAGCTGGCTGAACAGGGCGTGGAACTGGATGTAAAAGTATTCACTGACTATATCCAGCCTAACGTTCAGGTAGACCAGAAGCGAATGGACGCCAACTTCTTCCAGCACCAGCCGTACCTGGATGAATTCAACGACGGCCGTGGTACCAACCTGGTGACTGTTGCCGGCATTCACGTTGAGCCGTTTGGCGCTTACTCCAACAAGATTGACTCTCTGGACGACCTGAAGAATGGCGCGGTTATTGCCATTCCGAACGACCCCACTAACGGTGGTCGGGCTTTGCTGCTACTGCAAAAAGCCGGGCTGATCACATTAAAGGAAGGCAGCAAGATCACCGCAACGCCGCGTGATATTGCTGATAACCCGAAAGATCTTGATTTCAAAGAGTTGGAAGCCGCAACACTGCCACGGATTCTTGGCCAGGTAGACGTTGCTCTGATCAACACCAACTACGCTCTGGAAGCAGGCCTGAACCCATCGGAAGATGCTTTGATCATCGAAGGCTCTGAGTCTCCTTATGTGAACATCCTGGTGGCTCGCCCTGATAACAAAGACAGCGAAGCTATGCAGAAGCTGGCGAATGCGCTGAAGTCTGATGACGTTCGTGAATTCATCAAGGAAAAGTATAAAGGTGCTGTTGTTCCGGCATTCTGATTAGAGCGAAAGCAAAAAAAGGCCGGGCAGCTTACGCTGCTCGGCCTTTTTCGTTCAGGAACTGGCGCCGAGAATCAGTCGCCACTCCAGTTAGCTGTCGGATCCGGTGTCATCCGTAGGTAGGACTTCACCGCTTTATAGCCTTTCGGGAACCGCTTCTTGATCTCATCTTCATCCTGAAGCGATGGCACAATGACTACATCGCCGCCGCGTTCCCAGTTGCCTGGGGTGGCGACCTTGTGGTCGTCAGTCAGCTGCAGAGAGTCAATTACCCGAAGAACTTCGTTGAAGTTACGGCCGGTGCTGGCTGGATAGGTGATGATCAGACGAACTTTTTTGTTCGGATCGATCACAAACAGCGAGCGCACGGTAAGTGTGCTGTCGGCATTGGGGTGAATCATGTCGTATAGCTCGGCAACTTTACCGTCATGGTCTGCAATAATCGGGAAGTTCACCGCGCAGCCCTGGGTTTCGTTGATGTCTTTGATCCACTCATGGTGGGAATCAACGGGATCAACGCTCAGTGCGATGGCCTTGACGTTGCGCTGTGCAAATTCGTCTTTAAGTTTCGCTGTCAGGCCAAGTTCCGTTGTGCACACCGGTGTAAAGTCTGCAGGGTGAGAAAACAGCACGCCCCAGCCATTACCTAGCCATTCGTGGAACGAAATCTTGCCTTCACTGGAATCCTGTTCGAAATCCGGTGCGGTATCTCCTAAACGTAAGCTCATACTCGCTCTCCTTTGATGCGACTTCTCTTGACGCCCTTTGAAATCCCGACAGACGCCCTGCCGGGGCTCATTTACTGAGTGTATACGAGAATCATTGGTGCCGGATGATGGGATTGCAAGGGTCAGTTGACCCATCTCATCCGGCAATGGTCATAGCCGGTCATTGGCTATAATGGTTCCTGTATTACAGCCCAGCTGTTTTTTCCTTTTCAAAATGCTCTTTGGTCAGCTTGAACACTACAGGGCTGAGCAGCAGAAGGGCGATCAGGTTGGGTAGTGCCATCATAGCGTTCAGTGTGTCTGCCACCAGCCATATCAGGCCAAGATTTACGGTCGCACCTAGGGGGATGGCAATGATCCAGGCTACTCGGTAAGGCACGATGGCTTTCACCCCGAACAGAAATTCGACGCTGCGCTCACCATAGAACGACCACCCAAGCAAGGTAGTAAAGGCAAAAACCGCCAGAGCAATGGCAACCACATAACCGCCAACGCCCGGAAGCGCCTGAGAGAACGCCATAGATGTGAGTGCCGCGCCAGATTCACCGGATGTCCAGACACCCGAGGTGATGATGACCAGGCCGGTGATTGTACAAATGATGATAGTGTCGATAAAGGTGCCCAGCATGGCAACCATGCCCTGATTGATCGGGTTTTTGGTTTGCGCTGCAGCATGTGCAATAGGTGCAGAACCCAGGCCCGCCTCGTTCGAAAAGACACCTCGGGCAACACCGAAGCGTATGGCCGCCCAAACCGCGGCACCGGCAAAACCGCCTTCTGCTGCAATGGGGCTGAAGGCATGTTCGAAGATCAGGGAGAATGCGGCAGGGATTTCGGCAAAATTAATAGACAGAACAACCAGGCCGGCAAGCAGATACGACAGTGCCATGAGGGGAACGAGCGCGCTTGCCACCTGTCCGATTCTGCGAATGCCACCAATCAACACCAAGCCCACCAGAATCATCAGAATAACACCGGTGATCCAGTGCGGCAGGCCAAATGTCGTTTCCATTACGTCTGCAACCGAGTTGGCCTGGACAGTATTGCCGATGCCAAACCCGGCGATGGCTGCGAAAATGGCAAATAATACGCCCAGCCAGGCCCATTTTTTGCCAAGGCCGTTGCGAATGTAATACATGGGCCCGCCGACATAGGAGCCACGCTCATCCACCTCGCGGAAGCGCACGGCAAGTACGGCTTCGGAGTATTTGGTGGCCATGCCCACAAGGGCCGTCAGCCACATCCAGAACAGCGCGCCTGGCCCACCCAGAAACACCGCCGTCGCTACACCGGCGATATTGCCTGTTCCAACAGTTGCCGAGAGTGCGGTCATGAGGGCCTGGAAGGGCGGTATGTCACCGTCCGACTCGGCGCCTGCAGCGCTGCGGCCTTTCCACATTTGGCGGAAACCTGCGCCTAGCTTGAATATAGGCATCAGCTTCAGGCCGAGACTTAAAAACAGACCCACACCAAGAATAAGCACCAACATGGGCGGTCCCCAGACCAGCCCGTTGATGGCATTAATAATGTTTTCAAAGGCTTCCATGGGGATCCCCTTATGTATGCCATGGTTTGGTATCGTGATGTCACCCGCAAGGGCTATAACTGATTGAGTTTAGTCAGATATTGGCGAGTGTAAACTGACAGGCGAGTAAAATTGAGGATTAGGCGCCTATTGTCTATGTTTAAAGTACAGTAAGAGGGAGGGGTTGGCCGATACGGCTGGATCACCCCACAATGCGAGGAGCAAACCATGTGTGCGCTTAGAGTTTCCAATGTTATGTCTAACCATATTGCGCCCATCCGCTGCGGAACGCCGCTGACGGAAGTGGTTAAGGCGCTGCTGGAGAATCATATCTCTGGACTGCCAGTGGTCGATGCAAATCGGCATTTGCTGGGTTTTGTTTCTGAACAGGATTGCATCCATGCGCTGCTGGTGAGTAACTATCACTGTGAGGGTGATCCCATTGTGGACGATGTTATGTTCCGTGAGCCCTTGTCGATTTCCCCAAACATGGCGATTGTCGACCTTGCCCAGCAGCTCGGTTCTGGCAAGCCGAAAGTGTATCCTGTTATGGAGCACGAAAAGCTCATTGGCATTGTAACGCGCACGGCTGTGCTTGCTGAGCTTGCACGCATGGGTTGCGGGCTCGAGCTTTCGAAGCACACAAGGGCCGACGACTGATTACGCCGTATTCTAAAGAGGACACTATGGAGCTCTTATCCACCAACGTTTGTTTTGACGGAGAGCATCGCCGCTACCGCCACACATCTGCCACGCTTGAGTGCACCATGGAATTTGCCGTGTACCTGCCGCCGGCCGCGTTGGGCCCCAAGGCGCAAAAAGTGCCGGCACTTTGGTGGCTGTCCGGCCTGACCTGCGACGACCAGAACTTTATGCAAAAGGCCGGGGCTCAGAAAAAGGCTGCAGAGCTGGGCATGGCGATTATCTGCCCGGACACCAGCCCTCGCGGGGTTAACCTGCCAGGGGAAGGCGACAGCTATGATTTTGGAAGTGGTGCCGGGTTTTACATCAATGCGACACAGCAGCCCTGGGCGCCCCATTACCGCATGTACGATTACGTGTTGAAGGAGCTTCCGCAGCTGGTTGAAAGTGAACTGCCATTAACAGATAAACGCAGTATCAGCGGGCACTCGATGGGTGGTCATGGCGCACTGATATGCGCACTCCGCAATCCGGGCCGCTATGCGTCCGTTTCGGCGTTTGCGCCCATTGCTCACCCCACCACATGCCCGTGGGGGGAGAAGGCGTTCAAGGGTTATCTTGGCGACAATACAGAAAGCTGGAAAGAATGGGATGCCACACTGCTGATCCCCGAAGCGGTTGAGCGATTACCTCTTTTGATAGATCAGGGCACGGCGGACGGCTTCCTTGAAAACCAGCTCAATCCTGAGGCATTGGTGGGGGCTTGCGAGCAACACAGCCATCCGATTAACTTGCGCATGCGCAATGGCTATGATCACAGCTATTTCTTTATTGCATCATTTATTGACGATCACCTAAGCCATCATGCCAAGGCGTTGGGTCTGAGCTGAGCGATTTGCCAGATATGGGGCTGGCCCATCAGTCTGTAAAACCCCAGATTTGACTGAAATTCATGGATGGCATGATGTCTGGCTCTTCCAGTGCCTGGATGTTGAGTCCTGGGGCGCTGGTATCGCGCTCTTGGCAGGTGCTGTCGTTGCTGCCCGAAGAATCGAAGACCACTTGCACGAAAGGCCCGCGGGCTCGCACAGGCCTACCTGTTATCACGCCCACCTCATTATTTTCCAGCCGCACCAGGGTTCCTGGCGGGTATTCCCCCAATACCTTAAGTAAAGCTTTGGGAATGGCAGGCCGGAAACTGCCATCCGCCAGATTGGTTATTAACTTGCGGGCGGCAGTTACGTTCATCCGCTTGCGGTAGGCGCGCTTTGTAATCATGGCAACGTAGCGTTCGGCCAGGGCGAGGATCTCCGCCTCGGGCCTTATGTCTGCACCGCTCAAGCCTTCGGGATAACCGCTGCCGTCGGCTTGTTCGTGGTGTTGCGCAATGATGGTAAATAACAGGTCGTTATTAACCCCCACGGCTTTGAGGGCGCGGATGCTTCTTTGTGGGTGCTTGCGAATAACGCTTCTCTGTTCACGGCTGAGTATCTTGTTAAAGGCGTTAAGCTTGTCGGCAACCGGCACCAGCGCAAGATTTGCGCTCAGAGCGGCCTCCGTTAATATCGGAATGCGCTGTTCATTGAGCCCAAACTGACGGGCGATGAGCTGGCAAAGAATGGCGTAAAAAATAATTTGTTCGTGGATGGTTGGCCCAACCGAGTACAGATGTATAAGCGCCAAGCTGGCGTCGGGCGCGTGTATACAGGCTTGCTCCAGAGCGTGAGCCAGGTCTTGTAGCTGTTTGCGGGCGTCGGGTTCGCCAGCGGCTATCGCAGCCAGCGTCTTTTCAAGGGCATGAAGGTAATCCGGGTAGTGGGCAAACGGGTTGCCGCCGGCCTCATCACTGGAGGCCTCGCTGTCCTCGTGGGGCGCCTCAATAATCCGTGGCTTGAAGTAGCCGCGCTCAAACAGCTGTTCGAGCTGCGAGTCCGTTTGGATCACATAGCCTTGGCATAACAGCACATTGCCGTCGATATCGTGTACATCCCACGGCAAAGGGCGGCCGATGATTAGTGCGCCTGGGGCGATTCGTACGAATTCATTCAAAATCCCACTGATTCCTTTGGAGCGTGCCTGCCATTATTAGTGTTACGGTTATAGTAAGGGTAATTGATTCGCCAGAGCTAGGCCTCCATAGTGCGGATCAGAGAAAATATGTATATTTTAAGTACAGTTTCTAGTCATTTTGTTATAAAACGTAGGATCCGGCGCTTACTGCTTTGCGCTGGACTATGCTTGAGAAATAAACACTGCTTGGCAGGAAGATAGCAGGCATGCTGAACCGCCTCAAAACCGATTTTCGGTTGTCGATTATTACCATATTGGGTGCCAGCGCGTTGCTGGGGATTACCCCGTTTGCCGCCATGCGTTTTTTGCAGGGCAATGTCGTGGCTGGGCTAATAGACACGTCTATCCTGTTAACGATCTGCAGCGGTATGGCTTATGCCTGGATAACCGGGGATACGCGTCGCAGTGGCATGGTGCTTGCCGTTTTTGCTTGCGCAGGCGCTGTTGCAGTTGCTGCAACGGTTGGGGAGGTCGGTTTGTTCTGGCTTTATCCTTGCCTTGTCACAACCTTTTTCCTGGTTAGCCCGCGAATCGCCACACTTCTTAACCTTACCTCCATTGCTGCCATGGTGGCTCAAAGCGATGTTTTTCAGTCCGATATACAAATGTGGACGTTTATAGCAACAGCCATAGTGGTTAGCGCCACGGCTCTTGCGTTCGCCCAGCGTACCCACAGCCAGCGTGAGCGTCTTGAGCAGCTGGCGACTATTGATCCACTGACCGGGGTCAAAAACCGACGCGCCATGGACGAGGAGCTTAACCTGGCAGCATCCCACGCTGAACGTACCGGCTTACCTTATGCACTGGTTATGCTGGATATAGATCATTTCAAGAAAGTGAATGATGAGTTTGGTCACGGAGTTGGGGATTTGGTTCTTATTGACCTGGTGACGTTGATACAACAAAGCACGCGTAAATCAGATCAGCTTTTCCGCTACGGTGGTGAGGAGTTCGTGCTTCTGTTGCCCGGGGTTGATGGTACTGGCTTGGAGGCGGTAATGGGCAACCTCCAACATATTTTGCGGAAAAAGGTGAAACACCCCGGGGGTGCAATCAGCGCATCGTTCGGGGTGGCCTTGCTCAAGCAAGGCGAACAGGTGGGGAGTTGGCTAGAGCGGGCAGACTCCGCTCTTTATGCGGCCAAGGAAGCGGGCCGCGACCGAGTCGTTTATTCCGACACGGTGTATGCGACCGATACAAGTTCGCCTGTGGGTGATTCCGGGTTAGCTGGCTAGTTGCCCATCGATTTTCGGGCGATAGCGAAACAGTCTCCATCCAAGTAATACACTGGCCGATGCCAGCCCTCCGGTTAACCCTACCCAGAACCCTGCTGCTCCCATTGCCGGCGCCAGCATATCCGTAAATGCCAGAACATAGCCCAGCGGCAATCCCACGCCCCAGAATGAGAACAGCATGATCAGCATGGGGACGCCCGTATCCTTATAGCCTCTGAGGGCGCTGATGCAGGCAACCTGAAGAACATCCGCCACCTGAAAAATGGCCGCGAACATCAACAGCCGCACAGTAACCGCCTGAACGTTTGTGTCACTGGTGTAGAGCTCAGCGATGCCCTGTGAGAAAACAAACAAAAGAATAGCGAACATCAGAGCCGTGGCCGCGGCCAAAATCAGCGAACTTCGGGCGATTAGGCGGGCGGTATCGGGCGCCCCGGCACCAATAAGAAAACTGATTCTCAATGTGAGCGCCATACCAATGCTCAATGGCAACATAAATAGCAGTGAGACCACGTTCAGGGCAATCTGATGCCCGCCCACCACCACGGGCCCTAGGGGCGCAAGAAACAGTGCGATCACCGAGAACATGCTGGCTTCCACAAAGATCGTGAAGCCGATGGGTATGCCCACACCCAGAATGTAGCGAATCAAGAGAATGTTGGGCTTTGTCCAGCTGCCAATCAGGTGAAACTGCTTGTAGAGCTTACTTCGGTTCAGGTAGATCAGTAGCGCGACTGCAGCGAAACCGTTGGAAAGCGAGGTGGCCCAGCCACAGCCAATGCCGCCCATGGCAGGCAGCCCGAGCTTGCCGTAAATGAATATGTAATTGAGCGGCAGGTTGATCAGTGTGCTCAGAACCGAGAACGCCATAATCACCCGGGTATGCCCCAGGCCGTCCGTTAGCCCACGAAGTGCGGCCATCAGCAGGAGGGCAGGAATGCCCCAGGCAAAGGCGCTCAGGTAGCCTTGGGTGATGCGTGCGGTGTTGGCCTCGAGGTTCAGCCCTTCCAGAACCGGGTGCACGTTGGTGAGCAGTAATATCATGATAATTGCGCCCACACCGGCAATGTATAAACCCTGCCAGGTAGCCGGCATTATTTTTGCCGGCGTGCGGGCGCCGTTGTAGCCAGAAATAATTGGCTGCAGAGCGCCGAGCATGCCCATGAAAAACAGGAACAGTGGCATCCAGAGGCTGCTGCCTATGCCTACACCCGCCAAATCCTCTGCGCTGGCATGGCCTGCCATTACCGTGTCGATAACGCCGTTGGCCATTTGTGCAACCTGGGCAATCAGGATTGGCCCACCAAGTATCGCCAGAGTTTTCCATTCGGTCAGTGTTCGCGAGACGAGGGGCTTGCGAGCTTCCGGTAGTGGCTGGTCGATTTCATCCATAGGGTGCTGATCCGAAGGGCTGGAGCCATCTGGCATTGGTAGCTGATTTGCGGGCGAAATATCCTACCCGATTGTAAGGCTATGGGTCATAGGGAATTGCCGCGGAAAGGCACTGAAACCCATCGTAAAACCCGTTAAAGTACTCGTCCAATTCATACAGATGGCAGTCAATATGGGACTCCTGGTTTTCGTAACGGTACTCTGGGCCTTTTCCTTCAGCCTAATTGGTGAGTTTCTCGCCGGCCAGGTAGACAGTGATTTTGCGGTACTTAGCCGAGTGTTGCTGGCAACGCTGATTTTTTTGCCCTTTACCCGCTGGCGCGGGGTGCCTGGGGGGCTTCGGCTAGGTGTTCTGGTAACCGGCATGCTGCAGTTTGGCATCACCTACCTGTGCCTGTATCGCTCTTTCAGTTACCTGACAGTACCTGAAGTACTGCTATTCACTATATTTACGCCGCTTTACGTAACACTGATAGACGATGCGCTGTTCCGACGCTTCTCCCCTGTAGCCCTTGTGGCGGCCGCAATCGCAACCTTGGGAGCCGGCATCATCCGCTATGACGGGTTGAGCGAAGATTTCATCACCGGCTTCCTGTTGCTGCAGGTTGCCAATTTCACCTTTGCGGCTGGCCAGGTGGGCTACAAACACGTTATGCAGCGCTATCCGGTGGATATTCCTGCATACCGCACCTTTGGTTACTTTTTTATAGGTGCGCTGATTATCGCGTTGCCATCTTTTATGATATTCGGCAATGCAGAGCGCTTGCCCACAACGGCTCTGCAATGGGGCGTTTTAACGTGGCTGGGGCTGGCGGCTTCCGGGTTTGGCCTGTTCCTGTGGAACCGTGGTGCCTGTAAAGTGGATGCAGGCACGTTGGCTATCATGAATAACGTACTGGTGCCCGCCGGGCTGCTGGTAAACCTGTTGATCTGGAACCGCGACGCTGATCTGTTTAAGCTCGCCATAGGTGGCGCTATTATTGCGATTTCGCTCTGGGTGAACGGCCGACTCCACCCCCGCGCTCGCCTTGCAGATGCGACATGAGGTAGGACAATTCGCCGCAGTTACGGGGCGGAGGTTGATGTGTAAAATTAGGTGCCCGGCTCTGGCATCACCGGGCCAGTGCTGGCAGAATCCTCCCCCAATCGCCCCGGGAGCTGCCCGCGGTACTCTCATTATTTGTTTATTTGCGATTCCTTAGCCGAAAGCACAGGAACTTAACATGTCTCAGTCAAACCCGGCCTCGGGTAACGATTCCGGAGTCTCTCGCGGCCTCTGGTCTTCCCGTTTTGCCTTTATTCTTGCCGCAACTGGCTCTGCTGTTGGCCTTGGCAACGTTTGGAAATTTCCCTATATAACCGGTGAGAATGGAGGCGGGGCCTTCGTACTGGTCTACCTGCTGTGTATTGCTGTTATCGGTGTGCCCATCATGATGGCCGAAATACACATAGGCCGCAGTGGTCGCCATAACCCGATTGGCAGTATGCGCCTGGTTGCTGAACGCAACCTCAGTTCACCCGCGTGGCGCATTTCTGCGGTTATCGGCATGATTGCCGCGTTTGTTATTCTTTCCTTTTACTCGGTTATCGGTGGCTGGGCGGCATCTTACATTGGCCATGCTGCCATGGGGGATTTTGCCGGAGGTACCGCAGAATCCGTCGGCAACCTGTTCAGCGATCTGCTGGCAAGCCCAAAGCAATTGCTTGCTTGGCATACGTTATTTATGGCGTTGGTTATTCTGGTGGTTTCTCGAGGCCTGAAGGGTGGCCTTGAGCGTGCTGTTACCATTTTGATGCCGGCACTGTTTGTGTTGCTGCTTATAGCGGTTGGCTACGCCACGACCACAGGCCACTTTGGTGAGGCCGTCAGCTTTCTGTTTACGCCCAATTTTAAGGCGCTAACCATTAATGGTGTGCTGATTGCTCTGGGGCATGCGTTTTTCACCCTAAGCCTGGGCATGGCCATTATGATGGCTTATGGCTCATACCTTGGTCGTGATGTGGCTGTCGGGCGTACCGCCGTTACCATAGCGCTGATGGATACCGTTGTTGCGTTGCTTGCCGGCCTTGCGATTTTCCCGGTGGTGTTTGCCAACGGCCTTGAGGCTAGTGCGGGCCCTGGCCTGATATTCCAGACCCTTCCATTGGCGTTCGGAAACATGCCCATGGGCGGCCTGTTTGGCACGTTGTTCTTCATATTACTGCTGTTTGCAGCTTGGACATCGGGCATTTCCCTATTGGAGCCAGTGGTTGAGTGGGTTGAGGAAAACACCAACATGGAGCGTTCGGGCAGTGCCATTTTCGTTGGCTTGCTGTGCTGGCTGCTGGGCATTGCCTCTATCTTGTCGCTGAACGTGTGGGCAGATGTTGCGCCCCTTGATATGTTTGCACGCTTTGAAGGCAAAACGATCTTCGACTTGCTGGATTTCTTTACGGCCAACATTCTGTTGCCACTGTCGGGCTTGCTGACGGCTATCTTTGTGGGCTGGTTTGTTGCCAAGGAATCACTGAAAGCGGATCTGGAGCTGGGCGAAGGTACATTCGCTCTCTGGCTAAACTTGTTGCGCTATGTGACGCCAGTGGCCGTTGTGATCGTATTTGCTTACAACTTGCTGGTGTAACAGCACAAGAAACACAAAGCCCGGAAGGCAGTGGTGCTCTCCGGGCTTTTTTGTGGGCAGAAACTAGTCTTCGCTGGTATTCATTGAGGCTTCCAAAGCCTTCAAGTGGGGCTTGACGGCTTCAATGTCAGCGGCAGGTACGTTGTCAGCCATTTTTGTCATGCCCATTGCCGCTCCCATCATCGCCCGCATTTGGGCTTTTTGCTGAGCACTCATGTTAGGGTTGTTCTCGATTTCTGCCATGGCCTCGGCCATCTCTTGTCTCGCACCGGGGTCCTGGCCTTTCATCTCGATAGCCATCATTGCGCCGAAAACCCGATCCCCAACAGACGCCCAAGCTTCAAGACTATCGAAACCATGCTTCTCAACCACGTTTTCGAACTCGTTAAAGGCGGGAGTGCCTTCCATTTTTTCGACACCGTCGGAAAAAATCCGGGTCATATCTGGCATTGAAGTCACGCCGTCGCCAGCAGGGTCCGGCCACCCTTCTGTATCTTCGTATTTGCCCTGTAGCGCCTGTGCGTCCTGCATGGTTGCAATAAACGCACGTATTGTTGAATCAGACAAATCCTCTGCCTGGGCGTTGAACGAAGCCAGAGACAACATTAGCGCCAACACTACCATCAGCTGGCGGAAGTGAAATGCACCGTGCTGTGGATTAAACGGGTTCATAAGGCTCTCCTTATCAGTGGTGTGTATAGGGTTCCATCCATCCAGAGGCCTCTTTAGCGTAGGCTCAAAATGAACAAACTGCCAAGCCTCTGTTTTGTGCTGAGAGTTAGTAGAGGGTTGGCAGAGAGTTACTCGGCGTGACAGATTTGTGAAGTTTTCACGCTAAACTGCACGAATAAACCTCAGCATAATGGGCTGGTTGACAGCACAGGCCAAAGGGTCGGAGCGACATGACACGCACGGTACTGATTATTGAAGATAACCCCGGGATCGGCGAACTGGTGAGTATGCAGGTTAAGGATCTGGATATGCAGCCGGTTCTTATGGATCGTGGGGATAGCGGCCTTGAGCGGTTTCAAAAGGGTGGCATCGACCTGGTTGTTCTCGACCTTATGCTGCCCGGCCTGGATGGGCTTTCTGTATGCCGGGAAATCCGTGCGATCCCGGGGTATGTTCCGGTGCTCATGCTGACCGCAAAAAGCACCGAGCTGGATCGGGTTCTTGGCTTGGAGATGGGCGCGGACGATTATCTGACCAAGCCTTTCAGCGTGGCGGAGCTTGCGGCTCGCATAAAAGCCCTGTTTCGACGGGTAGACGCACTTGCCGAGCGTGCGACTGATCAAGAGAAGGCTGAAGAGTTGGAAGTGGAAGGGCTCAGAATCGACCCTGTGCGACGCCGAGTGTTTGTGCATGGCAGCGAAGCGGAGCTGACGGCCCGGGAGTTCGACCTGCTCTGGCATTTCGCTTGCCACCGTGGGCGCGTGTTCAGCCGGGCGCAGTTGCTAGATGCGGTGTGGGGGTATAACCATGAAGGCTATGAACACACCGTGAACACTCATATCAATCGTTTGCGCAACAAGATTGAAACCAACGCCGCCGAACCCGTCTATGTCCAGACGGTTTGGGGTGTCGGTTACCGGTTTTTGGACTAATTTATGCCCCGCCCTTTGTTTCAAACCCTCTACGCCCGCCTGGCCCTTGGCTTATTTCTATTGCTGGTGATTGTTGGCGGCCTGTTTACCGTGCTGAGTCTGTACTCCGTGCGCGAGTACAACGCGGCGGTAAATCAAGCGCTCAACCGTGATCTGGCAAGTCATCTGGTCTCCGATCGTAACCTGGTTACCGATGGCAAGATTAACCATAGCGAGCTTAAGCGCCTGTTTGATCTTTACATGAGCATAAACCCCAGCATCGAGATCTACCTGCTGGATCAGGAGGGGCTCATTCTTTCGTACTCCGCCGACCCTGCGAAGATTAAACGCAAACATGTGGCGCTGGCGCCAATTCAAAGATTGTTGAGCAACCCGGATGCCTACCCGATACAAGGCGATGACCCGCGCAGCCATGATCGGCACAAAGTGTTTTCGGTCACCCCGGTGCCCAGCGCCGAACATCCCACGGGCTACCTGTATGTTGTGCTTCGGGGTGAAGAATACGATTTTGCGGAGAGCATGGTACACAGCGATCGTTTATTGCGGATGGGCGGCGGTGCCTTGGCCATTAGCCTCTTTGTAGGGTTGCTGGCGGGCCTTTTGTTTTTCCGGCTGCTAACGCGGCGCCTGTCCCGGCTGACCGCCCGCGTAGAAGCTTTTGAGGCTGAGGCAAAAGACATCTCAAGGGCTGATGATACAGAAGGATCCGGTGTTCCCGGGGACGATGTGGATTACCTGGCAACCCGGTTCGATCAGATGGCAGAGCGTATTGCCGGCCAGTTGGAGCTGCTAAAAGACAAAGATCATCAGCGCCGCCAGCTGGTGGCTCAAGTGTCACACGATTTGCGTACACCGTTGGCGTCCATTCAAGGCTATCTGGAAACGCTGGGGATGAAGCAGCAGGAACTGAATCCAGACGAACGCCGGCGTTTTCTGAGTGTGGCACTGGCAGAGACCCTTCGCCTCAGCAAACTTGTAGACGAACTGTTTGAGTTGGCGGCACTGGATGCTCGTGAACGGCAGCCTTTTGCAGAGCCATTCATGCCCGCGGAGCTGCTGCACGATGTGGTGCAAAAACACAGGCCGAAGGCAGAACAGGCGGGCGTTGCACTGAGTATTAGCACCGTGCAACCTGCGATGGCGCTTGCAGATATTGCGATGACTGAGCGCGTACTGGATAACTTGATAGGTAACGCTGTAGATCACTCATCGAGGGGAGCAGAAGTAAAGTTGAGCGTGACAGCGAGCATCGGCGGCGTTGAAATCTGTGTGGCGGATGCCGGCGATGGCATCGCCCCAGCGGATATCGACCATGTTTTTGATCCGTTTTACCAGGCGCCTGGCGCCAGCCGTGCCGGCCACGCCGGGTTGGGCCTTGCGATTGCACGCCGAATGGCGGAATTACAGCATGGGCGAGTTTCTGTAGAAAGCCGTCCAGGGGCGGGTGCAACGTTCCGTTTCTGGTTGCCACTGGTTGATTCACAGGCAAAAGAATCCACAGCGTTATAGATTCGTAAGACTTAGGGAACGTTTTGGTGAAACCACGGCGATAGTATGGCTACTGAAGATGCCTCTGAACACTACTCTCAGGAGAGTTGTTATGAACCGAAAAACACTCGCAATGGTCGCCGCGCTGCTTATTGCGGCTACTGGTGCCTTCTATGCCGCCGTTGCCACGGCAGAGAAAAGTACGGCCAACACGAATGAATATGCGCCATCAGATCCAGGCCTGAAGGTTGCGACCTTTGCAGGTGGCTGCTTCTGGTGTGTGGAGTCGGGCTATGAAAAGATTCCCGGCGTAGTGGAGGCCGTTTCAGGTTACGCAGGTGGGGATGAACTCAATCCTACCTATCAGCAAGTTTCCTCTGGCAGTACCGGGCACACAGAAGCGGTACAGGTTTACTACGACCCGAAAGAAATTACTTACGAGGGTTTGCTGCAAGGCCTGTGGCGGATGATGGACCCAACGGATGCCAACGGCCAGTTTGTTGATCGCGGCAAGCAATATCGCCCGGCGATTTTCTACCAGAACGCTGAGGAGAAGCGTTTAGCTGAGGCTGCTAAAAAAGAACTGCAGGCCTCGGGCATATACGACAAGCCGGTGGTAATCGAGATTACGCCGCTGAAAACCTTTTATGCAGCCGAGAAGTACCATCAGGATTATTACAAAAAGAATCCGGTGCGCTACAATTTTTACACCTTCAACTCGGGCCGTTATCAGTTTATCGAGGGTGTCTACGGTGATGATTATGAGCTGGACTTCAGCCAGTTCAAGCCAGATAGCAACATGGAAAACGGTGCTAACAAGGCTGCCAAAGACACCAGTTCAGCTGAGATGAAGGGCTTTGATCCAGAGTCGTTCGTTAAGCCAAGCAACGAAGTGCTGAAGCAGCGCCTAACCAGCACTCAGTATGAAATCACACAGAACGACGGCACTGAGCGTGCATTCAGCAATCCGTACTGGGATAACAAGCGCCCGGGGATCTATGTAGACGTTGTGTCGGGTGAGCCGCTGTTTTCCTCCCGCGACAAGTTCAAATCCGGTACCGGCTGGCCGAGCTTCACCCGCCCGCTGAGTTCGGACATGGTTGTAGAAAAGGAAGACAACGGGTTCTTCATGAAGCGCACCGAAATTCGCAGCCGCTTTGCCGACTCACACGTTGGGCATGTATTTAACGATGGTCCAGCGCCCACAGGCCTGCGCTACTGCATGAACTCAGCCGCAATGAAGTTCATCCCGCTGGAAGATATGGCTGAGGCTGGCTATGGCAGCTTGATTGCCCAAGTGAATGCAACGCAGTAGAGCGTGAGCGGACCAGGAGAGCCTCAAAGCCACAAATCGCCAATAGGTGTCTGCGGGCTGAAGTGATGAAGTATCTCGGCCTGCAGCAGTTCCGCAGTGGCAATGGCATCGATCAGAGCGTTATGGGCGGCGTAGTGAGGCAGCCCATAGCGTTTTCTGCTGTCTGCGAGGCGGATAGATACCGGTTTCTCCCCCACCAGGCGTTTCAAAAACGAAGGCTGTCGATCCGGGTGCAGGTGCGCCTCAATGGCCATGGTATCGACAACAGGAAAGCGGATACCCTCATCAAGGCGATACTGCAGCGCCACATCCAGGAAAGGCCGTTCGATATGCCTGTAGTGCACCACCGGAATGCGGCCGTTCAGGCTGGCAAAAACCTCCTCAAGTATTTCTGACAGGTCTGGAGCTTCGCTGATGTCTGCGTGGGTGATGCCGTGAAAGGTTACCGACATCTGATGCAGCGGCAGCTTTGGGCGCACCACCCAGTGCTTTGCCTGACCAAGCGCAATGGCCTCGAGAGTAAAGGGCACCAGCCCAATGCTTACAATAGAGTGCTCATCTGCTTCCAGGCCGGTCGTCTCAAAGTCCAGTGCCACCATGGAAACCTCGGATACCGGTGTATCCGGGTCGACACAGCCGGCCTCATAAAAGGCTTTTAGCACAGGCGATTTGGCACTCTTTGCCAGAGCCTCATATTGCTCTGGCCACGGCAGGCGCTTAATGGTGTCGGGCATGGATTGGGTATCAGACATGCCGGGTCGCCTGGGAGTTGTAACGGAACCTCAGAAACTTCTGGGCGTTGCTGACAACCTGGAACGCATCTTTGAGATGGCTGCGCTCAAACGGTGACAGGTCTTCTGGCCGCACGTTGTTATCTGGTTCTCCTCCCGCCTCGAGAGTCAGCGCCTGGTGGCGGATACGCACAATAGAAATGAATTCCAGAGCATCTCTCAGGTTGCTCAGGTCGTCCTCCATAATCAGTTTGGTTTTGCCGATGCTTTTCAAACGCTCGAAGGAGTTCTGTGCCTGCGAGCCACAGGCCAGCGCGTGGATCCGAAGCAGGTCGGACAGCGGGGCTGTACCCCGGCGCTTCAGGTTGAAGGTTTTTTGATGCTTGCCGTCCTCCTCAAGCACAAAGGTGCGAAAGAAACCCAGAGGGGGCGTTCGGTTGAGCGCGTTTCGCGCCATCAAAGTGAGGAACAGCTGGCTGTTACTGGCTTTGTCTGCAACCAGAGCCTTGAGCTCTTCGGCAAACTCCGTGCGGCCGTAAATGCCATCAAGATCAAAGAAAATATTGCTGTTTAGCAGGGCTTCCGCCTTGGGGTTTTCAATCCAGTCGGTAAAGTAATTTCGCCAAACCTTCAATGGCTGGCGCCATTTTGGATTTGTGGCCATGATGTCCCCGGTACAATACGTGTAACCGCACTCTGCCAAGCCGTCGGACACAAACTTCGCCAGCGCCAGAAAATACGCATCGTGCTCTTCCGGCACAAAGTTGTCGCTCAGAATCATGGCGTTGTCCTGGTCTGTCACCACCAGTTGCTCGTCCCGTGCCATGGAACCCAGGGCCATGAAGCAGTAGGGTACCGGAGGCGGTCCCAGCTCTTCCTCTCCCAGCTCCAGCAAGCGTTGGGTGAAGCTGCGGCCAATGCCGGCCATGGCACTGCCTATCATGTGTGAGTTGGCGTCTTCATTGACCATGCGCACAAAGCTGTCGCGGACATCGTTGCTGATCTTCTTCAGGCCTTTTACATTCTGCTGGTGGTAGATATTGCTAACCAGATACAGGCTGCTCTGGCTTTCATACCTCACAATGTCTGCAAGCGCGATCATGCCTCGGACTTCATGACCGTCCATTACAGGAAGGTGGTGCACGTTGTTATGCAGCATGGTGAGCATGGCCTCAAAAATATAGCTGCTGGCACGAATGGTTATCAGGCCTTCGGTCATGATGTCTTTGATAGGCGTTTCGGAGGGCAGAGCTTCGGTGACAGCCCGTATGCGCAGGTCACGGTCGGTGATGATGCCTCTAAGGCGCTCATTGTCGCCTTCGCCGTCCATCAGCAACAAAGCGGACACGCTGTTATCTGTCATGATGCGTGCGGCCTCTTGCAGCCGCACGGTGGTGGGTGCCGAGACGGTTTTCCGGGAAATCAGGCGGCTAACGCGGGATGTCATCAGCGTGTTGGATTTTTCCCGGCGGGAGACGGCTGAACGCAAACGGCTACGGTCCTCTATCTCCACAAAATCCGCAAAGTTTTCGTCGTTTTCAAACAGGTTAAGGAAAACGTCGGCTGACACGCGGTAAAGCAGGCTGTCTTCCAGTGCCCGGGCTGGAAACCTTACCTGGCCCCGCATCAGCAGGCCAAACTGGCCGAAAATCGCGCCTTCACCTATGCGGTTATAGAGCTCGCCGGAGCGGCGGAAAATTTCCACGGCACCGCTGCGCACGTAGTACAGGTGGGTGCTGATTTGCCCGGTTTCTGTTATTTGGGTTCCCGCGCGCACATAGCTGATTTCAATGCTGGCGGTGAGCTCATTTATCAGCTCCTCCGGCATGTCATCAAACGGGGCATGCTGAATAAGATGGTTACGGATGTCGATCAGTTCAGCCTGCATGCTGTCTCCCGAATGGAATTAAATAACGCTTAGGCAAAACTATAGCAGAAACCGCCGGTTGGGCGGTGCGGCCTTTGTCGAAAGCCCCTATTGGTGCGATCCTGTTTGCGGAGCTTTTTGCGTTGCAGTGTATTGGCCGGTTAGCATAGCCGCTTGGCCCTGGGAGAAATAACCAAACATCATGCATACCTTCGTTCTTGGCGGCATCCGCTCGGGTAAAACCGCGCTTGCGGAGCGGTTGGCTTCTGGCACACACAACTCAGTGGTTTACCTGGCAACGGCGACAGCTGGGGACGACGAAATGCGGGTGCGTATTCAGCGCCACCAGCAGCAGCGCCCGGCAGAGTGGGGCCTTGAAGAAGAGCCTCTTGCCCTGGCTGCGGTGCTTGCCCGCCATGCACTAAGTCAAAACCCGCCGTGTCTTCTGGTGGACTGCATGAGCCTGTGGTTGAGTAATCTTCTGCACGCAGGCGAGGAAACCTTTGCCCGGGAGCGGGAGGCGTTTTTAGAACAGGTAAGTCATTATCCGGGCAAGCTGGTGATCGTAAGCAACGAAGTTGGGTTGGCTACGGTAGCAATGGACCCGCTCACCCGCCGCTTTGCGGATGAGCTGGGCTGGCTGAATCAATCACTGGCAGCGGTGAGCGACAGAGTGGTGATGAGTATCGCCGGGCTGTCTATGGTGTTAAAGCCTTGATTACCCCGTGCGCTATAAGGCTCTGAAACCGCCCGTGGCCTGAAGTGTCTACCTGTATTCTGCTTCGGCAGGCGTAAGGCGTGGCCAGGCTGGAGAACGAGTGCTCCAGGGCTATGTTCATCGCATCTGCAACAATCATCCTGATCACGCCGCCATGACAAACCACCAGTACATTCTGGCCTGCAAGCTCTTGTTGCCAATGGTGCCAGCTCTCAACCACACGATGGTTGAAATCCTTGGCCGGCTCACCACCTGGCGGCGTGCAGACCACGGGGTTGGCCCAGAACTGGCTGAGCCTGTCGCCATCGCTGGCCATCACCTCATCTGCCGTGCGCCCCTCCCATTCCCCGAAGTTGATCTCCCGCAAACGTTCATCCTTGTGTAGCGGAATCCCGTAGTTATCTGCCAGCTCTTGAGCAAAGCGAACGCAGCGCAGCATGGGTGACGTAACGATGGCATCCCAATGGTCGGTTTTGGCAATAGCGCGTCGCATCTGCTGCCAGCCGGCTTCGCTTAGTGGGTCGTCTTTACTGCCACGATACATGGGGCCACCTTCGGGCTCTCCGTGGCGAATAAGATCAAATACGGTTGTGCAGTCAGCCATTGATAGAACCTCCCTATTGCTGTTCTTTATTTCTGCTCTTTATTACTAACGCCAGCGTCTTCAAAACTGGCCATATTGTTGTGCAGATCACAGGCGATTCTAAACAGCGGAATGGCCGCGGCAGCACCGCTACCCTCACCAAGACGCATGCCAAGATCAAGCAGTGGCTCTGCATTTAATGCAGTCAGAATGGCTTGGTGACCTGGCTCTGCAGAGCGGTGCGCGAACATTAGCCAGGGGCGGATCTCTGGCTGTTGGCTTACGGCAATTAGCGCGGCAACAGAGACTATATAACCATCAATCAGCACCGGGATGGATCGTGCTGCACAGCCAGCAATGGCGCCCGCCAGCGCGGCAATCTCAAACCCGCCGAAAGCTTTGAGCACCGCCATGGCATCTTCACCATCATCATCAATATCGTGGCGTTGAAGGGCGCTGATAATAACTTCGGCTTTATGGCGCACACCGGCTAGGTTCAAACCTGTACCTGGGCCGGCCAGCTTCATGGGGTTCTTGCTCATCAGCGCGCAGGCAATCGCGGTGGCAGAGGTGGTGTTGCCTATGCCCATTTCGCCGCCAATGAACAATTGGCAGTCTTTATCTGCGGCGCGCTGAGCCGTTGCATCGCCGTGGTTCAGGGCGGCGCACACTTGCTCGGTAGTCATGGCATCGATTTCCGCAAAATTGCGGGTGCACGGAGCAATGTGTGCGTCGATGACGCCGGGTAAACCGGGAGCAACGTCGGATACAGTGCCAAGGTTTACAACTTCCAGCTGCGCACCCAGAGATTTAGCCAGCACACTGATGGCAGCGCCGCCATTGGCAAAGTTGGCGATCATCTGGGCGGTCACCGCTTGTGGGTAGGCGGAAATCCCTTCCTCACAAATACCGTGATCCCCCACAAATACACTGATCTGGATGCGATCAAGTGTGGGCTTATCTGTGCCCTGAAGCCCGGCCAGCTGAACAGCCACGTTTTCCAGCTTGCCCAAAGAGCCTACGGGCTTGGTCAGCACACTTTGGCGCCGCGCGGCCTGCTCAAAAAAACGGACTTCGGGTTGCTGGGGAGGGGTGATCCAACTGCTGGGAAACGACATTTCACATACCTTCAGACATCAATAGGTCGTAACAGCGTAGGGTGTTGTTACGGTGACCAGGGCTTGGGTTCAATACAGTATGGAGCGGGATCATACTCCGACTGAGTGGAATCAGGTAGGCTTGGCGGCTTAACCTTCTGACCAGCCCGGGAACACCTGTGTTGTTATTTGCTCCGTTGATTGTCTGTGTGCTTGCCCTTGCCTTTGATCACTTGATGGGTGAGCCGCGCCACCTGCATCCGGTTGTCGGCTTCGGACGCTTGGCCACCGGTGTGGAAAAGCGGCTCAACACCGCCCCGGGTAATCCATGGCGAAGTCTTTTGGCTGGACTATTTTCGGTGATTTTGCTGACTGCTCCCATGCTGGGCCTGGCCATTTGGGTTTCACTGGCCGTCGATGGGTTGCTCTTGGTGTTGGCTCAGGTGGTAACCCTATGGCTGGCGCTTTCTCTTCGTGGGCTGGCTGAGCATGGTAAAGCTGTAGCGGAGCCATTACGGGAGGGTGACCTTGAAAAAGCTCGTGATCAGGTCAGCCGCATTGTAAGCCGTAAGGCCAGCGCATTGAACGAACAGGGCGTGGCTGCTGCGGCGACTGAGTCCATGTTGGAGAACGGAGCCGATGCCGTGTTTGCCAGTTTGTTCTGGTTTCTGGTTGCCGGTATTCCGGGGGTAGTCATGCATCGAATGGTGAACACCCTGGATGCCATGTGGGGTTATCGCAACCCACGGTTTCTGTATTTTGGCCGAGTGGCGGCACGGCTAGACGACTTGATGGGTTGGGTGCCCGCTCGGTTGACTGCACTCACCTATATGCTGCTGGGCGAGCGCACACTGGCTTGGTGGTGCTGGCGAACTCAGGCGCCACAATGGGATAGCCCAAATGCAGGGCCAGTTATGGCGGCGGGGGCAGGTGCACTGAATGTGCGACTTGGTGGGCCATCGCCTTATCCTTCCGGTGTTAAACACCGACCGGCTCTAGGAGGCACTCAGGATGCAAACGCAGTCAGTGTGGAAGCGGCAATTACCTTGGTGCGACACGGCGCCTGGCTCTGGCTTGGAGTTGTTCTGGTGGTTACAGCGGTTATATTTTTGGTGGTTCGTTAATCATGATGCTGGAACACGGTGGGCGGTTGAATAAAGCGGCAGAGCGCTGGGGCATTCCCCGCTCAGAATGGCTGGATTTATCCACCGGTATTAACCCAATTGGCTGGCCGGTACCAGACATACCGGCTGAACTATGGCAAAGATTGCCAGAAGCCGATGATGGGCTGGAAGAGGTTATTCGGCAATGGACAGGAGCGCCCTTGACGGCGGACTGTGTGCCTGTGCCCGGCAGCCAGGCGGCGATTATGGCGCTGCCGAGATTGCGCAAACCTTGCTGCGTTGGCATACCTGTGCCTGGTTATCGTGAACATGGGCATAGTTGGCGAAACGCTGGCCACACAGTTATCCCCATAGGGCCGGAGCAAACCCGTTGTGGCGCTTCAGGTTGCGATGATCGCTGGTTAGATCAGCTGGATGTACTGGTTTGGATTAACCCCAATAACCCCACCGGAGAAATAATCCCGCCCTCGACGTTGTTGCGTTGGCACCAGCGCCTGCAAGAACGCGGTGGCTGGCTGGTTGTGGATGAGGCATTTATGGATGCTACACCAGTATTCAGCCTGTGTTCTCACGCCGGGCTGCCGGGGTTGATTGTGCTTCGTTCGGTGGGAAAGTTTTTTGGGTTGGCGGGGGTGCGCGCTGGTGCTGTGCTGGCGGACGCTGCAGTTGCTGATGCTTTAAAGAGAACGCTCGGCCCTTGGCCGCTTGGTGGGCCGGCTCGTTTTGTGATGGCTCAGGCGCTGAGCGATACGGCTTGGCAGCGACAAGCTCGCACTCGCCTGCACCACAGTGCTGGTAGGTTGCGGAAGGTATTGCAGTCAGCCGGGCATGCTGTGGCAGGTGGCAGCGCGCTATTTCAGACAGTTCCTAGTGATAGCCCACAGTCGCTGGCGGATCAGCTGGCTGCGCAAGGGGTGTTGGTCAGAGCCTTTGAGCATCCGGGAATGCTGAGGTTTGGTTTGGCGGCAAACGAGGGGCAATGGCGTAGGCTGGAGATGGCTCTGGCCGGAAAGACTTGTGATTAGTCATTGACCAAATATTAACGCATTGTTAGCCTTGCCCCGCGTTTGTAGGTGCTGTTGTGACGCAATCATCGTCGTTACAACAGTGAAACGGGAAGCCGGTTAAAGTCCGGCACTGCCCCCGCAACGGTAAGTGAGTGATTGGCGAAGAGAGATGCCACTGTGCACAAGCATGGGAAGGCTTACGCTGGTCAGTATTACAACTCACAAGTCCGGAGACCGGCCTGCAAACACACCGAACGCTGCGGAGGGCAGTTGCGGTGGGTAAACACCGGCCTGTCTCACGGAATTTCCCCACCCATTGCAATACTCCAGCCTTTTTTTAACAGGCTTCGCTTCCCTTTGCAGCACTTAATAATCAGCCATGCGGGTGCGCGTGGTGTGTCTGCGAGTGTATTAAATGAACGTTTCCCGATCTATTACCGGTGCCCTGGTACTGCCTTTTGCATTTAGTCCCCTCTCAATTGCCGTCGCTCAGGAGGCCGAAACCTCGCAACTAGACCCGATTGTTGTCACCGCAACACTGGGCCCAAAAACTGTCGGTGAGAGTCTTGCGTCCGTTACTGTTATTGATGAAGAAGAAATTCGCTCCAAGGCACCGACTGATTTCTCTGATCTTTTGCGCGGTCAGCCAGGAATTAACGTGACTGGAAACGGCTCATTTGGCAAAGCAACGAGCGTGTATACTCGTGGTGTCCAGAATGCGGGAACCGTATTTCTAGTTGACGGTGTAAAGCTGCGCTCAGCAACGAGCGGTGGCGCTTCCTGGCAGTACTTTCCGACAGATCTCATTGAGCGTGTTGAAATAGTGAGGGGGCCTCGTAGCTCGCTTTATGGTGCCGATGCCATGGGAGGTGTAGTGCAGGCCTTTACGCTTGACCCGAAGTACGGCCAGAAAGGCTGGGTCGAGGCCGGAGCAGGTAATTTTGACACTCAAAAGGTTAGCGCAGGCGTCTCAGGTTCAGCGGGTAATACACGGTTCAGTTTAAGTGGCCTGCACAAGGAAACCGATGGTACGGCCATAATTGAAAACGGCGATGACAAAGGCTTCCGCAATACCGCAGGGCTTGGCCGGGTTGTGCACGCTCTGGATAACGGCGGTGAAGCCAGCGTTATGCTGATGCAATCCGAAGGGAACACTGAGTACGAGGGCGGTAATATTGATTATATGATCCGTACCTTGGGCCTTGGCCTTATGACACCCTTGAATGATAACTGGAAAACGGCGATTCAGTTTTCAGAATCCAGGGATGAATCAGATACGTTTGCCAGCTTTGGTGACTCCACATATAACTCGCGACTGCGACAGGCCAGATGGGAAAACACCTTTACCTACAGTGTCCACGAACTGGTAGTTGGCGCGGAGTTGCAACAGGATGAGGTCAGCAGCACCCAGGATTATACCGAAACCAGCCGCACCAATACCGCCGTGTTCAGCCAGCTGCGGCTGAATTTTGGCCCGGTTGATGCGCAGCTAAGCCTGCGTAGTGATGACAACGAAGCCTACGGAACCAAGGAAACTGGCGGCGTGGCGCTGGGCTACAGCTTTGATCGCTCTCATCGTGTTCGTGCCAGCTATGGCACCGCTTTCAGGGCCCCCACATTTAATGACCTTTACTGGCCACTGGCATTTAACTACCAAGGTAACCCGAACCTGGACCCCGAGACGTCAAAAAACTATGAAGTGGGTGCCAGCGGTGCCTACGCGAGATGGTTCTGGGATTTGGCTGTATATCAGATGGATGTTGATAACCTGATTGGCTCTGGCCAGATTGGCGGTGTCGATACGCGCGTCAACGTTGATAAAGCGCGAATTCAGGGTGCAGAAGCCTCCGCCGGTTATGAGTACAACGGCTGGCGTACCGCTGTTGCCCTGACCTACCTGATCCCGGAGGATCGGGAAACCGGCAACCAGCTAAGGCGCATCACCCGTCGCACAGCCCGAATTGACCTGGACAAGACTGTCAGTGACTTTACATTTGGTGGCTCCGTGGTTGCAGAAGGTGATCGTTACGACGACGCGGCGAATAACAATCGCCTGGCCGGCTTTGCGACCCTGGATTTGCGCGCAGGCTGGAACTTTGCGCCGGACTGGAACACCCGCCTGACTCTGGTAAACGCCCTGGACAAAGAGTACTCAACGGCAGAGCGCTTTGACGGTGTAAAATACATTGCTGCGGGTCGCACAGGCATGCTTACCGTGCGGTACGAATTCCGCTGAGTGAGAGCTAAACAATGAGTTACTGGCCGGTTAGAGCATTGCTTTGCATACTTTTGGTTCTCTCGCCAACGGCATGGGCAGAGGTGTGCGCTGAAGATGGGCAGGAAACACAAGTGTGCTTGCCTGAACCGGCCAAGCGCATAGCCACGCTGTCGCCAGGGGCAACTGAGCTTATGTTTGCAGCGGGTGCTGGCGAAAAAGTGGTTGCCGTTGTAAATCATAGTGACTACCCACCAGCAGCGCTGAAGATACCGCTGGTTGGCAACCACACCCGAATAGACCTTGAAGCGCTGTTGGCACTAGAGCCAGATTTGGTGATTACTTGGGTCACGGGCAATCCGCCCGCACAGATGGAAATGTTGAAGGAGCTCGGCCTACCCACATTTGCCATTGAACCGCGCACCTTTGAGGAGGTCTCCAGCGTTATTGAACGGCTCTCTGTATTGGCCGGAACGGAAAAAGAAGGGTTTGCGGAAGCTGAACGCTTCCGCAAAGGTATTGCAGAGGTTTCTGAGAAATATCTTAGCGCTGAACCCATACCTGTTTTTTATCAGGTATGGGAAACGCCTTTGATGACAATCAGTAACGATCACTTGATTGGCAAAGTGTTGCAGTTGTGTGGTGGTGTTAATGTGTTTGGTGATATGCCACGCCTGGTTCCCAGAATCAGCGCAGAAGTCGTGTTGCAGGCCGACCCTCATGTCATCCTGACCGGAAGTGTAGAGGGCGCCAGTGATGACGAGCTCGATCACTGGAAAGACTATTCCGGAATGAGCGCAGTGGCTCGGGGCAACTTGTTCTTTGTCCCTGCCTCCCCCATTTCGAGGCCTACTCCCAGGCTTCTTGAAGCCAGCCAGTTAATTTGTCAAAAGCTGGATATTGCCCGTGAACGTTGATGATATGAATGAGAACTTGCGGGTTCGCAATCGATGATCCGCTCTCTGCTTTGCCTTGGTGTGGCGGCTTTGGCGGCCGTGTTGCTGGCCCTGGCTTTGGGTAGTGTGACTATCCCTCCCCTTGGTCTTTTGGACGTCATTCAGGGCGAAGGCACAGCGCTGCATCGGACGCTGTTGTGGGATCTGCGTTTGCCACGCACGCTTGCTGCATTTGCGACCGGTGGTCTGCTTGCCGTGGCAGGGGCTCTTATGCAGGTATTACTCCGTAACCCACTGGCTGACCCGTATGTACTGGGGTTGTCGGGTGGTGCTGCAGTAGGGGCGTTGCTGGCTATGCTGGCAGGCATGGGCACGCTGTTGATATCGGGTTCGGCCTTCGCGGGCGCTATGCTGGCCACAGTGTTGGTGTTCGGTCTTGCCCACGGCACCGGCAGCTGGACTCCCTCACGTCTTTTGCTAACAGGCGTAGTGGTTGCAGCAGGCTGGGGTGCTGTGATTACTCTTATGTTGGCCATTACCCCTTCTTACAAGCTTCCCGGCATGCTGTATTGGTTGATGGGTGATGTTTCCTATGCCCGCACACCTTGGCCACCGTTGATCGTACTGGCTTTATCCATTGTGCTGGTTCTACCCCTTGCCCGTAATTTGAATGTGCTGGCGCGAGGCCCCATGCAGGCAGCAGCGCTTGGTGTATCTGTACGGCCGCTGGAGTGGACAATTTATATTCTCGCAAGCCTGCTGACAGCGACTGCAGTTACAACGGCTGGCAGTATCGGCTTTGTCGGCCTGATTGTGCCTCACATGCTCCGGCTGGTACTGGGCAATGATCAGCGCATTATTCTGCCAGCCTGTGCCCTGGCGGGCGGCACCTTGTTAGTGCTGGCGGACACGTTGGCACGGACGGTGATTGCGCCCGAACAGTTACCCGTCGGCGTGATTACCGCCTTGCTGGGGGTGCCTACCTTCTTGTACCTGCTACACCGGAGTCGCTGATGAGTAAGCTGCGCACTCGTGATTTGGTCATCAATGTACCGGGAAGGCCTGATGGCTATGCTTTGAACATGGATATCGAGCCCGGCCAGACTTGGGGTGTGCTTGGCCCTAACGGTGCGGGTAAAACCACTTTGCTTCACACACTCGCAGGCTTACTTCCTGCCCGCAGTGGCCGGGTAATGCTGAATGACACGCCGCTAGCACAACTAAAGCGCCGTGATATTGCCCGCCAGGTTGGCCTGGTGTTTCAGGAGCGGCAGGACAGTTTTCCGGCGACGGTTATGGAAACCGCTCTGATAGGCCGGCACCCCTGGTTGTCGCCTTGGGAAAGTGAGCAAGCTGACGATCAGGGGCGCGCGCAGCAAGCACTGGCCTTGTTGGATGTTGACCACTTATCTAACCGCTTGCTGAACACGCTGTCTGGCGGTGAGCGTCAGCGGGTTGCTATCGCCACACTGATGACTCAAAACCCCAGTGCCTGGCTGCTCGATGAGCCCACCAATCATTTGGATCTGCACCATCAAGTCAGAGTAATGCGCTTGCTTCGAAAGCAAGCGAACAATGGCAAAACCATTTTTATGTGCCTGCACGATCTAAATCTGGCGGCACGTTGGTGTAGCCATGTTTTGTTGTTATATACCAACGGCGACGCGTGCTGGGGCCCCGCTGATTCCATGCTTAAATCATCGGCACTTGAGAAACTGTATAACCAGAAATTGATCACGGTAGAAGCTGATGGCGCCCCCGTGTTCGTGCCAGTGTCCTCTTAACTCACTTTATGAAAATGGTAAGCCAATGAGTAAAGCCGTACCGGCAGTGATGATTACCGCTCCCGCCTCCGGGCAGGGTAAATCTATGGTGACAGCTGCGCTGGCACGCCTGCACCGCAATGCCGGGCGCGAGGTGCGGGTGTTCAAACACGGCCCGGACTATCTGGACCCGATGGTGCTGGAAGTTGCGTCAGGAAACCCTGTTTATCAACTTCACCCCTGGATGACCGGCGAAGATGAATGCCGGTGGCGATTGGCGGAAGCCGCGAAAACAGCTGACCTTATCCTGATTGAAGGTGCTATGGGGCTGTTCGATGGCGACCCATCAAGTGCTGACCTGGCCAAACTAATGGGCATTCCGGCGTTGCCGGTGATTGATGCCGGGGGCATGGCGCAAACCTTTGGAGCCATTGCCCTGGGCCTGGCCAGTTTTGATCCCGAACTCTCCGTATATCAGGTTATTGCGAATAAAATTGGCAGCCCGCGCCATGGCGATATGCTGCGGGAAGGGTTGCCCAAAGGCATCAGCCTGCTGGGCGCCATTCCCCGCAATGAGGCCATGCATATTCCAGATCGGCATTTGGGCCTTGTGCAGCCAACAGAGCTGGACAACCTCGATCAGCAGCTGGATCAGGCTGCCGAAGTGCTCAAGGCGGCGGGCCTTGATGAGTTACCAAAGGCGGTGCCTATCGCAGCGGCTGAGCCGGTCAAGCCGAAAGCTTTGCTGGCTGGGGTGCGCATTGCGATTGCCCAGGATATTGCCTTCAGTTTTATTTACCGTGCAAACACAGAGTTACTGGTCGCTATGGGTGCCGAGCTGCATTATTTCTCGCCGCTGGCGGACTCCGAGCTGCCGCCAGTTGATGCCCTTTGGCTTCCAGGCGGCTACCCCGACCTTCATGGCAGCACCCTGGAAAACAACCTGCCTATGCGCCAGGCCATCAGCGCTTTCTATCATGCCGGCAAGCCGATACTTGCGGAATGCGGCGGTTTGGTAGCCTGCATGGAAGAGTTTTCAGATAAAGAGGGCGGTGTGCACTCACTGTTGGGATTTGTGCCAGGCCAGGCTGCCATTGCCAAGCGCCTTCAAGGCTTAGGTATGCACAGTTTGAATACGAAACAAGGCGAACTACGTGGGCATACGTTTCATCGCTTCACACTGAACACCTCTTGGCAGCCTTTAGCGCACACCGAAAAACAAGCAGGCACAGGTAGCGAGGCTGTGTTCAGCCATAAAGGCTTGATCGCCAGCTTGTTTTACAGCTACTTCCCATCAGCGCCTGAAGTTATCGCAGCAATCTTCAAGGGCCAGCCGCTGACCTACTGCAATGACAAGGAGAATACCCATGCGTGAACGCGCAACAGACCCGGAACGCCACGCCAAGCGCATGGCGGCCAAACAGAGAATCATGCACGAACGGATTGCTAACGCCCAGAAAGAACAGGGCATATTGCTGGTGCTAACCGGCCCAGGCAAAGGCAAAAGCAGCTCCGGTTTTGGCATGGTCGCCCGGGCCCTTGGCCATGGTATGAAAGTCGGCATCGTGCAGTTTATTAAAGGTGCATTCAGTACCGGTGAAGAGGCGTTCTTTCGGGACCTGCCGAATGTGGATTACCACGTGATGGGCCAGGGCTACACCTGGGAGACCCAAAATCGGGAGCAGGATGTTGAGGCGGCGAATTCCGCCTGGGATATCGTCGCGGGCATGTTGCAAGATGGCAGTTATGACCTGATTTTGCTGGATGAGCTCAACATCGCATTGAAGTATGACTACATTGACCTGGATCGTGTTCTGGATGATCTGCAGGCCCGGCCAGAGATGCAGCACGTGGTTGTCACTGGTCGTAATGCGCCGCAGGAACTGATTGATATCGCGGATACGGTTACAGAAATGGGCGTGGTGAAACACGCCTTTAAGGATCAGGGCATCAAGGCTCAGAAGGGCGTTGAGCTTTAAAATATGACTACCCTCATGATCCAGGGCACCACCTCCGACGCCGGCAAAACCACCGTTGTCGCTGCTCTTTGCCGCTGGTTGGCTCGCCAAGGCGTGTCAGTGGCACCGTTCAAGCCGCAGAATATGGCTCTGAACAGTGCGGTAACCGTTGATGGCGGTGAAATCGGCCGCTCCACGGCGCTGCAGGCGTTGGCCTGTGGGGTGGAGCCCCACAGCGACATGAACCCGGTATTGCTTAAGCCGCAAAGCGATTGCGGCGCTCAGGTGATTCTGCGTGGGCAGGTGCACGGCAATATGGACGCGCTGGATTATCACGCCTACAAAGCCGAAGCCATGGAGGCGGTGATGGACGCTTGGCGCTCGCTCAGCGATCGTTATGACGTGATTATTGCAGAGGGTGCCGGCAGCCCGGCGGAGGTCAATTTACGGGCGAACGACATTGCCAACATGGGCTTTGCAGAAGCGGCAGATTGCCCGGTGTTGTTGGTGGGCGATATCGATCGCGGCGGCGTGTTTGCCCAACTTGTAGGCACTCTGGAGCTGATCTCCAGCAGCGAGCAGCAGCGCACGAAAGGCTTCATCATCAACCGCTTTCGTGGCGATATCAGTTTGCTGGAACCTGGCCTGGACTGGCTGGTCGACCGCACGGGCAAACCAGTCATTGGGGTGCTACCGTATCTTCACGGCCTGATTGTGGATTCTGAAGACAGCATAGGCACGTCAGGCACCAGTGAGGCTGGGGCTCTTAATGTGATCGTGCCCGTCTTGCCGCGCATCAGTAACCACAATGATTTTGACCCATTGCGCCTGCACCCTGGAGTAAACCTTCAATTTATCGGCCCGGATCAGGCCATCCCGCCGGCAGATTTGATTATCCTTCCCGGCAGCAAAAGCACCCGCACCGATCTGGCCTGGCTGCAATCCCAGGGCTGGGCGCAAGCGATCCGCAAGCACTTGCGGTACGGCGGCAAGGTATTCGGTATTTGTGGCGGCTTTCAGATGCTGGGCGAACAAGTGAATGACCCAAGCGGGCTGGAAGGCAGTGCTGGCACTACAAACGGCTTGGGCTTGCTGGAAATGACCACCACCATGGTTGCGGGTAAACAGCTGAAAGAGGTGCACGGAACCCTGAATCTGCCTGCCGGTGACCAGGCAGAAGGTGCCGCCTTCAGTGGTTACGAAATGCACAATGGTGTGAGTGAGGGGGCAGCACTGCTAACGCCACTGGCCCGGATCAACGGCCATAATGAAGGGGCTGTCAGCGCTGATGACCTGGTTGCCGGCACTTATGTGCATGGTGTTTTTGATCAACCAGCCGCTTGCGATGCCCTGTTACAGTGGGCCGGCCTTGGCGTGAGTGGTGCTGCGGTGGATTACCAGCAGCACCGGCTTGAACAGCTTGACCGGCTGGCAGATCAGGTTGAGAAGTGTCTGGATACCGACTGGCTGCGTGAACTGCTGAACCTGAAACCATCTGCGGCTAACCTGGGGGGCATCTAGCACAATGAGTGACTCTGATCATGCGTTCAGTGAAGACGAGCGCGCGGGCCTCTACCGCGCTATATACGAGCGCCGCGATGTGCGCTCACAGTTCCTGCCAGACCCAATCCCCCAGCCAGTCCTGGCTCGCCTTCTGAAAGCAGCACATCACGCGCCTTCGGTAGGGTTTATGCAGCCCTGGGATTTTATACTGATCGACAGCGTGGAAGTTCGCGAGCAGGTATTGGCAAGTTTTAATGAAGAAAACGCCAAAGCCGCGGAGAACTACTCAGGTGAGCGCCAGCAAGCCTATCGCAACCTTAAACTGCAGGCCATTACCGAAAGCCCGATGAACCTGTGCATCACCTGCAACCGTACCCGGGGTGGCAGCCACGTATTGGGCCGTAATTCGGTTGTTGAAATGGACCTGTTCAGTACCTGCCTGGCCGTGCAGAATTTGTGGCTGGCGGCGCGGGCGGAAGGCATTGGTGTGGGGTGGGTCAGTATTTTGGATCAGGATCGGTTGTCGGATATTCTTGAATTACCTGACCATGTCTACCCCTTGGCGTATTTGTGTCTGGGCTATGTTAGCGAGTTTTTGGATCAGCCGGAATTGCAGGCGAAAGGCTGGCGGAAACGCTTGCCGTTGGAGGAGTTGGTGCACGGAAATGGCTGGGGGAAGCCGATAGAGCAGGTTGGCTTGACGGAGCAGTTAAAGGAGGCGAAGACCTGAGCTTCAGGCGCGTGATTGGTGCTAGCTTCCTGGCAAAGCCGGCCTCACCTTAAAGGTCTCAACTTGGGGATCTTAGGGCCCAATGTGGGCTTTGCCGAGGGTGGTTATGGCGTTGTCAGAAATCACCCGCTTCTTCGGCTTCTTCAACGCCTCAAAACCAATAATCACATCCATCAGCTCGTTGGTGATTTCCGTTTGCCGAACTGATCGCAACTCCCCCTCCACCACCTCAATACGCTCATCCACTGACTGCTCCGCCTGTTGCATAAGAGCCAGCCGCGCGGAGTTTTCGGTTACCATGGCTTCTGCGGAGGCGCGGAAAACGCTGGCGAAGATGTGGCTGCGAATCAGGGAAGACAGCAGTGCATCCGCCTCCATGGTGTAATCCGGAAGCGAGCGTGAATCCCAGCGTTTTTCACACTGTAGCAGTGAGGGCGCCAGCGGAAGAAGGTTCTGTATTGTCGGCTCCCGCGTGCCGTGCTCACCGCGCTGGGTAAACGCTAGAGTGACGGCCAGATGATGTAGCGGCTGGCCCCGGTTAAAGCGGTCTATGCGGGTAACAATATCGCCGGCGAGGCGACCTATGCCATCAGCAGAAGCCGGTGGCAGCAAAACAGCCTCTGGCAGTAGGCCCTGATCATCCAGGGCATCGTTCATTTGCGCGCCAATGCAGAGCAGGTGTTGCTTGCCGATCGTTTGGCTTTGGCAATGCACCTGCACCACGCCTGCGAGTACCTCATTGTAGTTGCCGCAGAGGCCGTGGTCGGAGCCGAACACGATGACCAGATGCTCCACTGCATCTTCCTGTCGCAGGTTGATACCGCCAGTTCGATGAGCGAAGGCCGCAAAGCCCTGCAGTATGGTCTGGTGATAGGCCTCAATTGAACGGGCCGCGTGCTCATAGGGTGCCGCGTTAATCGCAGACAGGGTTTTCATGGTGTGAACGATGCCGCGAATGCTGGTCAGGGTGTCGCTGTGCCGGGTCAGCGTCTCAAGCGTCTGGGCCATGGCTGACCTCGTCTGCGCTTGGCGTCTGATCGCTGCGGTTTACAGACAGTGCGGCGCGAGCGGTTGTGATAATTCGTTCGCGGTCTTCTTCGCTCAACCCTTTGTTTTCGCTGATGCGTTCGTCGATGAACTGGAAGTGTTTCCGGGCAGCGGCACGGATGCGGCCCATGGCATCGCTTAGTTGTTCTTCAGGTAAGGCATCGAAAAGCCCTTCCATTGCTGCAATCAAAACCGCCAGTTGCTCGGCTGCGGGCATGGGATCACGCTCGGCCTGACGCAACGCCGTGCGAACCGCTGCGCCACGTGTGAGGCGGGCGCGAGTGGTGTCGTCCAGCCGGGTGCCAAAGCGGGCGAAGTCTTCCAGTTCTTCGAACTGCGACAGGGTAACCCGCAAGTTGCCAGCCACTTCGCGCAGGGCACGGCTTTGTGCTTTACCACCCACGCGGGAAACCGACAGGCCCAGATCCACGGCAGGAAACTGGTTTTTGCGCACCAGCCGTGGCGACAGGTAGATCTGCCCGTCGGTTATGGAGATCAGGTTGGTGGGAATGTAAGCCGACAGATTCTCCGCCTGGGTCTCCACCACCGGCAAGGCGGTAATCGAGCCGCCGCCCGCGTCCTGGGTAAACTGGCCGGCCCGTTCCAGAAGGCGGGCATGAACGTAGAAAATATCCCCGGGGAAGGCTTCACGCCCCGGTGGCCGGCGCAACAGCAGCGACAGTTCACGGTAGGAGCGGGCGTGGTGAGTCAGGTCATCAAAAATAACCAGCACATCCCGGCCTTGATCGGAAAAGTACTCGGCCATAGCCATAGCGGCATAGGGCGCAATATAAGACAGTCCCGGTGCTTCTTCATCACCGGCGGACATGACCACACTGCGGCGCAACATGTTGCCTTTTTTCAGGGCAGCTATAACCCTTGATACGGCATCACCGCGCTGGCCAATGGCGCAATATATACAGGTAACGTCTGAGCGCGCCTGATTGAGTATGGTGTCTATGGCGATGGAGGTTTTGCCAGTTTGGCGATCACCGATGATCAGCTCGCGCTGGCCCAGGCCCACAGGTACCGCCGCATCGATGGCTTTGATGCCGGTTGCCAGAGGTCGGGAAATAGCCGAGCGGCTGAGAATGCCCGGTGCTTCCGCTTCAATCGGATGCTCGGCCACTGCCGCGATGGCGCCCAGCCCGTCTTTGGGGCGGCCCATGGCGTCAACCACGCGCCCCAGCAATGCGGAACCAACTGGCACGCTCACCACCTTGCGTGTGCGTCGTACATCCTCGCCCATGGTGATGAGCTCGGAAGGCCCCAACAGAATCACACCGAGCCGGCCTGGTTCCAGATCCAGCACTATGCCGCGCACACCGCATTCAAACACCAGTAATTCATCGGCCAACGCACGGGCAAGGCCGGTAACGATCGCAACACCATCGCCCACCTCGGTTACCTTGCCGACTTCGGTTATGACCGGAGCTGGCGCAGGTGTTGCCAACAGGGATTCCCGCCACGCATCGAACTTCTCAGGTGAGTGAAGTTCGGAACGGGTTTCCGGAGCACTGTGATCTATGTCGGCCATAGCGTTGTGTCTATCCTCATTATGCATAACCGGGTTTATGCACCCGTGGGCTGATCCCGTCCGGAAGCATCAGCTGCCATGCGCTCGTTTAGCAGCGCGTCGAATTCTTCGGTGTAGCTGTCGACCGTCCAGGCAATCTGGGCACCGCCAACCCTCAGAACCAATCCTGGCGCCTGTTGTGGAGCCGTTTCAAAGCGCAGGTTGATGCCCGGAAGCAGGCTTTTCACATCAGTCTGCAGCAGCGCCTGTGCCGCCTCGGGCAAGGTGTCGCGAGTGGTTGCGACCGCTTCCTTGCGGTCGCCCGCAGCGTCCGCGAGTTCACTGGCAATCGGCCGTAACCGCGCGCTGACGTGGCGAACGATGGCCTCTTCCAGGGATTCATCCGCAAGATCCCGCAGTGCTTTGCGGGTGAGCTCCAGCAGGGTTTCTTCTCCGGCCCGCTGCAGTTGTGCGGTGAACTTCTGGCGTTCACGCTCAAGGTGCTTGTGCCAGTCTGTCTGTTCCTGTTCAAGCTTGGCGTGGGCCTCAGCCAAGAGGCTATCGCGCTGATTTTCCGATTCCCGCAAGGCCTGTTTGACCACGGCATCCTGGTCAGACAACAGCTGTTTTTGCTGCTGGCGAAATGTCGCTTCGGCTGCCTGTGCTTTTTTCTCGGCTTCTCCTGCTTCAGCCATGCGGCGGGTTATTTCGGCCTCACGGGCGTCAATGCCGTCAAGAATCGGGCGATAGAGAAAGCGCTTCAGCAACCAGACCAACACCAGAAAGTTGGCGATCTGCGCGATAACGGTAATCCAGTCAATGGACATGATCGGCTCTAGCCCCCTGCGGCAACCTGCATGGCATCCCAGAACGGGTTGGCAAAAATCAGAATCATGGCCACCACAAAACAGTAAATGGCGGTGGATTCAATCATCGCCAGGCTCACAAACAGGGTTCGTGACAGAGTGGGGGCTGCATCGGGTTGCTGTGCGATGGCGGCAATCGCGGCGGCGGCTGCCCGCCCTTCTCCAAGTGCCGGGCCCAAGGCGCCAAAAGACACTGTCATGCCAGCCGTAAATATCGAGATGACTGCAATAATTGCGAGATCCGTCATGATTTTTCTTCCTGGTGGGTCGATCGTTTTGATTCAGGGGGTGAACTCTGTGTCTGAACAGCTGAAGAGTCTGGCTCGGCCGTGGCCGATGAGATGTAAACAGTGGCGAGAATGGCGAAAATATAGGCTTGAATGATGCCGGTTAATAATCCGAGCATGTCCATAACTACCGGGAAGAAAAATGGCGCGACGGTCAGCAGGATGGCCGCAATAACCGCGCCGCTCATCACGTTGCCGTAAAGACGAATGGCCAGAGATATGCCCTTGGAGAACTCACCGATAATATTGAACGGCAACATGATGACCGAGGGCTCAATAAACGTTTTGAGGTAATGCCCGACACCTCCACTGGCAATGCCGAATACCGGGACAGCCGCCAGCACAGACAAGGCCAGTGCCGCTGTGGTTGATAATGAAGACGTAGGCGGCGAAAACCCCGGTATTACCAGCATCAGATTGGATAAGGCGATGAACAGGAACAGAGTGCCGGCAAAGTACATCACGTGGCGCGCCGAGTTCCGAGTAACTTCTTCGATCTGTCCCTGAATCAGCTTTACGATCACTTCCAGCGACGTACGCCAGCGATTGGGCGGTACATCCGGCCGAAGATTGCGGGTAATCAGCATCGAAATACCCACCAATAAGGCCATGACAATCCAGGTGTTGACGATGGTGGCGTTAACTTCCCAGCCGGCCAAGGTAAAAACAACAACGTCATCGGGGGTAAGCTGCATTACGCGCCCTCCTGTGTGGCTGTGATGGGTGCCTTGCTGATTCTGGCCCAGAGCACGGCAACCAGCCGCGCCAGGAAAAACGCAAGACCGTAACCGGCGATGGCCCAGTTGCTGCCACCGTAAGCGGTTACCAGAAAACCAACGCCAAGCAGCACCGCAATGCGGCAGAACGAGCTGGCCATAAGCCAGAGTCCGGGTCGGTCAGAGCCCAAGGCACGTCGCATACCCCATGCCAGCCCTGCGAAGAATAATGCGCTGACGGGTAAACCCAATGAAAAGCCCAGCAGTACTGCTGGCCAGTCTACTGTTATCACCGTTTGCCTCCCTTCTGATCCGGCCCTTCCCGTTCGATCCAGCCCCAGGCAATTATGCCTCCGACAACCACGCCGCCGAGAATCAGGGCAATGGGCCAGGAAAAGTTCTGTGGCGCCACTTTGTTCAGCCACAATCCCAGAAAAGCGCCGCCCACGGTGGGCACCGCGATTGACCAGCCGATGATTCCGAACGCCCCCAGCCCGCGCAGAGGGCTGACCCCGGGCTCATCCCGTGCGCGTTTCATGCGCTCAGCACTGCGCCGTATGTCTTCTGCAGAGCGATCGTTTTTTGTGCTCATACCGTGGGTTTCCGTAAGTCGCCGAAACGCCGCACTATGCCTGCTTCCAGCCGGGACAGGGCTGAGCGTGCCACCCGTTCTTCTTCATCCACTTCGATAAACGCGGCTTGTATGGTTTCGTTCAGGGATTCGAGATCCTTGCCTTGAACGCCACGGCGTATGGCGATGTCCACCTGATGGCCTTTTTTCATCAGCACGCCTTCGTCCACGCCAAAGAAGGCTTCGGTACCGTCGGCCGAGGTGAGAATCAGTACTGAGGGCACCAGCGCCGTAACAAAATCCGTATGGTTCGGAAGCATGCCGAAAGCACCGTTTTGCGCGGTAGCGAATAGCCGCTGCACACTGCCTTCGAACAGTGTTCGGGTTGGCAGGCGCAGCGTTACCTGCATGGATTCGGCAAGGTTCATGATTTTTTCTCCAGATCCTTCAGGGAGCCAATCATGTAGTAGTCAGTTTCGTTATCGTGAAATTCGGTCTGGCTCAGGATGGTTTCGCAGCCGTCCAACGTGTCCTTGATGGACACGCGCCTGCCGCTGTCGCCGGTCAGCGCGCCGACGGTGAAAAAAGGTTGCGTGAGAAAGCGTTCAAGCCGTCGCGCCCGCGCCACGGTGGCCCGGTCTGCGGCTGAGAGTTCTTCCATACCCAACATGGCAATAATGTCGCGCAGGTCTTCGTACTCGGCAAGGGTACGCCTTACGGCCCGGGCAATGTCGTAATGGCGCTGGCCAACAATGGCGGGCGTTAGCATTACGGAGGCAGAGCCAAGGGGGTCAACGGCCGGGTACAGGCCCTCACTGGCACGCTTGCGCGACAGCACCACAGAGGCAGAAAGGTGCGAGAAAATGTGCGCCGCCGCCGGGTCGGTGAAATCATCTGCCGGCACGTACACCGCCTGAATGGAGGTGATGGCTCCGTTGCGGGTAGAGGTGATGCGCTCCTGTAATGTGGCCAGTTCGGTGGCCAGCGTTGGCTGGTAACCAACCCGGGACGGCATACGGCCCATCAGCCCGGAGACTTCCGAGCCCGCCTGCACAAAGCGGAAAATATTGTCGATGAGCAGCAACACATCTTGCTTCTGCACGTCACGGAAATACTCCGCCATAGTGAGTGCGGTTTTGCCCACCAGAAACCTTACACCGGGAGCTTCGTTCATTTGCCCGAACAGCATCACGGTTTTGTCCCGCACACCGGCGTCACCCATCTCGCGGTAGAGCTCTTCCGCTTCCCGCGAGCGTTCGCCAATACCGCAGAACAGGCTTACGCCCTGATAATGTTGAACTGTGTTGTTGATCAGTTCGGTGATCAGCACGGTTTTACCCACACCGGCACCGCCGAACAGTCCGGTCTTGCCGCCACGCTCAATGGGGGAGAGCAGATCGATGGCTTTGATGCCAGTTTCGAGAATATCGCTGTGTATTACACGGTCTTCCAGCGCCGGAGGCGGTTGGTGAATGGAGCGTTGCACTGTGGCGGCAGGAGCAGGCTTGCCATCAATGGGCTCGCCGAATACGTTGAGCATGCGTCCCAGCACCGTATCGCCCACCGGAACCTGAATGGGGGCCCCGGTCGCCTTTACTGGCATTCCCAAGCCCAGCCCACGCACCGGTGCCAGCGCCATGCAGCGCACGGCGCCATTCTCAAGGAGTGAGGTGACCTCCATGGCCAGATTGCCAGCGTGAACCAGATCCTGAATACGGGGCGAGGTTCCCGGAAACTTCACATCGACAACACCGCCGCGAATTCCCACTATTTGCCCAACATCAATGATCTGATTCGACATGAATAACGAGCCCGAGTCATTACGCGTTTTTGGTGGCGTCTTTGGTGATGAGTGTACCTGCGTGGCCATTCAGAATATCGAGTGCATCTTCCAGCCGGCCAATGCCGCTGATGCCTCCGGAGTCCGCAAAATCACAGGCGGCCATCACCTTCGGCCCCATGGAACCGGCGGGTACATCCAGTGTTCTGGCCTGAGCTGGGGTTACTTTTCGAACGGGTGCGGCAGTAGGCGTGCCAAAGTCACGATAGACCGCATCCACGTCGGTTAACAGCAGCAAAGCATCGGCTTTCAGCTCGTGTGCCAATAAAGCACTGGCGGCATCTTTGTCGATCACTGCTTCTACACCGGTCATGCTGCCGTCGTTACGGCGTAGCACGGGAATGCCACCGCCTCCGGTGCAGATAACAACTACGCCCTGATTCAGCAGTAACTTCAGCACTCGCATGTCAGGGATTTCTTTGGGTGCCGGCGAAGGGACTACTCTGCGCCATTTGTCGCCGTCGGCTGCAATGTGCCAGCCGGCGGCCGCTGCCCGGGATTCCGCTTCCGCTTTTTCGTAAACCGGGCCGATAAATTTGGTCGGATTTTTAAAAGCAGGGTCGGCTCGGTCGACAACCACCTGTGTGAGCAGGGTTGCCACTGGGCGGTCGTGGCCAAGGGCATTCTCCATCTCTTGCTCAATCATGTAACCGATCATGCCGCCGGTTTCTGCGCCCAATACATCCAGCGGATAGGCTTCCTCTGGCTTGTAAGCGGCGCCTTGCAGAGCCAGCAAGCCAACCTGAGGGCCGTTGCCATGGGTAATAACCAACTGATGCCCGGCGCGCACCAGCTTGGCCAGTGACTTTGCGGCGGTCCGCACGTTGGTGCGTTGGGCTTCTGCTGTTAGTGGCTCGCCGCGTTTCAACAGGGCGTTCCCGCCCAGAGCTGCAACAATCAGCATACTGTGTATCCTTTATCAGTAATTCGAGCCAGCATCAGGCCCCGAGTGTGGCTACCAGCACTGCCTTGATGGTGTGCATGCGGTTTTCCGCCTGATCAAACACGATGGATGCGGGGCTTTCGAAAACGTCGTCCGTCACCTCCATGGCGGTAATGTCGAACTCTGCCTCTATTTCCTTGCCCACCGTTGTTTCGGTGTTGTGAAAAGCGGGCAAGCAATGCATAAAACGGGCTCGCGGGTTGCCGGTTTTTTCCATCAGTGCGGCGTTCACCTGGTAAGGCATTAACAGCTTGATGCGTTCGCCCCACTTCTCTTTTGGTTCGCCCATGGACACCCACACATCGGTGTACACAAAGTCGACCCCGGCCACGGCGGCGTCGATGTCTTCTGTAATGGTAATGCGGGCGCCGGTTTCCAGGGCAATGGCCTGGGCTTCGTCTTGTATTTCCTGGTCTGGCCAGCAAACTTTCGGGGCGCACAAACGCACATCCATGCCCATCTTGGCACCGCCAATCAATAGGCTGTCGCCCATGTTGTTAGCAGCGTCGCCTATAAAGACATAAGCCACCTCATGCAACGGCTTTTCAACGTGCTCCTGCATGGTTAAAAAATCGGCCAGAATCTGGGTTGGGTGAAACTCATCCGTCAGACCGTTAAAAACTGGCACACCAGCGTGCTTTGCCAGCTCCTCAACAATTTTCTGGCCAAAACCCCGGTACTCGATGCCGTCATAAACACGGCCTAACACCCGGGCGGTATCTTTCACCGATTCCTTATGGCCTATGTGGGTGCCAGTAGGTCCGAGGTAGGTCACTCTGGCACCTTGATCGTAAGCGGCCACCTCGAACCCCACCCGCGTTCGGGTGGAGTTCTTTTCAAAGATAAGAGCGAGCTCCTTGCCGTTAAGTTGGGGAACCTCGGTGCCAGCGTATTTGGCAGCCTTCAGATCTTTTGCCAGTTGCAGTAGAAAACTGATCTCTTGCGGGGAAAAATCCCGCAAGGTGAGGAAGTGACGATTTTTCAGATTAAAAGCCATGGTCTTTATCCTCTCCGGTCAAATGGGGTCACGCATTGTGGGGCAGCTCATGCAACGCCCGCCGCCGCGGCCACGGCCCAGTTCGGCGCCCGGAATGGCCAGCACTTCAATGCCTGCTGCTTCCAGTGCCGCGTTGGTGTCATCGTTGCGGTCGTAGCCGACAACTACGCCTGGGCTCAGCGCCAGCACGTTGTTGCCATCGTTCCACTGCTCCCGTTCACGCTCGGCCGGGTTATCACCGCCGGTCGGGACAACCTCAAGTGAGCTATAGCCAAGAACGTCAGCCACCACATCAAACAAGGGCCGCGGATCCTGGCGGAAAGAAAGGTGCTTTTCGCCTTCACCGGGGCGCAAGTCATAGCAGACCACTTCGTCCGCAACCTCTTTGAACGCGGTGACAACATTGCCGCCGCAGAAGGTAAAGATGGTGTCCAGATGCATGGCGGTGCGGGATTTCGGGATCTGACAGGCAATTACCCGCTCTGCGGTGCCTTTTTCGAACAGGGCGTTAGCCAACTGCCCGACGGCCTGCGGCGATGAGCGCTCGCCCATTCCCACAAGCACCGTGCCGTTGCCCACAGGCATCACATCACCGCCTTCAAGTGTGGCAAGGCCATGGTCTTTCGTTGGGTCGCCCCAGAGCACATCCACCTTGCCGGCAAATTTTGGGTGGTAGCGATACACGCCGGCCATCAACAGTGTTTCGGGTTGGCGTGCAGCCCAGTACATGGGGTTAAGAGTGACACCACCGTAAACCCAGGAACTGTTGTCCCGGGTAAAGAGGTAGTTGGGTAGCGGCGGCAGCACAAACCCGTAGTGCCCCAGGTGGTTGCCGAAAAGTCCGGTCGGATCAAATGGCAAATCGCCCACCTCAAGGCCTCCAATCAGATATTCCGACAACTTGCTGCCCGCGAGCTCATCCATCCAAGCGCGCAAATCGGAAATCATCCCGACGCCTACCTGGTTCCAGGTAATGCGGTGATCCAGAATCCATTTTCGGGCTTCCGAAATGTCCAGGGTTTCGGCCAACAGCTCGTTGACATCCAGCACTTCGACACCCCGATCTCGCATCACGCTGACAAACACATCGTGGTCTTTCTGGGCCTGTTTTACCCAGAATACGTCGTCAAACAACAGAGCGTCACAGTTGGACGGAGTTAACCTCCGGTGAGCAAGGCCTGGGCGGCAGACAATGACCTGCCGCAGTTTTCCGGTTTCCGAATGTACGCCAAGCTTCTGTTCAGACATGGTTCAATCCTCCATTAAATGAGTGCAGCTGCACTGATAACCACCGAAATGAAAATGGTAAGAATTAAAAGCAAAGGCCAGATAAACGCGATCCAGCGGTCGTAGGACACGCGGCCAATCGCCAGACCACCGACCACTACGGCAAAGGTTGGGTTGATCAGGTTTACCAGACCGTTGGCAGACTGAAACGCAGTTACCACAAGGTCGCGCCCCACGTTGGCGAAATCAGCAAGCGGCGCCAGAATTGGCATAGAGAGAACCGCCAGCCCGGACGAGGACGGCACAAAGAAGCTCATGCCTACTTCAATCCAGAACATCAGGTTGATAAATGCCAGTTCGGGCAGCCCGCCGAGGGAGGTTTCTGCACTGTGCAGAATAGTGTCGGCAATCATGCCCTGATCCATGATCACCACGATGCCTCGTGCAAGTCCTACTACAAGAGCAACGCCCAGAAGATCACGCGCGCCGTCAACAAAGCTGCCAGTGAGTTTTTTCTCACCAAGGCGGGCAATGATGCCGATCACAATGGCGGAACCAAAAAACAGCGCACCCATACGGGCCATCCACCAGCCCTGAGACGATACGCCCCAGATCATGACAACAAAGGTTACGGCGAAGATCAGAAGCGCAACAATCTGTGTTCTGGTGAGCGTGGAAGCCTGGACTTCATCGGCATGTTTGCCCAGGAAAAGCCTGCGGTGCGCATCCCACTGTTTGGAGACTACAGAACGGGATGGATCTGCTTTTACACGAACGGCGTAACGCATAACGTAGGCAGAGCAAATTAACAGGCCGCCAATGAGCAGGATGAAGCGCACGATAATGCCGTCAGTAAACGGAATTTGAGCCGCGTTGGCCGCGATAACCGTGGCAAATGGGTTGATTGTGGAGCCCAGCACGCCGATGCCGGCACCCACCATGATGATAGCCACCCCGGTTACGGCGTCGTATCCTGCGGCCATCATCACTGGGATTAAAATGGCATAGAAAGCCAGGGTCTCCTCGGCCATGCCATAGGTTGTGCCTCCAATGGCAAACAGGGTCATCAATATCGGGATCATCCAGATTTCATGGCCCTTGAGATGTCGCATGGCGCTGCGTATGCCGGTATCAATGGCCCCCGTAGCATTCATTACGCCGAGGAAACCGCCCAGGAAAAGAACGAACAGGGCAACATCAATGGCGTTGGCCACATAACTGTCCGGATCATAAAACCCGGCCGTGGGGGCGAGCATGACCTCCATAAAACCCTGAGGGCTGGGATCGACCGTCTGGTAGGTGCCAGGCACGGCCACTTCACGCCCAACTTCCTCGTTCATTGCCCGGTCATATTGACCGGCAGGTATAATCCAGGTCAGGGCTGCAACCAAGATAATTAGTAGGAAAAGAATGGTATAGGCGGTGGGGAATCGCGTTGCCAAATCCTGTTCTGGGTCGTTTGGCGGACTTCCTGAAGAGTTATCTAAAGGGGTATCTGAAGAGTTTTCTGGGGAGTGGTTATTCTCATTCACAGCACTTCTCCTTAATCTACACCGACTACTGTGGCAGATCCCGATCCCGATCCCGGCTGTGAACGCTATTGCTTTTATTTAGCCAGAGGGGAGCACGATTTCCGAATCGTCAGTTATCAGGATGGACGAGAAGGCACTGGCTTGAATTGATATAAGTCACTATTAATCTAAATACGACATTTATTATTAGTAAGCTCACCAAAACTTCAAAGACGAGACACTATGCGCTTTTCAGATATCCACGAACGCGCCATCGCCCGCAAAGGCGGTGTGGCACAACTGAACGCGTTACTACCGCAGTTACCACCTGCCGCCGAGTTGAAGGCGCGAACGGATGATCGCTATCTTGCAGAAATCACCCGCTGTGTGTTTAAAGCCGGTTTCGTGTGGCGGGTAATCGACAACAAATGGCCGGGCTTTGAGGCGGCCTTTCAGGGGTTTGTGCCTGCGTACTGGCAGCAAGTCCCGCCAGACGTTTTGGAGGACCTGGCCCGGGATGAGCGCATTGTGCGCAATATGCAAAAAATCCGTACCGTGCCGGAAAACGCCCGCATGATTATGGATGCGGTACACGAGCACGGAAGCTTTGGTGCTTTTCTGAGCCAGTGGCCGTCAGAAGATCAAGCTGGTTTATTGTTGTGGTTCAAGCGTCACGGTTCCCGCCTTGGTGGTAACAGTGCCCAGTATTTTCTGCGCTACGTAGGCTGGGATGGCTTTGTTTTGTCCCACGATGTGGTTGCAGGCTTGCGCCTTGCCGGTCTTCTGGATGCCTCGCCAACGAGTAAAAAAGGGCTGCAACAAGCGCAGGCGGCTTTTACTGGCTGGCATCACGAAACCGGCCTGCCATACAGCCAGTTATCGCGCATTTTGTCGTGCTCGGTGGAGGGTTGAACGCTAGTCAGCGTCGGATTCCGAAACTGGCAAACTCACCAGTCACGTCCTGTTTTTCGACCTCTACTGAGTTTACGGAAGCCGCTGGCGGGCCTTCTCGGCACCAGGATTCGAGCTTTTTGAGCTGGTTCTCGTTGCCTTCAGCAACAATCTCTACATTGCCATCAGCAAGGTTTCGGGTGTACCCCACAATGCCGAGTTCGTTTGCCTGAGCCTGCGCAGAGGCGCGGTAGTATACGCCCTGAACACGCCCCGAAATAATCAGTTTCCAGCGTTTAAAGGTCATGTTTTGCCTCACTTGTGTCGGACTTATATCCCCAATAAAAGCACTAACTCACAGAACACCACGCTGGCCCCGAGCGCGTCGCCAGTGTAGCCGCCTAGCTGCCGCTGCAGATACCCGCCCCACAGCAACACGATGGTAATGATTGCAGTAAGTGCGGCCAACCATAGACCTGGCAACCACAGGCTGAAAATGAGAGCGACCAAGGCGGTAAACAGGCAGCTAACCAGCAAACGCTTGCGTGAAAAACCTTCCGCTACCGGTTTGCTTTTGCTTTTATCCGGGTCGGTTACATAGGGCAGGAGGATCATCAGCAACAAGGGCGCCAACCTGCTTATCGCAGGCGTTACCAATAGCGCTAGCCAGATGCTTTGGGTATCCACCAGAAGCGCAGCCTTCAGGCCAAGAGCCATCACCAGTGCCACGGTGCCGTAGGTGCCAATGCGGCTGTCTTTCATGATTTCCAGGCGTTTCTCAACGGTATAGCCGCCGCCCAGGGCATCCACGCTGTCTGCAAGGCCGTCTTCATGGAAGGCACCGGTAATAAACAAGTGGAAGCACAGTACCAGCAGCACACAGATCAGCGGGCTCCACGCCAGGTTGAGCAGTGCGAACAATCCGGCGTACAGTGCTCCCAGTAACAGGCCTACCAGTGGAAAGTACATGCTGCACTGGTTCATGAGTTTCTGGGAGTAATCTATGCGCACTAGCATGGGAATTCGCGTGAGAAACCCAATGGCTAACCAGAAGGCCTGCCATTCATGTGATATTGGTTTTTTTTCGGGGGGCATGTGCTACTCGGTTCAGCAGAGGGTGTTCCCTCGGGCGGTGAACCGCCGGCGATTGGGAGAGTCAGAAAGGTACCATGGCTTTGAGTTTTTTTCCTGATCGAATGCTTCCGTTTAGAAATAGCCCTACATGACCCGGTGAACTACACTTTTTGAAATAACGCGGATTCGCGGTTAGCAGATGAGAGGCCCATGACAGGACAGTCTGATCAGCGACAGTGGCGCACCGATACTGACTCTTTGCTTCGGAAACTGGTTTCGGCTATTCCCGACATGCTTAGTACCTACTGGCTAAGCGCTGATGGGGAGTCTCACCGGTTTGTGTTTATCAGCGAGCATGTGCAAAGCGTTCTAGGCATTGCTCCGGAGGTACTTCGGGAAAACGCGGAAGCTATGTTTTCTGCAGTGCATCCGGAGGATGTACCTGGTTTGAAGGCCAGCGTTGCAGAGTCTGCTTTCGCTCTTAGCCCATGGCGTCGCCAGGTACGACTGAAAATGAAGGCCGGGCACTACGATTGGTTTGAGATCAACTCAATGCCCGAACGCCAGGCAGACGGAAGCACTGTCTGGTATGGCCAGTTCCACAGCATACAGCGCTACAAAGATCTCGAGCACACGCTCAGGGAGCGTGAGACTGAGTCTGCCTTTCAAGCTGATTTTCAGAGGCTGATTGCCAACCTGTCGACCAACTTTATCAATCTTGGCTTTGGCGCCATTGATCAGCGCATTACTGATTTGCTGCGCGCTATAGGTGGTTTTTTTGAGGTGGACCGCGCTTACTTGTATGAGTTCTCGCCGGACTATAATGTTATGGATAACACCCACGAATGGTGCTCTGCCGGCGTGCCAGCTCTCATCGACAGTCAGCGCAATGTGCCCACTGACGGCTTTGAGTGGTGGCAGTGCAAGGTCAATGAGATGCTTAGTGGCAACCGGGTTATTTTTGTTGAAGAGATTGAGCAGATACCTGCCGGCCCCGAGCGCACCATGCTGGAACAACAGGGTGTGTGTTCAATGTTCTGCGTGCCGGTGCGCGTCCGAGGCCTGGTTACCGGCTTTTTTGGTGTGGATTCCATGCGTAAACGCGCATGGCGCGAAGATCAGGCAGATCTTCTGATTATCGTATCTGGCCTGCTCTCCGGGGCGCTTGAGCGTAATCGACTTGAGAGTGAGCTCCTTAACCAATCCATTCGTGACCCCTTAACTGCCCTGCATAATCGTCGTTATCTGATGCCAAGGCTTCACGAAATGCTGAGCCGCTCCACCCGTTACGGGGAACACTTTGCACTGGCTATGTTCGATTTGGACCGGTTCAAGCGGATAAACGATTCCATCGGTCACCTTGGAGGGGATCTCTGCCTGCGCACGTTTGCCGAGATACTTCTGGAGCAGACCCGAGAAGCCGATGTGGTGGCGCGATTTGGTGGAGAGGAATTTGTGGTTGCGTTCAGCAATGTAAGCCCGGCGGATATTCGCCTCACGGTAAACCGTATTATTTGTGCAGTGCGCAATCATGATTTCGTTTTTGAAGATCAAGTTGTGCCGTTAACGGTCAGCGCGGGCGTTGCTGACATCGGCGAGCTGGATGTTGTTCCTGCCTCGCCTGACCCGCTTATCCGGCTGGCAGACGACAGGCTTTATGCCGCAAAGCAGGCCGGGCGGGATTGCCTGGTTGATGCATCAGGGGTGTCGCGCATATAAGAAAAGAGAATTTTATCTTATATTCCGTTTTAGTATATTTTTAGAATTAAATTTCAGTAGGCCGCCCCTGCGGAGGTGAATGTCGTGAGCAACCCGATCGTTAAACCTTTTTTTGATGAGCCCACCAATACGTTCAGTTATGTGGTTCGTGACCCTGTCAGTCAGGCCTGCGCTATTCTCGATTCGGTACTTGATTTTGACTACGCATCAGGTACTACCGGTGTGTGCTCTGCAGACGAGATAATCGAATATGTACGCTCCAATGATCTGCAGGTGGAGTGGATACTGGAAACTCACGTTCATGCGGATCACCTCTCCGCTGCGCCCTATCTCCACGAAAAACTCGGTGGTAAAACCGGAATTGGCACACACATACGAGATGTTCAGGAGATTTTTGGTAAGGCGTTCAATGCAGGTTCAGAGTTTGCCCGCGATGGCAGTCAGTTCGATCGTCTTTTCCGGGATGGCGATACCTTTGCCATTGGCGGCCTTGAATGTCACGTGATGCACACGCCAGGCCACACCCCAGCGTGCCTGACCTACGTAACGGGTGACGCGGCGTTTGTGGGCGACACCCTGTTCATGCCGGATTATGGAACTGCACGTTGTGATTTCCCGGGTGGTGATGCCCGTGTGCTTTACCAATCAATCCGCAAGGTGCTATCGCTACCTTCGCAAACCCGTATTTTCCTGTGTCACGACTACAAAGCCCCGGGCCGGGACGAGTACGTACACCAGACAAGTGTGGCGGAGCAGCGCGCGGCCAATATTCACGTGCACGATGGTATCGGCGAAGACGAATTTGTAAAGATGCGCACTGAGCGCGATGCAACGCTCGGCATGCCCCAGCTGATTCTGCCGTCGGTGCAGGTCAACATGCGGGCGGGAGAGCTGCCGCCCCCAGAGGCCAACGGCCAGGTTTACCTGAAAGTACCGGTGAACCTGTTCTGAGCCCCGTTAACACCGTTATCATGCAGTCGGGTTCGAGTTTCAGTGAGCGCTCTTTACACGCCGGTATCAATCCGGAAAATAGCAGGCCAGATTTTGGCTGACCACGTCACCCGTCAGTTGTAGCGGTGTTGCGCGAAGGTCAAAGCTTTGTACGGCCGCTTCAGGAGAGATGTCCTGTATGGGAGCGCTTGTGCCGTGTAGCCGTTCTGGCTGGTAAACGCAGTGCCGACCCTTGGGGAACAGTGCCACGTAAGCGATACCTGTTTCTACCAGGTCCTGAAAAAAATGCGAGCCGTAAGAAAGATCCGGCACCATGTCACCTTCCATTTCCGCCACTTCAACCAGCACGGCAACCCCGGCGATGTCAGCAAAACGAACTGGCACGCCCAACTCCGGGCTGCTGGTTCCCCAGCGCCCGGGGCCAATCAGCATGGTTTTTCCGGTATCCATGCGCACCTGCTCGCCCACAAGCCGGGCAACCTCGTACCGCTGGCTCACCGTTAACCGGCTGTAAACCCCCGCATCCACTCGGATAACACGCTGAATGCCAAGGTTTATATTGCCGCCCATGAAGTGACCGCGTGTCCGGAACAAAAGTTGTTGTTCGGGTATGTCTGCGGGTATTTCTACCGCCATGGTTTCACCGATGGTCGCCAGCGGCCGGCATTGCACCAGGTTAAAAGCCGGTTCACCCGCATGGTTCAGGTGCAAGGTAAATTCCACATCCACCGGGTGGCTATAGCCTGCTTCGAGGGTTTTCAGCAAGCTGGAGAGGCGGGCAACGAAATGGCCACTGTGCACCAGGGGCTTGAACGTTAGCCGCCATACCGGTGTTGGCAGGTTCAGTTCTCTAGCCCGCCGGCTGGCGGGTTGGTCTACTTCACCAAGGTGGTTGAGCGGCAGGTCCGCAATCTCTTGTGTGAGTTGGCTTAATGGGCGAGTGGTTAGCTTTCCTTCCCTCAGGTCCAGAACATCCAAAAGGTGCTGGGAGAACCTGTAGCTTTCATCCTGATTACGGAAGGGCTGCCGGCGCGGGTAGTCCAGGGCCATCACGCAGGCGTGGTCGCCTTCAATTCGATCAACGGCACGGGTGCCCAGCCCCATGACCAGGCGAACCATGCCGGCGGCGGGGTTCATGTCGGTATCCCAGGCAAAGGTATTGCGGGAAACGCCAACGCCGGCGGCATCCGGCAAGTAGTAGCGCCCGTGGAAGCGGCCATTGACCCGCTGGATCAGCAGAGCCATGGGTTCTTCTTTCTGGTCCAGACCGCGCTGTTTTCGGTAAACCAGGGCATCGTTACTCATGGTAGAGGCATAGACCTGGCGAATAGCGTCCTCAAGCTCCGCAAGGCGCTGCTCTGGTGCCCCCTGGTTTACCAGAAAAACGCTGTCGTACTTACCAGCGAACGCATTGCCGAACCCATCTTCCTGGAGACTGCTTGAGCGCACCAGAATTGGATATTGACCATAATGATCCAGCAGCCGCTCCAGCTCGGAACGGATTTCTGGTGGGAACCTACCTGCCAGCAAGTTCCTGCGCAGTTCAGCAGCTTCATTGAAGTAGCCGTCGGCAGAGCGCTGGCGCATGATCGCCGGCCAAAGACCGTTGTGAACGAGAAAGGCGTAATAGGCATCAGAGCCAAGATAGCTGGAGTCGTGAGGCTCTAGTGCCTCCTGCCATATGTCGGACTGATTGGTGAGCAGGATACTGCGCGCTATCAGCATGCCGGCGGCTTTACCGCCAATGTAACCGCTACCGATCATTCTGGCGCGAATGGCAAGCAGATCCTCAAGGCCAAGATAGTTTCTGGCCAAATCCAACATGCGTGGATCCCGACTGATCAGAACGTTCAGTACGCGATCCTGAATATCTGAAATTTGCTCTTGATCACCACTTTCAAGGGCGTCTGCAACCTGAATAAACAACCGGTCCCAGTAGTCCAGTAGCGGTTGGCGATGCAGCTGAGCCTGTTCCAGGCCAGCCTGGAGCCGGGTTGCATCACTACTGTCGTCTACCGGGAAAAACCGGCCATTGCGCTCCCGGTGCGGGAGAAACATGGTAGGGGACTGCCGGCGCCAGGCCTTGATCGGCTGGATCTGAACATCTTCTCCCAGGCGGTGAACATCCACCATCACTTGGGTTGTTTGCCGGATGCGGTCCAGCGTAGTGCGGGAGTGCCTATCGGGGTAGAGGGCAAACCAGGCGACAGTATCCAGTTCAAACAGGAAGGGGCAAACCACCTGGAAAAAATTGCCGACCATGACATCGGTGGCCCAGGCATTGAGTAAATCGCTCAAGCAATCACACACGTAGAATGCGCCGCGGCCATGCTCTTCAATCAGGCGCCAAACTCTGCCGGTGAAGGCTTCAAAACCTCCCAGAGCATCGACGTTTTCGATATGAATGTTGGCTTTCGCGGTTACCAGCGGGGGGTGCTGGCCAAAACGGAGGTAAATAATACGGCGCCCAGCAGACGCCGCAGACTCAATAAACGGTGTAACGAATCGGCGGTAATCGTCCAGGTCGCTAACTCTCCAGACGACGTTATCACCGATTCTCAGGCCATCAAGAACATCGTCCAGCCCCGGGAGGCCGGTGGAAACCCGGTTGTTGTCCTGTGAGTTTCCGCCGTTCCCGGTCATGAGCTACTGCTCCGCGGTCAGATAACGCCCATAGACTGCATGGCGCGGGCTACCTTGATGAAGCCGGTAACGTTGGCGCCCAGTACATAGTTGCCTTCGGCGCCGAACTCAGCGGCTGTTTCATAACAGTTCTTGTGGATCTGGATCATGATGTCCTCAAGGCGCTTTTGAGTGTAGTCGAAAGTCCAGGAATCACGGCTGGCATTTTGCTGCATTTCAAGAGCAGAGGTTGCCACGCCACCGGCGTTGGCAGCCTTGCCTGGGCCATACATTACCTTGGCATCCTGGAAGATGGCGATACCTTCTGGAGTTGTGGGCATGTTGGCGCCTTCAGCAACGGAGATACAGCCGTTCTCAACCAGGGTCTTGGCGTCGTTGGCGTTCAGTTCATTCTGGGTAGCACATGGCAGTGCAATATCACATGGAATGGACCAGATGCTCCCGCCTTCGACGTATTTTGCATCTTTGTGGAACTCTGTGTAAGCGCTGATACGACGGCGCTCAACTTCCTTGATGCGCTTGATCGCGGCCAGATCGATGCCCTTTTCGTCCACGATAAATCCGCTGGAGTCGGAGCAGGCAATAACCGTGGCGCCCAGCTCATGGGCCTTGGCAATGGCATAGATGGCTACGTTACCTGAGCCGGAAACGACAATCTTTTTGCCTTCAATCGAGTCGCCACGAGCTTTCAGCATTTCATTGGTAAAGAACACGGTGCCGTAGCCGGTTGCCTCGGTGCGTGCACGGCTACCACCCCAGTCGAGGCCTTTGCCGGTAAGCACGCCGGATTCGTAGCGGTTGGTGATGCGCTTGTACTGGCCGAACAGGTAGCCGATTTCGCGGCCGCCTACGCCAATGTCGCCGGCTGGAACGTCTGTGTATTCACCGATGTGGCGATACAGTTCGGTCATCAGGCTCTGGCAAAAACGCATGATTTCGTCGTCTGAGCGGCCTTTGGGATCAAAGTCGCTGCCACCTTTACCGCCACCGATGGGCAGGCCGGTCAGGGCGTTCTTGAAAATCTGCTCGAAGCCCAGGAATTTGATGATGCCCAGATATACAGACGGGTGGAAACGCATGCCGCCTTTATAGGGCCCCAGGGCGCTGTTGAATTCCACACGGAAGGCACGGTTGATATGGATTTCGCCGCTATCGTCCTGCCAGGGCACCCGGAAAATAATCTGGCGCTCGGGCTCACAAATTCGTTGAATGATTTTCTTTTCGGCGAATTCTGGATACTTCACCAGAACGGGCCCAAGCGTTTCAAGAACTTCGTGCACAGCCTGGTGGAACTCGTTTTCACCCGGGTTGCGGTGCAGAACATCTTCGTAAATCAGTTCCAGTTTTTCATCAAGTCGGGCTGTCATAGCGTGTTCCTTGTTTCGGTTCTTGCTTATTGCAGGAAAGTGAAAATAATGGGTGATAAAAATGGGGCGGTGATTTGACCATATTTTGCGCGGTTTGGCAAGAGAGCCCTACACCAAGGGCGGCAACGACTAAGCGGAATTGATGGCAGTTGCGTTGAGCAAACTGGCATGATCTTCTGCGAACAAACGTATAGTACTCCAGACAGAATTTCTGAATAGTACGTCTGAGACGTCTTTCAGGGACACCTTGATAATAGCACCCGTCTTGTGACGGAGCTTTACTTACCTTAGCCGGCCCACGCACGCTATGACCAAACGACTCCTACCCATAATTATTCTGGCAGCTGGTGTTCTGGGCTTCCTTTTTCTGAAAATGACCCGCCCTGAGCCTGCGCAAGTGAATGCTACAGAGCGCAGCTGGCGGGTGCAGGTTCAGGTCGTTGAGCCGGGAGCTCATACGCCGGTACTGCCGCTTTACGGCGAAGTGGTTGCGCCGGAGCAGGTTTCTGTAGTTGGCACTCTGGCTGGGCGAATCGGGGAGCGGCCCGTGGCTGAGGGGCAGCGGGTGAGCGCTGGTGATCTACTGGTAGCGCTGGACCCTCAAGATATTGAGCCGGTATTGGCTCAGGGAAAGGCTCAGGTGGCCGATCTGGAGGCGCAGATTCGCTCGGAGCAGGTGCGCTATCGCAATGATCAGGCCGCTCTGAAAAGCGAGCAGGCCATTCTGGCCAATGCCCGCCGGCAGCTGGAGCGCACCCGCTCGCTGGTGGACCGCAACCTTGCTTCCCGTGAGAACCTGGAAAGCGTAACCGACGGCGCGGCCAGAGCCGAGCTAACCTCAAGCATCCGGCGGCGCGCCATTGACGAACACCCTGCGCGGCTGCAAAGCCTGGAGGCCAGGCTGGCCCAAGCCGAGGCAACGCTTGCGACAACGCAGCGGGATGCCGAACGCTCCCGGGTTGTTGCCCCGTTTGACGGTGTTGTAACAGATGTTCAGGTGGCCGTGGGCGATCAGGTATCAAGAAACCAGAAGCTGCTCTCGGTATACGCCATAAAGGGTCTGGAACTCCGGGCCAGGGTGCCCGACAGGTATCGGTCCGAGCTTCTCGGAGCGTTGGCTCAAGGCAAGAACCTCTATGCCTACAGCGATAAGCAAGAGATTCGTTTTCGGTTTGAGCGCTTTGCCGGCACTAGCGACCCCGCAGGAGCCGAAGCGATCCTTGCGTTGGCCGGAGACGCAGCTGGCTTGCGCCCGGGTGCTCTGTTGCCGGTCAGCCTAGAACGACCAGAGCGCAGCGAAACGGTGGCCATTCCATTCAGTGCCTTGTACGGCGCAGATAGCGTGTACCTGATTGCAGACGACGGCCGCATGCGGCGCGTTACCGTTGAGCGGATTGGTGAAGCCCGCTCTACCAACGACGAACGGCGTCTTTTGATTGCGGGCAAGGCGCTGACGCCTGGTGCGCGTTTGATCGTGACCCATTTGCCCAACGCCCTCACTGGCTTGAAAGTGGACGTAGCCGGCGATGAGAGCCCGGCACAATGAGGCGTAAAAAAGGCGTCATCGGTTTTTTTGTACATCATAAGGTTGCGGGCAACCTGGTGATGCTGGTGATGTTGCTTGCCGGTGCGCTGGCCCTTACTCGTATGAACGTTCAGTTTTTCCCAACCTTTGCGCTTGACGTGGTCAGCGTGCGAGTGATCTGGAGTGGCGCCTCGGCAGAAGATGTGGAGCAGGGTATTACCAACCCGCTGGAGCAGCGCCTGCGCAGCGTAGACGGCCTCAAGAAGATGACCTCCACCTCGGCCCAAAGCGTTGCTTCTATCACCCTGGAATTTCAGGAAGGCACCAACGCGATCACTGCACTGGATGATGTGCGCCAGCAAGTGGATGAGTTTAACAACCTGCCGACAGACGCTGAGAAGCCCCGGGTCGCCCGCATCGAGCGCTATGAGCCGGTTGCCCGAATGTTGGTCTTCGGGGACGTTGATCGCAACGAGTTGCGCGCTTTGGCCTACCGTTATGAAGACGAGCTCCTGCAGCAGGGCATCGACCGGGTGTCGTTCAGAGGCTTGCCCGAACAGCAGATCAGCATCGATGTTCCGGTGGAAACGCTGGAGGCGCTGGGGCTGACGCTCGGACAAATTGCCGAACGGGTTGCATCAGTATCACGGGATTTGCCCGCCGGAATCATGGCACAGCAGGATGCGGCCCGGGAATTGCGATCAGTAGAGCAGCGGCGCAGCCCGCAGGCGTTCGAGTCGGTGCCCGTGCTGAGTGGTGAGCGCACCCATTTGCGGCTTGGCGATATCGCCACGGTTCGCCAGGAGGATCGGGACAGCCAGGTTTCTCTCACCCGCAACGGCTTTCCAGCCATAGAGCTGCAGCTTCAGCGTTCGGAAAACGGTAACTCCCTGGCAGCGGCAAAGGTACTGCAGCAATGGCTCGACGAGACCCGGGCTACGCTGCCGCCTTCAGTACAGTTGGAGGTTTACGATGAGACCTGGCAACTGCTGAACGACCGTATTTCTCTTTTGACCAGCAATGGCCTCAGCGGCCTGCTTCTGGTGGTGGGCCTGCTGTACCTGTTTCTGCCCGGGCGCGTGGCATTCTGGGTGGCTGTGGGAATACCAACGGCCTTTTTGGCGGCCCTCGGCGTGCTTTGGCTGATTGGAGGGTCCATTAATATGATCTCCCTGTTTGCGCTGATCATGGCGCTGGGGGTTATTGTGGATGATGCCATTGTGGTGGGGGAAGATGCAGATGCCCACGCCCGCATGGGTGAGGCCTCCATTTATGCCTCGGAAGGCGCGGCCAAGCGCATGGTGTGGCCGGTACTGGCTTCGTCGCTGACCACTGTTGCGGCCTTTATGCCACTGTTGGTTGTGGGTGGCGTAATCGGCAATATTCTCGGCGATATACCGGTGGTTATGATCTGTGTGCTTATCGCCTCGCTGTTGGAGTGCTTTATTGTGCTGCCGGCCCATTTGCGGCATGCCTTCAGCCCCCGGCACACAGGTAAAGGTGCGTCAGAACCGGCGAAACCCAGCCGTAATCCTGTTGCACGCTTTCGTGCGGGTTTTGAGCGCCGGTTTGATCGCTTCCGCGAAGGCTCTTTTCGCCGGTTTTCCCAACGCAGTTTGGAGCACCGGGGTATTACCATGGCCTGTGTTCTGGCCTTGGCATTGGTTACCGTAGGGCTGCTTGCCGGCGGCCGCCTCGGGTTCAACTTTTTCCCGACGCCGGAACCCTCGGTGCTCTATGCCAATGCCAGCTTTGTTGCGGGCACAGACAGTAAGACCGTTGACCGATTTATGGTCGATATGCAGAAGGCATTGAATGACACGGAATCGGCACTGGGTGGCAACTTGATTCTGCACGCGGTTACCACGGAGGGCGCCACGTTGGGCGGGGGCGGCAGTTCCCGAACCGGCGATGAGCTGGGCTCTATAATGATTGAGCTGACGCCCTCGGATAAGCGCCAGGTGCGCAATCCGGAATTTATTACCGAATGGCGCAGCCGTCTGACCCTGCCTGCCGGGCTGGATAACCTGGCCATTTCCGAGCGCCAGGCCGGGCCTCCTGGCCGTGATGTGAATGTGCGACTGACCGGTGATAACTCGGAAAGCCTGAAGTTTGCTGCAGAAGAACTTGCACAGGCGTTATCGACACTGCCCGGTGTGCTGGATGTGGAAGATGACATGCCCTGGGGCCGGGAACAGCTGATTTATCAGGCCAGTGCTTATGGCGAGGCGCTGGGCCTAACCACCACCGATTTGGGCAGCCAGTTGCGGGCCGCGTTCGATGGACGGGTCGCCCAGATTTATCAGGACGGGCGCGATGAGATGGAAGTGCGGGTGCAACTGCCCCGGGATCAGCGTGAGCGGTTGTCTACGTTGTCTCGGGTAACCGTACGTATTCCCGATGGCCGTTTTGTACCCCTGGGGCAGGTTATGAACCTGGATCATCGCCAGGGTTTTGAGGCTCTGCGCCATGCTGACGGCAAGCTGGCTGTGGAAGTGACTTCCGCCCTGAACACCCGTGTAAGTACCACCGACCAGATTATCGAGAGCCTGCAGGGGGGTGCTTTGCCAGATATTGCCAGCCGCTACAACGTGCGCTACAGCTTTGAAGGCCGCTCGGCGGATCAGCGGGAAACCATTGCGGATATGAAAACCGGCCTGGTGGTTGGTATCGCCTTGATGTACGTGATTCTGGTTTGGGTGTTCGCCTCCTGGAGTTTGCCGCTGATCGTGATGGCGATTATCCCGTTTGCCTTGGTGGGTGCCCTGCTGGGCCACTGGGTGATGGGGCTGCAGCTCACGGTTTTATCGCTGTTCGGGTTGTTTGGTCTGGCCGGCATTGTGGTGAACAACGCGATCATTTTGGTGTCCTTCTACAATCAACAGCGTGAGAAGGGGCTGGGCATTAATGAGGCGCTGAACGAAGCGGCCGTGCAGCGAGTACGGGCCGTGTTGCTGACTTCGCTGACCACCATTGGCGGGTTGTTGCCTCTGCTGTTTGAAACCTCCCTGCAAGCGCAGTTCCTGATTCCTATGGCCACCTCCATCGCCTTCGGCCTGGGGCTTTCAACCTTTCTGGTGCTGCTAATTATTCCTGCCCTGCTATCTTGGCTGGAGCAGTTTCGGGAATGGCGGGGTACATAAATGACTGAATCTCTGCTGGCTGTTCGCGGGTTGACCAAGCATTTCGTCAGCGGTAACGAAACCGTCCCGGTTATCGACAAATTATCGTTCACGCTGGGGCAGGGCCAGTCGCTGGCGCTGACTGGCCGCTCCGGCTCTGGCAAAAGCACTGTGCTGAATTTGCTGTGTGGCCTGGAGCTGCCAAATGCCGGCACCATCGTAATGCATGGTCAGGTTTTTGAGGCTGGCGGTGCAGCGACCCGGCAAAAGGCAGCGGCTTGGGCCACGTTGCGCCGGCAGCATATTGGCGTGGTGTTCCAGGAAGCCAATCTGATGCCTGCCTTGTCGTTACTGGAGAACGTGCGATTTCGTGCCCAGCTTGCCGGCCGTGATGCTGCAAACAGTGAAGACTGGCTGACCCGCCTGGGTATCGGCGAATTGGCCCGGCGTTACCCGGACCAGGTATCCGGTGGCCAGCGCCAACGTGCCGCGTTGGCCATGGTGTTTGCCATGGAGCCTGCGCTGATTCTGGCGGACGAGCCAACGGGAAGCCTTGATCGCCATACCGCTGATGAGGTCATCCAAGCATTGTTTGAGCTTCAGGCCCGTTACGGTTGCAGCCTGATCCTGGCTACTCACGATGCCGAACTTGCCGCCGGTTGCCAACAGCACCTGGATCTCGGCCACCTGAGCGCCTTATGAGAGCTCTGCTCAGCCATTATCGTCGTCATCCGCTGCAGTTGGTGGCTCTGGCTGTGATGATTGTTCTTGCCACCATGCTGTGGACGGGTGTGAATCATCTTACCAGCCAGGCCAGAGCTAGCCTGGGTCAGAGCGAACGGGCGGTGACAGAGCGCCAGCAGGTGGTTCGGAGCGATGGCCAGACCTTGGTGATCGAAGACTTTGTGGCACTTCGGCTTGCCGGTGTGTGCGTTATGCCTTGGCTTGAGGCTACTCCTGAAACCGGAAGTCGCCTTGTGGGGATTGATCCACTGGCCGCCCATTGCTTCGGTGCCGGAACCGGCGCATCTCAGGTGCTGGATCAGCCTCTGGATGGCAAACCTTTTGTGGATATGCACGCCGCAGCCGGCATCAGTGCTCGCGAGAGTCGTTTGTATTTGCTGGCACCAGAAACTACCCAGGCCACTGACCTGCCGGGTGGTTACCATCTGAAAACCTTTTCAACCAGCCCAGACACCGGCGAACTCGGAGACAGCTTTCTGCTCAACCTGGAGGCTCTGGGCGTGTTGGTGCTGCTGATCACCGCTTTGTTGTTGCGCAGCGTATACCTGTTGGGGCTGGCACAGCGCCGGGACAGCTTTGCCCTGCTGCACCGGTTTGGTGTGTCGCCGGGGCAGGTTCAACGTTGGCTGGTGCTGGAGATTCTTGTGCTGGCGCTGGTGTGTGTTGTGCCCGGGGTCTGGCTGGGCCGATGGCTGGCGGCAGGATTAGGGGGCGGGTTCGGGAAGGCGCTGGATGGGCTGTTCGATATACCCCTGTATGCCGGGCAGGGGCAGGGCTGGATAACGCCAGTGCTGGTCATGCTGGGTGTGGTGGTGATTGCTTGCCTGGGGGATCTGATTTTGCTCAGGTTCCGCGACCGCCTTTCCTTACCAATGCCTGTTCGGGCCGGGCTGGCGATGGCTTTGCTGGTAGCCGGGCTGGTGATGGCTTGGCTGGCGCCCTCGTTACCCTGGGTGTTTGTTGCGGTTGCCTTGGTTTTCGCCGGTGCTGGCTGGCTGACACCGGCTACTGTTGCTTACCTGGCGCGCTGGCGCGCAAATCGCTCGAGTGCTTCGCTTGCCCTGTGGCGCCACAGGGAACTCGCGGTGCTGGTTCGCCGCCTGACATTACCGCTGGTTGCCCTGCAGTTTGCATTGGCCATGGTGCTGGCGGTGCAGGCTTTGGTCACCACCTTTGAGGGCACGTTTGATCGTTGGCTGGCGCAGCGGCTCGAGGCCGCCTATTACATTGAAGTACCGGCCGGTGCCGACAGCAAAAAGGCAGCTGAGTGGTTGACAAACCAGCAAGAGAAGGTTCCAGGTTTGCGCTGGCACAGAGTAATTCGGGGCCGGGCTGAGCTTGCAGAGGCAGGCAGCCAGCAAGTGGATGTATTTGCGGTCGCCCCCGTTGGCTCTCTGGTACGCGCATGGGCGTTGTTGGAATCGGCAGATCAGCCTTGGGTAGCTTTGTCTTCCGGTGCGGGGATGATGATTAACGAGCAGCTGGCGCGCCGGCAGAATCTTGGGGTTGGCGATAACGTGCAGTTAATTCTCGGCGACCAGCTAACGGCCCTGCCGGTGCTGGGCGTATACCCTGATTACGGCCGGCCTGTGGGGGAGGTCTTGTTAAACGCCAAAACCCTGCCCGATACCTTCAGCGTCCGTTTCGAGAGCTTTTCTGTTACGCCTGGGGAGCCCGGAATCGTGCACATTACCGACGCGCTTGAGAAAATATGGGGCGTGGAAGCGCTTTCTCTGAGAGACAACGGCACCATTCGGGCATTGGCAACCGGTGTGTTTGACCAAACATTTGCGCTCACCCGCGCGATAACCCTGCTCACTCTGATCCTGGCGGCCTCTGCATTGTTGATGATGGGTTGGGTGTTTTTCTCCACGCGTACCTGGTACTTCCAGTTGCTGATGGTCTGGGGTTTGCCACACCGGGTTGTCGCCGGTCAATTGCTAAGGCTGGCGCTATTACTGACTGGCGGTATTGCCGTGTTGGCTTTGCCACTGGGTATCTGGCTAACCTGGGTGTTGGTGCACCGGATCAATCCTCTGGCGTTTGGCTGGTCGCTGCCTATGGCCGTGTATCCGCTATTCTGGCTGGAGCTGGCTGTTCTCAGCCTGGCCGTTGGTCTGAGTATTGCGGCGTTGATGCGCCGGCAGCTGCGCAGGCCCGCAGTTGCACCCGTCTCCGCCAGCGCTCTGGCGGGAGGTGAGCGATGATCCGATACGTTGGTTTTGTGCTGCTTTTGTCGGCGTTTGCAGGCTGCTCCGGCGATGCCGGGGATGAAGGCTTTGCCGGGTTGGCCGGGCTTGAGCAAAGCGCGACCGCCGATATGCCCTATTCGCAGCCAGGCCCCGGGGATCGGCTGAGCTTTCCTGCCGATTTCGGGCCACACCCGCAGCACCGCATTGAGTGGTGGTATCTCACCGCAAATCTTGAAACTGAGGCCGGCGAGCCGCTAGGGTTGCAATGGACGCAGTTCCGACAGGCCCTGCAGCCCAGAACGGCCGACGCGCCTGCGCCAGCTTCTAACAACTGGCCGCTGCAAGCTGCCTGGATGGCCCATGGCGCAGTAAGCTGGAAGGGCCAGCATTATTTTGCGGAAAAACTTGCCCGTGGCGACATGGGTAATGCAGGTGCAACCGCTGTTCCATTTCAGGTGTGGCTGGATAACTGGCGGCTGGTAGGCAACACGGACAACAACCGCTGGCAACTGCAAGCTGCGGGCAAGGGCTGGAGTTACGACCTGGATCTGCACATTCAGGGCACTCCTGTGGCCCATGGAGAGGGAGGGTTCAGCGCAAAATCCGCCAGCGGCGAAGGTTCGATGTATTTCAGCCTGGTGGACATTGCCATTACCGGAGAAGTCACACTGGAAGGTGAAGTGCTGGAGGTGAAAGGTAAGGGCTGGTTTGACCGGGAATGGAGCAGCCAGCTGCTGAAAACCGGTCAGCAGGGCTGGGACTGGTTTGCGTTGCATCTGGATAGTGGCGACAAGCTGATGGCGTTCCGTTTGCGTGATAAAAACGGGAGCTTCCGCTCCGGTACCTGGCTTCCCGCAGGGGGTGATCCTGTGCCATTAAGTTCTGAAGAACTGAGTTTGGTGGTGCTGGATCGACGCAAGGGCGTGCCTGTGCGCTGGCGGTTGAGCGTTCCGGCTTACCAGGTAGATCTGGAGCTGAGCGCACCATCCGGTGACTATCTAAACGCCGGCCTCTATCCCTATTGGGAAAGCCCGGTGAGGGTGTCTGGTAGCCATGAGGGTGAAGGTTATATGGAGCTGACCGGGTATGACGACTGAGTGTTTGCTTACCAGGTAATGTTGCCGGAATCGGGGCTTACGGGGCGGATATCAATGATGGCTTCGCGCTCACTGGCATTTTTTTCAATCAGCTCCCGAAGCCGTAAACGTTGTTCCTCCAATGGATCGGACATGTTGACGATGATCTCGACGCGTCGGTTTTTTGCGCGGTTTTCCGAAGAGATATTTGCCACCCGGGGCTTTGTGTCAGCCAAGCCTTTGACAGCCAGGCGGGTCGGCTCTACATCGCCTGTGGCGAGCAAGACATTTGCAACGGCTGCTGAGCGGGCCGCAGAAAGATCCCAATTGCTGTAAAAACGTGACGTCCGGATAGGAATGTCGTCGGTATGCCCTTCCACCGTCAGCTTGCCAGGCATATCGGCCAGTACGTTCGCCATCTCCAGAAGCAGACCCTCAAACTCATAAGTCAGCTCAGCAGAGCCAGACGGAAACGAGCCTTTTTCCTCTATCCGTATGACTATGTGGTGCTGATCCTGATCTTTTTCTACGGTAATTCGGCCGTCTTCAATCGCGTCTTCAAGCACCTCACGAATTCGGGAAGTACTGGCTTCCAGAGATACGTTTGCCTCGGCCTCCAAAGCCTCTTCTGTGAGGCTTTTCAGTGTTTGCAGCTCTGGCTGTTGATCGGTTGTGGTTTGCCGGATTTCGTTAACGAGGGTTGGTTCCGGGGGCGCTGGCGAGAATTTGTCAAAGATCGGGCTAGTGCCCTGGGGAATCTCCAGTGCCGGCACTTCGCGCTGAACGCCGAATGCCTTTGATAGCTCCCCGGCAATCTGCTTGAACTTCATCGCGTCTATTTCTGAAAACGACAGCAAAAGCACAAAGAAGCACATCAGCAGCGACATCAGGTCGGCAAAGGTCACAACCCAGGCCGGGATACCTGGTTTTTCCTCTTCTGGCAGCTCATCCATGGGGCTTATCCGCTGGTGGCCTCCGCCTCAGGCGTTTTGTCACGCTGGTTTGGAGGCAGGTAGCTGGAGAGCATTTGTTCGATAATGCGCGGGTTTGTGCCTTGTTGAATGGCCACCAGTGCATCGGTGTAAAGCATTTGCAGGCGAGCCTCTTCGGTCATCCGAAGTGAAAGCTTATCCGCTATGGGGGTGGCTATCATGGTGGCTATCATTGCGCCGTAAAGCGTGGTCAGCAGTGCGACGGCCATGGCGGGCCCGATGGATTTCGGGTCTTCCATGTTGGAGAGCATCTGTACCAAGCCAATCAGCGTGCCAATCATACCCATCGCTGGCGCCACATCCGCCATGGCGGTAAACACTTTGGCTCCCGAACGGTTGTGATCCAGCGTCATCAGGCGCTCCTTGTCCAGGAGCTGTTTGATGGTGTCGTTGGTCTGGCCATCTACTAGCATCTGGATTCCATTGCTGAGGAACGGTGACGCGACCTCCCGTCCTTCAAGCCCAAGAGCTCCCTCTTTGCGGGCAACGTTGGCAACGTCCACCAGTTCTTCAATGCTGGCCTGGGTTTCCGGGAGTTTGAACTTGAACGCCCGGGCAGCCGCCTTAAAAGCGCCAAGAAATTGTGGGATGCTGAATTTGGCCAGCACCACCAACATTGTTCCGCCAACAACGATCAATAGTGATGCTGCGTTGAGAAACACATCGGGTGACACGCCGAGAATAACGGCAGAAGCGATGAGTACAATTGCGCCGACAAGGCCGATCAGGGTGGCAAAATCCACATGCTCTCCGGGGATTTAACGTTATGAACTTGGGGGTGGAGAGATTACCTTTAGTTCATTATTCGATCAATCTGCTTGTGCTGTTTGTGTGAGCTCTTCTTTATATTCTTTCCAGGCCGCGTATCTGTGAAGATCCGATTCGACCAGCTTCAAACACAGTGCAACCACACCAACATCGTCCACAAAGCCAATGCCCAGGATCAGGTCGGGGATAAAATCGAGCGGGTTCATCACGTACAGCAGCGCACCTGCCATAGCTGCGATGCTTTTCCAGGGCACATCGCGGTAACTTCCGTTCCAGTAATCCTGGATCATCGAAAACATCAGTTTGATATCTGCGCTGAAACGGTTCAGTTTTCCACTGCCTTTGACCTTTTCCTCTATGGATCTTTGCCGTTCCAGTAGAGCTTCCAGGTCGGCACGGCTTACCTTCTCCGCTTCGGCATTCAACTGTTTGCGGGCATTCTTCTGGCTGAACAGAGCCATGAACAAGTGTCCTCTGTTAGAAAACGATGGATGACCGACCTGTATAGTGTCACGAAACAGGCCGGTCTGCCGCATCCACTGTATGCAGTCCGACAGGTTGTTCGGCGTGGCCTCGCCACCGCCCGAACATAGTTCAACCTGAATGCAGGTTTACATCTCTTGCGCCGTAGGACGCAGGATAATCTCGTTAATGTCCACGTCATGCGGCTGCTCAATCGCATAGACAATGGCGCGGGCAACGGCATCGGCGTCGATAGCGACCTTATAGAGTTCTTCCGCCGCTTCCGCTGCATTGGGGTCGGTGATGGTGCTGGTCAGTTCGGTGGCTATTGCGCCCGGTGAAATGTTGGTGCTGCGGATTTCGTCACCGGCTTCCATGCGTAGCCCTTCGGACAGGGCTTTGACGGCATACTTGGTCGCGCAGTAAACCGCACCACCTGGGAACACTTTGTGCCCGGCTACGGAGGACAGGTTGATCACGTGCCCGCTGTGTTGCTCCCGCATGGTGGGTAAAACTGCTGCAATGCCATACAAAACGCCCTTGATGTTAACGTCTATCATCTGCTCCCACTCGTCTACCTTGAGGGCATCCAGCGGTGCCAGGGGCATAAGGCCTGCGTTGTTGATCAGGACATCGATACGACCAAACTTTTTCCTGGCCGATGCCGCCAGGCTTTCTACCTGTTTGCGGTCGGTGACATCGGTAACCTGCCACAGGACTTCGGCACCTTTTGCCGTCAGCTCGTCGGCCAAAGACTTCAGGCGGTCTTCTCTGCGAGCTGCCAGTACCAGTTTGGCACCACGATCGGCCAGGCGACGGGCGGTGGATTCGCCCAGGCCGCTGCTGGCGCCTGTGATGATGACAACCTTGCTGTTAATCGGGTCGTTAGTGTTGCTCATAGTCTTTCTCCTGTTTGGATCAAACAATTCTGATCAAGCGCTAGTTTCAAGTTCTTTCAGTGTGGGATAGTCGGTATAACCGTGCTCATCGCCGCCGTAGAAAGTGCTGTCATCCCATTCGTTGAGAGGCGCATTCTCACGGAAGCGCTCCGGCAGATCCGGATTTGCAATAAACGGACGGCCGAAGGTAACCAGATCGCAGCGACCTTCATTGATGCGCGTGCGGGCTTCTTCGGCGGTGTAAGCGCCGTTAGCGATGTAGGTGCCTTTATAAACAGCCCGGATCGCGTCGATAATTTCTTCCGGGCGACCGTTGGCGTGGTTACCCTGGAACGAGTCTTCTACTACCTCGAGATAAGCGATGCCCAAGTCGTTCAGCTGTTTGGCGAAGGCGCTGAAGGTTTCCAGCGGGTTATCATCGTGCATTCCGTTAAAGCTGCCGGTCGGGCCAACACGAACACCCACTTTGTCTTTGCCCCACACATCTATGACAGCCTGAATGACCATCAGCGGCAGGCGCAGACGGTTTTCCAGGGAGCCGCCGTATTCGTCGGTGCGATGGTTACTGCCGCTTTTGAGGAACTGGTCCAGCAGATAGCCATTGGCGGCATGCACCTCAACACCGTCAAACCCGGCTTCCTTCGCGTTCAGTGCGCCCTGGCGATACTGCTCAACAATATCGGCCATCTCGTCGGATTTCAGAGCTCTGGGCTCAGGCACATCCACCATGCCGGAGTCTGCGCTGATAAAGGTTTTGGCACCTTCCGGCTTGATAGCTGAGGGGGCGACTGGCTGGTTGCAGCCCGGCTGTAACTCCGGGTGTGAGATGCGGCCCACATGCCATAGTTGCATGTGGATGCGGCCACCAGCCGTGTGAACGGCGTCGGTAACCTTTTTCCAGCCATTAATCTGGTCCTGAGAATGAATGCCCGGTGTGAAGGCATAGCCCTTGCCCTGGGGTGAAATCTGAGTCGCTTCACTCAGTATTAGCCCAGCAGACGCCCGTTGCTGATAATAGCGCACGTTCATGTCGTTCGGGATATCGCCGGGCTGGCTTGAACGTGAACGGGTGAGCGGAGACATCAATATGCGATTGGGCAGCGTGAGATCGCCCATAGTGAATGGCTGAAATAGCGGGTCGTTCTGCTGTTGATTGCTCATGAAGGTTGCACCATGGTTCTGTTCGTCGATAAGGTCAGACGTCTATCTGAATGATAAGGTTTCGTGTGCTGTTCGTCGTTATGGCGGTCATACTAGACCGGTCGTCTAGTATGCGTCAAACGCTCAGTATCCGAAATAACCGTAACTCTTTAACCGTAATTCTGCCTGCAAGGAGATGTCCCGTGATTAAATCCCGTGCCGCCGTGGCTTTTGCTGCCAACCAGCCGCTGGAAATTGTAGAAGTGGATGTCGCACCGCCCCAGAAAGGCGAAGTTCTGGTGCGTATTGTGGCTACAGGTGTGTGTCATACCGATGCCTACACCCTTTCAGGTGCCGACCCCGAAGGCCTGTTCCCCACCATTTTGGGCCACGAAGGCGGTGGCATTGTGGAAGCGCTGGGCGAAGGCGTAACTGGCCTTGAGGTCGGTGACCACGTAATTCCGCTGTACACAGCTGAGTGCGGCGAGTGCAAATTCTGTACCTCTGGCAAAACCAATCTGTGCGGTGCCGTGCGCGCAACCCAGGGTAAGGGCGTGATGCCCGATGGCACGTCCCGCTTCTCGTATAAAGGCGAGCCGCTTTATCACTACATGGGCTGCTCAACCTTCTCGGAATACACCGTGTTGCCAGAAGTTTCTTTGGCCAAAATTCCTAAAGAAGCACCTCTGGATAAAGTGTGCCTGCTGGGCTGTGGCGTAACCACAGGCATTGGCGCGGTACTGAATACTGCCAAGGTTGAAGAAGGTGAAACGGTTGCGATTTTTGGCTTGGGTGGCATCGGCCTGGCCGCCATTATCGGCGCCAAAATGGCCAAGGCCGGTCGTATTATCGCGGTAGACATCAACCCGGGTAAGTTCGAGATTGCACAACAGCTTGGCGCGACTGAGGTGGTTAACCCGAAAGACTATGACAAGCCCATTCAGGAAGTGATCGTCGACATGACCGATGGCGGCGTGGATTACTCGTTCGAGTGCGTTGGCAATGTTCAGCTTATGCGTTCAGCGCTGGAGTGCTGCCATAAGGGCTGGGGTGAATCCATCATCATCGGCGTGGCCGGTGCGGGAGAAGAAATCAGCACCCGCCCATTTCAGTTGGTTACCGGTCGAGTCTGGAAAGGCTCAGCGTTTGGCGGCGTAAAAGGTCGTACAGAACTGCCGGGCTATGTGGAGAAGGCAGAAAAAGGGGAGATTCCGCTGGATGTTTTCATTACCCACGAAATGCCCCTGGAAGACATCAACAAGGCGTTTGATCTGATGCACGAAGGCAAGAGCATTCGCACTGTGATTCATTTTTAACGTAGACGTTTAATACGCCATGGCTTGGTGGAGCAAGCAGCCAGGCGCCTTTCAAACCCAGGGCCGCCCCTGGGTTTGACCTCATTGCCGGGGCGGCTCTTCGCCCCACCACAGAACTTGCAATGGGTGAAGGGCCTCAGTTAGCGATCCGTCAGCTTGATCTCAATGCGTCGGTTCTTCTGCAAAGCACCCGCCGTGGTGCCTTCCGCAACCGGGAAGAACTCGCCAAAGCCCGCTGCGACCATGCGGTTTTGTGGTACGCCCTGACCCGCCAGGTAGCGAACAACGGACACGGCACGTGCGGTTGAAAGCTCCCAGTTGGAGGGGAACTGTGGCGTGTTGATGGGAATCCGATCGGTATGCCCATCAATACGCAGAATCCAGTCCAGGTCTGCAGGGATTGTTTTAACGACTTCGAGCAGCACGCCGGCCAGTTTATCAAGCTCGCGCTTGCCTTCTGTTCCTAACTGGGCAGAGCCGGAAGCAAAAAGTAGTTCTGACGGCAGCAGGAAACGGTCACCGACCACCCGGATGTTTTCATTGGCCGCCAGTATATTCCGTAGCCGCGAGAAGAATTCAGATTGGTACTGTTCCAGCTGGTTGACGCGCTCTGCCAGTAGCGTATTCAGGCGTCGGCTGACATTCTCCAGTTCCCCTTCTTTATCTGCGGTCATTTCCTTTTGCAGGTTCAGAGCAGTGGTTATTTGCTGCAGCTGGTTCTGGAGCGATGCAATCTGGTTGGACAGTCGCATAATCATGTTCTGCTGGCCGACGGAAAGTTCGTCCTTGTCGTCCAGCTCCTGGTTCATGTTCGCCAGCCTTTCCGCCCTGGCTTCGGCATCAGCTGTCTGTTGCATCAGTTGGTTACGGGAAGCTTCCAGGCGGTCTTGCAGGTCTTCGTTCTGAGCCTGGCTGTCGCTGAAACTGCTCTGAACCGTGAGCATTTGCTGCTCCAACGCTTCCGTTTTGTTCTGTTCCAGCCCCAACAGTTGTGATATTTCGTTCAGCCGCTGGTTCAGACTGGCCAGCTCGGAGTTACGGTCAGAGAGTGTCTGGGAAAGATAAAGCTGGCTCACCACGTAAACCAGCAACATGAATATCACCAGCATCAGCAGGGCCGAGAGCGCGTCTACGTACCCAGGCCATACATTAATGTTGCTGCGGCTTCGGCGTCTGGATCCGATCATGGTTGGGGGTCGTTACTGGTGAATGGGTCCAGCAGGTTGGTAACACCGGTAAGCCATTCTTCCAGGCCGTCATAGAACCGGTTTTGAGCATGGCCCGCCTGGATGTCTAAAAAGCCAAGAATGAGAGAGCCGCCAAGGCCAAACAGCGAGGAGCTGAACGCCGTACCCATGCCTTGCAAGGGCGTTAGCAACCCGGCCTGGAGATCTGCGAATACTTTGCCAAAATCCCCCTGGCCCATGTCCAGGTTGGTAATCACTTCGCCCACTGCATTGATGGTGCCGAGCAAACCCCAGAAAGTGCCCAGTAGCCCGAGAAAAACCAGCAGGCTGATGAAGTAACGGGTGATTTCTCGCTGCTCATCCATTCTCGAATGAATGCCATCCAGCACCGTACGGAGAGACATGGTAGATAGCGTGAAGCGATCCCGCTTGGATTCTTCGCCCAGTTGCCGTGCCAGGGGTTTGAGCAGGCGGGGCTCCTGTAATACCGAAAGCCCGGAGTGGCCGGTGCGGAACTGGGAAATCCAGCGCAGTTCGGGAAACAAGATAAACACCTGACGATAGGTAAGCCCGATACCGACAATCAACACGGCAACAATCAACAGGTTGAAAACCCAGTTTGCCATAAACGCCGATGCCAGCGGCTTGTGGATCAATACGCCAACGATTGCGACAACCGCGAGAAAGAGCGTCATCCAGAAAAGAGTGTGTTTTGGGTTACTCATGTGGCTCCTGCTGTCATAAGGATTCCCTCGAAACATAGCACAAACATGATGATTACAAGGTAGAAGATCTCTTAGATCTAATTTGTTGATCGCATCCATGGATTCATATAGAGTGAATTGATTCATAATAAATACAATGGTGCGAAAAATGTTCTCCCAGTCGCTTGCCACGTCAACGATTTTCCATGGTGCTCATCCTGAAGAGGTGTCGGCGTTCGTTAATCAGCATATCGGAGGACACAGCCTGGATCTGCTCTCTGGGGAGAACCTTGCTGCAAGCCTAAGCTTTGGAGAGTTCGCAGGTTTGGGGCTCTCAAGAGTCAGTTATGGGAACCACGTCAGGGTCAAGTCCCCCGCACTGGATGACATATATCACTTTCAGGTGGTGACTCGGGGTGAGTGTCGCTGGCGGCAGAATGGGGACGTTATACGATTGCGTCGCGGGCAGGCACTGATGGTTAATCCGGACGAGGTTATTGACCTAGAGTACACTCAGGAATGTGAAAAGGTGATTATCAAGGTGCCTGCATCGATAATGAAATCTATTTGTAGCACTGAGAGTTCTGTGCGTGAGCAGATGGTGCGTTTTGATCGCCTGCCAATAGATATGCGGCTTTGTCCATCCTTGATGAGTATCCTTGACGCCGTCTTTTCTGAGTTTGAAGAATCTGGCGACTCGAATCCTGGGCCTATTACCTTGTCGTACAGGGAAATTGTTCTGAAAAAACTGCTCAAGGTTTTTCCTAACAATTTGAAAGCTTCGGATAACGTTCAACCGGTTTCCCCCTCTATGGAGCGTATAATCCGTTATATAGAGGAACATGTGAAAGAAGATATTGAGCTTGAAACGCTCTCTCAAATTTCCAACATGAGTATTCGCTCTATCTACAACGCTTTTTCAAGGATGTTCTCAACGACCCCCAAAAGTTATGTGAAACTTATTAAGCTTAGACGTTTGAGGAGTGACTTGCTGCAAGGCAACTGCCGGAATATCACTGAAGCTGCACTGGATTACGGTTTTAGCCACCTTGGTCGTTTTTCCTCAGATTATCGCAAACGGTTTGGTGAGCTGCCATCTGAAACCATGCGACTGGCGGGTTGACCACATATTTGACGTGTAATCTTTTCCACGCATTGGCGCACTTGATTAAACAATTCCGAGCCCTCGTTGATATCAGTGTCCTGCTCAAGGCCAAGTAGTGTAATTACGGTAACTATGTTCCCGTTCAGGTCAAATACAGGCATGCTCAATACATTGATTTCGGGGAGGTAGTCGCTGAAAAAAGCGCAATAACCTTTCTCCCGAATTAACTCTAAATAACTCCCCAGTTTTTCTCTAGGTATGTCTTTTCTATTATGTTTTGGTAGTGTCGGTGATTGCCGATAATAGTGGTCAATCAGCTCCTTTCGGCGTTTTTTTGGCATACTTGCAAGGTAAATTCGACCAGATGCCGAATTAAGGGCCGACAACTCAGCGCCAAGGCGCACATTGACTGCAATTGGTTGGCTGGAATCAAGCCACTTAATAACAAGTGGCCCGTTGCCATTCCAGACAGTAACTGAGACCGTCTTGTCAGTTTCCTCATTTAGTAGGTCGACAGCCGCATAGGACAGCTGAATTGGGTTAATACGGCGCAGCGCCGAGATACCAAGAGTTAAGCTGGAGTTCCCTAGAGTGTACTGGGTCTGGTTGACCTGGTTTATATAATCCTCGCGCAGAAGGCTCACAAGATACTTATGGGCACGGCTGGGAGACAGGTCCAGTGCGCCAGATAGTTCCTTTAACGTCGGTGGCTTTGCGGCGTTGGAAATATAATTAAGAATGCGAAGGCCGATCTCTAGGGAGCCGATTCCTTGTCGTCTGGGACTCTCTTCTGCCATGGATATTGCCGTTATAGGGTAGAGAATTGACTCGATCGATGAATCATAACAGACGCCAGAAAGACGTTTAGCGCCTGTTATTTTATCGAAGTTTTTACTTCTGAGTGCTCGATTTAGAACGAGTATTTTGCCATCAACTCGACTTGTTGTCCCCTTGGGATGAGAGGGCCAAACGCCAGGTTATACTTTCGCCATTCCAATCCAACTTCCAGGTCGCTCATAATATTATGGATCACGTTTACGCGTTGAGCCTCATAGTTGGTGCCGGCGTTATCATCAACTTCCACCGCTGTGTATGCCAAATTGGCCCGCCACTCGGGGTTAATCACATAACGGAAACCGACATCAAAGCCTGTTTGGCTAACGGCTTCGCCGTTCTCAATATCGGGCGATGACAGGCTATTATTCACGCCCACACCAGTGAAAGCGCCAAGACCTTCTCCGTAATGAGCGTTTATGTTGATGCTGTGAGGTCCAATCATGAACTTGGAGCCGATGGCTCCGCCACCAACAAAGTCCCCATTCTCTATCTCGCGACCGGATGCAGTTAGGATGACACGGTGGCCGCCGTTGAGATTCAGCGTGTAGTTGATCGCCAGGTCCGGGGTGTCGGCATCATTATTGACTGGATCCTGTGCGGTGAAACGAAAGCCCGCTACCTCGTGACTAATCAGGTTGGTGCGAAAATTAAAACCGCCCAAAGTTCCTCGGGGGCCACCAAGAAAATCCAGATAGTCGTGATAGGCAACCGCCCAGAATTGGCCAGTCCACGTTTGACCTACAGTGGTCTGATCAACCTTGATGAACGCATGACGTAACCGAAGGTCGTTGTTTTCACCGGGGAAAGTGCCGCCGTAAAAATCGCCTTCAACAAAACCGACGATGGTGTGTCCTTGCTTTTTTGTGACGGTTTTAAGGTTAACTCGGCTTTGGTTTGATCGGCCAAAAATACGGGAGTCCCCGTCGTCTACTTTTTCGTAGATACCCTCGGCTTTGAAATAGCCGCCAATGCTGAATGCTGTGTCGTTGAATTCGCCGAGATCAATGGCATTTGCTGCGGGGGTAGTGCCGAGGGCGCATGAAATTGCCAGCGCTAACAGTGGGTTACGATAGTTCATTTGCTTTCTCCTTTTTATTTGGCACATGAACTATCGGTTATCCGGGCCCGATCAAATATCCGGTTAATGAACATTCCTATCCGTTTTCTGTACGTTTAGACACTGAGCGCTGTTTCGACGTTCTCCAAGTTCTGGGTCAGTTCTTCAGAGCTGCCATCAAAGTGAATTTTGCCTTTTACAACAACCACGTGTCGGTCACATAGTTTTTTCAGGGCCTTGATGTTTTTATCCACCACAAGCGTGGAAATGCCGGACTCCCGGATGGTCGCAATGACATTCCAGATGTCTTCCCGGATCAGTGGGGCCAGGCCTTCTGTGGCTTCATCGAGCATCATAAGCCGCGGGTTGGTAACGAGTGCCCGACCGATAGCCAGCATTTGCTGCTCTCCTCCCGAAAGTTCCGTGCCCAGGTTCGACAACCGCTCCTGAAGGCGGGGAAAGGTTGCCATGACCCGGTCGAAATCCCAGTCGGATTTGCCATTTCTGTCCGGGCGGGCGGCCATCTGCAGGTGTTCCTTCACGGTCAGGTTGTGAAACATGCCCCGGCCTTCCGGGACATACGCGATATCGCGGCGCATTCGCTTCCAGGTTGGTAGCTTGCTGATGTCCTCACCGTCGAAATAAATATGGCCACTGCGTGGTAACACGATGCCCAGGATCGATTTCAGCGTGGTGGTTTTTCCCATGCCGTTGCGGCCCATCAGGCTCATGGACTGACCCTTTTCAAGCCGGAATGACAAGTCGTGGAGGATATGGCTGCGGCCATAAAGGGTATTGAGGTTTTTTACTTCCAGAAGTGTAGTGTTCATGCGGCTTCCTCCTCGTCGTCCTTACCCAGGTAGGCTTCTTTCACTCGAGGATCATTGCGCACCTCATCCACGGTGCCGGTAATCAGATGGGTGCCGTTATCAAGCACGGTCAGCTGGTCTGAGAGTTCGAAAATGGCATCCATATCGTGCTCTACCAACACAATGCTGTAAGTTTGCTTGAGTTCGTTCAGTAGCTCGATAATGCGCAGGGATTCCTCGTGACCCATGCCTGCCATGGGTTCGTCCAGCAGCAGGATGCAGGGATCGGTTGCAAGCACCATGGCCAGTTCCAGCTGTCGCTGTTCACCGTAGGATATTTCCGCCGCGATAGTGCTAATCCGGTCGGCCAAACCAACCTGGTGAAGCGCTTTTTCCGCAGCTTCCCTGACCAGCTTGTTGGCATGGCGTGATGCAAACAGATTGAAGCTGCCCGCAAAGCGGCGTTGGGCTGCCACTGCGCAGTTTTCCAAGCAACTGACATCGGCATAGATATTGGTTTTCTGGAAACTGCGGCCGATGCCACGGCGCACAAATTTCCAGGGCTTCATGCCCTCTATCTGTTCGCCCTTGTGGAGAATGCAACCACTGGTGGGCTTCAGCGTGCCGCATAGCATGTTAAGCAAGGTGCTTTTGCCAGCCCCGTTAGGGCCTACCACTCCGTGCAGTTGTTTATCATGGAACTGCAGCGAAATATCGTTGAGTGCCTTGATGCCACCCCAGTGTTTACTGAGGGATTCGGTTTCCAGAATGATGTTGTTGGCCATGATTATTTCTCCAGCAGTTTTTCAAGATAACCGGCTAGGCCTTTGCGCAGCAGCAAGACCATCAAGATGATGGCGCCGCCCATGAACAGCTTCCAGTCTTGGCTCACGTGCTCGAAAAAATACTGCAGACCCTCGTACGTGATAGTGCCGAGAATGGCGCCGTAGATCGTTCCCATGCCCCCGAGAATGGACATTACCAGCGCGGTACCAGACATCTCCCAAGTCATGAATTGCGGATTCACGTAACCGTATTGCAAGGCAAACAACAAGCCAGCATAGGCCGCCAGGGTACTGCCGATGACGTAACTGATCAGGCGGAAGGCGAAGATGTTGTAGCCCAGCGCCTCAGTACGTTCCGGATTCAGGCGGCTGGCTTCGATAATCCGGCCAAAACGCGAACGTAAGACGATCTTTATCGTCAGCAGGGTAATGAGCACGCCCAGCAATGCCAGGTAATAGAAGTGCGTCGGGTTATCGAGATTCAGGAAGCTGAGGCCAAAAATACTGGTCTCCGGCTTCATGAAAATAAACAGGCCGTCCCCACCGCCGAATTCCAGCGAGTCGAAGAAGAAGTAATAGCCCATTTGCGATATGGCCAGAGTGATCATAATGAAGTAGATGCCAGATGTGCGAAGCACCACGGCGCCAATAACCAGTGCGATCAGGGCGCTGATCCCCATTACGTAGAAAGCATAAACCCAGAAGTTGACCGCTTCATACTCGGGGGTAAGGATGACGAACAGGTACCCCCCCAGACCGTAGAAGAGGGCATGTCCCAAGGTTACCAGACCAACACGCCCGACCAGAAAATCAAGCGACATCACGAAGACGGCCAGGATCAGGATGGTGGTAACTTTTCCCACGAAGAACGAGTTGTCCTCCAGGAACAGAGGAATACAAAGGGCAATCAGGAAAAAGATCGCCAGGAAAATGCGTTCAGTGCGCTTTTCAAAAATCATGTTCGGCTCCGCTTACTTTGCGAACAGGCCCTGGGGTTTCACCAGCAGCACCAGGATCATAAAGATGTAGATAATCATGTTGGACATGGTCGGTATCAGGACCGCCGCAAAGGTGCTGATAATCCCGACAAGCAGAGCACCCACGAAGGCGCCCTTGATGGAGCCCATGCCGCCGATGACCACCACCACGAAACAGGTAATCAGTACGCTTTCTCCCATACCCGGAACAATGGAACTCATGGGCGCGGCAATAATGCCTGATATGGCAGCCAGCATGACGCCGATGGCGAACACAATGGTGTAGAGGCTTTTGATATTAACGCCCAGAGCTTCAACCATTTCCCTATTGGATTCACCGGCACGAATCAGCATGCCCAGACGCGTTTTGCTCACCAAAAAATACAACGCAGCAGCAATGGCGATGCAGATTACAGCCGCGAAGATGCGGTAAATCGGATAGCTGGAGTTGTCGGTAAAGGGTACTGAGCCGCTAAGCGCATGTGGAACGGCCACGCCGTAGGGGTCGTTGCCCCAAAGGATGCTTTGCAGAGAATTGAATACAAATATCATGCCTATGGTCAGCAGCACCTGGTCAAGGTGATTGCGGTTATAGAGCCGCTGTATCAGCATTCGCTCTATGAGTATGCCCAGCCCCAGAGCGATCACGGCTGAGAGAATGGCGGCCACAGTAAAGCTGCCGGTCAGTGCAACGAAGTACCACACCAGATACGCGCCCACCATATACATGGAACCGTGGGCGAGGTTGAGAATGCCCATAACGCCGAACACCAGGGTTAGCCCGGAGGCGATCAGAAACAAAAGCAACCCGTACTGGACGCCATTGACGAGTTGCACAAAGAAAAGTTCGGTAGACATAACGGAACCCAACGGTTTTACGGAAAATTCAGTTCAGGTGCGGGTAGGGAGCTTCGAATAAGCCCCCGGCGAGTGCCGGAGGCTAGCGGAACCCGCGCTCAGAGCTTGCAGCCGCGGGCGGGATCTTCCAGCGCTTCTGCAGCTACGCTCTGCACCACGTTCACGCCATCCTTCACTTCCCGCAGATAGATATTCTGGATCGGGTTATGAGCCTTGGAGAAGGTGAACTTTCCCCTTGGGCTGTCGATGGTCAATTTCTCCATGATGGCGATTGCGGCCTGTTTGTCCGAGATGTCGCCGTTGAGCTGGTCCAGGGTGCTGGCAATAGCTTGTCCGGCGTCATACCCCTGAACTGCGTAGATGTCGGGGTAGTGACCGTATTCGGTATTAAAGGCTTCGCGGAATTCCCGGTTTTTGGGAACATCAAGCTCTTCGGCGTAGTGCAGGCCAGTAATCACGCCCTCCGCGGCTTCGCCCTGAGCTTGCAGGGTGCCCTCGGTAAGAAAACCGGAGCCCAGCAACGGGATCTTGCCGCGCAGGCCCATGGCGTCGTAATCCTTCACGAATTTGATGGCGCCGCCACCGGCGAAGAAGGTGAACACGGCGTCCGGGTTTTTGTCGGCGATGGCACTGACGTGAGACTGGAAATTGGTAGACGGGAAGGGCAGTAGTACTTCCTCGATAATCTCACCGCCGCCCGCGGTAAACGATTCTTTGAATGCATCCAGGCTCTCGCGACCCATGCCGTAGTTCCAGCTGATGGCATAAACCTTTTTATAGCCTTTCTCCAGCGCCACCTTGCCCATGGGGTAAGACGGCTGCCAAGACGAAAACGACGTGCGAAATACGTTGGGGGAGCACAGTGGCCCGGTTGCGGCGGCGGAACCCGCGTTCGGGATGATCATGATGGTGTCCTTGCCTCGCAGCATCTTGATCATGCCCATGGCAACGCCAGAATGGACCGGACCAATTACGAAATCCGCTTTGTGCTGATTGAGCATCGAGGACGCCAGTTCCGGCGCGCGGGACGGTTTGGCTTCGGTATCCAGCTCAATGAACTCCACCGGAGATCCATGCAGCTCTGATGCGTGTTCCTTCAATGCCAGCTTAAGGCCATCCCGACCCGCTTCGCCAAGTTGCGCGTAAATGCCACTAAAAGGCAGCATGAGACCGATTTTTACTGGATCGCCCGTGGCCGCCAGGGCGGCAGAAGAGAGTCCGGCGGTAAATGTGGTTGCCAGTACTGCACTGGCAAGGAATGTGATCCTGCTCATTTCAACACCTCAGATTGTTGTTGTAAGTTCTGCTATTAGAGGCGTGAAGTCGCTATATAAATATCCGTTTTCTGCACGGGGGTGTCCGGTGATTGCAGCGCTGGTGGCTAAGCGTTGCAATTCAGTCGTTTGCCCGACAAAAAAAGGCTAGGGAATCTCGGTGTTATGCGCTGAGATCCGTGTAAAGTTGATGGGTGAGGTTGCGCTGAACCTGCAGCCGGTCGGTAATGCCCTGTACCACCTCCATGCGTGCCACCGCACCGGCCTGAATATCCTTCATGGCTTGCAAGGCTTCGCCCGACTGGCCCAGACACTGGCTGCAGGACTCCCGGATTTGGTCCATGCCATTACCGGCCTCGACCGAGGTTGTATTGAGGCTGTTGGCGATGGCGCGAATGCCCTCGCTGGATTCGTTGGCACGCACCGCCAGATTGCGCACTTCATCGGCGACCACGGCAAAACCACGACCGTGTTCCCCTGCCCGGGCGGCCTCAATAGAGGCATTCAAAGCCAACAGGTTGGTCTGTTTGGCAATGTCCTGAATTTTACCCACGATGCTGCCAATCTCTTTAGACTGCATGCCAAGCTGGGTAAAGACGTCATCAATGCGACTCATGAAGTTCACCAGTTCCCGTATAGACGCCTCGGATTCGGAAATGCAGTTCGCGCTTTGGGCTACTTTGGCCCCGGACGCTTTGGCGAGTTTGCCGGCCTCGTCCATCTCGGCAAGTATGACATTCACGTTGCTGTGCAGATCATCCAGGTGACTAATCAGCATGGGATCTGGTGATTCCGGAGCCGGGGGCGGAGCTTGTATCTCCGGCTCTTGCACAGGTTCGGGTGTCGGTGCTTGTTCCCGGACCGTGACCGTCACTGGCTTTAATCTGGCGCAGAGTATCAGCGCGGTGGTGGCCAAACCGAGGGTCAGGGCTGCGAGAGCGACCTGGATCGAAGCGTCAGCCATAATCAGCAGTGCGGCTGAGCTGGCAATTGCCGGAACCAGTGTTCCGTAGACCAGGGCCTTGGAAGGTCCGGGGTGAGAGGTTTCTTGTTCGAGGGGGACGGTATTGATCATGGTTCTGTTTCCACTGGGCAAGAGTTCGCATCGTGGATAAACGCTAAGGCTTTTTGTGCGGCGAGCCTATCCGCGCAGTGCAGAGCTTTGTCCGTATTCTGAAAAGCGAGGCTGCAAACACGAAACCAGGCCCCTGACGACAAGGCCTGGCTTCAGGGCTGGCGTTCAGGCCAGGTTATCAAGCAAGATCTGATTAAGTTTGTCCGGGCATTCCACGGAGGGCACGTGACCAACCCGCTCGAGGATCACCGGTGCCTCGGCGCCGCTGAACTGGGCCAGGGCTTGCAGTGTCTCTGGCGGTGTCGCGACATCGTCGGCCCCACCCACCAGCACCAGGGGTGTACGACGGTTTTGCAGTTTTTCCCGGAAGTCACATTCGCCCAGCATCTCGCACAGCAACGCATAGCTGCGATTATCAACGCGTCCCAGGATGACGCGCCAGCCCTCTATCAGGGTGGGCTGCTGATCACAGGCGGCAGGGCCAAACCAGCGTGGCACTATGTCCACTGCCATGGTATCAAGACCGAGTTCCATGACGCTCGCTGAGCGGCTGTTCCAGGCCTCGGGCGTGCCAATGACGGCGCCGGTGTTGGTGAGCGTGGTGGATAGCAACCGGTCCGAATGCTGGCTGAGGAGCTGCTGGCCAATCACGCCGCCAATAGAAGTGCCGATAAAGTGGAAGTTCTCGGCGGCAGCAACTGCAGCGAGCGCGAGGGCTTCCTGCGCCAGCTCTTCTGGAGTGATTTGGTCGGATTCTTCCGGCCAGGCGCTGCTGGCACCGTGCCCCGGCAGATCCCAGGTCAGTACCCGGAATTTACCCAGCAATGTGGGCAGCATGTCGTCCCATACGCCCTGGGTCATACCCAGGGGATGCGCCATGAGGAGCAGCGGTTTCGCGCTGTCACCCAGCAAGCGATAACAGATGGTGCGGCCGTTGTGTTTGAGAAATGCCATGGGCTCTCCTTACTTCCGTCTGTTTCAGACCCGTTCGATGAGTGTAGCAATACCCTGGCCGACACCTACACACATGGTGCATATGGCGTAGCGGCCGTTGGTGCGCTGGAGCTGATGGGCCGCCGTCATTAATAATCGGGCGCCGGACATGCCCAGAGGGTGGCCGAGGGCAATGGCACCACCGTTCGGATTCACCCTTGGATCGTCATCGGCGACGCCCAGTTCACGCAGGACCGCGAGGCCCTGGGCGGCAAAGGCTTCGTTCAGTTCGATCACGTCGATGTCATTGATGCTGACGCCCTGCTTCTCCAGCAGTTTGCGAACGGCGGGCACCGGGCCAATGCCCATCACGCGTGGCTCCACTCCGGCCGTGGCCATGCCCAGAATGCGGGCCATGGGTTTGAGACCATGAGCCTTAACTGCACTCTCACTGGCGACCAGCATGGCGGCGGCACCGTCGTTCACACCGGAGGCATTGCCAGCGGTGACGCTGCCGCCGTCACGGAAGGGTGCAGGCAGGGCGGCCAGCTTCTCCAGGGTGGTGCTGCGGGGGTGTTCGTCGGTATCGAACACCAGCGGTTCCTGTTTGCGACGCGGAATTGAGATTGCGACGATCTCTTCGGCCAAGGTGCCCGCCTGTTGCGCCTGGGCGGTTTTTTGCTGGGAGCGCAACGCAAACAGATCCTGATCTTCCCGCGATACGTTGAACTGTTCGGCGACGTTCTCGGCGGTTTCCGGCATAGCATCGATGCCATACTGCTTTTTCATCAACGGATTTACAAAACGCCAGCCAATAGTGGTGTCTTCAATCTGCTGTTTGCGGGAAAACGCGCTGTCGGCCTTGCCCATGACGTAGGGCGCACGGGACATGGATTCCACACCCCCGGCCAGCACCAGGTCCATCTCGCCTGCGCGAATGGCGCGGAAAGCTGTGCCTACGGCATCCATACCAGAGCCGCACAAACGGTTGAGTGTGGTGCCGGGGACTGAGGTAGGCAAGCCCGCGAGCAACGCCGACATGCGCGCCACGTTGCGATTGTCTTCGCCAGCCTGGTTGGCACAGCCCATCATCACTTCCTCGATGGCGGCAGGGTCCAGTTCCGGGGCCTGTTCCAGTACGGCCTTGAAGATATGGGCCGCCAGGTCGTCGGGGCGAATGCTGGACAGGGAGCCGCCGAAGCGGCCAATGGCCGACCGGCGGGGATGGCATAGATAGACGTCAGTCATGATGGATCTCATTGTTGGCTGGCATGGTGGGCGTTGGTGCGTGCCTTCAGGTCACGTAGTACTTCCAACTCCCTGGTGCCGGGTTCCGGTGTTGTTGCCAGGTTTTCTGCAAAGCGAATGTCCCAGCCGGTGGCCGCAATCACGTCTTCTCGGGTCACGTTTGGGTGCAGGGAGCTGACCACCAGTTCTTTGGTTTCTGGATCCGGTTTCAGAATGCACAGGTCGGTGATCACCACGGTTGGGCCATTGCCAATGTTAGGTACGTTATCCCGGGCTTTGCCGTCGCGGCCGAAGCCGACAGTGGTCACAAAATCCACATCTTTAACGAAGGTGCGTTTGGAATGTTTAACGGTAATGAATACTTCCTTCGCACTGGTGGCAATCTCCGGTGCGCCACCACCGCCAGGCAGGCGGACTTTGGGCTCGCGGTAGTCACCAATCAGGGTGGTGTTCAGGTTGGCGTAACGGTCAATCTGGGCGGTGCCCAAGAAGCCGACGCTGACGTGGCCACCTTGCAGCCAGTAGCGGAACATCTCCGGTACCGAAACCGTGGTCAGGGCAGACTCGCACAACTCGCCGTCACCTATGGAGAGCGGCAGAACATCTGGTTTGGTCTGCAAAGTACCGGACTCGTAAATCAGGGTCACGTCCGGCGCATGGGTTAGGCGCGCCAGGTTGGCCGCCTCGCTGGGCAGGCCGATACCCACAAAACAGGTCATGCCGTTGGTCAGTGCGCGAGCGGCAGTGACGCTCATCATTTCCGAAGAGGTATATTCAAGGCTCATCACGCAGCTCCTTTTTCAAACACGTTTTGTTTCAGCCAGGCCTGGAAGGTTTCGCGGTCACGAGCGATGCCGTCCCATTCTTTGTAGAAGGCGTTGTCACGGTCGTAGTAACCCAGTGCGTAGGAAGGACTGGCGCCCTTCGGAGCTTCGGCGATGGCAGTGATAGCCCAGGACGGCAGTACGCAGGCATTCACGGAAGCGCCAAGATCATCGACGATTTCCTCAACGGTAACGATGCTGCGCTTGGCTGCCAGCACCACTTCCTTCTGGATGCCGATAATGCCCTCAACGAGTACGTTGCCTTTGCGATCGGCGCGCTGGGCATGAATCACGGAGACATCCGGGCGAACCGAAGGCACCGCGGCCAGGCGCTCACCGGTGAAGGGGCACTCAATGAATTTGATCTGGTCATTCACTTTCGGCAGGTCGCTGCCCACATAGCCGCGCAGCACGGCGAGCGGCAGCCCGGCGGCTCCGGCTTCATAAGCGCTGGCCATGGCGGCGTGGCTGTGTTCGAGGATTTCCAGCTTGTTCGGCCAGCCGTTCTCAACGGCATCCCGCAGGCGGTGAAGTGAGCCCACGCCGGGATTGCCGCCCCAGGAGAAGATCAGTTTTTTCGCGCAGCCAGCACCGATCATCTGGTCATAAACCAGATCCGGGGTCATGCGGATCAGGGTCAGGTCTTGTTTTTCCTGACGTATGATTTCATGGCCCGCGGCGAACGGAATCAGGTGGGTGAAGCCTTCCATGCAGACCGTGTCGCCATTGTTGATGTGGCGGCTCACGGCCTCCTTCAGGGAGAGAAATTCAGCCATCACAGAGTCTCCATTGCAGTGATTGTCAAAGTTCGATGTGCGAACATAAGTTTAATATGCGAACATAATGGCTCGAAGGTTTTACCGTCGTCAAGTATGAATTTTCACCAGTTACAAAAATGCACGGATGTTCGGACACCGAACTAGCTGTTAGCATGCAAGTGCTGTCTTTTGGGCGGTAAAGGAGCAGGGATGGGCAGTCAGGTTCTTAAAACCGGAGATCGGGACTATGTTGGTGCGCAAGTATCCGGGCTTCGCTCTGTCGCGGTGCCGGTGTTGAGTCAGGGGTAGCGCCCGGTGAGTCGGTTTTCCACCAGCTCATCCAGAATGGTATTTGCCAGCCGCATCACTGCGTTGGGATTTTCGCCTTTTCGCCTTGATGCAATTACCGGCACAGTAATGCTGTCGTCCTCCAGGGGCATGTAGTCCACCCCTTCCCTGTGCACGCGCCGGATCTGTTCCGGAACCAACGTAAAACCCATATCCGAGGCCACCAGGGATAGAGCGGTCTGCACGTCATTGACCTGTTGCATCACGTTAACGCGCAGGCCGTAGCGATGGAACAGACTCTGGGTCATGTCCGCGAAATTGGGGCCGGGGGTAGAGGGAAAGGTAATCATCGGCCATTCCGATAAATCCTTAAGGGTGGGTGGGTGCTTGGTTAGAGAGCTGCCGGCGGGTACCGCGGCAATCATGGGCTCGTCAAACAGCAGCGTCTGTTCCACGTCGGGGTCTTCAATCCGCACGCGACCAAAACCAATGTCTATCTTGCCTGCTTTCAGTGCATCCACCTGCTCCCGTGTCTTCAATTCATGAAGGACGATTTCCAGATTTTTGTTGCGCCTCAAACGTCTGACCATAAATGGCAGCTGCCCATAAAACACTGAGGGCACGAAACCGATCGAGAACAGCGTTTTTCGATGTTGTGCAATTCGGCGAGTGTCGTTAATCGTGCCGGAAACTTTGTTGAGAATCTGCCGCGCCTGTTCCAGGAAATACTCTCCTCCAGTGGTCAATTGAAGCCCCCGGGGTTTGCGGATAAATAGCTCTACCCCCAACTCCTCCTCCAGTTGTTTGATAGCCCGGGTTAGGGGCGGCTGAGCAATAAACAGCTTTTCTGCCGCCCGGGTCAGGTTCAAGGCTTCCGCTACCGCTACGAAATATCGTAAGTGTCTGAGCTCCACTCATACCTCCAGGGTATTGGTTATTACTAAATCAATATTAGTGCGGGTGAGTAAAACTGCGTACTGTTCAAAATATAAGCTTTTTCTACTTGTGATTTGGAGAGTAAATGTTCGCAACAATTCGGTCCATTGAAGCCATTCTGGTAGATATACCAACCATTCGGCCGCACCAGCTGGCGATGACAACCATGGGTGTTCAGACCATGGTAATCGTGCGAATGAAAGACTCTGAAGGGCTCGAGGGGCTAGGTGAAGCCACCACCATAGGCGGCCTGGCCTACGGCCAAGAGAGCCCTGAAAGTGTAAAGCTTACCATTGAAGCCTATTTCAAGCCGCAACTTGTGGGGCAGCCTGCGGATAACATCAATACCTTGAGGGTAATGTTAAACCGCTCAACCCGAGGCAACAACCTGGCGCGGTCAGCCATTGAAACCGCGTTGCTGGATTTGCAAGGAAAGCGGCTGAACCGCCCTGTATCTGATTTGCTTGGGGGTGCGTTGCATCAGCATATTCCTGTGCTGTGGACATTGGCCAGCGGCGACACCGCCAGAGACATCGACGAAGCGCTGAGCTTATTGGCGCAAAAACGCCATTGCGATTTCAAATTGAAGATCGGATCGCGCCGGGTGATGGATGATGTTCGCCACGTTGCCGCTATTAAGGAGGCAGTGGGAGAGCAGGCGAGTGTGCGGGTCGATGTGAATCAGGCCTGGGATGAAACCACAGCGACCAAAGGGATGGCAGAGCTTCAGTCGGCCGGCATTGATCTGGTCGAACAGCCTACCCCGATGAAAGACCTTGGCGCCTTGGTTCGACTCTCCCGGAAGTTTCATATCCCGATTCTGGCGGACGAGTCCATAGCGGACGCGAAAGATATGTTTGCCCTGGCCGCCGCAGGTTTTGCCGGAGCCGTAGCAATGAAAATCGCTAAAGCCGGCGGTCCTACTCGTGCTCTGGAGCAGGCAACTGTAGCCCAGGCTGCGGGTATCGGCTTGTACGGAGGCACATTGTTAGAAGGCACGATTGGGACGGTAGCGGCCCTTCACGCATGGTCTACGTTGGAGACCCTGCATTGGGGTACGGAGATGTTTGGTCCGCTGCTTATGAAGGACGACATCGTAACCAAGCCGCTGAATTTTCATAACAATGGCGTTGATCTTCCGGCGGGGCCGGGGCTGGGCGTCGAAATAGATGAAGACAAGCTGGCTGAATACCGCCGCAAAGATCAATAAACGGAGGAGCTTGCATGCTGTTCAAAGTTGAAATGAAGGTCAATCTGCCCACCGATATGCCTGCAGATGTCGCGGTTGATATCAAAACACGCGAGAAAGCATACGCCGAGGATCTGCAAAAACAGGGCAAGTGGCGCCACTTGTGGCGTGTAGCGGGCAGTTACGCAAATGTCAGTATTTTCGACGTTGAGGACAATGCCGAATTACAGGAGCTGATCAGCAATCTTCCGCTGTTTCCCTATATGGACATTACCGTTGCGCCCCTGTGCCGTCATCCGTCCTCAATTCACGAGGATGATCGCTAAGCAGGAGCTGTGAACCAAGTGCCGGTGTCTTCGTGGAAGAGGGGCGGCATATATGACGTTGCCAATTGAGAGCTGTCTTGAGCAACAAAAATAAAAGATCGAGGAGATCAACAATGACCGTTAAAACAATGCAATCAGCCGATGTCAAAGAACTACTGGATAAAGTGGCTGGCTTCGACAGAGACGGCGGAAATGAGCGCGTTAAAAAAATCGTTCATCGCGTTATGCGCGACATCTTTCAGATCGTTGAGGATTTTGATGTCACACCAGAAGAATTCTGGAGCGCTGTTTATTACGTCGGCGAATTGGGCGCAAATGGTGAGGCCGCCCTGTTGGCTCCGGGATTGGGCATGGATCGTTATCTGGATATCCGCCAAGACGCTGAAGACGAGCAGGCCGGTTTAACTGGCGGAACACCCCGCACGATTGAAGGCCCTCTTTACGTTGCAGGAGCACCAATGAGTGATGGCTTTGCCCGCATGGACGATGGATCCGACGAAGGCGCTGAGGTGGTTCTGATCAAGGGTCAGGTCACAGACGAAAAGGGCTCGCCACTGGCCAACGCCATTGTCGATATTTGGCATGCTGACACCAAAGGCGCCTATTCGTACTTTGACCAGTCACAGAGTGAGTACAACCTGCGCCGTCGCATCAAGACAGATGCCCAAGGCCGTTACGTCGCTCAAAGCATCATGGCTTCTGGCTACGGGGTTCCGCCGGAAGGTTCTGTTCAACAGCTTCTGAACCATTTGGGCCGCCATGGCCAGCGCCCTGCGCACATTCACTACTTCGTGTCGAAGCCGGGTTACAAACACCTGACCACCCAGATCAATATTGCCGGGGACGAGTACACCTATGACGACTTCGCATTCGCAACCCGCGAAGAGCTGGTGGTGGAAGCCAACCGCGTTGAGCATTCCGAAACCGCTTCCGAGCACCGTTTAAATGGTCCGGTCACCGAGGTTGAATTCAACATAGTCCTGGTTGCCACGGATAAAGCAGAACTCCAAGAACGCCACGCACGTCAGCGCGCCCTGCAAACAGACGCTGCGTAAGTGCCATCCAAGAACAAAACGGAGTGAACGACATGACTACCAAACTCGACAAGCTCGCAGAGAAGGTGCGCAATGCAGTCGTCGCGGATCCGGAGACCGGCCGTTATCAATGTGATCGCGGCATATTCACGGATCGGGAACTGTTCGACCTGGAAATGAAGTACGTTTTCGAAGGCGGCTGGGTGTATCTGGCTCACGAGAGTCAAATTCAGGAACCCGGGGATTACTACACAGTCACGGTTGGTCGCCAACCAGTGGTCGTTACCCGCACCAAAGATGGCGAGCTGAAAGCCATTCTGAATACATGCTCTCACCGTGGTGCCACCCTGTGTCGCAAAAAGCGTGGAAATAAAACCTCCTTTACCTGCCCGTTCCACGGCTGGACCTTTCGTAATGACGGCCAACTGCTGAAGGCAAAGGACCAGAAGGTGGGTGGTTATCCGGAACAGTTCAATACCGATGGTTCCCACGACCTGAAGCAAATGCCGAAGTTCAGCAATTATCGTGGTTTCCTGTTTGGCAGCCTGAGCTCTGACGTGATGCCGCTCGAAGAGCATCTGGGCGAAACCACCAAGATTATCGACAACATTGTGGACCAATCCGAAGACGGCCTGGAAGTCCTCAGGGGCAGCTCGACTTACACCTACGACGGCAACTGGAAGCTGACCGCAGAAAACGGCGCCGACGGTTACCACGTTGGCACCGTGCACTGGAACTATCTGTCTACTATGGGGCAGCGTAATTATGACAAGGGGGGAACCGAGGCGGTCGACGCCAAGAGTTGGTCGGCACAGGGTGGCTTCTATACCTTCGAAAACGGCCATATTATGCTGTGGACCCGCTTGCTGAACCCGGAAGTGCGCCCGATCTTCAGTCAACTGGAGCGCCTGAAAAAGGCCTACGGTGAGGCTCGTGCCGATTCTATTGTTCGTACCACGAAAAATCTGTGTGTGTATCCGAACGTTTACATTATGGATCAGTTCTCTACGCAAATTCGTGTGACGCGACCGATTGACGTTAATAAGACAGAAGTAACGATTTACGCGTTTGGTCCAAAGAACGAGCCCTCTGAACTTCGAGCCAAGCGTATTCGTCAATATGAGGATTTCTTTAACGTGACGGGAATGGGGACACCGGACGATCTGGAAGAATTCCGTGCCTGCCAGAACGGTTATGAGGCCAGCGGTATGCGCTGGAACGACATGAGCCGTGGTGCCAAGCACTGGATTGACGGCCCCGACGAACACGCCGATCAGATTGGCATGAAGCCGGTCATGAGCGGGGCCAGGCCGGATGACGAAGGCATCTACGTGAACCACCATCAACACTGGCAAGTTGAAATGACTCGCGCGATTGAAGCCGAGCGTGCGCGCTTCATTCCATTGACGTCAGGGGAGGAGACCGCATGAGCCTCAGTTATCACGATATCGAACAATTCATCATCCGCGAAGCCCGTTTTCTGGACGACCGGGAATGGGACAACTGGTTGTCGTGCTATCACGAAGATGCCACATACTGGATGCCCGCTTGGGACGATGATGGGGAGTTGACCGAGGATCCGCAAAGCGAAATCTCGCTCATCTACTACCCCAACAAAGACGGTCTGGAAGATCGGATTTACCGGATCAAGACGGAGCGTTCCGGTGCCAGTTCTATGCCGGAACCACGGACAACGCACTTCACGAGCAATCTGGAGATTCTGTCCCAGAACGACAGCGAAGTGAAATTGCGCTTTAACTGGTTGACCAAGGCCTACCGCTATAAGAAAGCGGCTGAGTTTTTCGGGACGTCTTTCTACACGTTGGACATCACAGGCGAACAACCGTTGATCCGTGAGAAGCGAATCGTTCTGAACAATGATTGCATCCATCAGGTGCTGGACGTTTATCACCTTTAATTGATGGGGAGAGCATCATAATGAGTTATAACATCGCACTTAACTTCGAAGACGGCGTTACCCGTTTTGTGACCTGCAATGAAGGTGAAACGGTCCTTGATGCCGCCTATCGTGCAAAGATAAACCTGCCTATGGATTGCTCGGATGGCGTTTGCGGCACTTGCAAGGGTGCTTGCCATCAGGGCGAGTTCGACTTGGGTGACGAGTACCTTGACGAAGCGCTGTCTGAAGAAGAAGTTGAGCGGGGCATGGTTTTGACTTGTCAGATGGTGCCCTCCGGTGACTGTGTGGTGGAAGTCCCGGTGGCTTCCACCATGTGCAAAACGGGTAATGCCAAAAAAACCGGAACTGTAACCGAAGTAAACCTGATCTCATCCACCACCATCGAATTGAAGATTACGGCAGACGACGACTTGGCTTTCCTGCCGGGGCAATACGTGAAAATTCAGGTGCCAGGCACAGAGGAAACCCGCTCGTACTCCTTTAGCTCAAAGCCTGGTAGCCGTGATTTGAGTTTTCTGATTCGCAATGTATCGGGCGGTCTGATGAGCTCGTGGCTTGTAGGTAAAGCTCGCACTGGTGACAAACTAAACCTGACAGGGCCTATGGGCAGCTTCTATCTGCGACCTGTTGAGCGGCCAATATTGATGCTTGCTGGGGGAACTGGCCTGGCACCTCTGTTGGCCAAACTGGAACACATGAAGGCTAACGGATGTAACGTACCGACGCACCTGGTTTATGGAGTCAGAAATGACGACGACTTGGTGTGTCTGGATGCTTTGGATCGCTTCGCTGAGGATATTGATACGTTCAGCTACGTTACCTGTGTGTCCAGCGACGAAAGCGATCATCCGCGCAAAGGTTACGTCACTCACCACATGGACAACGCACCACTCAACGAGGGCGATGTGGATGTCTATTTGTGCGGGCCACCCCCTATGGTCGATTCCGTGCTTGGCTACTTCCGCGAGCAAGGTATTAAGCCGCACTCCTTCCACTATGAAAAATTCACACCGAGCGAGTCAGGATCTGGGGAGAAAGTGGCATGAAAGCCCGCTTCACCAATAAAGTGATGGTTATTACCGGTTCCGCCCAAGGCATTGGCAAGCGTGTTGCCGAATTGGCAGCCGCTGAAGGCGCAAGCTTGCTGTTAGTGGATATCGCGGATTATGTGCACAACGTTGCCGCAGATCTGCGCGATCAGGGCGTTAGTGTGATTGCTGTTCAGGCCAACCTGGAGACCTGGGCGGGCGCTGAAAGCATTATGGCGGAGGCGTATAGGCAGTTCGGCAAGATTGATATTCTGATCAACAATGTGGGCGGTACAATCTGGGCCCAACCCTTTGATCAATACACGCCTGAACAGATTGAAAAAGAAATTCAGCGCTCACTATTCACAACGCTGTGGTGCTGCCGCGCTGTTCTCCCCTATATGCTCGAACAAAAGGGCGGCGTGATTGTGAACGTATCGTCCGTATCAACACGCGGACTGATGAGAGTGCCGTACGGAGCGGCCAAGGGTGGCGTGAACGCTATGACAGTCAATATGGCGTACGAGTACGCGTCGCACAATATCCGGGTGAATGCCACCGCGCCTGGCGGTACCGAGGCGCCACCGCGGCTGACGCCGCGCAATGCAAAAGAACAGACTGAGCAAGAAAAGACGTGGTACCAAGGGTTGATCGACCAGACGACGGAAAACAGTTTTATGCACCGGTACGGTACCTTGGATGAGCAGGCAGAACCCATCCTTTTCCTCGCATCGGATGCTGCCAGCTACATTACTGGAACGGTGATTCCTGTGGCTGGCGGCGATTTAGGCTAAGCGGGCGAGAATCACTTGCCGATGACGTTATCAGCGGCGCGGTACAAGTTATCGAACCTTTCCTTCTTCGGCCCCGTTGCTCAATGTCCGGGGCTTTTTTTATGAGCCGAATTTATAATAATCAATATCGGGTTCACGCTTATGTCGAGACTACTGAAAGATCTTTCCTTGCCGGCTATTGTAGCCGGCTTTCTGGCTGTCCTGGTGTCCTACTCGGGGCCATTAGCCATATTTTTTCAAGCTGGGGCGAGCGCGGGCATATCCACGGAGATGATGACTTCCTGGGTTTGGGCTATTTCCATGGGCGCGGCAATATCCGGAATTATTCTATCAATCTGGCTGAAAGCGCCGGTGGTGACGGCTTGGTCAGCACCCGGCACAGCCTTGCTGGTGTCGCTGTTCCCGGGGCTGTCTCTGAATGAAGCCGTGGGTGCTTACATAACAGCCGCAATAATTATCTTTATCATTGGTGTTTCGGGGACTTTTGATGCCTTTGTTCGCGCTATTCCCAAGGGCATTGCTGCGGGAATGATGGCGGGCATACTGTTCCAGTTTGGTGTGGGAGCGTTCACCGCCATTGAAACGACTCCGGCTTTGGCCATCGGCATGCTGGCTTGCTATGTCGTATTCCGGCGACTGTTTCCAAAATATACCCTGGTTTTGTTGTTGATTGCCGGTGTTATCCTCGCAGTTGCATTGGAGGGGGCGTCGCTGTCTGGCGTGCGCTTGAGCTTGGCGGTTCCGCAATTCATTAAACCAGAGTGGTCGCTAGGTTCCACCCTGAGCCTGGCAGTCCCGCTGGTTTTGGTGAGCCTTACGGGACAATTCCTCCCGGGGATGGCAGTAATTCAGGGGGCAGGTTACCCAGTGAAGGCAAAACCGATCATTGGAGTAACCAGTTTGGTCTCATTGCCAATAGCATTTTTCGGCGGTATAACCACGGTCGTGGCAGCAATTACGGCAGCGATTTGCACGAGTAAAGATGCCCATGAAGATCCGTCCCGCCGTTACATTGCAGGCGTGTTTAACGGAGTTTTTTATCTTGTAGGTGGGCTGTTTGCCGGAACCATTGTCAGCCTGTTCACATTACTGCCTGCGGCGTTTGTTGCAGTGCTGGCGGGATTGGCTCTGCTGGGTGCTATTTCCGGGAATCTGTTTTCCGCGCTGGAAGATGCGAACCATCGAGAAGCATCTTTGATTACGTTTGTGGTCACGGCGTCTGGCATGTCGTTATATGGGCTGTCTTCCGCGCTCTGGGGAGTGGTAATTGGTTACGGATGCTATTTGGTGCTAAACACGCGAGTAAAGCCCTGAAAACTGCGGCAGATGCAGCTTTTCATCTGCCGCAGCCTCATGTAGTTAACCTTGCTGAAGCATCTGCACCACTGCCTTGGCAGCACCTTCAGATGAAGCCGGGTTTTGGCCAGTAATCAGTTTGCCATCGACAACAATGTGCGGCGCCCAGTCATCTCCTTTGGAGTAGGTTGCGGTGTTTTCTTTCAACATGTCTTCCAGCAGGAAAGGTACGACCGCTGCAAGACCAACAGCTTCCTCTTCGCTGTTGCTGAAGCCGGTTACCTCGCGACCACCAACCAGGTTTTGGCCGGGTTTGATTTCCACATTCTTGAACACAGCCGGTGCGTGGCAGACAGCGCCAATAACCTTGCCTTGCTCATAGGCTGCTTTGATGAGGGCAACGGATTTGTCGTCGTTAACCAGATCCCACATTGGGCCGTGACCGCCAGGGTAGAAGACAGCATCAAACCCGTTCATATCAACATCGTTCAGCTTTTTCGTGCTGGCAAGTGCTTCCTTGGCGTGGGCGTCTTCCTGAAAGCGGCGAGTGGTGTCGGTTAAGGCTTCGTCGGCTTCGCTGTTGGGGTCGACGGGGGGCTTTCCGCCCTTTGGCGACGCGATGGTGATGGCTGCACCGGCATCGCGGAATACGTAATAGGGCGCTGTGAATTCTTCCAGCCAGAACCCGGTCTTGTGCCCGGTGTCGCCCATCTGATCGTGTGAAGTAAGTACCATGAGTATATTCATAGTGCCTGTCCTTTTGGTTGTGAAGTGAGAGTCACCTGTTTTTACCAGACCTGCTTCTGTGTCTTGTGTTGCTAACGTATTAATTCAACCGCCGTGACTCGCGACTTTTACGCAGCCTGGCCGTGCTCGGACCTGAGAACGTCTATACTTTGTGTTCAGTGCGCTGCTGGTTATGATTTACAAAGGCGTAAAAAGGTAACAAACAATGCGAGTATTGATTGCTGTTTTGCTGGCACTGATGATTTTCTGTAAATCCGGAGCAGCTGAGCCCTCCTGCGAAACGCTGACCGTGAGCGGCAACCCGGAGTATCCTCCGCTTCTCTGGGAAGACCCCCTAAATCCGGAGCATCTGACAGGTGCCGCCACGGCACTGCTGGCGGAGATTTTTGAACCTCTTGGGATGAAGCTTGAGATTCAAAGCCTTGGCTCCTGGGCACGGGTTCAGCGTCATGCAAGAGTCGGCGAGCTGGATATGATTGCCGGTGCTTTCATTACATCGGAGCGCATCCGATACATGGACTATCTGTTGCCGCCTTTTACGCGCGCTCCTGCGTCAGTTTGGGTGCCCAAAGACCAGGTCTTCGAATATCGCCACTGGCCAGATTTGCAGGGCAAGCAGGGCGCCACGCTGATCAACAACAGCTTTGGGCAGGGTTTTGACCGATATGCGGAAAAGCACTTGCAGATAGTCGGTGTGCGGACCATAGAGCAGTCTTTTGCAATGGCGCTTGCCGGGCGTGTGGATTACGTTTTGTATGAGCGATTACAGGGGCAGGTAAAACTTCAGCGCCTGGGGTTAGCAGAAAAGTTTATTGCCCTGGATGTGCCTGTCAGCAACGAAGGGTTGTTCTTTACGTTCTCCAAGAATTCGAAGTGCAACACGTTTGAACTCCGTGAACGCATTGCAGACCGCCTGTATACACTGACTAATTCAGGCCGCCTGGACGAGCTTATCAGTGAATACACGGCCCGCTACTTGTCTCTTCGGCCTTAGCGCCCTGGAGATGGATTCCCCAACCAACTAGAGAGTTTTATCAGTATGGCAATTTGGACCCGCACACCGGATCTTGAGCATCTGGCCGAAGCCAGTGCTAACACAGCAGTCAGCCACCTCGGCATTGAGTACACCGAAATCGGCGATGATTACGTAACAGGCCGTATGCCGGTAGATGAGCGCACGGTGCAGCCTTTTGGCATTCTCCATGGGGGTGCATCGGTGCTTTTGGCAGAGACGCTAGGCAGCATGGCCGCCAATTGCTGCCTCAAGGACCCGGATACCGTTGCGGTCGGCCTGGAAATTAATGCCAACCACATCCGCCCCGTCACCAAGGGCTGGGTATACGGAACAGCCAAACCTATCCATATTGGCAGTGCAACCCAAGTGTGGGAGATTCGCATGGCAAACGAGGAGGGCAAGACCACCTGTATTTCCCGCTTGACCATGGCGGTTACACGGCGGCCCTAGTGCCTCTTAAATGACCCTTGTGGGTGTCTCGCTACGATTACTTGAACGAAGGCAGGTCCGGTTTGACGATAGGCTTACCGGCTTCCTGCCAGGCATCGAACCCGCCTTCAATCGATTGCACGTGTAGATAACCCATTTCCTGCAGGGCTATTGTGCTCAGTGCCGCGCGGCCTGATGTTTTGCAGTAAACCACGATTTTCATATCCCGGTTCGCCAGCGCTGGATCATTGCTAAACTTGAATTCCAGCATGCCCCGGGAAATATTTGTGGCGTGGGGAATATGGCTCTGCCGGAATTCGTCTCCATCACGAACATCCAATAGCAAATCCGCGGCCTGAATTGCGCTGTCGGCTTCTTTCAGGGGTATTTCCTGAATTTTCTGCTTGGCTTGGGTAACGAAATCCTGGGCTGTTTTCATAACAGGTTCTCCGAGCTATATGGGTGTTCGGCCAGATTAAGACATATTACCAAGGTGCGTCACCTATCAGATGTGTTAAATTCAACACCACCATTTAATAAGGAAGCTATTGGTATGGCCGAGCAGGAAACCAGCAAGGGCGTTGCATACGGCCTTGCTGCGTATACTATGTGGGGCTGCTTCCCGCTTTACTTCGCACTGTTTGAAGGCGTGCCTGCTTGGGAGGTGGTGACTCACCGGGTGCTCTGGTCCTGCGTTTTCCTGGCAATTATTATTACCTTTTTGAAGCGCTGGCAGCCGGTTAAAACAGCGTTGGCTCGCCCCAAAAAGCTCGGGTTTGTTCTCGGTTGTGCGGTGCTTATTGCAGTGAACTGGGGTGTGTATATTTACGCGGTGGAAAGCCGGCAAGTGCTACAGGCCAGCCTTGGTTACTTCCTGACGCCCCTGGTGAATGTGGGGCTGGGTATGCTGGTACTTAAAGAGAGCATCTCCCGGTTGCAGGTTGTGGCTGTGGCGTTGGCAGCCATCGCCATTCTCTACCAGCTCTTCCTTCTGGGCGTGGTGCCATGGATTACATTGGTACTGGCTTTTAGTTTTGGCACCTATGGGTTGCTTCGCAAGCAGGTTGCGCTAGACGGACTTTCGGGCCTGTTTGTGGAAACGCTGCTCTTGTTGCCTGTGGGTATTCTGGCGTTGGCTGCCTTGAGCTACGCTGGGGCTTCTCATTTTTCAGCCGATACAGGAACCACCCTGCTTCTGCTTTCTAGCGGGATCGTAACGGCTATTCCCTTGCTGGCTTTTGCCGGTGCCGCCCGAAGGTTGCGCCTGTCGACTGTCGGCTTCCTTATGTACATTAACCCTACTATCCAGTTTTTGATTGCTTTGCTGGTATTCAGCGAGCCTCTGAGCACCGAAAAGCTGACAAGCTTTGTGATGATTTGGGTAGCCCTGGGGCTCTATTCCTGGTCGGCGTGGGTAGAGCGCGCCAAGCCGGTGCCATCGTAACGTTTATTCTATCGATTCCAGGTACTGCTCCAGCTCCTCCGCCAGCCAGCCCACCACGGCGCCAGCTTGTGCTTGCTCCGACTCCAGCGCGCTGAACACTTTCCACCATTTGGCGCTGCGATGGTGAATAACCTTAAGTGTGCCTTGGGTCAGGGCATCTGCTATTAAGGGCAGAGGAAGGTCTGCCCAGCCGGCACCATCAATAACGGCGTCTCGTATCAGCTCGTATTGGGTAAATGCCAGGAAGTTGGCGGTTTCTGGGGACTCGGCTTCCAGTCGGTCGTTCTCCATAAACGCGAGTGTGACCTCTGTGTAGCTAATGAGGTCGTCCTGAGTTACCCGTTTAAGTTGGCTCAGCGGGTGATCCGGTGCGGCAACCGTGAGCATGCGCACATCTGCAAGTTCCCGGAACCATTGATAGCCCTCGTTTAACAGCTCAGGCATCAAGCCGTAAGCCACATCAACGGACTGGTTTTTGACCAGCGGTGGCAGCTCCCGGGGAGTGGCCAGGTATACGGAAAGGCTGGTCTGCGGAAAGCGAATTTTGAGCCGTCGCAGAAGGTCACGCCACACGGGTTCCGGAATCGAGTCGTCTCTTGCTATACGCAAAACTGACTCTGCACCGCTAAGATGATGCTGGCAGCGTGCAAAAATCTGCCCGGCTACCTGATCAAACCGCCTGCAATCCGTAACGATGGCATGGCCAATGGTGGTCAATTGAAGCTGATTGCCGCTGCGCTCGAACAATGTCACTCCAAGCTGATCTTCCAGTGCTGCCAGGGCAGTGCTTATGGTCGTACGGCTCCGGTTTAGCTCGCGGGCTGCTGCGGCAATGGTGCCGTTGCGCACCACGGCCAGGAATACTTGTACCTGTGATGTTTTCAACAAATCCCCCTTCTGGTGACGGTTTTTCCGTCGGTCACCGACTCACGCTGCCTAGTGTACAGCGATAATATGTCGGTAATTCATGGGAGATCAAAATGTTTAAGTTGATAGCGCGGGAAAATATGGCGCTGAGTTTGTCTGCGGTAGCGGCCGGCCTGTTTGCGCTGGCGGGTATTACTTGGGGTTTATGGATTGATTCATTGGTTATTTTGTTTGACGGTGCTTATTCGCTGGTAAGCCTGTTGCTGTCGCTTTTATCCTTATATGCGGCGCGGCTAGTGCGTCGCCCGGCTAGTGCAGAGTATCCATTTGGCCGCGGTGCGGTTGAGCCGCTGGTGATTGCCGTGAAAGGGCTCGTGATAACCATGGTATGTGTGCTGTCCTTGGCCTCAGCTATTGCTGCGCTGCTTGAAGGTGGGCGGGCGGTAAGTGCAGACAAAGCGCTGATATTTGCCGCGGTAAGTGTGGTGGGCTGTGTGGCCGTATGGCTGTACCTGAAATGGGTCGAGCGAGGAAAATCTTCAGGGCTGGTCGTTGCTGAGCAGAGCCAGTGGTTTATGGATACGGTGCTCAGCGCTGCCGTGTTGATAGGGTTTGGCGCCGCCTGGTGGTTGGAACAAAGCGCTTGGTCGGCCTGGGCAGTATATGCAGACCCCATGATGATGCTAGTCATTTCCGCCTATTTCATACTCGTGCCGGTAAAAATGACCATTGGCGCAGTGCGGGAACTGATGTTGGCCGCACCCTCAGCGGAGTTTACAGACGAAATTCATGAAGCGCTGAGTTCTGTAGGTATTGTTCCGGAGCAAGTGAAAATGGCCAAGGTTGGCCCGAACCTGATGATGGAAATCAGCTTGCCCGCCAACTGGCCGGGGCGTGTGGAGCGTTTGAAGTGGAACCTGCTTAGGCACCTGGCAGGACTTCCGGTGCGACCTGCGATTTTCATCCGCAGCCTGGTCAGTTAATTTGGGCATTATGAAACAGCCGATCACGGGATATCACAAAGATGAAGAGGATCACTGGGTCGCTCGACTGGCCTGTGGTCATAACCAGCACGTGCGCCACACCCCGCCTTGGGTAAATCGGCCTTGGGTCACCACTGAGCAGGGGCGGCGCTCTATGCTTGGTTTCGAGCTCGACTGCAGAAAGTGTGACGAAGGGGCCGGCGCTGACTTTCGACAGAATAATAATTAAATCGTATTCAAGATATTGCGGATTTGGTCGATAGGGTATCGGGACAACGCCCTTTCCGAGGATCTGCTGTAATGAACTTCATGAACTACCTACGCATACGAACCCGCTTGCTTTTGGCTGTACTGATCCCGGTACTTGTTACCGCAGCTACCGTTGCGTGGATTTCTGTCAGCCAAATCCAGACCAACGGTGAGGCAGAGTTGGAGCGCCTTGAATCGAGTCTTCTGGAAGGTCGGAAGGCGGGTCTGAAAAACCTGATTGATGCCGCAAAAGCGGTGGTGCTGGAGGCAAAAAATAATCCCGCACTGTCTGAAGCCGAGGCGAAGGCGCAAGCCGCGTCTCGCTTGCGTGCTATCCGGTTTGAAAAGACCAATTACGTCTTTGCTTACAGGCGGGATGTATACAATCTTGCCTACGCTCCAGATCCCTCCAAAGAAGGGCCAAGCAATAGCCCCACACTCAAGCGGCTGGTGGGGGACTTATTTGATGCTGCGGAATCCAGTGGCTACTACGGCTACGATTGGATGAATCCAGCCTCCGGAAACGAAGAACCTAAGCTGTCATATTCCACCATCATCCCCGGGTGGGACTGGATGGTTGGTGCCGGCGTGTACATTGCTGATATTGATAAGAAGGTCGCGGCTGCTCGTGTTGAGATAGAGGAAAACATAGTCTCGACCTTAGGCTTTATAGGGTTGGTCACGGTCGTTGTTGTGGTGGTCTCGTTGTTGATCGGTGTCTTGGTTGGTCGCACGGTAACTAAGCCTTTGAAGGTCGTCAGCGATATGATGCAAGAAATCGCCGATGGCGACGGTGATTTGCGCCAGCGTTTGCCGGAAGAAGGCAATGATGAGCTTTCGGAGCTAGGCCATCGTTTTAATGCGTTTGTTATCAAAATTCAGTCGACCATTCGAGAAGTGGGCGCAACAACGGATCAGGTTGCCTCTGCTGCAGAAGAGTTGAGCCGTGTGGCAAATGAAACACGCGCCTCGGTTCAGGAACAGGGTTCTGAAACCGACCAGATTGCCTCCGCGATTAATGAAATGGCAGCGACCATTCAGCAGATTTCGGGGAACGCTAACGAAGTTGAAAGCGCTGCTTCAGATGCTGACCGTATGGCCCGGGAAGGCGGTGAGACCATTGCCAATGCCCAGGCTGCGGTGAACAAGTTGTCTGACGAGATTCAGGAAAGCGCACTCAGCATCCATGCCTTGGCTGAAAAGTCTGATGATATTCAGAAGGTTCTCGATGTAATTCAGGCCGTTACCGAACAAACCAACCTTCTTGCACTGAACGCGGCGATAGAAGCCGCCCGTGCAGGTGACCATGGTCGTGGGTTCTCCGTGGTAGCGGATGAAGTGCGCCAGCTTGCAAAGCGCAGCGCAGAATCGGCAGACCAGATCCGGGAAATGATTGATGGTTTCGTGAATGAGTCACGCTCAGCCGTTGAGCGTATGAACCGATCCCGCGAACGCTCCTATGAGACGGTAGAGCGTATTAATCACGCAACGGGCTCATTGGTAACGATTGAAAAATCAGTGGGTCAGATCCACGAACAAGTTACTCAGATAGCCGCGGCTGCGGAGCAACAGAGCCAGGTTGCGGAAGAAGTAAATCAGAACGTAGTGCGAATTGTTGAAGCGGCTCAGCGTAGCGATACTGGAGTTACCCAGACTAACGAAGCCAGCCAGGAACTGGCTCGGTTAGGTGAGAGCCTACGGGACCTGGTGAGCCAGTTTAAAGTCTGACGGCCGGTCAGTTTATTTAACGACTCATTGAATGAGCTCGCCACACCAAGAACTTTTTCGCAGGCATTCTTGGCGTAGGTGTTGATGGCGGGCTAGTGTTTCGTCTGTTTAATTCGCTGATCCATATCGGGTATAATAAGAGCTATCCATCAGCAATAAAAGGCTCCCATTGTGGCCAAACCCGCAGCGCCGTTTAATCTAACTGTAAACGATCAGT
>Ga0207901_1000015_pt1 | contig 164387 bp, 157 predicted proteins | sample LinPmetageLP46_FD_184057 | JGI IMG/M metagenome (GOLD analysis project Ga0207901, IMG submission 184057) | Marine viral communities from the Pacific Ocean - LP-46 (SPAdes) | ecosystem: Environmental > Aquatic > Marine > Oceanic | place: Pacific Ocean | collected 2011-06-12
GGCACACCAACAACACCTGTTCGAACAGTTCTTCAATCTCATCGGCGTGAAGACTGACAAACTTGGCCAGGGTGGTGAAGTGCGGGACGGTATCGCAGGACAGCGCTTTAAAGATGATGTTGGTCTCACAGCACCACTGAATCTCACGGCTGGATTTGACGCCTTTGGAGTAGGCAAACAGGATGATCTTCAGAAGAATGGCCGGATCGTAGGCCAATCGGCCGGTGTCGTCGTTGCGATACTTAGGGTGAAACACCGACAGATCCAGCTTGTGCTCGATCAGGTAATGAACGGCGTGTTCAAAGGTGCCGGGCTGGAGCTGTTCCTGATAGTTGATGACAACCATGGCATCCTGGTCGTAGTTGTAGTGCTTGAAACGAGGCATGCCGACGGCTCCTTGTCTGTTTGCTCAATGCTACCAAAAACCATCCGTTTTGGGGTTTTTCTACAACCTCAACGCTTTTGTTCAGCGGCGACCCTTTTGCAGCGAAGCGGAGAAAGGGGCGTCCGGTGGAGGGCCGTTAGGCCCGGAACGAACTGGAACTATTGGTTGGATTCTTCTGAGCTCTCACCTTTGACATTCAGCTTTCCCTCCGCCTGCTTATCCGCCAAAGGGGCAACTCTTCTAAAGACCGACAACAAGATTTTCAGCTTCATTACGGGGTTACTCTGGGTCCGCTGGTCAATCAAGCTCTCATGCTCGGGTGATAGACCAAATATCTTCACAAGCTCCTTGGATGATTTTTCGCAAAATTCAATTTGGCGCTTCTTGAGATCAATCTCTTCCTTCGCCAGGTTTACTTTTGACAGCTTGTGCTCGATCGCTCCTTTCTGAATATTCCGATAGGTATCGTTGGCGGCATTTATCGAAGAGCAAACCGCTTTAACAATTCCGGCAACGGTGCTTGCGGCCAAAAGGAGAAGAGAAAGCTCGATGAACCCAGGTGATGCGTACTGAATTCGCTTAACTTCGGGGCGGCGGTCTCGAGGAATTTTATGGAACAACTGATTGAAGAAATTTACGGTGCTGTAGCCGCCTCTCCACGGGAACTTGCCATAGATATAGTCAATTTCTGCACGTCGGGCAGTTGATAGCTCTGGCATTAATGAATAGGCAAAACCGTAAAGATGGATATAGTTTTTCGTGACATCAGACAGCTCTTCCAAGCTCCACCGCCCATCCAACTCAAGCTGAATTTTCTCTTCGGTAAGCGGCATCAATCCTCCAAAAATCTAACGAATGATATGGACTCCCCCTGCTCCCACGGCATCCATGTGCCACATTGAAGGTGTAGTCAGACTTCAATCAGAAGAGGGGGAGTCCTCATGAATGTTACAACCATTGGCATCGATTTGGCGAAAACTGTGTTCAGTATTCATGGCACTAACCAACACGGCAAGGTCGTGGTTCGCAAACGGCTGAATCGTCCCAAGCTGTTGGCGTTCTTCGCCCAACTTCCACCGTGCCTGATTGGCATGGAAGCCTGTTCTGGGGCGCACTATTGGGCCAGGGAGTTGACCAAGCTCGGCCACGACGCCCGGATCATTGCCCCCCGCTTTGTCGCGCCTTATCGCAAGAGCAGTAAGAACGACGACAATGATGCTGAGGCCATCTGCGAAGCCGTCAGTCGGCCTAACATGCGCTTTGTTCCCATCAAAACTCAAGACCAGCAAGCCGCTCTGTGCCTGCATCGCATCCGCCGTGGGCTAATCAAAGAACGCACTGCCCAGATCAATCAGATTCGGGGGCTGTTGGCCGAGTTCGGACTGATCATTCCGCAGGGGCGCTATCACGCTCGACACCGGATTCCGGAAATTCTGGAAGATGCTGAGAACGGATTGCCCATGCTGGCCCGTCGTTTACTCAACAACATCAATCAGCGCATCCTGCAGCTCGATGAAGAAATCCTGACCTATGACCGGGAAATCGAATCCATGGCCCGGCGCGACGAACGGGCCAAACGGTTGATGGCCATTCCAGGTATCGGGCCACAAACAGCCACTGCCATACTCGCCAGCGCACCCGATCCCAGACAGTTCAAAAGCGGGCGTCACTTTGCCGCTTGGCTAGGATTGGTGCCCCGACAATACTCAACCGGGGGCAAGCCGAGACTGGGCAGAATCACTAAACGCGGGGACAAATATCTGCGAACCCTGCTCATCCATGGCACCCGAGCGGTGATCGCCAAGCTCGCCGACAAGAACGACAGACTCAGTGGCTGGGCCAGAGAGCTGGTGGAGCGTCGCGGGTACAAGAGAGCCGCCGTGGCATTGGCCGCTAAGAATGCCCGCATCATCTGGGCGCTACTGATGAACCAAACCGAGTTTAAAACGCAGCCTGTGGAGGGCTAAAACCGAGTAATAACGACAGGCAGAACACGCCTGCCAGCCGAGTCTTGCAACGGCAAGCGATGACGGAACGGTCAGACCGAGAGTGGTAGAGCCTGTTAAGCTTTGCGGCTAGCAAAAGCCGACTAACGAATGAGGCCATCACTCACACGCATCATCATCCTGGCCCGGGCAGAAACGCCCACAAAGAGGCCGAATGTAGAGCTGCAGTCTCAAACCGCTTCGGAATCAAATGACGTTGCTTGACCGCAGGGGGAGTCCATGTAGCTTAGCTTTGCGGCAATTTTGGAGCCGCAAAGCGGCGGAAAAATTGTCCGACAACAGCGTCTTGTTATGGCTTTTTGGCATTTTCGATAGCATTCAGAATAGCAATATCGTCGAATGGCTTATCAAAATAATCCGTTTGCTCCAAAATATTTTGGACACTCATTGGAAGCTCGAGATATTTCTTTTTCAACCCCCAAGTAGCTTCGCCAAAAACCAGCAATTTTATATTCTGTACAACCTCTTTTGGCGTCCCGGAAATATCAGCACCCTCCAAAACACCAATTGCGTAAGCCAATTCAGTCAACTCTGGCTTTTCGCAAACTTCCGAGATAAGCGAGCTACGTGTGATAAGAAAAACTCTAACATCCTCGACACTGTAGCCACGCAAATGTTTGATCACTGACTCATCGGGTAAGGGACGGCTAGCCGCTACCTTTTCACACCGCTCTACTGCTTCTCCATATTGTGCAATTCTCTCAGAGATGTACCGATGTGCACTAGATTCGTCATTACTGCCAGCAAGAGCAGAAGTGGCGGCGAGTAGTAAAGGGCATGCGAACTTGAAATTAATTTTCATATCAATAGCCCCCGCAACCATTATCCACGGCTTCCCAGAACTGGCGTTGCTCGTATGACAACCCTGCTCTGAGTCTTTGCATTTGGGCAATTTTGGATATGGTTTTTCTTACGATAGGCTGAATCTTGCTCATTGACTGCGCGAACAAAACCCAGTCGGTGGAATGAACATTGAAAGTTACTTGCGCAGAGTTATTGCCAAGAAATATCGTTGTTAAAACACCAGCGGGTAAAAGAATCTCAAGCATGTTTCCATTGCGCTGAGCCTTCCTTATTGCCTCCAGTGCTTCCTGATCTTCAGAGTCCAGCTTCAAGCCCGAAATCGTAGGACAGTCCATTGTACTTTCTCCTTTCCATGGTTTTTTTCCAAAACGGATAGTACCCAGTGGCTTACAATCCGGCAACCACCGCCCCTAACGCTCGGCTTTGCGGCGTGACGAAGCGCAGCGTAGGCGCGTCCGACAACAGCCGCTTGTTAACCCCGCAGCTCGAGGCCTTCCCGAATGACCTCGGGATGGCGACAAGCAATCTCGATGAGTGCTTTTGCTGGGCCAGAGGGTTCACGTCGACCTTGCTCCCATTCCTGCAACGTACGTGCAGAAATATGCAGCACCTCAGCGAACTCTATCTGGGTCAGACCCGTTTTACCCCGTGCTTGCGCCACTTCGTTAGGTTCTACACGACTGATTCGCGCCTCTTTACCCGCTTTCATTTCTTTGACGGACTGGAGTAGCTTGTAACCAAGCTCCTCAGCACTCAGCATCTCGTTACTCATTTTCCAATACCTCACGAATCGACTTCAGAATATGAGCGGGTATGTTGCCCCTGACGGCTTTTTTGTAGATCACCAATAACCAGATCTCACCATTTGCCAGCTTGGTAAAGTAAATAACTCGCACTCCACCACGCTTCCCTGAACCCGCCACCGACCAACGAACCTTTCTACACCCTCCGCTACCTGGAACGGGGTCGCCAATTTCTGGACTGGCGGCCAGCCAAGCAAAAAAAGCGCTTCGCTCTTCCTCAGTCCAGATCTTTCTGGCATCCGCTTCAAATGTAGGGGTTTCGATGATCGTAAACATGACGACAAATATACGTCATTGACGGAGTTTTGCAAGGTTGGCGTCGAAAAGGATTAACGCGAAGCTAAGCGGTGCCCTGACAAGGGCATCCGGTGGACGGCCCTCGGGCCGGGAACGTACTTAAGCGATTGGTTATGCATTTTCGAGGAGCTTAGATACTTCTTGCGGGCCCAACGTGCCACCTGTCCACACGGCAACTTTTTTGGCTCCTGCGCTCAGGCACAACTCCCTCAGTACTTTCTCCTCAACTTCAGAGAGGCCACCGTCAACCATTTCCCTTGGATGAACAACGACCGCTATTGATTTAGAAATAAAACTTTTCCCAACAACTGAGTTGATGGCATTCTTCAGGCAATGTTCTGCGATCGAAAATTGGCCGACCAGAAGGCGCTGAGTGGTGAAAGCCTGGCTGGGAGTAAAAACCTGTTCACTGCCAGGCTCAGACACCTTTACGATCTTGAAAGTGTCCCTTAAAACTATAATGTACAGCTCAGTTGAAAATGCTTTCCTCAATGCTCATATCCTTGTGCATAACAGCAACTAGACCGCGCTCTACAATATTGCAAAAAAGTGCGCTCTCGATAACACCGCTCTCACACCGCAGTGGGAACGCTGCCTAGGTCCAAATTAAACAAAAGCTTAGCCCAATTTTCCCGCCTTCACCATGTAATCGCGCGACCTCTTTATTTTGTTCAGTCAATCGTACTGTATAGACATGCCGTTGTAGGAATCGCGTGCGCAAACAGGCTTTTATGGTTCTCAATTGCCGTGCGGGTAGGGGGTTGATAAAGCAGCCCGGCCTGTCTCTTTGGTGTGGCGGATTTCAACCCATTGCCTTTTGTTAATGGGTGAGAATGTACCCATTGATCAGCGGTTGGCTTATGGCTCTTCACGAATGTCGTTGTTTTTCAAGCATTTTTTAATCTGGCCTGCTCCTTGCTATGCCTTATACATCGCAGCCCCTTCGGGCTCCGTTGAGCACCTAATAAAACAAATGAATCAGGGAGCATTCTCTATGAAGACCCAAGCCATTATGGCGGTGGCATTCGCCTCTACTTTTGCTGTTGCTAATCCTGTTGTTGCTCAGGACCGGGCAGGCTGGCCAGATAACTTTACTGTTGGCACAGCCAGCCAGGGCGGTACTTATTTCGCCTATGGTTCTGGCTGGGCTAACTTTGTTGCAGAAAGCCTGGGTGTTTCCGGTGGTGCTGAAATTACTGGCGGGCCTATGCAGAACATGGCGCTGGTGCACACCGGTGATCTTAAGTTCGGCTTGACCACCATGGGGCCGGCTCAGGAATCTATGGATGGCAACAGCCCGATTGCGCCAGGCATGAAGATGGACAATGTTTGCGCCATGTTCCCCATGTACGAGACGCCTTTTTCGGTTACCGCGCTGACCAGCTCCGGTATCACGTCTATTTCTGATATTCCTGATGGCGCCACCATTGGTTTCGGCCCGGCTGGTTCTACTTCTGATACCTATTTCCCGCGCATGATGGAAACCCTGGGTGTGAACTTCGAGCGCCGTAATGGCAGCTGGTCGGATCTTGGCAGTCAGCTTCAGGATGGTTTGATTGATGTTGTGGCCTTTGCCGCGGGCATTCCCATCCCGGCCGTAAGCCAGCTGGAAGTTCAAACCGATGTAAACATCATTGGCATGACCGATGCGGAAGCGAAGAAGGTGACGGATAACTTCCCGGTATCTGAATTTACCATTCCAGCCAGCACCTACCAGTCTCTGGATGAGCCATCGCGTGTTGTCTCCATGTGGAACTTCGCCATGGTGAACTGCGACATGCCCGAAAGCTTTGTGTATGAAATCACCAAGCTGACCATGGAGCAGAACGACAGAATGGTGTCTATCCACAAGGCAGCCCGTAACTCAATTCCTGAGAACTACAGCAAGAACAATGTTCTGCCTTGGCACCCAGGTGCAGCTCGCTGGTTCAACGAAAACGGTTACACCATCGAAGAAAGCAAGATCAAATAAGCTGTTGATCTGAAGAGTTGAAAGAAGGGGGCCGCAAGGCCCCCTGTACAATAGCTGGCACCTTGCCGGCTCCGATTTGCTGGCAGGACACCCAATGACACTCGAACGACACCCAAAAGACTTTTCCGATGTGGAGGTGGGCGAAGACCATGCGCTTGCCCATAACGTGGACGAAGAGCCGGTAGAAGCAAATCGCAGGTTGTTTAAAGGCCCCCTGCTGAAGTTTGTTTCTCTGCTTGCGATTCTATACTCCTCGTTCCATCTGTATTCGCTGAATATTGCACCGTTGGAAACCTGGTCGTTCAGGATTGTGCACATTGCCGGGACATTGGTTTTGGGCTTTGTTCTGTTTGCCGGTGCTCGGTTTGTGTCTGCCGAAGAGGGTTCAGCGCGCCACCGGTGGACAACATGGATTGGCGCGGTCGCGCTCATTCCCGCACTTTATGTGCTTTATCAAACATTTTCGTTCTGGCAACTGGTCCAGAATGGCGCCATGCGGATTCCCGTAGAGCTAGAAACCTGGCACTTTGGCTGGCCGCTACTGGCTGCAATAGGCACTGGTATTGTGGTGAGCTGGTTTCACCAACGTGAGCGCTCGCGCTTCAGTGTGCCGGATCTGGTGTTGATTGTGTGTTCAATTGCCGTTGCCGCTTATTTTCTTGTGGCTTATAACACCTCTATGCGCATGTCTACGGGCACCTCGTTTGCGCCCATAGGCATTTCGTTCGCTGCGGTTGGTGGCACCGCGCTGATCATGGAGCTTACCCGCCGGGTTGCCGGCTTGGCTTTGGTGGTTATTGGGCTGATATTTCTGGCGTACGTGTTTGCAGGCCCGTATCTGCCGGGCTTCCTTGGTTATCCTGGGCTGTCTGTGCAGCGCTTCTTTAGTCAGGTTTACACCGACGCGGGCATTCTTGGGCCCACCACAGCGGTGTCGTCCACTTATATTATTCTGTTCATTATTTTTGCGGCGTTTTTACAGTCATCAAAAGTAGGCGACTACTTTGTAAACTTTGCGTTTGCGGTGGCTGGGCGCTCACGGGGTGGCCCCGCCAAGGTATCCATCTTTGCTTCAGGCCTGATGGGTATGATCAACGGCACCAGTGCAGGTAACGTGGTGTCCACCGGGTCACTGACTATCCCGCTGATGAAAAAAGTGGGCTACAGCAAAAAATCGGCCGGCGCTGTGGAAGCGGCGGCCTCTACCGGTGGCCAGATCATGCCGCCGATTATGGGGGCTGGCGCCTTCATCATGGCTGAAATTACCGGTATTCCTTATACCGAAATTGCCATTGCCGCCATTATTCCCGCGATACTGTACTTTGCGTCCGTTTATTTCATGGTCGATTTCGAAGCTGCAAAAACCGGCATGCGCGGCATGCGCGAAGACGAGCTGCCAAAGCTGCGGGCCATGGTGAAGCAGTGCTACCTGTTTTTACCGATCATTATTTTGGTCGTGTCGCTGTTTATGGGCTATTCGGTCATACGTGCCGGTACGCTGGCCATGGTTTCGGCGGCAGTTGTTAGCTGGTTCTCACCAAACAAGATGGGCATTCGCGAGGTTTTGCAGGCGCTGGAAACTGCCTCCTACATGGCGATACAGATTGTTGTGGTGTGTGCGGCGGCGGGCGTTATTGTTGGCGTTATTTCCCTGACCGGCGTTGGAGCCCGCTTCTCGGTGTTGCTGCTTGATGTGGCAGAAGCCAGTCAGTTGCTCGCTCTGATCTTCGCTATGTTTATTTCCATCCTTCTGGGCATGGGAATGCCGACAACAGCCGCTTATGCAGTCGCCGCTTCGGTGGTTGCACCTGGGCTGGTACAGCTGGGAATTGAGCCGCTGACTGCGCACTTCTTCGTGTTCTACTTTGCGGTTGTGTCTGCCATTACGCCGCCCGTTGCGCTGGCTTCCTACGCGGCAGCTGCGATTTCCGGTGCTAAAGCCATGGAAACCTCCGTGGCCTCGTTCCGGATTGGTATTGCGGCGTTCATTGTACCCTTCATGTTCTTCTACAACGGTGCGCTGTTGATGGAGGCCGGGTGGTTTGATATTGCCCGTGCACTGGTAACCGCGCTGTTTGGTGTGTACATGCTGTCTGGCGGCGTATTGGGCTGGTTTGGCAATGTGACCGCTTCTTGGGTGGCTCGTTTGCTGCTGATTGGCGCTGCGTTGTTGATGATTGAAGGCGGCTTTGTGTCCGACCTTGCAGGTGTTGCGCTTGCAGTGATCGTGTTCCTGATGCAGCGCCAACGCAAAGGCCGCCTGGCGGCTGCCTGAGCGTTCCGGCAATTGCCGGCTCTCGTCCTCCGGCTCTTGTCCTTCAAGGGGCCGGGGGATACTCTGGCGTCCTTTAACGGTGTTGCGGAAACCGGGTTATGTCCTACCGGATAGGCGCTTTAGTTGTATTTTTGTTGACCCTCACGGTGTCCTGGATGCTGGGTGGCTGGGTTGGCTATCGCCAGGTCGAGCAGGACAGCCTGGAGGAGTCTTTCCGCTATCGCCAGCTTGTGGGCAACGAGCTTAACCGATACCTGCCTATTCCTGAGCTGATGGCAGAGCACCCGTTGCTTGAGTCTGCTCTGAGCTCGCCCGATAACGCTGAGATCATTCACCAGGCTAATGAAGAAATGCAGCGCATGGCCACGATTGTGGGCAGCTCTGATGTTTACCTGATGGACACCACCGGCCTGACGATTGCGGCGAACAATTATCAGCAGGCGGGCAGCTTTGTGGGGCGAAACTTCAGTTTTCGGCCCTACTTTTACGAAGCTATGGATAACAATAGCTCTGCCATTTATTTCGCTTTGGGTTCTACCTCGCGAGTGCGCGGGCTGTACTTTTCGCACCCGGTGCGTGGCGGGCAAGGGCAGCTGCTGGGCGTGGTGGCTGTGAAGGTGCTGGTGCACGAGCTGGAATCCCAATGGCACAGGCCAGCTTCTGTGCGTGAAGCAGAAATGGTGGTGCTGGATGAGGCCGGTGTAAGCTTTCTGGCCAGCAAGCCGGAATGGCTTTATCGGGATTTTACTGGCAATGCTGAAAAAGCGCCGGGTGAGGCCTCGCGCCAACGCTATCCAGATAGGGATCTGAAACCTGTGTCCCTGAAATACCTTGGTAAGCCGCCCGGTTTGTCGGGTTCATCTGGCACCTTGCGCATCCGGGAGAACGGCGGAGGCCGCGAGTACCTGAGCGTTCGAACACCACTGCCACGTTTGGATTGGACACTGCAGGTTATGGTGAGCACCCGTTCGGTTGTATGGACCCGGCTTGGCTTTGTGGTGGGCGGCATCGCAATTTATGTGGGTATTCTGCTGGCCTGGCTGTATGTGCGTGAGCGCTACCGGCGCGAAGCGGAATTGGCCCTGCGAGGAGAGCAGCTTGAGCTCAGTGTTACGGAGCGAACGGCGGATCTGGAACGCTCCAACCGCAAACTAATGGATGAGATACGGGAGCGCGAGCGTACCCAGAGCGAGTTGCGAGAAACCCAGCAGGAGCTGATCCAGGCGGCCAAACTGGCGGTGCTTGGGCAAATGTCTGCCGGCCTTAATCATGAAATGAGCCAGCCTCTTACAGCCATTCAAACCTACGCCAGAAACAGTCGCCGCTTCCTGGAGAAGGGCGCCGCCGACATGGTGGATGCCAACCTCAGTGAAATCGTACTCCTGTGCGATAAAATGGCGGAGCTAACCCGTCAGTTCAAGGTGTTTGCCCGCAAATCCGAAGGGCCGCCAACCATTGTGGATTTTCGCCTGTCGGTAGATGCGTCCCTGAAAATTATGACGGCGCAAAAAAGTACTGCGGGCATTGATATTCGATGGAACCGGCCCGAGCTGGCGGTTTTTTGCCATGGCGATCTGATCCGCATCGAGCAGGTGATGGTTAACCTGCTGGCTAACGCGGTACAGGCGGTTGAAGGCCAGGAACACCCGGAGATCACCATAGAGGTGGAAGAACACGAGGGAAGCTGGCGCTGTTTTGTTCGAGACAACGGCTCAGGCTTGCCGGCGAATACGGAGCAGATTTTCGAACCTTTTTTCACCACCAAGTCCGTCAAGCAGGGGCTTGGGCTTGGTCTGTCTATTTCAAGGCAGATTGCTGATGCCCTGGGTGGCCGGCTTACCGGCCGCAACCGCAGCGATGCACCAGGCGCCGAATTCGAATTCACCCTGAAAAAGCGGGAGGCCACGGAATGACAGAACCCTCGGTAATCTTTGTGGATGATGATCCACACATTCGCCAGGCCATTGCTCAGGCGCTGACTCTGGAAGATCTGCCTGTGCGTTGTTTTGAGGCTGCAGAACCTGGCCTCAGCGCTATTACGCCAGAATACAACGGCGTGGTGTTGTGTGATTACAATATGCCGGGGATGGATGGGCTAGAGATGCTGAGCGCGATTCAGGCTCTGGATGAAACCATTCCGGTTATTATTCTGACCGGCCAAGGCGACATCAGTACGGCGGTGTCGGCCATGCAACAGGGGGCCTATGATTTTATCGAAAAGCCGTTCAATCATGACGAGCTGATCGAGCTGCTTCGGCATGCCATGGAGAAACGCCAGCTTGCTCTGGAGAATCGGCGCCTTAAGGCGCAGCTGCGCCATCTGGCGCGGCCTGGCCCGAGAATTTTGGGTGGCACGCCCAGCATGCAAAAGGTGATGGATACGATTACGCCGATTCTGGATATTGCCGCCAACATTTTACTGTTTGGCGAGACGGGCTCCGGTAAGGATGCGTTGGCTCGTTATATCCACGAGAACAGCCCGCGAGGCGCGCACAACTTTGTGGCGATAAACTGTGGTGCAGTGCCGGAAAACCTGATTGAAAGTGAGCTTTTTGGCCACGAGGCAGGGGCATTTACCGGTGCGGATAAGCGCCGCATAGGCAAAATTGAGCATGCACACCGGGGCACACTGTTTCTGGATGAAGTTGAAAGCATGCCCATGGCGCTGCAGATCAAACTGCTGAGGGTACTTGAGGAGCAAAAGGTGGAACGCCTGGGTAGCAATCAGGTTCAGGAATTGGATGTGCGCATTATTGCGGCCACCAAAGCGGATCTCAAAACCTTAAGCGGAGAAGGCAGTTTTCGCGCCGATCTATATTATCGGCTGAATGTGGTGAAGGTGGATATCCCGCCCTTGCGCGAGCGCAAAGAAGACATCCCAATGCTGTTTCATCACTTTGTTCTGATTGCGGCGGCGCGTTACGACCGGGAAAGTATTCCGCTGGATGCCAGCCAGGCCGCGCGGTTAATGCACCACACCTGGCCGGGAAATGTCCGTGAGTTACGCAACCTGGCTGAGCGTTATGTGCTGCTAGGCCCGTCGGCTCTGGATGACAGTGAACCGGCAGCGAAGGCCGATGTAAGTGGCCGGCGTACCCTCACAGAGATGATGGATAGCTTTGAGCATTCGGTGCTAACCAGCGCCCTTAATGCCTGTCAGGGCAGTATCAAAGACACCATGGTGCAGCTTGGTGTTGCCCGCAAAACCCTGTACGACAAAATGAAAAAGCACGGCCTGGACAAGGCTCAGTTTAAAGACTGAGCCTTGTCCCTTCATGCGCTCCTGGTGGCTCTGGCCTACAGAGCGTCAATAGCCTGCTGGCCTACCTCGGTGTGGTGCAGCACCTTACCGAAGGGAGCGGTGGTGTCTCCCGGGCCTTGGGTGAATACCAGCACCGGGGTGTTGGTGTGGCTGCCGGTGGCCCAGACTACGTTTTGCTGTTCGGCCACTTCGCGAGCCAGTAGGTTCTGGCGGTTGTCGTCAGTTTGGTACACGAAGAAAGCGCCGTTTACGTCCATTTTCGGGACGGTCTTGCTGCTCAGGTATTGATGGCCCTTGGTGTAAAAAGGATTGTCCTCGGTTGCCAATACACGAGCAGCCTGGGCTTCAGTGATGTCGAAACCGGTTTCGGCGTTAACGATGCGAGCCAGGTTAGCCGGCGTTTTCTGGTCGTTTTCCAGGGCATCGAACTGGCTGTAAAAGATGTCGCCGTAAGAAGACTTCTGCTCGTACAGGGTGTCCAGAGTAGCCACATCGCCAAAGTTGAAGGCGGGTTTGAACTGCTGTTCTTTGAACACATTGCCTGGCAGATCACGTCCGTGGGGAAGGTCGTTGGCGGAGTAGCTGAAGCCAAAACCACCGGTTTCGTGATCGGCGGTCACTACGATCAATGTGTCATCACGGCCTTCGGCCCAATCCAGCACGTAATTGAGTGTTTCGTTCAGCCGCAGCATTTCGTGCAGCATGGTGCCTGTGTCGTTGTAGTGCCCGGCCCAGTCGATTTGCCCGGCTTCGATCATCAGGAAGAAGCCTTCTTCGTTTTGCGACAAAGAACCAATCGCTTTTTCGGACATCTCTTTCAGGGTCGGTATGGTACGGCCTGGGTCGTTCTTGGTCTGGTTTTCGGTAATCGCGTTAGGCAGCGCGGAGTACGCAAACAAGCCCAGGATTTTGCCATCAGCTTGCGCCATCTGCGAGCGGTTGAACGCCAGGTTGTAATCCTTCTGTTGCGCTTCGGCAATCAGGTTGCGGTTGTCTTTACGCTTGGATTTGATACGTACGCTGCCTTCAGACAGCGCTTCCAGTTCTTGGCGTGCAGCAGACTGTTCATCATTGGCAGATTCCGGAATCCAGTAACGCAAACCACCGGACAACATTACATCTACATTGTTGTTAAGCAGGTCCACGGCAATTTCATTTTCCCGTGAGCGATGGCTCTGGTGGGCACCAAAACCCGCTGGGGTGGCATGGGTAATGCGGGTGTCTGAAACCAGTCCGGTGGATTTACCCAGCTTTTTGGCCTTTTCCAGAATGCTTTCCGCGCTGTTGCCGTCTTTATCTGCGCCAATCATTTCGGCGCCGGCCAGCTGACCGGTTGCCAGTTGTGTGGCGGAAGCAGCGGAATCTACGACCAGGTTGTTATTGGCGTGGGTCATGGAAATACCCATATTTCCGTTGGCCGCAATACGATCAAAAGCGGTGGTGCCATTGGCGATCACCGAATTTGGTGCCTGTTTGGCGTACGCCAGGAGCAAACCAATTTGTTGTGGGCCCATGCCATCACCGATGATCATGATGACGTTTTTGGCCTTTTCCGGCGCTTTTGGTGCCGATTGCATGGGCGCGCAGGCTGCCAGCATGAGGGAGGATGCGACTAATCCTGCGCCTACGGTGGTTTTTCGGATGTTCATACTCAAATCCTTTTAGGGTTTATGTTTTTATGGGTATTTGGGCTCGGCGATTGCCGCGCTAGCTGTCGTCCAGATGCTTGCCCAACATGGCGTGGTATAGCTCCCGGTCGCCGATAGCTCCAGTGATTTGGCCGTTCTCTTCTACCAGCAGGCTATGACCGGTGAAGTACCGAATCTCGACGGCATCCCGCAATGGGGTGTTTGGCTCGATGCGGGTGGGCTGTTGGGCCAGGCTTTCGATGGCTTGGCCTTCTTGCCAGGGCTGGGTTTGATAGGTTTGGCCGCCGCTGGTGACGACGGCTTTTTCTGCCACATCCGGGGTGTGCAGCCAGATGTCGTAGCGCTTGTTGAGGCAACGGTTGCCGCTGGCGTCTTCTTGTATCTGCCCGATGGGGAGTGCCAGAGAGCGTGCGGCCAGAACATTTAGCGGGTTGGTGCTGGCGACAAAGCTTTTAACGTAATCGTTTTCCGGCTGCAGCACGATGGATTCTGGCTTGCCATGCTGAACGATTTGGCCGTCCTTCATGATCGCGATGTGCGAGCCCAGCTTCAGGGCTTCGTCCAAATCATGGCTAACGAAAACAATGGTTTTCTGCAGTTCTTCCTGCAGGGTTAGCAGTTCGTCTTGCAACTGGTGACGAATCAGTGGGTCGAGGGCGGAGAAAGGCTCATCCATCAGCAGAATTTCCGATTCCGTGGCCAGTGCCCGGGCCAGGCCCACTCGTTGGCGCATACCGCCAGACAGTTCATCCGGCAGGCATTTGGCCCAGCCTTCCAGGCCAACCAGCTCCAGCTGGCGCGCGACCTTTTTGCGGCGCTCAGCCTTACCCAGGCCTTGTAGCTCCAAGCCGAAAGCGACGTTGTCTTCTACTGTTAGCCAGGGCATCAGGGCGAAGTTTTGGAACACCATGGAGATCCGGCGGGTGCGGATATCCCGCTGCACTTTCTCGCTGGCTTGGGTGAAGTCCAGCATTTCGCCATCGTGCTGAATGCGAATGGCGCCGCTGGTGACATCGTTCAAGCCGTTTACACAGCGCAGCAGGCTGGACTTGCCAGAGCCAGACAGCCCCATCAGTACGCAGATCTCACCCTTTTTGACACTCAAGGTGGCGTCCTGAACGCCGACGACCAGCCCGGTTTGATCACGGATTGCAGCTCGGTCCAGGCCTTGCTCAATTAGTGGCAGCGCGCGCTTGGGCTGCTTACCAAAGACGACGTTTACATTCTCAAATTCGATCATGATGACGTCTCCTTAGCATCACTTTGGCGGAAGAACCGATCCATCCAGATGGCCAGCAATACAATCGCAAGGCCCGCTTCAAAGCCTTTGCCTATATCGACGGTATTCAATGCCCGAACTACGGGAACACCCAGGCCGTCGGCGCCTACCAGGGCGGCAATAACAACCATCGAGAGCGATAGCATGATGCACTGGGTAATGCCGGCTCCGATGGAGCTCATGGCGGCGGGTAGTTCTACCTTGAACAACAGTTGCCGGTTGGTGCAGCCAAAGGCTTTACCCGCTTCTACCAACTCTTTAGGGACTTGCGAGATGCCAAGGTAGGTCAACCGCACTGGCGCGGCGATGGCGAAAATCACGGTGGAGATCACGCCGGGTACTACCCCCAGGCCGAACAGTGTTAGCGTCGGGATCAGATAAACAAAGGGAGGGATGGTTTGCATCAAGTCCAGCACCGGTTGCAAAAATTTGTACAACCAATTGCTATGGGCAGCATAAATACCCAGGGGAATACCGATCACCACGCACAGCATGGTGGCGTATAACACCAACGACAGCGTTGCCATGGTGTCTTCCCAGTAGCCAATGTTCCAGATCAGCAAAAAGCTGAAGGCGGTAAAAGCGGTTAATCCCCAACGGCGATGCCGCAGATGTGCCGCCACAGTTAGCAGCAACACCAGTACGCCGGGCGGTACCCATAAAAAGGCATCAGTCAGGCCGTGGATCATGCTCCTAAGGGTGTCGGAAACGGCGTCAAAAAAGCCGCTGAAATTGACGACTAGAAAATCAACAACGTCTTCCATGAAGTCGCCGAAAGGCAGTTGGTGCTCAGTTATCCAGCTCATGGCGTTCAGTCTTGTTGGGTACGGGCCTTGGCCAGCACCGAAAATGGGAGGTGTTCGTAACCATAATCAGGCGCCCTGAACCGGCCGGCTCAGGGCGCCCGCAAGGTACTGTTTTCAGTACCGCGCTTGGTATTACTTCAGGGAGGCCTTAACCGCGGGCAGTGCGGCATCGCCGTTCAGGGTGGTGACACCCTCAAGCCAGCCATCCAGTACCGATGGGTTGTTGGCCAGCCAGGTGTGGGCTGCGTCCCGTGGCTCTTCGCCGTCGTTCAGGATGGCGCCCATCACTTCGTTTTCCATGGTCAGCGAGAACGTCATGTTGGTCAGCAGAGTGCCTACGTTCGGGCACTCGCTCAGGTAGTTTTTGCGTACGTTGGTGTGAACGGTAGCACCGCCGTAGTTGGGGCCAAAGAAGTCATCACCACCGTCCAGGTAGGCCAAGTCATGATTGGCGTTCATTGGGTGCGGCTCCCATGCAAGGAAAACCACCCACTCATCACGCCGGGCCGCACGGCCAACCTGGGAGAGCATGCCAGCTTCGCTGGACTCCACTACCCGGAAGTCACCGAGGCCGAACGCGTCTTTGTCGATCATGTCATGAATCAGGCGGTTGCCATCGTTGCCTGGCTCGATGCCATAAATACCGCCATCAAATTCGTCTGCGTGCATGGCAATGTCAGCAAAGCTGGTTACACCTGCGTCGTAAACATACTGAGGTACAGCCAGGGTGTACTTGGCGCCTTCCAGGTTGGTGATCACGGTTTCAACATCGCCGCTTTCCAGGTAAGGGCGCACGTCGCCTTCCATGGTTGGCATCCAGTTGCCCAGGAACACGTCAATATCCTTGTTCTGGAGCGACCGATAGGTAACGGGCACCGACAGCACTTTTGCTTCTGGCTCATAGCCCATGCCTGCTAATACTTCGGAGGCCAGCGCGGTGGTGGCAGTTATGTCGGTCCAGCCCACATCGGCAAAACGAACGGTTTTACATTCGGTGTTCGGGGCGGCCACTGCGGCGCCACTGATCGCAAGGCCAGCACAGGCCAAAATAAGCTTCTTCATTAGTTGTTCTCCTTTCTCGGTTATCGGTCACAGCGTTAGCGTTGTGCGTTCTTCCAGTCAGGGTGCTCCCAAACAGGAGCGGTTGAAGGTGTTAGCGGGGCCCGGCCACGGATGTGATCCGCGCACTTTTCCGCCAGCATAATGGTGGGCGCGTTCAGGTTGCCGCTCACCAAGCTTGGCATGATGGAGGCATCCACCACGCGTAAATTTTGCACACCGTAGACCCGTGCCTGTTCGTCCACTACGGCCATGGGGTCGTCGGCTGCTCCCATTTTGCAGGTGCAGGACGGGTGATAGGCGCTGTCTGCGTATTCACGGATGAAGGCGTCAATATCCTCGTCGGAGGTGGCTTTGGCGCCTGGCCTTAGTTCTTCGCCCCGGAACGGATCGAACGCCGATTGGGTGAAAATTTCCCGGGTTAGCTTAATGCTTTCCCGCATTTCCCAGCGGTCTTGCTCGGTGCTGAGAAGGTTGGGCTGAATGATGGGGTGGTCACCCGGCCTGGCGGATTTCAGCTTCAGGTAACCGCGGCTGGTAGGTCGCATGGGGCCAACATGAACCTGGTAACCATGGCACTCGGCGTCTTTACGGCCGTGATCCAGTACCTGGGATGGCAGGAAGTGAAATTGGATATCCGGATGCTGCACACCTGCCTTGGAGCGGATGAACCCGCCGGCTTCCAGGTGCGCGGTACGACAAGCACCCCAATCATTGTTCAAGAACCACTTCATACCCGCGAGGGTTTTGCCGGGTTGCGTGGTGTACTTGTAAAGCGTGACCGGTTTGGTCGATTTGTGCTGAACGTATATTTCCAGGTGGTCTTGCAGATTTTTGCCAACCCCGGGCCTGTCCGCCACTACGGGAATATTATGTTCTTCCAGCTCGGCTGCGGCACCGATGCCAGACAGCATTAACAGTTGCGGCGAGTTGATGGCACCGCCACTCACAATCACTTCTTTGCGGGCCGCGACTCGAACCGTTTTGCCGTTTTGAACATACTCAACCCCGACGGCTGTGTTGCCATCAAACAGGATGCGCGTGGTCATGGCGCCGGTTTCGGTGGTCAGGTTGGGGCGCTCCAGTACCGGTCGCAGGTAGGCCTGGGCTGCACTCCAGCGTTTGCCTTTGCGGATGGTCATGTCCATCTCACCAACGCCTTCTTGCTGGTAGCCATTCATGTCTTTGGTGTAGGGGTAGCCCGCTTGTTGGCTTGCTTCCAAAAAGGCACCAAACAAAGGATTCGGCTCGTCTCCGGTGTGCACGTTGAGTGGGCCGTCACCGCCGCGGTAGTCGTCCGCGCCCTGTTCCCGGCTCTCGGCTTTGCGAAAGTAGGGCAGGACATCCTGGTAGCGCCAGCCAACTGCGCCCTCTTCGTGCCAACGATCGTAATCGTAAGCATGGCCGCGAATATAAACCATGGCGTTCAGGGTTGAACCGCCGCCCCAAACCTTGCCGCGAGGCCAGTAGAGTTTCCGGTTGTTCAGAAACGTCTGTGGCTCTGTGTGGTAATACCAGTTGTACTTGTCGTCCATCAGGTTGAACATCAGCGCCGCTGGCATGTGGATCTTCCAGGTGTCGTCCCGGCGCCCGGCTTCCAGTACCAGCACTTGGTCTTGCTCACTCTCCGTTAAACGGTTGGCCAATACGCAACCCGCAGAGCCGGTACCCACAATCACATAGTCAAATTCATGATCAAACTGCAAAACTGTCTCCTTCATACGGACGCGGACCAGCAATCCGCAGCGACGATGGTTTGAATGGTGTTGTTAGAACGGCGCCTCAAGAGGCGCCAAGCCCACGTATACCGATTTGGTTTGGGTGTAGTGCGCGAGTGCTTCGCGGCCATTCTCGCGGCCAAGTCCCGAAAGCTTATAGCCGCCCACCGGCATTTCGGCGGGTGAGGCACCAAAACTGTTGATCCAGCAAATCCCTGCCTCTAACTGATGAATCACACGATGAGCACGGGTGATGTCTGCAGTGAAGATACCGGCGGCCAAGCCGTACTCGGTGTTGTTGGCGCGTTGGACGACTTCTTCTTCGGTATCAAAAGGCAGTACCGCCATTACAGGGCCAAAGATTTCTTCGCGCACAATGGTCATGTCGTCGGTGCAATCTGCGAACACCGTGGGCGCCACAAAATAGCCGTTCTCACAACCTGCGGGCTGCAGTTTGGATCCACCTACCAACAGGCGTGCGCCCTCAGCTTTGGCGCTGTCGATGTACTTCATCACCAGATCCCGATGGCCGGCGCTGATCAGGGCGCCAAAGTTGGTATTCGGGTTCTCGGGGGCACCGGCGATGATGTTGTTCTCGGTGCGCTTTACCAGCTGGGCCAGAAACGCGTCATAAATTTTGCGCTGTACAAAAACACGGGTGCCGTTGGTGCAGATTTCGCCCTGGGTGTAGAAGTTGCCCAGCATTGCGGCCGATACCGCCTGTTCCAGATTGGTATCGTCAAAGATAATCAGTGGCGATTTGCCCCCAAGCTCCATGGTGACGGACTTGAGTGTGCGCGAGGCATCGGCCATCACGGTGCGACCGGTTTTTGCTTCGCCGGTAAATGACACCTTGGCGATGGCTGGATCGGAGGTCAGCATTTGGCCGACCCGGTAATCCCCTTGTACCACGTTAAATACGCCCGCTGGCACGCCTGCGGCGTGGTAGATTTCAGCGAGTTTGATGGCCCCAAGCGGTGTTTCTTCAGACGGCTTGAATATCATGCTGTTGCCACAAGCCAGGGCCGGTGCTGATTTCCAGCAGGCAATTTGCAGCGGGTAGTTCCAGGCACCAATGCCGGCACACACGCCCAGGGGTTCCCGACGGGTATAGAAAAAATCCGGCCCGATTTGCTGGCTTTCGCCCACAATGCTGGAGGCCTGGCCGCCGAAGTACTCAACGGAATCGGCACCGGTTACCACATCTACCACACTGGCTTCCTGCCAGGGTTTACCTGTATCCCGCATCTCGATCTCGGCTAGCGCATCGTTTTGCTCGCGCAGCATGGCGGCGGCGCGGTTTAGGATGCGTCCGCGCTCCAGGCCTGTCATGGCCGACCAAGTCTTAAAGCCTTGTTGGGCGCTGGCAACGGCTGCCTGCATGACAGATTCATCGGCCTGTTCAACTTGATAAATCACTTGCCCTGTGGCGGGATTTACAACGTCGAACCGCTCGCCATTTTGGTTTGCCAGAGGCTGGCCATTTATAAAGGATTGATAGATTGGCAGCGTCATCAGGAGGCTCCGTTGTTCGCATGAATGGCTTGGTCGACGTAGGTTTTGCACAAGGCAATCGCCTGATCTGGCTCAATACGGCCTTCACTCATGGCTGCACGCAGCCAGAAGCCGTCGATCAGTGCGGCAATGGTTTGCGCCGTTGTGCGTACCTGGTCAGCGGGCATGAGTGGGCGTAGATAAAACATTAAGTTGGACAACAGACGACGCTCGTTAACCCGCTGCAGTCGCATCAAGTCTGGGCTGTGCATGGCTTGGGTCCAGAATGCCAGCCAGGTTTTCGCCGACTGGGCATGGGTCTGAACGCCGGAAAAGTTCGCATCCACAATGGCCATCAGGCGTTCGCGCGGAGTATTGGGCCGCCCTGCCATCAGCGTCGACACATCCTGCTGGAGGGATGACAACAAATACCGCATTGTCGCCTCCAGTAAGCCCTGTTTGCCGCCAAAGTAATGGCTAACAATACCTACTGATAGCTCTGAGGCTCCCGCGATTTTGCCGATCGTTGCACCCTGGAAACCGTGTTCTTCAATCACCTTCAGTGTTGCGTCGATCAGCTGCTGACGCCGAATTGACTCCACCCCTAATCTTGCCATGTCGCCCTCAAGTTACGCTCCGTTGAACGGGTGTTCAATATATTGAACAAGTATTCAATGACGGAAGGTTAATGGTTTGAAGGCTAAATATCAAACACGAATAAAAGCCCGATTGATCGGGCTTTAAGGCTAAAAGTAATGAAAAGCGGGCAGGGTAGAGAGAAAAATTCTTTAGAATACGAAAGAGTGGTTGCCCGGAAAAACGCGGCTCCGCCCCAGTTTGGAGCGGTAGGCCGGTGGTTTTTTATCAGAGATTGGCTTCGGCAAACTCCGCCAGGATCGAGCGCGGCACGCCTTGCAGGTGGATGTGACCACCGTGGCTGAAGCTCTTGAAGCGCTCTGTCATGTAGGTCAGGCCCGAGCTGAGGGCGCTCAGGTAAGGCGTATCAATCTGTGCGAGGTTGCCCAGGCAGATTACCTTGGAGCCATTGCCTGCGCGGGTAATAATAGTTTTGATCTGGTGTGGGGTCAGGTTTTGGGATTCATCAATAATAATCAGGCTGTGCTGAAAGCTGCGGCCCCGAATGTAGTTCATGGATTTGAAGTGCAGGGGGACCTTGCTAAGGATGTAATCCACACTGGCGGTCATGTTCTCGTCGTCTTCGTGCAGTGCTTCCAGGTTATCCACAATGGCACCCAGCCAGGGCTCCATTTTTTCTGCTTCGGTGCCGGGCAGGAAACCTATGTCTTCATCCAGGCCCTGCGTTGAGCGGGTGGCAATAATCCGCTTGTACAGCTTGCTGGCAACGGTCATCTCGATGCAGGCAGCCAGCGCCAGTATGGTTTTGCCTGAGCCGGCAGAGCCGGTGAGGTTAACCAGGTGTACATCGGGGTCAAGCAACAGGTTCAATGCCATGGCCTGATAAATATCCCGTGGTACCAACCCCCACACTTCCTCATTCATAAGATCGTGTTGGCTCAGGTCCCGGATAACCACTTGGTCATCGGTGATATTGACGGCCTTACCCACAAACCCCTGCTCATCAAGCACAAATTCGTTGATATTGATCTTTGTCAGCCTGTCTTCACGCTTGAGGATATGCTCGGTTGCACCTTCCCGCTGCACGGTTTCCACTTTGGCAATGGTGTCCCAGAAAGAGTTCGGGAACTCGTGATAGCCCTTGGGTAGCAGGTCAATGTCATCAATCAGTTGATCGTTGTGGTAGTCCTGAGCATGAACGCCAAAACCACGGGCTTTAAGCCGCATGTTGATGTCTTTGCTCACGAGAATGATATCTCGGGATGTGTGCCGTTCCTGCAGCGCCGCAAGCGTGTTGATGATTTTGTTGTCGTTCAGGTGTTCCGGTAGCGAGTGGTTGCCTGTGTGCTCCGTGCTCATCAAGATGGAGAGGGTGCCCAAAGGTTTGGCCATCTTGGCCCGAATGATAGGCACGCCTTGTTCTATGTCCTTCGGGCTGGCATCGCCCAGCAACCTGTCGATGGCGCGGATAGCCTGGCGGCAATCTGCGGCCACGCTTTGTTTGCCGGATTTGAGGCCATCGAGTTCTTCAAGGACGGTCATCGGGATGATGACATCGTGTTCTTCAAAATTGAGGAGGGCGTTCGGGTCGTGGATCAGGACATTGGTGTCGAGGACGTACATTTTACGTCGAGCTTGCGGTGCTTTTTCCGGTGTTCTGGGCATAGGGGGCGCTACCTCTGTGGTGGTTCAGTCGTTACGGGCGCAGCGTGTTGTAAGCTCCTCATCCGAAATGACTTTTAACATATCGTATGTGGTCACAATACCGGTAATTTTTGACTCCCGGGTAATAAAAATCCGATGAAGGTGTTCGCTCATCATGATATCGGCAATATCGCGCACCGGCGTGTTTTCGTCCACCGACAGTACAATGGGCGTCATTATGTCGTGCACTTCTACAGGTAGTTTGCCCATTTCTTCAAACATTAGCATGCGCAAACGCCGAGCTTCTTGCTGCTCTTCTGCTGTGAGCGTTTTGTTGGTATCGGAGCGGTTGGCATTCCAGCGAAACTCTGCAATGTCCTTGAGGGTGACAATGCCGACAATTTCGCCGGATTCGTCTGTAACAGGGCTGCCGATGATTTCGTTGTCGGTCAGAAACCGTGCCAGGCGATCCATTGTCCAGGATTGGGGCACCGCCTTAATGCTGGGCGTCATTATTTCGTAAGCGCGCACGGTCATTGGGTATTTTCTGCCTTGTGAAGTCCTTTCTTCAGAGCTTAGCGTTTAAGGCTCTGGCCGTCACTCATCACATTCAAATGTCGGTTGGGTTTTTGACACCAGTCAGTTGGCCGTCTTGGTCGTATATCAATTGGAAACCTTGATAACGTTCCTGGCCTGCTACCCGCTCAAGCTCTTCCATGGAGCTTATGGGTATATCAACCAAGAGGCTGTTCACCAGCCAGCCGGGCAGGGCGCCGTTGGGATCTGTGTGTTGCAGCCATATCATTCGGGTTTTGCCGTCTTCGGGAGTGAAACGGTACAAGGTGTCTGAGCGATCCACTCTTACGCGGCTGCTGTTTTCTGCCCGTTTGCCCGGAGTGGCGCTCATTTTCATGACGATCTCGCCAGACCCCTCGTCGCCTTGTGTGCGAATGTGCAGCACATAGTCCCGATCTGTTACCGGCCAGGGCATGTCGTTTACTGAATAGGCGTAACGATCGGTAAAGTCATTTTTCCCCACGTCGTAGGATTCAGAGCAATTGAGTACCCATTCCATGCAGGATTTCGGGTCTGACATAACAGCCATAATGGCTTCGATGGGAACGTTAAGCACAGCCTCGGCTTTGAAAGCCTGAAAGCTGGAATCAGTCTGTTCTGTGGTGTAAATGCGGATGTTGCCGGCTTCTTCGCGTAGGCTCCAGGCCTCGCTGTCTTCGGCAGGCAATGCTGCCCGAGCGGTGGTAGCCGCCATAGCAGAAACCAGCAAGGCGCAAATGACACCGCTGATGACTGAGGCCCAGCCTTTAAAGCCATGGGCTCCGGTCTTATTCATAAGCTACACTTCCTTGAAAATAGTGAGCTAAGTCTAACATGAGGCGATTGGCGTTACGGCCCCCGAAGCAGGGGATTGTGAACCAGGCAGTCGCTCGGTGAAACAGCTCGTTAAATTGGCCTGATCTGACGAAGACCATGACGACAAAAAAACTAATTAATGACAAAGGGCATATCACTCCCGGTGTGCTGAGCCAGCCGGTAGACGAAATAAACTATCTGGATTATGACTTGCGAACGGTGATGGATCGCCCGCGCTCGAAGCTGGCCCGGCGTTGGCGCTTTAACCAGTTTCAGTTTGTGAGTGCAACTGGCCCTGGGTGGGTGTTCGGTATGGCACTGGTGGATCTGAAATTGTTGGGGAATGGTTTCTTTTATCTCTACGATTTCGCATCCGGGCAGATGCTTGAGCAGAGCTTTATGAGCCCATTGGCTTTGAGTACCCGAATAGAGCCATACCCGGAGCACGGCTGCGCCTCATTTAGTAAAGGTGAAGTCTCTATGCGCATACGGCCTTTCGTTGGGGGCCGGTCAATCTCGGTATCCGCGCCAGGCGGTATTCGTGTGGAGTTAACGCTGAAAGAAGATAACGACCCTCTGAGGCTGGTTTGTCCGGCTGGCTACAATGGCTGGGTATTTACCCGGAAGTCGGCGGGCTTGCCGGTAGAAGGTGAAATCCGTTGGGGCCACCGCATCTGGCGGTGTGACGAAACCACCCGTGGCGCCATTGATTGGAGTTGCGGCTTTATGCGCCGCGAAACTGCCTGGAGCTGGGCAAGCCTGGCTGGGCAGTTGCAGGATGGTCGCTCACTCGGGCTCAATCTGGCTGCGGGCGTTAATGAAACAGGCATGACAGAAAACGCTCTGTGGCTGGATGGGCAGTGCCAGAAGCTTGGAGCGGCGCGTTTTTACTTTGATCGCTACCATACTGGCGGGGATTGGCGCGTAACCACGGAGGATGGTCGGGTTGATCTGCACTTTGTTCCGGCAGGGGCGCGCACGGAAAAGCTCAACGCGGGCATGCTGGCGTCCAATTTTCGGCAGTACGTAGGCACGTTTAACGGAACCATTACTGGTGAGGACGGCAATAAAATTGCCGTCACCGGCTTACAGGGGTTGGTCGAGGATCATTTCGCCCGGTGGTAATGGCCCGAGAGAAAGGAAGAGCGCCTGCCCATAAAAAATGGGCAGACGCTCTTCTCAGCCTGGTCTCAGCCCGGTCTCGCTCCGGTTTGGCTTTAGCGTTCGGGCAGGGTTACGTTCAGCTCCAGAACAGAGCAGCTGCCGTTGCGATCCACTTCAACCTGAACCATATCATCACTGATTTGGACGTATTTACGGATCACCGCCAGTAATTCCTGCTGCAATTGCGGCAGATAGTCTGGTTGATCACGCTGGCCGCGTTCGTGGGCCACAATAATTTGTAAACGCTCTTTTGCCACATTGGCGGAGCCCGTTTTCTTGCCTCTGAAGTAATCGAGGAAACTCATCCGTCAGCCCCCTTTGAACATCCGTGAGAAGAAGCCCTTCTTCTGGTTGGTCATGAAGCGCTGTTCACGCTCCTCACCCAGAAGGCGTGCAACTGCGTCCTCGTATGCCTGGCCGGCATCGCTTTCGTTATCGAGAATAACCGGCAACCCCTGGTTTGAGGAGTTCAGAACAACTTGGCTTTCCGGAATAACGCCCAGTAACGGAATGGCGAGAATCTCTTCAACATCCGCCACAGAAAGCATTTCGCCCCGCTCAACCCGGACCGGGTTGTAACGGGTAAGCAGCAGATGCTCCTTAACCGGTTCCCCGCCCATTTCGGCGCGCCGGGATTTGCTTTGCAGAATCCCCAGAATGCGGTCAGAGTCCCGAACTGATGAAACCTCCGGGTTGGTCACGACAATGGCCTCGTCGGCGTAGTACAGGGCCATCAAAGCCCCGTGCTCGATACCCGCGGGCGAATCGCAGATGATGTAGTCGAAAGTTTCAGAGAGTTCGTTGATAACTTTTTCAACGCCCTCTTTGGTCAGCGCCTCTTTTTCCCGGGTCTGAGAGGTTGGGAGGATGTAGAGGGTATCAACCCGCTTGTCACGGATAAGCGCCTGGTTCAACGTTGCGTCGCCCTGAATGACGTTCACAAAGTCATACACCACGCGGCGCTCGCAGTTCATGATCAAGTCCAGGTTGCGCAAGCCCACGTCAAAATCTACCACTACGGTTTTGTGGCCGCGCCTGGCGAGGCCAGTGCTGATGGAGGCGCTGGTGGTGGTTTTACCAACGCCGCCCTTTCCTGAGGTTACGACAATTATTCTAGCCAAGGTTTATTTCCTGTGTCTCGATGGATTCGTCGTGTCTGCCGGCTACAGCCCGGTCACATTATTTTGTTCGATTCCAGTATCAGGCCTTGTCCAGTGGTGCCACCACCAGTAGGTCGTCCCTGAGCTGAATCTGTACAGCGCTTTTCCAGCCATTATCCTGAAGGTCTTCGGAGATTTTATAGTGTCCGGCGATGGACACAAGCTCTGCCTCAAGGGATTGGCAGAAAATTCTTGCAGACTCGGCGCCGTGGATGCCTGCCAGGGCCCTGCCACGCAATGGGCCATATACGTGAATGTTGCCGGCGGCCAGTACTTCTGCCCCTGCCTGAACCGGCGCCAGGATAACCAGGTCGCCATCTGGTGCATGTACTTGTTGGCCTGAACGCACCGGTTGGCTAATGATTTTCGTTGGGGGTGGTTCCACGATTGTTTGGGGTGCTGGAGCTGCGGGCGATTCCGCTTTTTCAGCTGTGGCTTGGGCTTCGTGATCCCGGTCTCGCTGCCCGCCTCCGGGCATAAGGGCCAATGAGGCCCCTCGGGCGAGGCGCCGCTGGTCGTCATTGCCGCCGCGAACGCCAATCACGTGAATGTTATTGCGCCGACAGGCACCAATGATTTTGAAGAAATCCAGCTCGCTGTCGAGGCCCTCGTATTTTTCCAGACTAATAATGAGGGGGATGTCTCGAAAAAAACCAGGCGCCTGGCTTATTTTGTCTCTCAACGTTTCTTCAAATCTGTCATTGTCGAAAAAATAAAGCTCCAACGCGGTCATGGATACGCTGGCACTTTTAAGCTGAAACACTTGCTGTACCCCGGAGGTAGCGATATCGCTCATGACTGGGTCTCTTCCTTGATATTAGGCTCGGATGGGCGGCGTAAGCGCAGCGGCGTGTCTTCAAAACGGATGCCTGACCAGCCAGAACCCATAAATTGGCGAATATTGCTGTGGCTTTCTCCAGCGGGGTCGTCCAGCACCTGTTGGTAATGCTGAGCAAACAGTTTCAGAGTGTCTGCCTCATTCAGGCTGCAGTAGAGACCCAAACCAAACACTTTGCATGAGCCTGCGTTTTCCCCGGCTGTATTGAATAGTGGGCCGTTATGAAAACCAGCGGAGTGGTAGTCGAAGTGCCGCTCGACCAGCGCCAGGGTGTCATCAAAATTTGCATGGCCGCCACCCAATGAAGCCAGATGGATGCGTACTGCTTCGTTTACATTCATTGCTTATGATCCTGTTTCGGACCTGTCTGGTGGAGCGCTTTCCATTCTTCGTACGGCATGCCGTAAATTTCTTCCCGGGCGGCAGAGTCGGAGATTTCGAGGCCCCGCTTGTGGGCTTCAGCCCGATACCATTTGGAAAGACAATTACGGCAAAACCCAGCCAGGTTCATCAGGTCAATGTTCTGGACGTCGGGGTTGTCCCCCAAGTGTTTAACCAAGCGGCGAAAAGCTGCGGCTTCGATTTCAGTGCGCTCAGAGTCTGGAATAGGGTTCGACATGGGGTCTCGCTATAGTATTCGATGGTTGTTTGGGAGATTCCTGACATTCTCAGCATCTTACTTTAAGATACAAGGCTGTATAAATGTACAGAAACCCGACGCGAGCCCAGTGATTATGCCTCAACGCAAGATCATTCACGTGGATTGTGACTGCTTTTATGCGGCAGTTGAAATGCGTGATGACCCAACACTGCGGGAGGTTCCGCTGGCGGTAGGCGGTGAAGGTGGTCGTGGCGTGGTGACAACCTGCAATTATAAAGCCCGGGCTTTTGGTGTGCGCTCGGCTATGCCTGGCGGCGAAGCTCGCCGGTTATGCCCCGGCCTGGTTACCGTACCGCCGGATATGGCCCGCTATCGCGCGGCGTCGCAAAAGGTAATGAGTATTCTGCGGGAACTGACCGATCTGGTTGAGCCACTGTCGCTGGATGAAGCGTTTCTGGATGTATCCGATATTACCGACCACAAGGGCAGCGCCACGTTGATGGCCCGCTATCTTCGGGAGCGGGTAGAAAAAGAGGTGGGAATCACCATTTCTGCCGGAGTTGCCCCCAATAAGTTTCTTGCCAAGATTGCCAGCGACTGGCAAAAACCCGACGGATTGTTTGTAGTAAAGCCCGATGAGGTGGAGGGGTTTGTTCGCGAGCTTAAGGTTGAGAAGTTGTTTGGGGTGGGGCAGGTAACGGCCGCAAAATTACATGCACTTGGTGTTAAGACCTGCGGAGACTTGCAGGCGCTAGGGGTCGACGTGCTTATCGACCGTTTTGGCAAGCAGGGTTATCGGTTGCATGAGATGGCCCATGGCCGGGATGAGCGGTCGGTGGTGGTGTCCAGAATTGCCAAGTCCGTCAGCGTAGAGCGTACCTTCTCCCAGGATTTACCGGATATGGCAGCGTGTGAAACCGTGTTGGCATCGCTGGCGGCCGATCTAAATCTACGGCTTACCCGTAAGGGTCGAGACAAGCCCATTTATAAGCTCTTTATAAAAATACGGTATAGCGATTTTTCCACCCATACCCTGGAGCGTGTGCGGGAAAATATAAAAGAACCTGGATTTGATGATTTCCTGCCACTGCTCACCGAGCTGGTCACTAATCGCGAGCGGCCGGTTCGCCTGTTGGGCTTGGGTGTGCGATTTCGTAACGATGATGCGCCCGTCACCCAGCTACGGTTGTTCGACTAAAATAAGCCCGGGAACAAGGCAAGGGATGCGCTGAAAAAGTACAGTGCTGACAAATACCCCATCAGGCCTCCTATCAAGGCGCCAGCTACAACGTCGGAAGGGTAGTGCAGGCCCAGCACCACTCGGGATGCTGCCACGCTCAATGTGAATGGAGCCGTAGCCAGCGCCAGCTTGGGCATTGTCATAAACAGTATGGCCTGAAAACAGGCAGCGTGAAGCGTGTGTCCGGAAGGAAAGCTGTAGCGATCCAACGGCGGCGTACCGCAGTTAATCGAGGGGAATGATATAAAAGGCCGCTCGCGGATCAACCAGCGCTTAAGAAGCTTGTAGGTGAGGGTGCAGGTCAATCCTGTCAGGGCCATTAGCAGTGCCAGGCCGGCGCCAGTCTTGGGCTCCAGGAAAGGGATGACTAATATCAGAGCATACCAGAACCATCCATCCCCCAGCCGGCTTACCAGTTGGAAATAGCGCATGACCGGTCGAAATCTTACGATTTGGTTGATGCACTGGCAGAAGGCGTATTCACGCTGATCTGCCAGCTCAAAGAAGCGGGATGCTTTGCTTGTTCCTGGCATAGGGTCGGGCCTTTTCATTCTGGTTTAATACGAGTTTTTCGAATTGTTCGATCCGCGAACTCCAGCTTAGTTTGAGAGCATCCCGCCGTGCCTGGGCGCGAATACGATTGAGCAGGGTTGGTTGATTGGCAAGTCGGAGTGCTCCGCTAATAAACCGCTCATCCTGATCCAGCGGAGCTTTGAAGCCACTTTCTTCATGACGGATGTGTTCGTGAGCAGCTGCGTCGTCGTAGGCCACTACGGCAAGCCCGCTGGCCATCGCCTCAAGCACGACGTTTCCGAAAGTGTCGGTTTTACTGGGGAACAAGAATAGATCACCAGAAGCATAGTGGCGGGCCAGGTCACTGCCACGTTGAGTTCCGCAAAAGATATAGTCCGGGTGTTTCTCAGACAGCTGTTTGCGCATGGGGCCATCACCCACCAGAACAAATTTGGCTCGCGGGTGTAATGTGCGTATGCGCTCGTAGCAGGCCACGGCCATCCGAAGGTTTTTCTCTGCAGCCAGGCGCCCCACGTAAAGCACCGCGTGGTCTTTTTCTTTGAGTCCCCAGCTCGCACGCAGCGGTTCATCCCGCTTGGATGGTGTGAAGCGGCTGCAATCTACCCCACGGCTCCAGAGACCGGCTGGCGTAATGCCCATGTCTGCAGTGACCTGCTGCATTTTTTTTGTGGGAACAAGTGTTATTGCGGTGCGGTTGTGGAACCAACGGCCATAGGCGCAAAGTAACTTTTCCAAAGCCCCAAACCCGTAGTACTGGCTGTACTGGTGAAAGTTGGTGTGAAAGCCGGAGCTCACGGGCAACCCCATCTTTCGTGCTGCAGAGACCGCAACTATGCCCAAGGGCCCCTGAGTGGCTACATAGATTGCATCCGGACGGTTTGCTTGCCAAAGCCGCTGAAGCTCGCAGCTGCGGGCTATGCCGACACGCAGATCTGCATAGCCCGGCAGGGGGAGGCTGGCCACAACATACTCACTGGCGAACAATGTATTACCCGCGTTGAGCGTCACGCCTATACTCTCGTGACGTTGTCTGGGGCGTACAACGGTGACCTGGTGCCCGTGTTGTATGAGCCCTTGGCATAGGTGCTTCAGCGTGTTGGCAACGCCATTGATTTCTGGCGGAAACGTTTCGGAAACGATGGTAATGTGCTGTTTTCGCGGGCGAGCCAGCCTGGTATCGATCACGACGTTCCCCGTATTTTTTATTAACATGGCTTTACTATGGGGGCCAACAGTGACAAGCGCGCGACAGTCCTATGACATTCTCTTTACTTGTTCAACAACCTGAAACGGAGACGCTATGCAAACCCGAAAGCTAGGCAATACCGACATTGACGTCAGCCTTATATGCTTGGGAACCATGACCTGGGGCGAGCAAAACACCGAGCAGGAAGCTTATGAGCAGCTTGATTACGCCACCTCGGAAGGTGTGAATTTTATTGATGCTGCAGAGATGTACCCCGTACCGCCACGAGCAGAAACTCAAGGGCTTACTGAGACCTATTTGGGCAATTGGCTAGCCCAGCGCGGCCGCCGTGACGATCTGGTAATAGCCTCAAAAGTCGCCGGGCCAGGCAATGGGTTGAGCTATCTGCGCAATGGCCCGCGCCTTACCCGTGATCATATTATTGAAGCCTGTGATGCCAGTCTGAAACGCCTGCAGACCGATTATATTGATCTGTACCAAGTGCACTGGCCAGACCGGAATACCAATTTTTTCGGTAAGCTCGGTTATGAGCATGACTCCAAGGAGCAAGCTACACCCATCGAGGAAACGCTGGAAGCGCTCAGTGGGCTAGTTAAGGCGGGAAAAATCCGGCACGTCGGGCTCTCCAATGAGACGCCGTGGGGCACCATGGAATATCTGCGCCTGGCGAAGGAAAAAGGCTGGCCCAAGATCGCCAGTATTCAGAACCCCTACAACCTGCTCAACCGCACTTTTGAAGTGGGTATGGCCGAGATTGCACAGCGGGAACGAGCGGGCTTGTTGGCGTATTCGCCTCTGGCTTTCGGCATGCTGTCTGGAAAATACATGGGTGGTAAGTGGCCTGAAAAAGCTCGCCTGACTTTGTTTGAAAGGTTCAGCCGGTATACCAATACGCGTGGCGCGGATGCGACACGGGCATACGTAGAACTTGCCCAGCAGAGCGGTTTGTCGCCGGTTCAGATGGCCCTGGCCTATGTGAACACCCGTAGCTTCTTAACCAGTAATATCGTTGGTGCCACCACCATGGAGCAGCTTCGTGAGAATTTGGGGTCGCTTAGCGTGAACCTCAGCCCGGATGTGTTGGAGGCCATTGAGGCGATTCATCAAGAGTTTACCTATCCTTGCCCCTAGTGACCCTTAGTTGATCTAACATATTGAGCCAAAAGGAGTTGGCCAATATTTTCAATTCCGCTGTTACATTCTGCAATATTGAAGATCATTTATTGACAAAAAGCGATTAATTCTGTGACAAAAAAGAGGCGTAACTGTGTGCGATTTCATATCTTTTTGCCGCTCAAGGGTTAGACTTTGGGCTAAGGTATTAGTAAACTTCACTTCCGGTTAAGAAGGTCTTCGTAAGTATCATGATAATTCGAATCTTTATCGCTCTGTTGGTTCTCAACGTTGCCGCGTTTGTGGTCCGCGCTGATGCGTCTGAGCGAGCCAGTGATGAGCCCGGGGAAATCATGACAACGGAAGATGTTTATCAGTTGCAGCAGCAGATGTATGGCGATGTTGAGGACGACAACTACGAGGCCGTGGCTGAAATTGGCTCCCGCTTGCTGAGTCTTTCCCTGGTTAGCACAGACAATTCTGGTAAAAGGTACGCTTCTCAACCTGCCCAAGCGGATCACGGCATTGCGCTGCTCAATGAAGGAGCCTGCCTGAACCTGAAGTGGAACTTCTGAATTTTTAACCCGAAGCTCCCAGCTCATCCTTACACTCGCCTCCCTTAACGCGCTTCTTGTTTATAGTCTTAACTGACACCCCCTTTATAATCCCGATTCTCTTCGTTTCCTTGATCGTTGTTGTTTCACACCAGATTCATGGATTGGCGCATTGTCTGCGTGCATGTGTCGTGTGATGATCCCCCAACGGACGTTACATGCAGATTGATCAATGAGGATCCTTATATGACGGTAAACGGCAGGCCGCGCCTGAGCGATACAGAGCGTTGTGTTGATGAAGTCATCCGTCGGGTTGGTAAGACGATTACGCTAGGGCTGCCCCTGGGGTTGGGGAAGCCAACCCGCTTGGTAAACGCGCTTTACCAAAGGGCCAAAGACGATCCTGAAATAAATTTGCACATATTTACGGCGCTTTCACTGTTGGCGCCTTCTGGAGCATCTTCTCTGGAAAAGCGCTTTATGGGTCCGTTCGCCGAGCGTCTTTATGGCGACATTCCTGAGCTGCAATATGCCCGCGACGTTTTAAAAAACCGCCTGCCTCCCAATGTTCAGGTGTCAGAATTCTTCTTTAAAGCTGGCAGCTACCTCAATAACCGCAACCAACAGCAGCAATACATATCTACCAACTACACCCATGCGGTTCGTGATCTTATGAATCTGGGAGTCAATGTGGTGGCGCAAATGGTATCGCCGGGCGAACTGCATGATGCGCCGGGTATGGTAAGCCTGAGTTGCAACCCCGATTTGAGTCTTGATTTACTGCCGCTGTTGAGGGAGATGGAGGCTTCTGGGGCTCCTGTGGCTATCGTGGGTGAAATCAACCGTCAGCTGCCTTGGTTCGGTCGAGATGCCGCCATTGCCGAAGACCAGTTTGATGTGATGTTTGAGCACCAGGCGTCGGAATACCCGCTGTTTTCCGCGCCCCAGATGGCCATCAGTTCGGTAGACCACCTGATTGGCTTTTACGCCAGCACCCTGGTAAAAGATGGCGGCACCCTGCAGCTGGGTATAGGTTCGCTAGGGGCGGCGCTTGTGCACAGCGCCATTCTACGCCATAAAAACAATGACGCCTGGCGGGCTGTATTTGATCGTCTAAAAGTGGCTGAGTGCTTTCCCCTGGCGGTACGCGAAGGTGGAGTTGGGCCGTTTGAGAAAGGCCTGTACGGCTGCAGCGAGATGATGGTCGACGGCTTTTTGTACCTCATGGAGGCCGGCATTCTTCGGCGCGAGGTGCATGACAATGCCGATCTGCAAACGCTGATCAATGATGGCGAAATTGACGAGCAAGTTTCTCTCGCCACCCTCGATGTACTGCGCCGGGAGGAGCTTATTGACTCCCCCATGCGGGCGCGAGACGTGGCCTGGCTGCAGAGGCACGGCATTTTGCAAGATGCTGTGGATTTCAAGGGTGGTCGGTTGCGAGTTGGCGAGCATTCACTGGATACCAATCTGGATGACATCGAATCCAGGGAGGCCATTGCGTCCTTGGCGCTTGGGGAGAGGCTTACCGGCGGTGTGGCTTTGCATGGCGGTTTTTATGTGGGCCCCAAGAAGTTCTACCAGTCATTAAGGGAGCTTTCCGATACGGATCGTGACCGTATTTGCATGACCAGTGTTAGCTTTATCAACCACCTTTATGATCATCAGTTCGGTGATCAGCGTCTTAAAGCGTCTCAGCGTGTACACAGCCGGTTTATCAACACGGCCATGATGTACACGCTTAGCGGTGCGGCGGTTTCGGATGGACTTGAGGATGGCCGGGTAATAAGCGGCGTGGGCGGGCAGTACAATTTCGTTTCCATGGCTCATGAATTGCCCGATGCCCGATCCATTATCACTTTGCGCAGCACCCGAAACACCAAGGGTACGGTGGTGTCTAATATTGTATTTAATTACGGCCACTGTACGATACCCCGCCATTTGCGGGATGTGGTGATCACCGAATACGGCATTGCAGATTTGCGCGGTCAGCCAGATGAGCAGGTATATCTGCGCCTGATTCGTATCGCAGACTCCCGCTTTCAGCGGGGGCTGCTTTCTCAGGCACAAAAGGCCGGTAAAGTAGATGCAGCGTTTCGGTTGCCAGCCAGTTGGCTAAACAACACGCCAGAAAGTATCGCTAAGGCGTTTGCAGAGGCTGGCGGCAAAGACTGGTTCCCGGCATTTCCCTTTGGGCGGGATTTTACCGATCAGGAGTTGGCTTTAGGTCAGGCCCTGAACAAGCTCAAGGTTAAAACGGCTACCCGCCGTGGTAAAGTGGTGACTCTTTTGCAGGCCTTTCGGGCAAAAGATGAGCAGGGCCGCTATACCGAACTGCTGCAACGAATGGGTCTGAGCCAGCCTTCAGGGCTGCGGGAAAAGCTAGATCAGCGTCTGGTGATTCTCGGCCTGCAACTGACAGAAAACCCACCGGATACAGGAAACTCGAAAGCCTGATGCAAACACCCCAAGAAAGACCTGACGTTTTCACGGTTCACTACGTGCTGAAGAATAAGATCGGCGAGTTGGTTGATACTTCAGAGGGCAGTGAGCCTCTGCATTTTTTATACGGTAGCCCGGATGTTATCAAGGGGATCCAAGAGGCAGTGAAAGATCGCAATGCCGGGGATTGCCTGGAAGTGACAGTGCCACCCGCCATGGCCTACGGTGAGCACCGAGCGGATTTGGTTCGAAAGGTTCCTCGCTCAATGTTCGAAGGCGTGGAGAATCTGCAAGTTGGCATGAAGTTCCAAACGAATAATGGCGACAACGCGCAAATTGTTCAGGTAATGGGCATTGATGGAAATCTCATCAGAATAGACGCCAACCACCCGTTAGCGGGTTTTACCCTGTACTTTGATTTGGAAATCGTTGGGCGTCGTGAAGCAACGAACGACGAAATCGATCAGGGCTGGCCGTTATCTTAAGCCTCAGCGATTTTGTGGCCGCCGCGGTTGCAAGGTTCATTGTTTGTCACTCGGTGTAACTCCATGGCCGGTCCATGTATATTTCTGAATAGCATGTATAATTGCTGTTACATCGCGTTGTCTGTATTGTCGAATGCAGGCAAAAACTGAACCCGAAAAAACAAAATCAGAGATGGACCGCGTGGAACAGACAAACGAAAGTTGGCGAATTCTTATTGTCGAAGATGATGAGCGACTGGCCGAGCTGACCCGTGAATACCTCGAGAGTAACGGCTTGGCCGTATCAATCGAAACGCATGGAAGCCCTGCTGTAGAGCGAATCCGCAACGAACAACCGGATCTTGTGGTGCTGGATCTGATGTTGCCCGGGGAGGATGGTCTTTCCATTTGTCGCCGTGTGCGGCCGTATTATTCTGGCCCCATTATTATGCTTACGGCGCGCACTGACGATCTGGATCAGGTGCTGGGTCTTGAGATGGGAGCCGATGACTACATCAGCAAACCGGTCAAGCCCCGCGTGCTTTTGGCTCGCATCCGGGCAATGTTACGTCGTGCTACTGAAAATGCCCAAAACAGTGCTGATGAAGTAAGCGCTGAAGAGCCTACACGCTTGCAGTTCAACGATTTGGTTGTTGATCGGTCCATGCGTGAGGCTTGGCTTAGCGATGTAAGCATCGATCTGACCAGCGCTGAGTTTGATCTGCTCTGGCTGCTGTCAAGCAATGCCGGACGCGTATTGAGCCGAGAAGAGATTTTCACGGCCTTGCGCGGCATAGAATATGATGGGCAGGACAGATCCATTGACGTTCGGGTCTCCCGGATTCGCCCGAAAATCGGCGACGATCCCGTTCACCCGCGCAGGATCAAGACCGTTCGAAGTAAAGGTTATTTGTTTGTGAAAGAAGCCTGACGTTTCAGGCTTTGGCGTCGGCACGGGTTTTCCGGCCGGCGTTTCCCTGCCAGGGTTTGTCGACATGCCCCTGAAGTTTTTCCTCAAGTTATACGCTCGCCTTGCCGGCCTTACAGCGCTGGTCATAATGCTTTGTATTGTGCTGTTCTATGGTATCAATTCGGTACGCTCACAATTCTGGCATGAACGTTTTTCCGAGCCGCTGATGCGCTGGCTTGCGGATTCACCTTCACCGGAAATCCGTTACCATTGGCTGGGCTCCCAGTACGACTTCAGAGTTGCAAGAGCCGGGGAGCTGTCGGTTTCCTCGATTGTTCGGGAGCGCCTGGGGTATGGCCAGGTGGTGGCGGTTGAAGGCAGTCTGGGCTACCGTTTTCTGGTAACCGGGTTTCATGGCGAAGCTTTGCAGCTCAGGGCGGCTCAGCCCTATCGTGATATTGCTGTTGCCTCAGCACAGATCCTGCGAGTACACCTCGATGCCGCCACCCCAAGCGAGCGTAAAGGTGCTGCTGAGCGGCTGACCAAGGGTTTAAACGTAGGGCTTCAAAGAGTGCAGGATCTGACCGCACTGCCAGATGATGAAGTCCTGGAGCGGGTTTATAGCCAAGGATCCGCATTCTACCGCAGCAATGGTGAGGGGCGAGTGCTTGTCCAGATGTCGGATGGCGAGCTGGTTCAGGTCACTTTGCCGGCACCTTTCAATCCGTGGGCATGGCCGGTCATTCTTCTGTTATTGGTGGTGTCCGGGAGTGTACTGGCGCTGGCGCTGATTCTCGTGCTCCGTGACCTTGATAGCAAGCTGCGTAAGGTCGAGTCTGTGGCTGTGCGGATTGCCCGTGGAGAAATGGGCGCCCGTGTAGAGGCGGACGAAGGCACCATCGTCTCCCGGTTAGCCGCTGCATTTAATGGTATGGCGGAACACATTCAGCGCCTTGTGAATGTTCAGCGTGAAATGATTCACGCGGTGTCCCACGAATTAAGAACCCCGGTTGCCCGTATTCGCTTCGGGGTACAGATGATTGAGGACTGTCAGGGCCAAGAAGCTCTGCAGAAACAGCTTGATGGTATCGATGGAGACATTCAGGAGCTGGATGAGCTGATTGATGAGATCCTGACCTATGCGCGGCTCGAGCAGGGCGGTCCTGTGTTTTCCCTGGAAGAGGCATCTGTTACTGACATAGTGCGACAGGTTGTTGGGGAGCAACAACTTGTTCGTCCGGCTCTGAGTATTGAAGGTGAAATTGACGAGGCCACGGAGCACTTGGCGCTAGCCGATGTGGAGCCGCGCTATATTCATCGGGCCATCCAGAATCTAGTGGGGAATGCGGGGCGTTATGCATCTGGAAGGGTGCTTGTGCGCTGCCATATTGATGAAGACCACTGCCGTATTGATGTAGAGGACGATGGCCCAGGTATTCCGGAAGATGAATGGGAAAAAGTTTTCACCGCGTTTTCCCGGCTCGATGACAGCCGCACCCGTACCTCCGGCGGATATGGGCTTGGCCTGTCTATCGTGCGCCGTATTCTGTATTGGCATAACGGCCAGGCTTTTGTTAGCCGAAGTGACAGCCTTGGTGGTGCGCGCTTCAGTTTGGTTTGGCCGCGCAAGAAGCCGATTGAGCCGAGCTTGTGAGAAGGTTGTGAGGCAGATCTCAGGCTCTCACCTGATGTAACAAAGTGACTACACAAGCACTACTGAACATTTCTTTGTCAGCGCAGATAATTAAAAGCGTAAGGGATGACTTTTTTGGTTGTGGTTCTTACGAACTTTCCTTGTTTCATTCGTCATTTGAGGGTCGGTTTTCCGGCCCTTTTTTTTCTTTATTTTTTGTGTATTCCTGCGCTTACTCCTCCGAATTCCCTCCTGTGTCTTTACCAATGTTCTTCTTCAGGAGAACCAGCTGGTAGAATCCGGTAAACGACCGGACACCAGGAACCACGATGACCCGATATCTGCTTGCCATTGACCAGGGAACCACCAGTTCCCGAGCCATTGTTTTTGATCAAAGCGGTACGAGCGTTGCTACAGATCAACGGGAGTTTCATCAGCACTTTCCCAGTGATGGCTGGGTGGAGCATGACGCCACGGAAATTTGGGAGAGTACGCTGGCAGTGTGCCGAAGCGCTCTCGATAAAGCAGCCATTAAGGCCTCGGAGCTTGCCGGGATTGGCATTACCAATCAGCGTGAAACCACGGTTATCTGGGAGAGAGCCTCCGGCAAGCCGATTCACCGCGCGATTGTTTGGCAGGACAGGCGTACGGCGTCTTTGTGTACCAAGCTGAAAACCGACGGCTATGAGGATATTGTAGTTGAAAGGACTGGGCTTCTGATCGACCCTTACTTTTCCGCCACTAAAATTGCATGGATTCTGGATAATGTAGAAGGTGCCCGGGCCCGGGCGGAAGCCGGTGAGCTGGCGTTTGGTACGGTAGACAGCTGGCTTCTGTGGAATCTGACCGGTGGCCGTTCGCATTATACCGATGCCACCAACGCCTCCCGAACGGCACTGTTCAACATACACGAGCAAGAATGGGACAATGAGCTGCTCTCGCTCTTTCGCGTTCCTGAATCTTTGTTGCCAGGTGTGCTCGATAGTGCGGCAGATTACGGCGAAACTGACGCCGAATGGCTTGGTGCTCCGGTGATGGTGGCCGGCATTGCGGGCGATCAGCAGGCAGCATTGATAGGGCAGGCCTGTTTCAAACCGGGCATGGCGAAGAGTACCTATGGCACTGGCTGTTTTTTGATGGTTAATACCGGGGACATAGCCCTACGATCTGAGAATCGCCTGCTTACCACCGTGGCTTACCGGCTGAATGGCAAACCCTGTTACGCGGTGGAAGGCAGTATTTTTGTGGCGGGTGCCGCCATGCAGTGGCTGCGAGATGGGCTGAAGCTGATTGCCCATGCTAACGAATCCTCGGCCTATGCAGAAACCGTTGGCGTGGATAACCAGGTGTACCTGGTGCCAGCATTTACTGGCCTGGGGGCGCCCCACTGGGATCCCCATGCACGTGGGGCCATCATGGGGCTGACGCGGGACACGGGGATCGGCGAGATTGTGACAGCCGGGTTGCAGTCTGTGTGCTACCAGACCAAAGATTTGGCGCGAGCCATCCAGAATGATGGGGCAGCTCTGGCCTCGCTTCGGGTAGACGGGGGTATGGTGGTCAACGACTGGCTGATGCAGTTTCTGGCGGATATTCTGAATGTGACGGTTGATCGCCCTCGAATTACCGAAACCACGGCGCTGGGCGCTGCTTACCTTGCTGGATTGCAAACCGGTGTTTATAGCAGCCTGGAGCAGATCTCGGAGCTCTGGGAGTGCGAGCGGCAGTTTCACGCGGGAATGCGCCCCGCGCTGCGTGAGTCACTTTATGCGGGTTGGCTGGATGCTGTTGAGCGGGTCTGCAACAACTAAGGACCCCCATAAGGCTCTTCAGCTGTTGCGCTCAAAGGCAATAAGGTGATCGGCCTCGACTCTTACCGGAACCACCTCGCCCAGGTGAAAGTCCAGATGGCTGCGGAACAGCGCCTCAAATTCCGTATCTTCGGAGCACCGGAAACGGTAAAGCGTGGAGGTGCCTGCAAAGGTTTTCTCAACGACTTTGGGGCGCAGGTCTGAATCCGCATCGTAGACAATGTCGTCTGGGCGTATCAGCACATCCACCAGCGTGCCAGTGGGCCAGCTGTAAGCTCTGTTACCGTGAATAGTGCCCAGCTCAGACTCTATGGTGTCTGGCCCCGCAGCTCTGCCTGGCACAAACCCGCCCTGGCCTACAAAACTTGCCACAAACCGATTCACAGGCTCGTGATAGAGGTTGTAAGGCACGTCCCATTGCTGGATTTTGCCGTTCTGGAGCACCGCCACCTGATCGCACATGGCAAACGCTTCTTGCTGATCGTGAGTCACCAGAATGGCGCTGATGCCGAGGGTTTTCAGAATTTCGCGAACGTCCAGGCTGAGCCTGCGGCGCAGATCGGCATCCAGGTTTGAAAAGGGCTCGTCCAGGAGAATCAGCGTTGGTTCCGGGGCAAGAGCTCGTGCCAGGGCAACCCGCTGCTGTTGGCCGCCCGACAGTTCATGTGGATAATTGTCCGCCAGATCCTGTAGGTGAACAACATGAAGCAGCTCCATAACTTTGTCGCGCTTCTCGGTTTTGCTCAACCCGCGTAATCCAAAGCCCACGTTATCGGCAATGCTCAGGTGCGGGAAAAGCGCATAGTCCTGAAAAACCATGCCTATGCGGCGCTTCTCTGGCGCCAGTGTGCGGCCGGGCAGGCTAATCTGCTGGGATTGCAGGCGAATCTCCCCTCCGGTCAGGGGGAGGAAACCCGCCAGCGCCCTCAAAATAGTACTTTTTCCACAACCGCTGGGGCCAAGCAGGCAGCCGATATCCCCATGGCTCAGTGCGAAGCTGACATCTTTTACAACAGCGCCTCCGCCATAGCCGCAGACCAGGTTGTTTACTTCCAGGAGCCAGTTATGGGCGGTCGTTTCGGGGGTGCTCATAACGCTTAGTCCAGGCGATTCAAGATCAGGAATTCCAGCAGAGCCTTTTGGGCGTGGAGCCGATTCTCGGCTTCATCCCAGATTACCGAATTTGGGTGCTCTATCATGTCTGCAGAGATCTCTTCGCCGCGGTGAGCGGGCAGGCAATGCATGAGCAGTGCGTCTTTTGCGGCCACACTCATCAATGCCGGGTTTATCTGGTAGTTGCTGAAGGCTTTTTCGCGGGCCTTCTGCTCGTCTTCCTGGCCCATGGAGGCCCAGACGTCAGTAACCAACAGGTTTGCATCGCGAGCTGCCTCCGCTGGCTCACGCATGAGGGTTACGCAGGAACTGTGTGCCTTTACCAGTTCTGGGTCTGGTTCGTAGCCCTCGGGTGTTGCGATGTTCAGGTGAAAATCGAACTGCTTGGCAGCATTGATGTACGAGTGGCACATGTTATTGCCATCGCCAATCCACGCCACTGTAGCGCCCCGAATACTGCCCCGATGTTCGCGGTAGGTTTGCATGTCGGCCAGCAACTGGCAGGGATGGAAGTCATCTGTGAGGGCATTGATAACCGGTGCCCGCGAGGCCTTTGCAAATGTCTCAACCGTTTTATGAGCAAAGGTGCGGATCATCACCGCATCCACCATGCTGGAAATGACAATGGCGGAGTCTTCTATGGGTTCTCCGCGGCCAAGCTGAGTGTCCCTCGGAGAGAGAAACATGGCAGAGCCACCCAGCTGTGTCATGCCGGCCTCAAAAGAGACCCGGGTGCGGGTTGAAGACTTTTCAAAAATCATCGCCAGCACGCGGTTTTTGAGTGAGTCCCGCACCTTGCCCTGGCGCCATTCGTTCCGGAGCTTGGTTCCATGATCCACCAAGTCTTCCAGTTCTGTCGTGGTCATGTCATTCAGTGTTAGAAAATGCCTTGCTGCCATGGGATGGCCCTTACCTTGGTGAAGCCCAGGATGAGTATAATTACTGGCGAAAAAACGGGGGCACCAAGTCTAGCCCTTCGCGCCAATGAAGACAACGCTGCGGGTGTCGAGGCCTTGCCTTGGGTCAAACTTTGAGGTTTGTTGAGTAGCTTGCCCAGCGTGTACAATGGAATCCAATAGAGATAGGTGCAACAGCGCAAACAAGCTGTTCATTTTTAACCAGAGGTGAATGTTCATGGACATTAACGAAACCATTAAAGCCCAGCTTTCAGAAAACCCGATTATCCTTTACATGAAGGGGTCGCCCCAAGCTCCCCAGTGCGGTTTTTCGTCCAAAACCTCACAGGCTCTGATGGCTTGCGGCGAGCGCTTTGCGTTCGTGAATATCCTTGATAACCAGGAACTGCGGGAAGGCCTGAAAATTTACTCAAGCTGGCCAACCTATCCGCAGCTTTACGTTAGCGGTGAGCTGGTCGGTGGTTGTGACATTATTATGGAGATGTCCGAAAACGGTGAGCTGGCTACGCTGGTAAAAGAGGCAGCCAAGCAAGCTGAGGCTTGATTCCGCTTTTTCTGATGGCTAAAGCCGCGACGGAGCAAATAGCAGTTTTACTTCGAAGCGGCTTTTTCCGGCCTGATCCGGTGGTGGCTCCGGATAGGGGCTGGCTGCGAGCGCGGCCTGGTAGGCCGCGCGGTCTATTTGTTCAATACCTGTCGATTTGACGACTCTCGCTCTGGTCAATGCGCCATTCCCCAGTAACTGAAGTTCCACTTCCATAGTGCTTGAGCCAGCCAGCTTCCTCATGGCGGGTACCCGCAGTGTTTCAAGCATAGCGCCCCAGTGCATAGCCAGTTTGATCAGGTAGGGATCCTGTTCGGCGGGTGACTGCGTAATTTTGGTGGTGTCGTCAGAGCTTTTCTTTTTCGAAACCTGTGAGCGGGCTCCTGATATTGACGGCGAGCTGGCAGGCGTTGTGGGACTTACCAGGTTCGGTTTCGATTTTGTCTTTGCTGCCGCCTGAGAATCTTCAGTGCTTGCCGTTTTTCGCTGAGAACTGCTTGTCGAAATTAGGGGTTTGACTAGCTGCGAGGCGATACCGTCTGGTATTACTTCAAATGGTGGATTGCGGTCGGTGTGTTTTTCGACAGGCTCGGGTGTATGGGCGACCGGCGTTCTATGGTCGCTTTGCGTGGCGACCAGTTCCAGGTTCAATTGCTGGCGGTGCCGAACTGGGGGATCCTGCGTAATAGCAGGGACGCCAGATAGCAACAGCGTATGAATCAGGAAAGCGGTTGATAAGGCGAGGGCGATCCGATACTTCGCCGGAAGGCTGTTGTTACTGCCATGCTCCAGCATTGATCTCAGGTTGCTCCATTGTTACTGGATAACTGCCAAGCCAGGTCAGGCAGTTTTGCTGCGCAGGGAACCGACGACGGCATCCAGTGCCCGGTCAATAAATGCCCCTTGCTCAAGCAGTGTCATTCTTCCGCGTCGCATTTCATGCGCCAGCTCAACGCGGGTCTTCTCAATGACCTTCAGGCCCATGCGATTCACAAAGACAAAGCAGTCTGCTTCCTCAATGATTGCGGAAAGCTTGCACCGAAAGTTTGCACCATTAACCAGCCGGAACTCAACCCAATTCCCTATCTCGATGCTATCAATTTGAGCCATGAATTCAGCTATGGCAGCATCTTCGGGCTGAAGCTCGGCTTTGTTTTTGGCTTCGTCCAGGTCTTCAGCCTGAACTGTAGGTGCTTCAGTCAGCTCCATACTGGAACTGGCCCTGAAAGCTTCGGCTAATTCGTGCTTAAGCTGCCCCATAGTATCGTCGAGCTTTGCGGCATTGTACGAAACCTCTTCCAGGCCCGCGCGCAGTGATTTGAGCAGGCTGGGAACAACGCGAACCCACTGATCCCGTTCAGCGTCTTCTTGGTGCGGGTGGAGACACCAGATCAGGTCATCGACAACTTTCACGCTCTCCTGCCAGCGATGCTCGACATCGTCCCGGAGGTAGGCAAGAAACATGACCCGGCTCCAGCCGTTGATCAGTATGTTATATACAGGCTCTGGAAGTCGGTAGCGTGCCACGCGCTCCTGTATGACCCTGTCGACCAGCTCTTGGGCCTTTTGGGATTTTATGCGGCCACGTTCAGATTCACGGGTACGCTGCTCTACCAGGGATGATTTGCGGTTTTCTCGGGCAAGAAATTCTTCAAACTCATCGTTCAACGTTTCAAACAGGGTTATGTCGCCGTCAAACTCAGAGAGGATTCTCTGCACAATGCCGTGAATCATCTCGTACAGCTTGTCACGGGCCTTTTCATCACTGTTGCTCCAGCCAATGCCGGCTCGGGCTAGGGCGTTCAGTAGCTTGCGCGCCGGATGCGTAGTCTTGCTGAAAAAGCTTTTGTCTTTGATGACAACTTTCAGGATAGGTATCTGCAATCGGCTGATAAGTACTTGAACCGGGGCCGACAGGTTGTAGTCATCAAGAATGAATTCAAAAAGCATGGATACAAGGTTGATCAGATCCTCGTCCATTTCTTTGAGCGCCGGCTTTTTGCCGTCGCGGGTGTTCGCCTGGGCTAGAATCTGTTGGACCGCTTCACGAAGATCAATGGTAAGCGGCTCGCCTTCGCTGAGGTTGTTTTCAGCGCTAGCTTGAGTATTCAAAGATAGGGTTGCCAGCAAACCCACCAATTCACTGCCCCCAATGACCCGGATGTCTGGGTCATGCTGCCGTGACGGTATGCCCGAATTAGCCCGTTGGCGGGCCAGCAGCTGATGGATCTGCTCAAATACGGCGCTACTGCCAGCACTGCTGTCTTGTCGGCCCTCGCCGGGTACAGCGGAGCCTTCCGGGTTCGCGGCCGCCGATCGATCTTCAGAGGCGCCGTGTTGCTGACCGCTTTTGCCGTGATAGCGGAAGTTGGGTATGACGCCCGCCTGAATGAGAATTCTGTTTGCTTCATCCAGAAGCATGCCCAGGTTGGACACAACGTAGCGATCAAACTGCTTGAGCAGGATTAATCGTTCACGGATCTGAATTTCCAGTGCTTGAATGGCTTCAGTGAAAGCGCTGCAAAGATGTTCAGGCGCCATAGGGTTTACTGGCGATTCGTCAGAAGCGCCTTCGTACACCTTGCTGAAGCGAGTTTGCAGCTGCAAAAGTGGGCCCTGGAAATGAACCTTGGCCTTGGTGATCATGGCATTTAGAGCAACCTGCTCTTCCAGATCATCGTCTCCAACGAGCGCGAGGTTGTCTGCACTTGCCTGTTGCCCCAAGGAATCTTCCTGCAGCTGGCCTGCATGGGGAGGGTTGGCAAAAAACTGGGCAACCGTATTCTGAAAATGCCGCTCTACGCCTTTGCGCTTAATGCGAATTTCCCGCATGGCTTCAAAATAGCGATTCTGTTCGTTGTTGCTACGAGCGTTGTTAGCCAGTTCGAACAGCGAATCATCAACCGCATCGAAGGCACCCTGCAGCAAATCTCCTAGCCCGGCGACAACTGTGTCGCGGATACGGGTGACCTCCACAGGAACCGGTTTGCTGCTACCCGCTTCTCTGTGTTCACGGAGGTAATGTATGCCGGACTGCTTGTTCATGGCCGACTCCTATTAACGGCTCAACCGGGTACATGACCGAGCTTAACTGTCTGATTTTTGATTATAGGTTAAATTTACCGCATTTTTGGCTTTGTTAACACGAATAAAAGCCAACCGGTGCGTCTATTTGAAAAAAGAAAGGGTGTTCGGTCAGAACACCCTTTGCTGTTTCGCTGACGCGAAGGCCTAATGTTTGCTCTTAGCTTATATAAACCGGGCCAATTCCTACGCTCCAGATCACTACGGTGATTGCAAGGAGGGCGACAAACATGATCAACCCAACCGTGAGCACTGCTGTGGCAAACATAAACCCACGGTCTGCAGGAATCTTCATGAGAATGGGTAAGCCTTCATAAAGCAGGTATACCGCGTAAGCAATGGCAACGAGCCCCGCCAGCATGTTCACCCAAATATTAGGGTAAGCGGCAATAACTCCGATCAAAAACATAGGGGTGGCGGTGTAGGCTGCCATGGCGACGCCCCGCGGGGTTTTATCCGCTACTTCGTAGGTTGCCGCAAAGAAATCAATAAATTTACCGAGAATGAATATGCCAGCCAGCATGGCAGCGTAAAACATTACGGATAGGCTCAGTGCACTGCTGACTGACAAGCGCGTGATCTGGCCGTCGCCGATTTGCCAACCCACTTGGGTGGTTCCAAAAAAGCCCGCTAACGCTGGTATGAGTGCGAGAAGTAATACGTGTCCTGTGTAAAGGCGGGTAACAGACTCGGATTCTTTCCGAATGGCTTCCCATTGCTGGTCAGGATTGGTCAGAAGACCAAAGCTATGCGTCAAACTCATGGACAAACTCCTTGCGATTATTGTTGTTCCGCGTTCCCTCTAAGTGTTGGCGGTAGATTGATAGGCGTCAAGGAGTTGGTTACATTTAGATCGTTTTAGAACAGGCTTCGCTATAACCAGAGCGTCTATAGCGAAGTGAGAAGGTTGGCAGTGTCAGGCGATGGAAAGCGCCCGTTTTTTGCGTTTTTTGGGGTGAACAATCGCCGCCTTTACCACGTTGTCCTTGATCTGTAGAACCTCTACCCGGTGGCCGTCTACCTTTAGGCAAACATTGGTGTCAGGAATGTTTTCAAGGGTTTCGGTAATCAAGCCGTTGAGGGTTTTGGGGCCGTCCGTAGGCAGTTTCCAGCCCAGGGTTTTGTTGATAGTGCGCACGGCGGCAGTGCCGTCAACAATAAAGGTGCCGTCTTCCTGAGGGATGATGTCGGGGCTTGTGGCTGCATAGTCTGTTGTGAATTCGCCAACAATCTCTTCGAGAATATCTTCCAGGGTAGCAAGCCCAAGCACGTCACCATACTCATCAACGACGATGCTAAATCGGCGCTTTCCCTTCTGAAAATTGATGAGCTGCGTATTCAGTGGTGTGCTCTCGGGAACGAAGTAAGGCTCCTGGCACAGCTGCAGGATCATGGCTTTGCTGATTTCGTCCTGCTGCAGCAGTTTGGCTGCGCTGCGTAGGTGCAAGATGCCCTGAATATTGTTGATATCCCCTTTAAATACCGGCAGCCGGGTGTGCTGGCTGTTTCTCAGTTGCCGCAGAATAGTGTCTGTGTCGTCATCCAGATCGAGGCCTGAGACTTCATTTCGCGGCACCATAATGTCATTTACGGTGACTTTTTCCAGGTCCAAAATGCTTACAAGCATGTCTTTGTGCTTTGCCGGAATCAGGGCGCCCGCTTCGTTTACCAGGGTTCTAAGTTCTTCCCGGCTAAGGTGGTCGCTGGCAGCGTCGTTCGGTGAGATCCTCAGAATTCTGAGAATGGCGCCGGTAAACAAGTTGACTGCCCACACGATGGGATAAAGAACCTTAAGCAGTGGTCCTAGGATGTAGCTTGCCGGGAAGGCGATTTTTTCCGGAAACAGGGCGGCCAGGGTTTTTGGGGTGACTTCGGCAAAAATCAGGATGACGATGGTTAATAGTAGCGTCGCAATAGCAATGCCCGCGTTGCCCCAGATGCGAATGGCTATAACAGTGGCAATGGATGATGCCAATATGTTCACGAAGTTGTTGCCGATCAGAATGATACCGATTAGCTGATCGGTGCGTTGCAGCAACTTCTGGGCTCGTTTTGCGCCCTTGTGGCCAGTTTTCGCCATGTGTTTGAGGCGATACCGGTTGAGTGACATCATGCCGGTTTCAGAGCTGGAGAAAAATGCCGACAGCATGATCAGCCCGACAAGAATAATCGACAGCGCAGTAAGCGATGTACCGTCCAAGCTAGGGGTGTCCTTTTGTTACTTATAAGTAGCGAAAATAAGTTGTGATTGTGTCTGGTGTCAAGACGTTGTACGCGGTGAGTTAGCCACCTTTTCGAAATACAAGCTCAAGGGCGAACTTGCTGCCGTAAAAGGCCACCATGAGAAGCGCGCAGCCAGCCAGCGTCCAGCGGCTTGCTGTGATACCTCGCCAGCCTTTTGTGTAGCGCCCAACAAGCAGCGCAACGAATACCAGCAGCGATAACAGGGAGAATAAAGTTTTATGGGCGAGGTTCTGAGCGAACAGGTTTTCTATAAACAGCGCGCCCGTCACAATGGCGAGAATCAGCATGACCACGCCGGCCCAGACCATTTCAAAAAGTAAAGATTCCATGGTTTGCAGCGGTGGCAGGTTGCGTATTAAAGGGCTGTTGTAGTTGTGTTTTAGTTGCCTGTTCTGGAAGTAAAGCAAAGTTGCCTGTATAGCCGCGAGGGTAAACAGGCTGTAGGCTGTTACCGACAGTGCGATATGGGAAAGCACGCCGTAGCTTTCGTCGGAGACTAGGCGTGACGGCGTATGCGTGATCAGGGCCATGATGATGGTGAACGCTGCCAACGGGTATGCGCCTAAAAAAAGGCTTTGAACCGGTTTTTTGAGGTTCAGCCCTAACAAAAGAAACACGATTAGCCAGGAAATCAGCACTGAACTTTTGAAAAATCCAAGATCGACGCCGCCATCGTGGTGTATTGTCTGGGTAATCAAAAGCCCGTGAGCGGTGAGCGCCAACATGCCTATAAGGGTGGTGATCGCCATGTTACTTTGCACGTGTCCACGAAAGTGGAGCGCTTGCAGGGCGGTACCGACGCTGTACAGAAAAAGAGAGGTGACCGCGAGAATCAGCGTTCCCATGACTTCCTTATTAACCGCTGTGCTAGCTGGAGATCGGCAAGCATGGCTGCCGATTTGACCGGGTTGGTCGTTTCAGAACGATAGTCTGGTTATAATGTCGCGATTATGCAACAGGAATCAAGGGGCCGAAGCCGGCCCTGAGGTTTGTGCACTCAATTTATCCGGGGTACGGAAGAGCAACATGTTTGAGAACCTCCAAGACCGACTTTCCGGTAGCCTGCGCAAGATTTCCGGCCAGGCGCGGCTTACCGACGACAATATAAAGGACACTCTCCGCGAAGTGCGCATGGCGCTTTTGGAGGCCGACGTAGCTCTGCCGGTAGTGAAAGACTTTGTTGAGGGTGTCCGTCAGCGAGCTATCGGCCAGGAGGTCCAGCGCAGCCTATCCCCAGGCCAGGTGTTCATTAAGGTCGTTCAGCAAGAGCTTGAGCGGGTAATGGGCGAGGGGAATGAAACCCTTAATCTTGCCGTTCAGCCTCCTGCCGTAATCATGATGGCGGGCCTCCAGGGCGCGGGTAAAACCACGACAGTTGCTAAGTTGGCGCGTTTCCTCAAGGAGCGCCAGAAAAAATCTGTTTTGGTGGTGAGTGCTGACATCTACCGGCCGGCGGCTATCAAGCAGCTGGAGACCCTTGCAGGTGAGGTGGGTGTTGAGTTTTTCCCAAGTACCGCTGACCAGGATCCGGTTGCCATTGCCGAGGGCGCGGTTGCCGCAGCCCGCAAGAAGCACATTGACGTTGTAATTCTTGATACCGCGGGTCGCCTGCACGTTGATGAGCGGATGATGGGGGAGATTGGACGGCTGCATAGCGCGGTCAAGCCGGTAGAAACCCTCTTTGTGGTCGATGCGATGACGGGGCAGGATGCCGCGAATACCGCCAAGGCGTTTAACGACGCGCTTCCATTGACCGGCGTAGTGCTGACTAAAACCGACGGCGATGCCCGTGGCGGTGCGGCGCTGTCTGTAAGGCATATTACTGGTAAGCCGATAAAGTTTTTGGGTGTTGGCGAAAAGTCGGATGCCCTGGAGCCGTTTTATCCAGAGCGGGTGGCCTCTCGGATACTTGGCATGGGCGATGTGCTGTCTCTTATAGAGGAAGCAGAACGCAAACTGGATCAGAAAAAAGCAGAGAAACTCACCAAAAAAATCAAGAAAGGTAAAAGTTTTGATTTGGAGGATTTCCGCGACCAGCTTCAGCAGATGAAAAGCATGGGCGGTATTGGTGGCTTGATGGATAAGCTTCCGGGTATGGGGCAGATGGCGCAAGTAGCGCAGCAACAGGTCAATGATAAGTCCATGGGGCAGCTAGAGGCGATCATTTGTTCAATGACCTCAAGAGAGCGCCGCCGCCCGGATGTGATTAACAATTCCCGAAAGCGCCGCATTGCTGCGGGCTCTGGAACTCAGATACAAGATGTGAATCGTTTGCTCAAGCAGCACAAGCAAATGCAGAAAATGATGAAAAAGTTTGGAAAAAAAGGCGGAATGGCCAATATGATGCGCGGTCTCGGTGGTATGATGCCGCCCGGTGGTGGCGGTGGAATGCCGCCGCCTGGGCGTATGTGAAAAGCCTTACACGGAAAACCTGGAATCAGTTGGTTTTCCTGTTTTCTTTGGGGCGCATTTAGCATAGAATAGCGCCCCTTTCGAGTATGGGTCTTCGCGATAGCCACCATTGTGGTCGTCGTGAAACGTACAAAGTTCGTATAACAGAACAGGATATTGGTTAAATGGTAACAATCCGTTTGGCTCGCGGCGGCTCTAAGAAGCGCCCGTTCTATCATCTGACAGTCACTGACAGCCGTAAACCACGTGACGGAAGCTTTATTGAGCGCGTTGGTTTCTTTAACCCAATTGCACGCGGCCAAGAAGAGCGTCTGCGCGTTGATCGCGACCGTGTAAATTTCTGGATTGGCCAGGGTGCACAAGCCAGCGATCGCGTTGCGCAATTGCTCAAGACTGCTGAGTAAGTTTTTACTGACCACCGGGGTTGTTGTATGACGCAGAATTCGCAGGAAACTGTGATCGGTCGGATTACCTCGGTATTTGGGGTTAAAGGGTGGCTAAAGGTTTTTTCCTTCACCGACCCCATAGACGGAATACTTGACTATACCGACTGGGTTCTGGATCTGGACGGTAAGCGTATTCCTATAAAGCTTGAAGAGGGTCGCCGTCAAGGCAAAGCGATCGTTGTCAGGCTTAAAGGTATTGCTGACCGTGAACTCGCACGCACGTATTGTGGTGCTGAAGTTAAGGTGCCAACAGCTGAATTGCCTGAACTCCCTGATGGGGAGTTTTACTGGCTTCAGTTGCACGGTCTTGATGTGTTCACGATTGAAGGTGAATGCCTCGGTCGCGTGGATCACCTGATAGAAACTGGTTCCAATGATGTTTTGGTGGTGCATGCAACGGCGGGCTCCATAGACCAGCGCGAGCGCTTGATTCCTTATCGTCCTGACGAAGTGGTCAGGGAGATCGATCTGGCGCAACGCAAATTGGTTGTAGACTGGGATCCGGAGTTCTGACGGATGTGGATTGGCGCAGTCAGTCTGTTTCCGGACATGTTCCAGGCAGTAACGGATTACGGGATAACGAGTAGGGCAGTGCGCGATGGTCTTTTGACCTTCGATTGCTGGAACCCTCGCGAATTTACCCATGATCGTCACCGTACCGTCGATGACCGTCCTTACGGGGGTGGCCCTGGCATGCTGATGAAAATTCAGCCGCTCCGGGATGCCATTCACGCAGCACGGAAGGCGGCGCCAGGAAAAGCCTGCGTGGTTTATCTTTCGCCCCAGGGTGAGACGTTAAATCAAGCTGTTGTGGAGTCGCTCGCTTCGGAAGAGCGTTTGATTCTGGTAGCTGGGCGCTATGAAGGCGTTGATGAACGCCTGATAGCAGCAGAGGTTGATCGGGAAGTGTCACTGGGAGATTTTGTTCTTTCTGGTGGCGAACTCGCAGCTATGGCTGTTATTGATGCGGTTACACGCCTCATCCCCGGAGCGCTGGGTCATGCGCAGTCGGCAGAGCAGGATTCTTTTGCTGACGGTTTGCTGGATTGTCCGCACTACACCCGGCCCGAAGTTTACGAAGGTCAGGCGGTGCCGGATATTTTGTTGGGCGGTCACCATGGTCAAATCCGGCGTTGGCGGCTAAAGCAGTCGCTGAGGCGAACCCGGGAGCGACGCCCCGACCTGCTTGAAAAGCGGGTGCTTACGGACGAAGAGCGTGAGCTACTGGGTGAGATTTTAAACGAACCGTGTGCCTCTGAATCATCAGGGCATTAAAAGATTGAGTATCAGGAGCATTACGATGAGCGGCAAGAACAACATCATCCATCAAATTGAAACAGAGCAGATGACCAAGGAAATCCCCGCGTTTGCGCCGGGTGATACCGTGGTTATTCAGGTTCGTGTAACTGAAGGCACTCGTGAGCGCCTACAGGCGTTCGAAGGCGTTGTCATTGGTAAGCGTAACCGTGGCATGAACTCGTCTTTCACCGTACGGAAAATTTCATACGGCGTAGGCGTTGAGCGTACTTTCCAGACCTTCTCCAAGTTGATCGACAGCATTGCTGTGAAGCGTCGTGGCGATGTGCGCCAGGCGAAGCTTTACTACTTGCGCGAGCTTTCTGGTAAGGCAGCACGTATCAAGGAAAAGCTGGGCTGATCAGCATATGCTGAGCAACCCTGCAGTGAAAAAGGCAGCCTAAGGGCTGCCTTTTTCGTTTCTGGCGAGCCAGAATGCAAATTTGCGAATATGGGTTGTCAGAGGGCGGTGGTGTGAGACTAGAGGATGAAGCTGTCGTTGTCCGGTTTGTTGATGCTGTATGGCTTGAGGATGGTCTGGGTGAAAAAACCAGACAAGCGTACCGCAGTGATTTGCAACGCTTGGCCGCATGGCTGGAAAACCAGCCCGGGCGGCCGCTGCTGGCCGAGGCGCGGCGAACGGATTTGTTGGCGTGGATGGCTGGCGGGCTAGCCGAAGGAATCAAAACGTCTACGGCGGCTCGTCGTCTCTCGGGCATGCGCCGTTTTTTTCGGTTTTTGCTGAGGGAAAGACTGATTTCAGAGGACCCTACGTTGCGTATAGATAGCCCTCGCTTGCCCCGGCGGTTGCCGGATTCGTTGACCGAAGTGGAGGTGGATGCGCTTCTGGCGGAGCCGGATCCCAGCTTGCCGATTGAGCAGCGTGACAAGGCGATGCTGGAGATTCTATATGGCTGCGGGTTGCGGGTGTCTGAGCTTACCGGCTTGCGCGTTGATCAGGTGAATCTTCGCCAAGGCGTTATACGGGTTATGGGTAAGGGCGACAAAGAGCGCCTTGTGCCTTTGGGAGAAGAGGCGATAGATTGGTTGCTCCAGTATATGAAGGAGGGGCGGCCTGAGCTGCTTAAAGGGAGGGCTTGCGATGCGCTGTTTCCCGGCAACCGCGCAGCTGCCATGACGCGGCAAACATTCTGGTACCGTGTACGCCATTACGCTGTGCGAACGGGCATCCGAAAACACTTGTCACCCCACACGCTGCGGCATGCCTTCGCAACCCACCTTCTTAACCATGGTGCAGATCTACGGGTTGTTCAGATGTTGTTGGGCCATTCGGATCTTTCCACAACGCAAATATATACCCACGTGGCGCGACAGCGTTTGCAGTCGTTACATCAGGCTCATCATCCGCGTGGTTGAGCTTGTGATTTTTCGGTAAGGTGTCGCTTTGAACTTTTGTGGCAAGCAGGTGTCGCATTGTTTTAGCTTAAAAATTCGTTTCATGGCTAGTGCGAGTGTCTGCGCAAGCCCAATAAGTATCCGATCAAAAAGGTGTGTTTACCAGAATGATTATAAATCGTTTTTTCATGATGGCTGTGATGGCCGCAGGTGTTCTGGGTGCGCCCTTCAGCGTTGCCGGTGATGTTGAGGATAGCATCAGTGAACGACTTTCCAGCTCTGTGCCTGGGCTAAGAATTTCGTCTGTGCGGGAATCCGAAGCGAAGGGGCTTTACGAGGTTCAGAGCAACAATGGCGATACCATCTATACAACGGCTGATGGCCAGTACTTGCTTACCGGTGATTTGTTGAAGGTTACCAGCACGGGTATCGCCAATGTGACAGAAGAGGCCAGAGCCACTGAGCGGCGCAAAACCATGGAGAATTATGGTGACGATGGCGTGATCCGTTATAAGGCCAGCAACGAAAAAGCGGTGATTGATGTGTTTACCGACATTGATTGCCCATACTGCCGCAAACTTCACGATGAAGTGTCACAGCTTAATGACTATGGTATTACCGTGAATTACTATGCTTATCCGCGCTCTGGCCCGGGCAAGCCATCGTTTGTAAAGTATGTGTCCGTGTGGTGTGCAGAGGATCAAAAATCTGCGATGGATTCAGCCAAAGCCGGTAATACGGTTGAGGCGGCCACCTGCGAAAACCCGGTTCTGGAGCAGTTTAAGCTAGGCCAGCGCGTGGGTGTTACGGGTACACCGGCAATCGTACTGGAAGACGGCAATATCGTGCGTGGTTACGTTCCTGCAAGGAACCTGGCCGAAGGCTTGGGCTTGCTTTGATGCGTGCATAACCGCGCCACGCCCAGGGTGGCGCGGTTATGTGACAGGCTTTTGGTTCAGGGCTTATTCAGCAGGCCTTGAACCGGTATACTATGCGCCTTTTCAGTGTCGCAACATCGCAATGCTGCAAAACTACAATTTATCAGCACCCCCATTCGGGATCAGAGGTGAGAGCTTGAAAGACGTCAGTGTCGGAATCTGCGGACTGGGAACCGTTGGCGGCGGTACATTCAATGTATTAACGCGCAACGCAGCGCTAATTGCGGGCCGTGCGGGCTGTAATATCCGGATTACCCGGGTTGCCAGTCGTCGCAGCCGTGACGATATAGATCTTGGCGACGTAGCCTTTAGCACCGAGATTTTTGACGTGGTGAATGATCCTGCCGTCGACGTTGTTGTTGAGTTGATTGGCGGTTATGACACCGCGCGGGAACTCGTGCTGACGGCCATTAAGAATGGCAAGCACGTAGTAACCGCTAACAAGGCGCTAATTGCTGTTCATGGTAACGAAATTTTCGAAGCGGCTGAAAAAGCCGGTGTCGTCGTTGCCTATGAGGCAGGTGTTGCGGGTGGCATTCCAGTAATGAAAGCCATTCGTGAAGGCATGGCCGCTAACCGTATCGATTGGATTGCCGGAATTATAAATGGCACTGGCAATTACATTCTTACCGAGATGCGTGCAGGGCGAGCCTTTGCTGAAGTTCTTAAAGAAGCCCAGGATCTTGGTTACGCAGAAGCAGACCCGACCTTTGATGTTGAGGGTATCGACGCGGCCCACAAACTGACTATTTTGGCTTCGGCCGGTTTCGGCGTTCCGCTGCAGTTTGATAAGGCATTTACCGAAGGAATTTCATCAATTACTCCCTACGACATCGCCCATGCTGAGCAGCTTGGCTACCGTATCAAGCATTTGGGTATTGCTCGCCGTCGCGAAGAAGGTATCGAGCTTCGGGTGCACCCAACCCTGGTTCCAAAAAGCCACCTGATTGCTCAGGTCGATGGCGTACTTAACGCTGTTCTTATGGAAGGCGATGCAGTTGGCCAGACTATGTATTACGGCCCGGGTGCGGGTGATGAAGCGACAGCTTCTGCTGTGATTGCCGATATTGTTGATGTTGCCCGTGTTGTGGCAAGCAACGGCGCGTTACGGGTTCCTTACCTGGGTTTTGTGCCAGAGGCCATGGAAAACCTGAGCGTGCTTTCCATGGAAGAGGTTCAGTCGGCCTATTATCTGCGTATTACCGCCTTGGATCGGCCAGGTGTGTTGGCAAAAATTGCCTCCGTTCTGAGTGAACACGGCATCAATATTGAGTCGATAATGCAGAAAGAATCTGAGCTGAAGGATGGCCGCATTCCGGTCATTATCCTGACCCACACCGTACAAGAGCGGCAGATCAACCGAGCTATCGAAGAGATGGAAGCTTTCTCGGATATTGATGGACCGGTTATTCGTATCCGCGCCGAAAACTTCAACTGAGAAAACCATAACCGACAGGTACGCACGTGAGATATATCAGTACGCGGGGAGAAGCCCCCGCACTGGGTTTTGAAGATGTTCTGCTCACAGGGTTGGCCCCTGACGGCGGTCTTTATGTTCCGGAGTCGCTTCCGCACTTCAGCCTGGAAGAAATCCGTAGCTGGCGTGGGCTTCCGTATACCGAGCTGGCCTTCAATATCATGTACCCGTTTGTGGAAGAGGCTATCCCTGAAGCTGATTTCCGCCAAATGCTGGATGATACCTACGGCGTGTTTGCCCACAAGGCCGTAGCGCCACTGGTGCAGCTTGACACCAACGAGTGGGTGATGGAGCTGTTCCGTGGGCCGACACTGGCGTTCAAGGACTTTGCGCTTCAGCTGCTAGGTCGTTTGCTGGATTACGTGCTCGGAAAGCGCCAGGAGCATGCGGTCATTATGGGTGCAACCTCCGGCGACACCGGTTCTGCGGCCATTGAAGGTTGTCGGCGTTGCGAGCATGTGGATATCTTCATTCTGCATCCTCACGAGCGCGTGTCGGAAGTGCAACGCCGCCAGATGACTACGGTTAAGGGTGACAATATTCATAATCTGGCCATTCGTGGCAATTTTGACGATTGTCAGCGCATGGTTAAAGAGAGCTTTGGCGATCAGTCGTTCCTGGGTGGTAAAGCCAAGCTGGCTGCGGTTAACTCCATCAACTGGGCCCGCATCATGGCTCAGATTGTCTATTACTTTCATGCGTCTTTGGCGCTCGGTGGCCCGGATCGCAGCATGGCGTTTTCGGTGCCAACGGGTAATTTCGGGGATATCTTCGCCGGCTATCTTGCGAAAAAAATGGGCTTGCCCATATCCCAGTTGGTTATCGCCACCAACCGGAATGACATTCTTCATCGCTTCATGAGTGGCAACAAGTACGAGCAGCACACGCTTGAGCATACGCTCTCGCCGAGCATGGATATTATGGTGTCCAGCAACTTTGAGCGCTTGTTGTTTGACCTTCATGGTCGCGACGGCCTGGCGGTTAAGCAGTTGCTTGAAAACGCATCCAAAGGCCCGGTGAGTATTGAAGATTATCGCTGGAAGCAGGCACGCAAGCTCTTCGACAGCGCGGCAGTTGATGACAAGGCCACTTGCGACACCATCCGTGAAGTCTACGAGCAGAACGAATACCTGCTGGACCCGCACACAGCCATCGGCGTAAATGCGGCCAGGGCTTGTCGTCGTGATTCTCAGGTGCCCATGATCACACTTGGAACGGCCCACCCGGCCAAGTTCCCCGATGCCATCACCGAGTCTGGCCTGACGGTAAAGGCGGAACTTCCGCCGCATATGGCCGATCTGTTCGAACGCGAAGAGCGCTATACCGTACTTGATAATGATAAGGCGGGCGTTCAGGCATTCATCGCAAAACACTGGAAGAATACCTGACCCGGAATGACACCCAAAAAGATCCTGCGTCGCTCCCACCCGAACAGCGTTCCGGCGTGGGGGCAAGACCTGCCTCCGTTGCTCCGCCGTTTGTACGCTGCTCGCGGCGTAACCTCCGACGACCAATTAAGTTATACCCTCAGGCACCTCGCATCACCCTTTGAGCTGCGCGGCATTGAGCGTGCGGTCGAATTGCTGGCGGACGCGATTGCTCAGAACCAGAGGGTGGTTGTACTCGGGGATTTTGACGCTGATGGCGCCACCAGTACCGCTGTGGCTATGCTCGGGCTTTCCATGCTTGGCTTGCAGAGCATCGATTTTCGAGTGCCTAGCCGATTTGCGGATGGTTATGGGCTTACCCCCGGCATTATTGAGCGCTTGCAGCTGGAAGACGAACTGCCTGACCTTTTGGTGACGGTAGACAACGGGATTTCCGCTATTGAAGGCGTTAAAGCGGCCCGCGATCTGGGTATTAAGGTTGTGGTAACGGATCACCACCTTGCTGGCGAAACCCTGCCAGATGCCGACGCTATCGTGAACCCCAATCAGCCCGGCTGCGCTTTCTTGAGCAAAAATGCCGCAGGCGTGGGGGTTATGTTCTATGTGCTCACAGCACTGCGCAAAAAGCTCCGGGAAGCCGGTCGATTGCCGCAGCCAGAGCCCAACCTCGGCACTTTGTTAGATCTGGTGGCATTGGGCACCGTGGCCGATGTGGTGCCTTTGGACCATAACAACCGCATCTTTGTTGAGCAGGGCCTGCGGCGCATTCGTCAAGGCGAAGCCCGCCCGGGAATTCTCGCATTGCTCGAGGTTGCCGGTCGCGAGCATGCAAACATTAGCTCCACCGACCTTGGATTCGTGGTTGGCCCACGGCTTAACGCTGCGGGTAGGCTGGACGACATGAGCGTTGGTATTGCCTGTCTACTAGCCGACAGCCCAGATGAAGCACGGCGACTCGCCCGCGAGCTGGACACCTTCAACCGTGAGCGGCGTACCATTGAGAAAGATATGAAAGCCCAGGCCCAAGACCTGCTCGCTTCCATGTCTCTGGATTTGGAAGGGCTGCCCTGGGGGTTGGCCCTGTTCGATCAGGACTGGCACCAGGGTGTTATCGGCATTCTCGCGGCCCGCATTCGCGAGCAAACCAACAGGCCGACCATTGCCTTTGCCCCCGATGAAAACGGCGTAGATGTAAAAGGCTCTGCGCGATCAATCCCGGGCCTCCACATTCGCGATGTGTTGGCCGTTGTTGATTCTCGTCATCCTGGGGTGATGAAAAAGTTCGGTGGTCACGCCATGGCCGCTGGCATGACCCTGGCCCGAAATGATTTTGATGCCTTTACCGAGGCGTTTGATCGGGCAGTGAGAGATACCCTGACTGCAGCCGATCTTGAGGCTGCAATTACCACCGATGGGCCGCTGAGTTCTGCAGAGTTATCTCTGGAAACAGCCGCGTTATTGAAGCGCGCAGGCCCTTGGGGGCAGCATTTTCCCGAGCCTTTGTTTGACGGCGAGTTCCGTGTGGTCAGTCAGCGTATCGTTGGCGAAAATCACCTGAAGCTGGTTTTGCAGCCGATTGATGGCAGCGGCATCATCGACGGCATAGCGTTCAATACCGGGCCGGAGGTTCCTGATTACACGCGCACTGGGGCTAGGGTGGTTTACAAGCCGGATGCCAATACCTTCCGGGGCCGGACTAACCTTCAGCTTTTGGTGGATTATCTGGAGCCGCTTTCCTAACCAGGCTTTTGAGTCTGGTCAGGAGGCGGGTGCTCTTTTCTTCTGGAAAAAGCAACTCGCTGCGCTCAGACATCTTTTTCCGGCAGAAAAGAGCACCCGCCCCCTGACCGACTTGGCTGTAAAGATAGCTCGCCTGGATTGCGCCCAAGTTGAAGTTCGGTTTCCCACGGCTGATTTGCAGCCGGAATTCCGGTAGAATCCCGCCACAGTTTTACGCATCATTTTCCAACGTGAGTAAGGTTTTCATGGAAATTAATCCCATTGTGACGAAGATTAAAGAGCTTCGTGAGCGTACTGAATCGCTCAGGGGGTATCTTTGACTATGATCAGCGGAGTGAGCGGCTGGTCGAAGTAGAGCGAGAAATGGAAATGCCCACTGTGTGGGATGACCCTGAGCGCGCTCAGGCGCTGGGTAAAGAGCGTTCTGATCTTGATTTGATTGTTAGTACCATCGACAACCTCACAACCGGCCTGGCCGATGCAGAAAGCCTGCTGGAAATGGCGGTTGATGAAGATGACGCAGACACAGTAACCGAGATTGAGTCGGATCTTGAAGCGCTTGATTCCGAGCTCGAAAAGCTTGAATTCCGCCGGATGTTTTCGGGTGAGATGGACGCCAATAGCGCCTACCTCGAAATCCAGGCCGGGTCAGGCGGCACGGAAGCTCAGGACTGGGCTAACATGCTTCTGCGTATGTACTTGCGCTGGGCTGAGCGCCGTGGTTTTAAGGCGGACATTGTGGAGTTGCAAGAGGGTGATGTGGCTGGCGTGAAGAGTGCCACTATCCACATTCAAGGCGAGTATGCGTTCGGTTGGTCACGAACGGAGACCGGTGTTCATCGTCTGGTTCGTAAGTCGCCTTTCGACTCTGGTAATCGTCGCCACACGTCTTTCTCTTCGGTATTTGTTTCACCGGAAGTGGACGACAGCTTTGTGATTGAAATTAACCCGGCGGATCTGCGGGTGGATGTTTACCGTGCCTCCGGCGCCGGTGGTCAGCACGTTAACCGGACGGAATCTGCGGTGCGCCTGACCCACAACCCGACAGGTATTGTTGTGGCCTGTCAGGCCGGCCGAAGCCAGCATCAGAACAAAGATCAGGCTATGAAGCAGCTTAAAGCCAAGCTGTATGAGCGTGAGATGCAGGAACGTAACGCCGAGAAGCAAAAGGCCGAAGACGCAAAATCCGATATTGGTTGGGGCAGCCAGATTCGCTCCTACGTGCTGGATGATGGCCGTATAAAGGATTTGCGTACCAAAGTTGAAACCAGCAGCACCCAGGCGGTGTTGGATGGTGATATCGATAAGTTCATTGAAGCCAGCCTGAAAATGGCGCTGTAATCAGCGTCATTAGCAAGCCAACCCGGACATCCCGATTTTCTAGTGAGCCAACATGACTGAACACGCCAAGAATGCACCCCAAGAGGACAACAAGCTGATTGCCGAGCGCCGCGCCAAGTTGGCCGAGCTGCGCAAGAGTGGTAATCCGTTCCCAAATGACTTTCGTCGCGATTCCACTGCCGCCGAGCTGCAGGCTAAATACGGCGACCATGGTAAAGAAGAACTGGAGTCTATGGGCATTAAGGTTGCCGTTGCAGGCCGTATGATGCTTGATCGAAAAGCATTCAAAGTGGTTCAGGACATGACTGGTCGTATCCAGATCTATGCCACTAAAGATGTGCAAAAAGATACCAAGCATTGGGATCTGGGGGATATTGTTGGCGTACGGGGCACCTTGTGCAAATCGGGTAAAGGTGATCTTTATGTGACTATGGATGAGTATGTGTTGCTCACCAAGTCGCTACGCCCGCTGCCGGAAAAGCACAAAGGCCTGACTGATACCGAATCGCGGTACCGTCATCGGTATGTGGATCTGATGGTTAACGAAGACAGCCGTCGGGTATTCCTTGCGCGGTCCAAGATCATTACTTCTATGCGCCAGTTCTTTGCAGATCGGGACTTCATTGAAGTTGAAACGCCCATGCTGCAGGTGATTCCTGGCGGCGCGACTGCGCGACCATTTGTTACCCACCATAATGCATTGGGCATGGATATGTACCTGCGCATTGCACCGGAGCTTTTCCTCAAGCGGCTGGTTGTGGGTGGCTTTGAGCGGGTATTCGAGATTAACCGTAACTTTCGGAATGAGGGGCTTTCTACCCGTCATAACCCGGAATTTACCATGGTTGAGTTTTATCAGGCATATGCCGATTACAACGACTTGATGGATCTTACCGAGGATATGCTGCGCACGATTGCAGAGAATGTTTTGGGTAGCACCACCGTAGTGAACACTCGCATGCTGGCCGATGGCACTGAAGAACGCATTGAGTACGATTTTGGCAAGTCCTTTGAACGCCTGACCGTTGTCGATGCAATCTTGCGCTACTCTCCGGATGTAACAGCCGAGCAGTTGGCGGATGAGATATCCGCTCGCCAGGTAGCAAAAGACCTGGGCATTCATGTGAAATCCGGTTGGGGCCTAGGTAGGGTCCAAATCGAAATTTTTGAGGCGACGGCAGAGCATCGTTTGATGCAGCCAACGTTCATTACCGAGTATCCGAAGGAAGTGTCACCACTGGCGCGTTGCAAGGATAGCAATCCGTTTGTGACTGAGCGTTTTGAGTTCTTCGTGGGTGGCCGTGAGATTGCCAATGGCTTTTCCGAGCTTAACGACGCAGAAGACCAGGCTGAGCGCTTCCAGGCTCAAGTGGCAGAGAAAGATGCCGGCGACGACGAGGCTATGTTCTACGACGAAGACTATGTAATGGCTCTGGAATATGGTTTGCCGCCAACCGCGGGCGAGGGCATTGGTATTGACCGCCTGGCCATGCTGCTGACCAACTCTCCGTCCATTCGCGACGTGATTCTGTTCCCGGCCATGCGCCCTGAACACAAAACCGAGAGCGCGAAGCACGAGGAATAACCATGCACCCGGTTGAGCTACTGGCAAGCCATCTCAGGCCCGACCGGGGCTGGAAAGAACACCTCGCAAGCGAATTCAGCCAGCCCTACATGCAGGCGTTGGCTGAGTTTCTGGCTGCCGAAGAAAGTGCCGGGAAGGTTCTCTTCCCAAGCAGCTCCCACTGCTTCAACGCGTTGAACAGCACGCCTCTGGATGAGGTGCGTGTGGTCATTCTTGGGCAGGATCCTTATCACGGCCCAGGCCAGGCCCACGGTCTGTGCTTTTCAGTAAGGCCGAATGTTCCCCCGCCACCGTCGCTCGTTAATATGTTCAAAGAAATTCAGAGTGACCTGGGCATTGCGCCGCCAGATCACGGCTGCCTACAGCCTTGGGCGGAACAGGGCGTGTTGCTTCTCAACAGTGTGCTTACGGTGGCTCAGGGGCAGGCCGGTGCGCATCAGGGGAAAGGCTGGGAGACGTTTACAGACCGCGTGATTGAGGCAGTGAATCATGAGCGTGAGGGCGTCGTGTTCATGCTCTGGGGCAACTATGCCAGAAAGAAGGGGCGGCATATTGACCGGAGCCGGCACCTGGTGCTGGAAGGGCCGCACCCATCACCGCTTAGTGCGTATCGCGGATTCTTCGGCTGCAAGCATTTCTCCCGGGCCAATGAATGGCTCCGGGAACAAGGGCGAACGCCAGTAAGCTGGGCGCTGCCCTTTAAAGCAGATCTGGATGCCGACTACTGAAGCAAAGCCATTGCGGCTTCCATCTGGGCATTCAGGTCTTCTTCTTCGCTCATATCGATATTCGGGTCGATACCCAGGCGCTTAAAAGCTGGGATAGCAGATCCGTCCAGTTGTGCCCAAGGGTGCTCGGAGCCTGCAGCCAGCTGCAGGTTGGCCACCATAACCAGGTCAGCGTAGTCGGCTGCGGGTACTTCTCTCTGGAAGTTGGCGTATTCCAACGGAACGTTTTGCAGGTCTTTCGGGAAATCCCACCGTTTAAGAATTGCAGCACCGATTCTTGGGTGCAGTTCGTCAATGACGTTGTCCAGCATGATGCTGCTGATCTGCACGTCTTCGTCTTCCACGTAGCGCAAAATGGGCAGCACGCCGATCAGGTGAACCAAGCCCGCCAAGGTCGCCTGGTCCGGCTTCAGTTTAGTGTAATGCTGGGCCAATACGTGGCAAACGCCCGCTACTTCGGTACTGGTCTGCCAGGTTGCGCGCAGGCGTTTGTCGATCATCTCAGAGGTTGCCTGGAACATCTGCTGCATGGCCAGGCCCATGGCCAGGTTGCTGGTGTAGACCATTCCTAGCCGGCTTACCGCCATGTTCAGATTCTCTATCGCGCGGTTGCCCCGAAAAAGTGGGCTGTTGCAGACACGGATGATGCGAGCAGAGAGTGCTGTGTCATTGCTAATGACCTTAACCAGATCACCAATGGCAGAGTCTTCTGACTCGGCGATCTCGCGCACCTGAAGTGCCGCTTCGGGCAAAGTTGGGAGTACCAGCTTGTCGTTTTCAATAGCGGCGGTGAGGTCCGCTTTGATGGTTTCAGAAATATTCGACATGGTTTGGCAAGGGTCCGCTTGTCAGATCGGGCGGTCCGTCATGCTAGTGAGCGGACAACCCGAGGATCAAAATTGTGAACTCTATTTATAGCAAAATTTTGCGGGCTTTCCTGTCAACTTATGTATCCTTTGGTGCTGCGCCTTCTCTCTCGGTAACCGTGTATGGCAGCGGCCGCTGCTCCAACACTGCATCTGGCTGGCCGTCTGCCAACAGCTTGCCGCTGACAGCGTTGTGCCGGATAACCGCAAGCAATTCGCAAGAACCGTCATTGAAACCCACTGCGTTTACGACTTCGCCCACGGAACGCTCACCCGCCATGATGGAGGTTCCAGGTGCGGGTATGGAGTTAGCCTCTGCAACGTGAAAGCGGAACAGGCTCTTTTTGAGCTGCCCAAGAAAGTGCATGCGGGCGATCACTTCCTGGCCGGTGTAGCAGCCTTTCTTGAAATGCACGCCGCCCAGATGTTGCAAGTTAAGCATTTGCGGTACATAGGATTCGCTGGTCGTCGTGGTCAGCATGGGAACACCCGCCGCAATTTCGGAGGCCTGCCAGTCTGCAAGCGTCTTCTCTGGGATGTTGTCCAGTTCCAGATCGATTGCGCTGGTTTGCCACAGCTCAAAGCGGGGCAGCCCCTCGCCTGTATTTTCTGTTCGGATCAGGAACCCTGATTCCAGCGCCAGCGTATCTCCCGGGGATGTCAGGTTGTTGAAGCCTTCTCCAGAAAGGCTCGACGCAGCCTCATTGCCCAGCAGCCCAATGATTTGACCGTCGGTCTGTGTCTCCATGGAGGTGCCACGAAAGAGCATCATGTATTTGCGCAGGTGAGCTGTGATCGACTCTGCCAGTTCAGTGGGCAGGTCCAGCAGTATGTCCTCTCCATCCCGGACCAAACGAGTCAGGCAGTAAGCCCGGCCTTTGGGCGTAGCACCCGTGGCGCGGGGTGATGTGCCGATTTTTACGTCATCAAGATTTTGGCTTAACTGGCCCTGCAGGAATTTGTCCGTACCTGAGCCAGAAATGCGAACCAAAACGCGGTTGGTCAGCAGAACGCGGCCAGAAACCGGGGAGGGGAGCTCGGCTGATGCGTAAACAGGCGGGGCTGAAGCAGCTGTATCTGTACCAGTCATGGGGAACTCCGGGCAAAAATACTATTCAAAGGATTACTGAGTGCGACCCAACCGGAGCCACATTCTCAGACGACGAAACTGATCTTCCGGAACATTACCGGCAATTCGTGTGCCGGAGAGTAACACAACCGGGTATGAAGCAGATCTGGTGGCTATCGGGCGCAGTTTCAAGAGTACAACTTTGGAACTGATACGGCTCGACGGGCAGGCGGTAACAGCGAGAGTTTGTCCGCTACCAAGGCGTGCATAGAGGGTGTTCTGATCCTGGCATAGCCCCAGAACGGCCGACTGGCCCGCCAGTAGCCCATTGAGCCGGTACTGGAATATGGCACCCGCGAAGGTCAGTGGGGCGAGTGCGAACATCCAGTGTTTTTCAGATGCCCCGGTAATCAGCACAAACGCGCTGGCAACCAGCCATGGAGCGGCTGCCAGGCAACCCGCTGCAGTACAGCGCGTTAATGTTAGGTCAATCTGGTTGGACACGGGCGAGGATAATGTCAACGATGCGCTGGAGATCTGCATCGTCGGGGCGGCTGCGCTGCATGAACCACTCGAAAATGTCTGTATCCTCGCAGATCAGCAGCTTTTCGTAGCGTTCCTGGTCTGCTTTGTCCAAATCCCGATAGGCTTCTTCCAAAAACGGAATCAGCAGGACATCCAATTCCAGCATGCCACGGCGGCTGTGCCACCAGAGGCGGTTGAAATCCGAGTTGTCCGCAGGGGGCTGGGTGTCTTGCATAGTTGCTCTCTTGGTCATTCCCTTTACGGCGAAGGGGTTCTGTAGGTTGTTGGTATCAGTACAGTATCACGGGCCTCGTGTAGCAGTCCCGGATAATCCAGTGTGTAGTGCAGGCCACGGCTTTCCTTGCGTTGCAAAGCGGCGCAGATAATCAGGTCGGACACGGTGACCAGATTCCTGAGTTCCAGGAGGTCGTTGGTTACCCGGTAGTTGCTGTAAAACTCGCCGATTTCCTGGGACAGAAGGTCCACTCTGTGCTTTGCCCGCTGAAGGCGCTTCGTGGTGCGCACGATGCCTACGTAATCCCACATGAAGTGGCGTAATTCGTCCCAGTTGTGAGAAATCACGACGTCTTCATCAGAGTCCCGTACCTGGCTTTCGTCCCATGCCGGGGCCTCGGGCGGGGGCGGAATGTCTGCTTCCCTGCGTGTGATGTCGGCGGCAGCGGCCCGGCCATAGACCAGGCACTCCAGTAGCGAGTTGCTCGCCATGCGGTTGGCGCCATGAAGCCCGGTAAACCCGGCTTCCCCGACCACGTAAAGCTGATTGATGTCGGTTCGTGCCCGCTTATCGCTGACAATACCGCCACAGGTATAGTGCGCCGCTGGCACGACAGGAATCGGTTCGCGAGTAATGTCGATGCCAAACTCGAGGCATTTCTCGTAAATGGTGGGGAAATGATGCCGGATGAAATCCTCCGGTTTATGGCTTATGTCCAGATACAGGTGGTCTGCCCCCAGCCGTTTCATCTCATGGTCAATGGCTCGGGCCACTATATCCCGTGGCGCCAGCTCGCCTCGCTTGTCGAACCGATCCATAAAGCGGGAGCCGTCCGGCAGTTTCAATAATCCACCTTCGCCCCGAACCGCTTCAGTAATCAGGAATGACTTGGCGTGGGGGTGGTACAGGCAGGTCGGGTGGAACTGGTTAAATTCCATGTTGGCCACGCGGCAGCCTGCACGCCAGGCCATGGCAATACCGTCCCCGGATGCACCGTCGGGGTTGGTGGTATATCGGTACGCCTTGGACGCGCCACCGGTTGCAATCACGGTGAAGCGCGCTCGAAAAAGCTCCACATGGTTATCTTCAAGGTTCAGTATGTAAGCGCCAACGCAGCGATTGCCCGGAAGGGCCAGCTTGCGATTGGTAATCAGATCCACTGCAACACGTCCGGATCTAAGCTCGATGTTGGGTCGGGCCTGGGCCTGAGCTGTTAAGGTTGTAGAGACAGCATGCCCGGTGGCATCGGCGGCGTGAATAATACGCCGGTGGCTGTGGCCGCCTTCACGGGTAAGGTGTAGTTGAGCATCTGTGTCCCGGGTAAAATCAACCCCGATATCGATGAGCCACTCAATGCTTGTTTTGCTGTGATCCACTGTGAAGCGCACGGCCTCTTCGTTGCACAGGCCTCCGCCTGCTGAGAGGGTATCCTGCACATGGTTTTCGGTGGAATCCTGGTCGTCCAGAACCGCGGCTATGCCGCCCTGGGCCCAGAGTGTCGCGCCGCTGCTGATGTCAGCCTTGCTGACAACGCATACTTTTAAGTGCTCTGGCAGGTTGAGCGCAACGGTCAGGCCGGCGGCGCCGCTGCCAATAATAAGAACATCGTATTCATAGGGCTGTGGCATCGGTTCGTTATCGCAGGCCATAATGTAGACGTGTATTGAACTAAACTTTACGCTTGCTGTCTATTTGGCCTGACGGATGACTAGCCAAGTAGGCAAGGTTGTCCTTTTCATAAACGGGCGCCGGACAGAGAGCATGAATCATCAGAAACTCGTATCGGCCGAAAAACTGGCCATGAAACCGGAGAGCACCGGCGCAGCGACCATGGCCCCTAATGACCAAAAACAGGCTGAGCAGCCAGATCGCCAGACCGACCTGCAACTTGTTCGCAAAGTCCGGAACGGAGATCGTGCAGCTTTTGATTTGCTGGTAGTTAAATACCAGTCAAGGGTGGCCTCTATTATCAGCCGATATGTTTACGACAGCCAGGAAGTGATGGATCTTGCCCAGGAAGCGTTTATCAAAGCGTACCGTGCCATTGACCGCTTTCGTGGCGACAGCGCCTTTTATACCTGGCTTTACCGCATTGCGGTGAACACCGCGAAAAACCATCTTGAGTCCCGTAGCCGAAGGCCCCAGGGTAGTGCCGATTCTGCCGAGGCGGAGAATTTTGATGACGGGCGACGGTTACGTGACATCGCCTCGCCGGAGCGCCTGCTTCAGCGTGATCAGCTGCAGAAAGAGCTGAACAATGCCATTGCAAGTCTGCCAGAGGAACTGCGGTCGGCGTTCCTGCTACGAGAGTATGACGGGCTCAGTTATGAAGATATTGCGCGGATATTAGAGTGTCCTATTGGGACCGTGCGCTCGCGTATTTTCCGGGCCAGGGATGCTGTTGATCGGCACCTGGGACCCTTGCTAAACCATTCTGTGACGTAATTGAAGGTGCATCCTATGGATGATCGTCTCCGAGAAACACTGTCTGCCATGATGGACGATGAAGCCGACGAACTTTCAGTTCGGCGATTGTTGTCCCATGAGGATCAAGCCGATGTGCGCGCCCAGTGGCAGCGTTGGCAGGGGGTGCATGATTTGATGCACCGAGGCCACTCACCGGCTGAGAGTGTGGATGTAAGTGTCGCCGTACGCGAGGCCCTGGATGGCCGTGCCAGGTCGCGGGCCCCAGTTGTGTCGCAGCACCGTGAGGAGCCGCGACGATGGCAGTGGTCAGCCGCAGTGGCAATGGTTGCCGCAGCTTTACTGGTTGGCTTTGGGGCAGGCGCGGGCTGGGAGTCCGGCGAGATCTCTCCTGATGAACTGGCATCGGTGCCTGTAACCGAGGCGCCTGAAATTGAACTGACAGATAGTGATTTGCCGGTTCAGGAAGTTGCTTTACAGGGGCTTGACGAGAAACAGAGGGAGTACATGAACCGCTATCTTCTAGAGCACGCTCAGCACAACAGTGTGGGTGTGGGGCAGGGCTCAGTGAGCTATGCCCGTCTTGTCAGTGCTAGTGGCAGCTACTGATTGACCGTATTAAAGGTGACCATGAAAAAAGCCGGTACTTACAGCTTGCGCCTGATTAACTGGTCATTGCCCGCGCTTCTGGCGCTTATATTGGCTATGGCCACGCCAGCCTATGGTGTTACGGAAGAAAAAACAGCAGCCTACTGGCTCGAGCGCCTGGGGCCCGCTCTTAATATGACGACCTATCGGGGTGTGTTCGTATACGCCAGGGGCTCCAGTGTTCACTCCATGCAAATAGCCCATCGTTATCACAAAGGAGTCGTGGAGGAGCGTCTGGTTTTACAGGACGGCGCCAGCGGTGAGATTGTTCGGCGCGGCATGAATGTGGTCTGCGTGCTGCCGGAGCAAGGCAAGATGCAGCTGGAACAGATCATCCCTTCTGGCCCTTTTGCAGAGGCGCTTGCCAGCCAGCTTGTTCCGGTTAGCCGGTGGTATCGTGCTGAATTGCAAGGCGAGGGCCGTATCGCCGGCTATGATGTGGTGATTGTTGCACTGACGGCTAAAGACCAGCATAGATACAGTCATCGCTTGTGGCTGGAGAAATCTACCGGGCTTTTGGTGAAAAGCCACGTTCGAGCAGCCGGTGGCGAGGTGCTGGAGCATTTTCAGTTTACCAACCTTGAGATCACTGACGCTATTCCTGACAACGAATTTGAAATTCGCTCTGAGGGTCGTGAAATTTCCCGCACACTGAACGGGGAGGGAGCTCAGGCTGATTCTCAGAACGGATTTTCCAGCGCATCGCGTAAGCAGGGCTGGCACCTTGGCTGGCGCCCGGACGGGTTTGAGCCGGCCGCAGCACCAAGCTCTGGTAAGGGGCAGGCTGTTGCATTTTCAGATGGGTTGGCGGCATTCTCAGTGTTTGTTGAGCCTGCCGGTACCGTGCATATGCCCACGGGTGCTTCCCGCATAGGAGCAACAACCATTTATATGCGCCATATGCAGAGCGAAAATAATGCATTTCTGGTGACGGTTGTGGGTGAGTTACCACCGGCATCTGCTCGCCAGGTGGCCGACTCAGTGCAAATTGACGAAGCCTTTGTGCTGGGTGCGAGCGATCAATGATTACGGAGTCTGGAAAAGTTGTTGCCGTTACCGACGAGCATGCCTGGGTACAGACCATTCGCACCAGTGCTTGCCAGAGTTGTGCAGCACGTAATGGCTGCGGACAAAAGGTATTGGCCTCGGCAACTGGAGGCCGGGCTAATCAGGTGCGTGTCGTTAATTCTGTGAATGCGTGTGTTGGCGAAGAAGTGACACTTGGTATTGATGAAAGCGCGCTCCTTGGCGCCTCATTGCTTGTGTATGCGCTTCCGTTATTGCTTTTGGTGACGGCCAGTATGATTGGGCATCATCTGTCCGGAGGCAATGATTTCGCAGCTATCTTGGGCGCTGCGGCCGGTCTTGCATTGGGCTTTTTGATAAGTCGACAGTTACAACGCCGGAATGCCGGCAGTTATGAACCCAGGCTGCTCCGGGTGAACCGCATCCCAGCTGGAATGGTCGCTCATCCCGACTCGCTAACCTGACATATCTGACATATAGGGGATTCTGACATGCGAAAAGCCACAACTGCAGTTAGCCGGTTTTCCCCGGCACCGCTCGGCCAGAGGGTGCTGGGTTCATTGATACCGACGCTGCTCGCTATCGTGCTTGTGGGTTGGAGCCAAACAGGTTTTGCGGATGGTTTGCCAGATTTTACCGAGCTGGTTGAGGAAAACGCCGACGCTGTCGTTAACATAAGCACCACTAGCACAGCGAGCGCCCCTACTGCTGCCAATAAGCGTTTTCGCGGCTTGCCCTTTGATGAGGGGCAGCTCGACCAGCTGCCAGAGTTTTTCCAAGATTTCTTTCGCGGACCTCAGTCACCCTTTGGCGGCGGGCCGAGTGAGCCCCGGCCGAGCCGCTCCATGGGGTCAGGGTTTATTGTCTCTGCGGATGGCTATGTGTTGACCAATAATCACGTGGTTGAAGGTGCCGATGAGATCATTGTTCGGCTAAATGACCGTCGTGAGCTGCCGGCAACGCTGGTTGGCACGGACCCCCGTTCAGATATGGCTGTTTTGAAAATCGAGAATGGGGACGACCTGCCCGTAGTGAAAACAGGGAGCTCTAAAAACCTGAAAGTTGGTGAGTGGGTGTTTGCCATAGGCTCGCCCTTTGGTTTTGATTATACGGTTACAGCCGGCATAGTTAGTGCGCTGGGTCGCTCGCTCCCATCGGAAAACTACGTGCCGTTTATCCAGACCGATGTGGCCATCAACCCGGGTAACTCCGGTGGCCCGCTGTTCAATCTGGACGGTGAAGTTATAGGTATTAACTCACAAATCTACACCCGTTCAGGGGGGTTCATGGGGGTTTCTTTTGCTATCCCCATTGACGATGCCATGAGCGTATTCCGCCAGATTCGTGACAAAGGTGTGGTTTCCCGCGGCTGGTTGGGCGTGCTGATTCAAGAAGTAAACCGCGACCTGGCGGAGTCGTTCGGCCTTAAACGCCCGCGGGGCGCGTTGATTGCAGAAGTGATGGATGGCTCGCCAGCCGAAGCCGGCGGCTTGCAGCCTGGTGACATCGTTCTTGAGTATGACGGTGACGACATTCAGCTTTCGTCGGATCTTCCTCCTATGGTGGGGCGCACCCCGATAGGTGATACAGCCCGCCTTATGGTTCTTCGTAGTGGAAAGGAGATCACACTGGATGTGGAAATCGGTCAACTGCCGGATGAGCGTGGTGCTCAGCAAGCTGCCCCTGCTGAAAGTGGGTCATCCGCCTCGCCCCTGGGGTTGACGGTTGAGCCTTTGCCGTCGGATCTGGCTGATTCTATTGGTGTGTCGGAGGGCGTCGTCGTGCTGAGTGTTAATCGAGGGCCTGCTTATGATGCGGGTGTTCGTGCCCGGGATGTGATTACCGAAATCAACAGAAAAGCGGTATCGTCGGTTGAGGACTTTCAAAAAGCGGTCGCGGCCTTACCAGAAGGGCGGGCTGTGTCTGTTCGCGTTGTGCGCCAGGGGCGGGCAATCTATCTGGTAATGAAACCCTGATAGCGTGAGCTTGAATGCTCAACATATTATTGTAGAAAGCCTCCAGGCCTGATGTTTAAAACGACAGTCCTGGGGGCTTTTTTGCTATACTGTCCAGCGTCAATAATAACAGCGGCCACGGAATGGACCAGGTCAGATTATGAACAAGAAGGATCTCCCTCTCCTGCAACTTCTCAAACCCCGTAATGCGTGGGTTGCCTGGCTCCTTCTGGTCGTGGCGATCGCCGTAACCGTGGTGTCTTGGCAGTTTTCAATTCGGTTGGTAGAGGATCGCACCGAGGCCCGGTTTCGAACCCAGTCGCTGCAGTTAAAAACCGCCATTGAGGAGCGCTTGCTCAACTATGAGCAGGTTCTGGCGGGCAGTGCCGGCCTTTTTGCGGTCGCCGGGGAAGTTTCACGTGAGCAATGGCGTGAATACGTTCACAAGGTTGATATAAACCGCTATTACCCGGGTATACAGGGTATAGGGTATGTTGAGCGTATTGAAGTGCGGGGCATGGCCGATCACATTGCGTCGGTGCGTGCTGAGGGGGTGTACAAATATCTGGTTAAGCCGCTGGGGGCTGGGCCTTACTACTACCCCATGGTGTACCTGGAGCCTGGAACCGAAAGCAACCGGAAGGCGCTGGGCTACGACGCCTTTAGTGATCCCGTTCACCGCAAAGCCATGGAGCAGTCGCGGGATAATGCCATTCCCACGGTAACGGCCAAAGTCGTTCTGGTACAGGAGGAACTGGAGGAAGGGCAGGCCAGCTTCCTGATGTATTACCCGGTTTATCAGGGTGGGGAGGTACCTGAAATACGGGCTGAGCGCCGTATGATGCTGGCAGGATTTGTGTTCAGCGCCTTCCGTATGAACAACCTTCTTGATGGCATCATTGGCCTGATTTCGCCATTTCTAGATGTTCGTATCTACGACAATGGCGTGGTGGCTCGCGAAAACCTCATGTACGGCTCAAATCTGGGCTCATTGGACAATGAGTTCAGCTTTGATATGAGCCAGACCGTAAGTCACGGCGGTCGGGACTGGCTGCTGCAAACCCGTTCCACTCCGGCTTTCGACTACCTTGCTTCTGATCCGCGCCCATCGATCGTTCTGGGCAGTGGGGTGGCTATCAGCCTGCTGCTGTTCATCGTAGCGCTGGTGCTGATTCGCTCACGCCTGATGGCGCAGATCAGTGAGGGGCGTTATCGCGCCATTACGGAGGGAGCAGCCAATGTAACCCTGGTTATGGATGAGGCGGGCGTGCCCCTTTATGCCAGCCCTTCCTGTTTTGATATTCTCGGGTTTGATCCTGAGGAGGTGCAGGCGCTTGCATTGGAAAGCCTTGTGCATGAGGACGACTGGCCCCAGCTGGCGAAAGGTTTTGATGATGCCATTGTGGCGCCGGGCAAGCAGATGGCAGTTATTCGGGCACGCATTCGCGATGCCGCAGACAACTGGCGGGACATGGAAGGTACCTATACAGCTATGCTCGCGGTACCCGGGGTTGACGGTGTGGTGCTCAGCCTGCGGGACCTTACTCAGCTCAAAGCAGCTCAATCTGAATTGCACCGACTGGCTTTTTACGATCCTCTTACGGGGCTTGCCAACCGTCAGCTGTTCCGTGATCGCCTCAATAATGTGGTGCGTCGGAGCCGAAGAAGTGGTGAGCCTGCGGCCCTCATGTTCCTTGATCTCGACGGTTTCAAGCGCATTAACGATACTCTTGGTCACGATGCTGGCGATGAGCTTTTGCGCCAAGTGGCGCATTGGCTGGAGGGTTGTGTGCGTGAAGAGGATTCTGTGGCCCGGCTTGGCGGTGATGAGTTTGTTGTGTTGCTGTCGCAAATCAGTGGCGCAGATGCCGCCGGCAAAGTTGCGGAAACCATTCTGCGCAGGCTTTGTCAGCGGATTCGCCTGAGCGATCATGAAGTCGGTATTACCGTAAGTATTGGTATAACCATGATTCCCCATGACAGTGAAGACCCCGGCGCCCTAATGAAGTTTGCAGACTTGGCCATGTATCGAGCCAAAGAAATGGGCCGGAATACCTATCAGTTCTTTACCCCGGCCATGAATATCAAAGCCGCTCGCAGGCTACTGCAGCAAGAGGAGCTGGCGAGTGCTCTGGATGAGGAGCGTTTTGTTCTGCATTATCAGCCCAAGGTAGATTTGATCAGTGAGCGGGTTATTGGTGTTGAGGCTTTTCTGCGCTGGCATCATCCTGAAAAAGGTTTGGTTTCAGCGCAGCAGTTCATTGGCCTGGCGGAAGAAACCGGGCTGATTGTGCGCTTGGGAGAAATGGCATTACGCCAGGCTTGTATTCAGGTTCAGGCACTGGAACGGGCAGGTTTTGAGGCGTTGAAGATGGCGGTCAACCTGTCGGTGAGGCAGATCATAGATTCGCGTTTTCTTGATATGGTTCGACAGGTCATTACCGAAACCGGTGTTTCGCCTGAGAAGTTGGAACTGGAAATGCCCGTGGAGCTATTGAATGAAGACCCACGTATGTTGCGCGAACTTCTTGTGTCACTCAACGATCTGGGCGTTTGCCTGATTTTGGATGATTTTGGCGCGGGTTCTTGCTCTTTGGTTGCGTTGCAGCAGCTTCCTCTCGATGTAATAAAAATTGATCACCGCTTTATCCGCGATATTCCGTACAATGTTAGCGCAACCGATGTGGCGTCTGCGGTGATTGCGTTGGCGCAAAAACTGCATCTTACGGTTGTGGCTGAGGGTGTAGAAACCCCGCAGCAACTGAGCTTCCTGAGGTCGGCGGGGTGTACCCAGTGCCAAGGCAATTTGTTTAGCTACCCGCTGGACGAAGATGCGTTGATCGGGTTCCTGATTCGGCAGTATGAACGGCCGTTGATTTCCTGATCATGGCAATGGCGGCCGGTAACCGGTAAAATCACGCCGGCCCCGGATCTTGGTAGTGGCCTTTCCGGGCTCAATCCTTTGTATTTTTTATGAGTATTCATTGTCTGTGACTGAACTGAGCCGAATCCGTAACTTCTCCATTATTGCCCACATTGACCACGGAAAATCCACCATTGCAGATCGGTTTATCCAGATTTGCGGGGGGCTAACCAAACGGGAAATGGCCGAACAGGTTTTGGACTCCATGGATCTGGAGCGGGAACGGGGTATCACCATTAAAGCCCAGTGCGTTACGCTGAATTACACGGCGCGGGACGGCCACGAATATAAGTTGAACTTCATCGACACGCCTGGGCATGTGGATTTCTCCTATGAGGTGTCACGGTCCTTGTATGCCTGTGAAGGCGCGCTGCTGGTTGTAGATGCCGGCCAGGGCGTGGAAGCCCAGTCTGTTGCGAACTGCTACACCGCCATCGAGCAGGGCCTGGAAGTCGTACCGGTTTTGAACAAGATGGACTTGCCTCAGGCTGAGCCGGAGCGAGTTGCAGCCGAGATAGAGGACATCATCGGTATTGATGCCTCAAATGCGGTGCGCTGCTCTGCCAAAAGCGGCATGGGCGTTGAGGATGTGCTGGAAGACCTTATCAAAAAAGTTCCGCCACCCCAGGGTGATCGTGCCGCCCCGCTGCAGGCATTGATCATTGATTCCTGGTTCGATAACTATTTGGGTGTTGTATCTCTTGTTCGGGTTACTCAGGGGATTCTGAAAAAAGGCGAAAAAATTGTTATCAAGTCGACCGGTAAGGCTTGGAATGCCGACAAAGTAGGGATTTTCAACCCCAAGCCACACGACACCGATATACTGGAAGCTGGTGATGTGGGCTTTGTTGTTGCCGGTATTAAAGATATTCACGGTGCGCCTGTGGGTGACACCATCGTGCATCACAAGTTTGCCGAAGCCACGCCCATGCTACCGGGCTTCAAAAAGGTTCAGCCGCAGGTGTATGCCGGTCTGTTCCCGGTGAGTGCTGACGACTACAACGACTTTCGGGATGCGCTGGAAAAGCTCACCCTGAATGATGCCTCACTGTTTTACGAGCCTGAGAGTTCCGATGCTCTGGGCTTTGGCTTCCGCTGTGGTTTCCTTGGCATGCTGCACATGGAGATCATTCAGGAGCGGCTGGAGCGTGAATACGATATTGATCTGATTACCACCGCACCTACGGTTATTTACGAGGTGTTGAATAAAAAAGGCGAGACGCTCTCGGTAGACAGCCCCTCTAAGCTGCCCGATATTGGGTCAATTGAGGAAATGCGCGAACCTATCGTTGAGGCAAATATTTTAGTGCCCCAGGAGCATCTGGGTAACGTTATTGCGCTTTGTGAACAAAAACGAGGCGTTCAGAAAAACATGCACTTTATGACCAGTCAGGTGCAGTTGACCTATGAGCTGCCGATGGCAGAAGTAGTGTTGGATTTCTTTGACCGAATCAAATCTGCCAGCCGCGGATTTGCGTCGCTGGACTACCACTTTATTCGTTTCCAGCCGGCAAACCTTGTGCGTTTGGATGTGCTTATTAACGGCGAGCGAGTGGACGCTCTGGCGTTGATTGTTCACAAGGATCAGTCGCACTACAAAGGGCGTCAGCTTATCGAGAAAATGAAAGAGCTGATTCCCAGGCAGATGTTTGATATCGCAATCCAGGCCACCATCGGCAACCAGGTTGTCTCGAGGGTCACGGTAAAAGCGTTACGCAAAAACGTAACGGCAAAGTGTTACGGCGGCGACGTCAGCCGGAAGAAAAAGCTGCTCCAGAAGCAGAAGGACGGCAAAAAACGCATGAAGCAGCTGGGTAATGTTGAGGTGCCTCAGGAAGCGTTCCTTGCCGTATTGAAAGTCGATAATTAAAAGGCACCTTGATGGATATTGATTTTCCGCTGATTCTGGTGGTTTTGACCTTTGCGTCAGGGCTGATCTGGTTGGCAGATATACTGTTTTGGCGTAAGTGCCGTCTTGCAGCGACTCCGGCGGATGTTTCCGATGATGGAGACGAGCCCAAAGAGCCCTACCTGGTTGATCTTAGCCGTTCGTTTTTCCCGGTACTGGTGGTGGTGTTAATCCTCAGGTCGTTTCTGGTGGAACCTTTCCAGATACCCTCGGGCTCTATGTTGCCGACGCTGGAAGTTGGTGACTTTATACTGGTCAACAAATATGCCTATGGGCTGCGCTTGCCAGTTGTTGGAACCAAGGTTCTGGACATTGGGGATCCGGCCCGGGGTGACGTGATGGTATTCCGCTACCCCAAAGATGGCGAAACCAACTACATCAAGCGCGTGATAGGCCTTCCGGGCGACACGGTACGCTACGACAACAAGCAGCTGTTCATTAATGATCAATTGGTTGAGAGTGAGTTTGTTGTGCGCCTGCCGCCGGTGGAAGTGCGCAAAGAAGACCTGGGCGCGGTGGAGCACGATATTTTCCTCACCATGGGACGCTCAGGTGCTGCCGGTGAGGGCGAATGGAAAATCCCCGAAGGCGAGTATTTTATGATGGGTGACAACCGTGACAACAGTAACGATAGCCGATACTGGGGCACGGTTCCGGATGAGTTGATTGTTGGCAGGGCGTTTGCGATCTGGATGCATTGGGAATCTTTCACCAGCTTGCCATCCTTTAAGCGTGTTGGCGGTATTGAGTAATTCTGACTATTTTGGAGTTCAGTTGTAATGAAGAAAAATAATCTCTCTGCCATGGGCCGCCAACGTGGCGCATCTGCGCTTGTTATCCTGATCATGGTGTTATTTTTCGGCAGTTTGCTCTCCCTGGCCATCAAGGTTGGGCCTGCGTACATGGATGACCTTACGATTCAGGAGGCCCTTGAGAGCCTGGATGGTACAGAGGGGTTGTCGCAAATGGGGCCGGCGCAAGTTCGCACATTGATCAATAAGCGCCTGAGCGTTAATAATATTCGCGGCTTTGACGCCAAGGATATTACGGTGGAGAAAGACGGCGGGATTGTGGTGGTCAATGTGGATTACGAAGTTCGTAATAACCTTATCCGTAACATGGACACTGTGGTTCATTTTCAACACAGATATGAGATGAAGGGCAAGTGAGCTCACAGCCGGATCTAGATCAGTTACAGCGGCGCATTGGCTATCAGTTTAAGTCGCCAGAGCGTCTGATGCTGGCGCTTACACATCGCAGTTATGGCAACCAGAATAATGAGCGGTTGGAGTTTCTCGGCGATTCTATAGTGAACATGGTTATCGCAGAATACTTGTTCCTGAGCTTCGACAAAGCCCGGGAAGGGCATTTGAGCCGTTTACGTGCTCGAATGGTGAAAGGCGTAACCCTGGCTGAGATTGGCCGGGAGTTCGAATTAGGGAATTATTTGCGGCTGGGCTCCGGCGAGCTGAAAAGCGGTGGTTATCGCCGAGAGTCTATTCTTGCTGATGCGGTGGAGTCTGTTATTGGGGCCATTTATCTCGACAGTGATTTTTACACATGTCGGGAGCAAGTGTTGCGCTGGTTCGAACACCGGTTAACACAGCTCGACCTTCAGGATACCCAGAAAGACCCCAAGACCCGCTTGCAGGAGTATCTGCAATCGCGGCAATTCCCCTTGCCAAGGTACGATGTTATTTCTGTGGATGGAGAAGCTCATAACCAAACATTTCATGTGTCCTGTGTGTTGCAGTCGCTGGATCGCAAAACCAGTGGCGTTGGCAGTAGCCGCCGCGTAGCGGAGCAGGAGGCTGCCCGTAGCGCGCTGAAACAACTCGGCGTGGAGACACCCTGATGAACGATATTACCCGTCCGGAGAACCCCGACAGCCGTTGTGGCTTTGTGGCCATTGTTGGTCGCCCCAATGTAGGCAAGTCGACGCTTCTGAACCATATTCTGGGCCAGAAGCTGAGCATTACATCCCGCAAACCACAAACCACGCGCCATAAAGTGCTGGGAATTAAAACTGTGGGCCTTGTGCAGGCGGTTTATGTGGATACACCTGGGATGCACGTGGAAGAGCCCAGAGCTCTGAATCGTTACATGAACAAAGCAGCTACTTCGGCGCTCTCTGGCGTGGATGTGGTGGTATTCGTGGTAGACCAACTCGCTTGGACCACTGCCGACGAGATGGTACTGGAAAAACTCAGCAAGCTGTCGTGCCCGGTTATTTTGGCCGTGAACAAAGTGGATCGAATTGAAAAGCGGGAAAACTTGCTGCCGCATCTGGACATGCTTTCCAGAAAGCGCGAGTTTGCGGAAATCATTCCTATGTCAGCGCTGAAGGAGACCAACCTGGAACCGCTAGAAGAAGCAGTTGGTCGCTTTTTACCGGAGAGTGTCCATTTCTATCCCGATGATCAGATAACCGATCGGAGCGAACGCTTTATGGCTTCGGAAATGGTGCGTGAGAAAATCACCCGCCAACTCGGGGCTGAGCTGCCTTATTCTGTTGCGGTAGAAATTGAAGAGTTTAAACGCGACGGTAAGACGCTGCACATTTCGGCGCTGATCCTTGTGGAACGCGAGGGCCAGAAAAAAATCATGATCGGTGACAAAGGCGATAGGCTACGAAGTATCGGTCAGGATGCCCGAGCCGATATGGAGCGCATGTTTGACAGCAAGGTTATGCTGCGGCTTTGGGTGAAAGTGAAGCGTGGCTGGGCAGACAGTGAGCGTGCGCTGAAAAGCTTGGGCATGAACGACCTCTGAGGCCACTATGCCCCCTGAAGCCTCTATGAGAGGAGCGCAGGAGCAAGAGCCTGCTTATGTGATTCACCGCCGGCCCTGGCGAGAGACCAGCCTGATGGTTGATCTGTTTACCCTCAATCATGGCCGCATATCCGTGGTTGCCCGCGGGGCCAGCCGTAACAAAAGCTCTCTGAAGGCACAGCTTCAGCCCTTTCAGCCTTTATTGTTGGGCTGGGTGGGGCGTAGCGATCTGAAAACCCTAACCCAAGTAGATGTGTGCGATGGCCCGGCGTTGCATCGCACCGTGTCCCTGTACAGCGGCTTGTACCTGAATGAGCTGGTGCAGCGGGTATTGCCGCAAGCAGATCCTCACCCCACACTATTTGCCGCTTATATTGAAGCCCTTGCGCTGCTTGCAGAAACGTCAGATGTAGAGCCGGTATTGCGAAAGTTTGAGCAGTCGTTCGCTGCGGGCCTGGGCTACGATTTTGCATGGGATCTGGCTACAGATACCGGCCAGGCCGTCTGTGCCACTCGGACCTATTGCTACGACCCTGAACAGGGTATTGTCACCGCAACCTCTGCTGGTGTGCGGTTGCAAAACCTGCCGGGCGAGGCGCTTCTGGCCCTCGCCGGTGGCGATTTTGAAACGGTTGCAAGCCGCCGGGTGGCGAAGCGGGTTATGCGCGTACTCACAGATTACCTGCTGCAGGGGCGTCCATTGAACAGTCGCAGTCTTTTCACTCACAAAAGGGGAGAACGACATGAATCCTAGAGTTTTGCTTGGCGTCAACATCGATCATATTGCCACTTTACGAGAGGCTCGGGGCACGCGTTATCCCGACCCGGTACAAGCTGCCCTGATGGCGGAAGAGGCAGGTGCAGACGGCATTACGATTCACCCGAGGGAAGATCGGCGCCATATTCAGGACCGTGATGTGTTGCTGCTCAAGGACGTGCTGCAAACCAAAATGAATCTCGAAATGGCGGTTACCGACGCCATGCTGGAGTTTGCCGAAAAGGTTAAGCCTGAGTGTGTGTGCCTGGTTCCGGAAAAGCGCGAAGAGTTAACTACGGAAGGTGGCCTGGATGTTGAAGGCCAGGAAGAACGTGTGGCGAATGCTTGTGAGCGCCTTGCCAAATTAGGCGCAGAGGTGTCCCTCTTTATCGATCCGAATCGCGCGCAGATTGATGCAGCTGCGCGCTGTGGCGCTCCGGTTATCGAGCTGCATACAGGTGAGTATGCGGAGGCCGTGGGTGCCCAAGCCCAAGATGTGGCGTTTAATGCGCTGGCAGATGCAGTGACTTACGCCCGCAAAAAAGGCCTGATCGTGAACGCAGGCCATGGCCTGAATTATCACAACACTGAGCGAATTGCTGCGATTCCTGGCATCAACGAGCTCAACATTGGTCACGCGATTATCGCCAGGGCTGTGTTCTGTGGTTTAAAAGAGGCCGTCCGGGATATGAGTGCCATTCTTGATCGGGCTCGTGGCCGAGCCTGAGCTGTATGGGGGCAGTGTAGACGCGCCCTCAGTTGGTTTCAGCCTGCGGGCGGTGCTGCCGGAACATCTGTTGCCAGTCGGTCTGGTCACTCCAGATTTGCAGGCGCTCGATGGCTGAGGCCAACTGGTTTTTCAGCAACTCCATGTCCGGTGCTGAGCACTTGAGAGCCGTTTCCAGGCGATTTGCCGCCGAGCGAAGCTCCGGTACCCCGCAATAACGTGTGGCGCCGTGCAGCTTATGCACGCACTCCAGCAAGCTCTTCAGATCGTCCCTGTCCCATAGCCGCTCAATGGTGTTGAGGTCTGTAGGGAGCTGCTCCAGAAGCATGCTGAACAACTCTTCTGCGAGGTCTGCCTTGCCCGCCGCCAACTGAATACTCTCTTTTACACTCACGCAGTCCCGTTGCATTTTGCGGGTTGAGGGCCGCAAAGCGCGCCTTGTATCCCGCACCTCTGATACAGAAATTCGGCCAAGCTCACCGGCACTCTGGCATTCATAGCCGGTACATTCGAGTATGGTTTCAGCAAGCTGCGCACTGCTGATGGGTTTGGGCAGATAGCCATCAAAACCCTGCCGAGTCAGGCGCTCCTGCTCATCTGCCAGCGCGTGCGCGGTGAGTGCGATGATCGTTGTTCTGTGGCTGTTGTTATCCATTTCACGAAGGCGGGCCGTGGTTTCCACGCCATCCATGCCCGGCATTTGAAGGTCCATGAAAACCAGGTCAAAAGACTTTTTCCGGGCTTTGCTCAAGGCTTCAAAGCCGCTTGATGAACCTTCGGCTTGTATCTGGTAGTCCTGTAGCAGGGTCATAACCAGTTTCAGGTTGGCTTCGTTGTCGTCCACAGCCAGCACTCTGGGCGTATTTACGGGAGCCGGGAGGCGCGCCACATGATCCTGGCGTGAAATGCTCAGGCCTGAGGTGTTGATGCCGTGCACCAAAAGAAGCAACTCGTCATAAAGCGCCTCACGGCATACCGGCTTGGTCAGGTGGCCACTGGGCAATCCTGACAACGGCGTATCGTGAGTTTCCAAGGTAGGGGTCAGCAGCAGGGTGCGGCAGTCACGCTCAATCTCCAGGGCCCGCACCAAGCTACAGTACTGGTTTGAGTTCAGCAGGTGCCGGGTAATCCCGATAATGGCGGCGGCATAGCCTGACTGGCTCTTCTGTGCCTCTTCAACCTTCTCTTGCATGGCGCCAGGGGACGATACGCGATCCACGGTCATGCCCCAGTCACGCAAAATGTGCTCAACCGAAAGGCCGCAGGTTTTCTGATGTTCCAGATAAATAACCCGCTCACCTCGCAGGGCATCTCGTGGGGCGATCACGTCTCCATTTGAGGAAAGTTCGGGTGTAAGGGTAAACCAGAAAGTAGAGCCTTTTCCCAACTCACTTTGCAGGCCAATCTTGCCGCCCATTTCTTCTACCAGGCGCTTGGATATGGCCAGGCCAAGGCCCGTGCCTCCGTACTGTCGCGCCGTTGATGCGTCAGCCTGGCTGAATGCGTTGAACAGAGACTGCTGCTGCGCCCGGGAAAGCCCCACGCCAGAATCGGTAATGCTCAAGCGCAGGGTCACGCGGTTACTTTCTTTGTCTTCATCTTCAAGGCTTGCGCGCAGCACTACTTCGCCGGTCTGGGTAAACTTGATGGCGTTGTTGACCAGGTTGGTAATTACCTGCTTTACCCGCAAAGGGTCACCCATGATGTTGTCCGGCACGTCGTTGTACACCAGAGGGACAAGATCCAGATTTTTGCTGTGGGCGGCAGGTGCCAGCATAACCATGACTTCTTCCACGATATCCCTGAGCTGGAAAGGCACGCGGTCGAGGATCAGCTTGCCGGCTTCAATCTTGGAGAAGTCCAGAATATCGTTGATGATGGTAAGTAGAATTTCCGACGATTTGCGAATGGTGCTCAGATGATCCCGTTGCTGGCGAGGCAGGGGGCTTTTGAGCAGTAACTCGGTAAAGCCGATAATACCATTGAGTGGTGTTCGGATTTCGTGGGACATGTTCGCCAGGAATTCAGACTTGATGCGGCTGGCCTCAAGGGCTTCTTTGCGCGCAAAGTCCAGCTCGATGTTCTGGATTTCAATGGTTTCCAGCGTTTCTCGCAGGTCTTCGGTGGCTTGGTCAATATTCTGCTGCATCTCGGCCTGGGCTTTGCTCAGCTCGCCTGCCATTGCGTTTAAGCCAGACTCCAGCTGCTCGAACTCCGGGCCTGCACCTGTATGGATACGCGTATCAAGCTTGCCTTCTTTCAGCTTTGCCACGGCCTCGTTAAGCTCGAAAACTGGCCCGGTAAAGGCCCGGCTCAGCCGAAGTGCGATCACAAGGCTGAAAATAACGCCACCGAGTATCAACAGCAAAGAGATCAGTAGTGCTTTGTAGGTCTCTTTTTCGGTGCGGGTGTGAGACATCTCCACGGCTACCCACCCTAAAGGCTCGCGCTGCTGCGACGCAGACTGCCGGGTGTCCGGATCCAGCATATTTTGAACCATCAGTTCTTGCAGGAAAGCGGGTGTAACAAAACGAGTGCTGGTTTGTTTGGCAATACGGCTTGCCTGTTCGCTAGCTAATTCTTTGCTATCAAGATTGTCAGAGCCGCCTGGGCCAGTATGTAACAAGCGACGTCGGTCGCTGTCGAAGAATGTAATTGAGCGTACATCCTGTTCCTCCAACAAAGCGTTAGAAAGGCTGCTTAACAGGCTGCGATTGGCAGTGAACAGACCGTATTCGGAGCCGGCAGCAAGTTGGCGTGAAAGCGATTCGCCGCGATCCTGCAACAGGCTTTCAATATTGCTGATCCAGCTGTAAGTAAAGAACAGCCCTAGCATCAGTGTTGTAATAAGTGTGGGAACCAGAGTGACCACCAACACTTTTTTGCGAATGCCCCACCGCCGCATACGAAATTCCTGAAAAATAACTTAACGCCGCCTGCAGGGGCGGGTTGCGTCCTTGTAATGGTAGCTCATGCTGGCGCAGATGATTTTCGTATGAGTGCCGACTGAGCTAGAAAATACATGATCTATATAGCCCCCAGTCATGGTTTTAGCGAGAAGCTGTATTGGGCGACCGAGGCCATAAGGCGTATCATGCCAACGCAAAAGTGTACCACAGGGTTCTCATATGCATTTTCCTACAATTGAAGATTATGTCGGGCATACGCCTTTGGTTAGGTTGCAGCGCCTTCCGGGCGATACCAGTAATGTAATTCTGGCAAAGCTGGAGGGCAATAACCCCGCCGGTTCTGTAAAAGATCGGCCCGCCATGGGGATGATTCAGGAGGCTGAACGCCGCGGCGAAATCCGCCCTGGCGATACGCTGATTGAGGCAACCAGTGGCAATACCGGTATTGCGTTGGCCATGGCTGCGGCCATTAAAGGTTATCGCATGGTGCTCATTATGCCGGCCAATATGAGCGAAGAGCGTCGGGCCTCCATGCGCGCGTTCGGGGCGGAAATTATTACTGTCAGTCAAGAAGAGGGCATCGAAGTGGCACGGGACATGGCCCTGAAAATGGAGGCAGACGGCAAGGGCAAGGTACTTGATCAGTTTAGTAACCAGGACAATCCGCTATCGCACTACAGAACCACGGGCCCGGAAATCTGGGAGCAAACCAAAGGGCGGGTAACCCACTTTGTAAGCTCGATGGGAACTACGGGGACTATCATGGGTGTGTCCCGGTATCTTAAGGAGCGTAATCCCGATATCAATATCATTGGCTTGCAGCCAAAAGAAGGTGCCTCTATACCGGGTATCCGCCGCTGGCCGGAAGCCTACCTTCCCAGAATCTACGATGCGACACGTGTGGATCAGGTGCTCGATATCGGTCAGCAAGAAGCCGAGAACACGATGCGCGCTCTGGCAGAGCAGGAAGGGATTTTCTGTGGCGTGTCATCCGGAGGTTCCATTGCAGCGGCACTTCGGCTCTCTGCGCAGGTTGAAAACGCTATTATCGTAGCCATTATTTGTGATCGTGGCGACCGCTATTTATCCACTGGCGTATTTCCCAGCGCCTAAATCTGACGACACCAAGAGAACAGACTATGAGCAGACGACGCAGGAAGGTACTTCCTACGGAACCCGTGCGCTGTGATGTGGAAAGACTTAGCCATGATGGCCGCGGCATCGCTCATCAGGATGGCAAGGTCCAGTTTGTGGATGGCGCCTTGCCGGGTGAAACAGTGATGGCCAAGGTGGTGTCCACCCGAAGCAAGTTTGATGAACTGCGTACGCTTGAGGTTTTGGAGTCTGCGCCTGATCGCCAGAAGCCACCGTGTGAGTTTGCCGATCTATGTGGCGGATGCAGTCTTCAGCACATGAGCAGTGACGCGCAAATCCGCTTTAAGGAAAACACGCTGCGCGAACAGTTTGCGCATTTTGGTGGCATAGAACCTGAGGAGTGGATTGCCCCTCTGCGCCCGGACAGCAACTTGGGGTACCGCCGCAAAGCACGCATGGGCGTGCGCTATGTTAAAGCCCGGGAATCGGTGTTGGTAGGCTTTCGGGAGAAGCGCAACAGCTTTCTTACGGATATTGATCGTTGTGTAGTGCTGGATCCTCGCATCGGTGAGCGCATCGTTCCGCTGCGCGAACTGTTGCATAGCATGGATGCCTATGCCCGCATTCCCCAGGTTGAAGTTGCCTGTGGCGACGATACTGCAGCGATGGTTTTCCGCAACATGGACGGCCTGAGTAGTAGCGACCGAGAAAAACTGATTGCCTTTGGCCAGGCCCACGAACTGCATATTTATCTGCAGCCAAAGGGGCCGGATACGGTTCACCGTATCTGGCCGGAATCGTCTGGCCGGGATGATGAGCGCCTTAGTTATCGGCTTGATGCATTCGATCTCACCATGAAATTTCATCCCATGGACTTTACGCAAGTCAATGCAGACATTAACAAGGTCATGGTAAACAGGGCGGTGGATTGGCTGGATATACAGCCAAATGAGCGAGTTCTCGATCTGTTTTGCGGGCTGGGAAACTTTACGCTGCCTCTTGCGCGTAAGGGTGGCCAGGTTATTGGCGTGGAAGGCGATGATGCTATGGTTGTCCGGGGGCGGGAAAATGCGGAATTGAACGGGCTGACGAATGTTGCGTTCCATGGCGCGGATCTGCACGGTGACTTTACCGGCCAGAGTTGGGCGCAAGAGGGCTTTGATAAAATTCTTATTGACCCGCCGCGCTCCGGTGCGGAGGAAATCTGCAAATACCTGACCGCGTTCGATGCAAAGAGCATTGTGTATGTCTCCTGCAATCCCGCCACTCTGGCCCGGGATGCCGGCGTGATGGCTCGTAACGGCTATCGGTTGGTGCGCGCCGGTGTGATGGATATGTTCCCTCATACCACGCATGTGGAGTCTATTGCGCTGTTTGAGCGCGACTCTCACTGAATGTTGTAGTGGGCAGCAAGGGATTGCTGCGTGAATCACCAGGAATTTCAAAACAGATATGGTAAAAGTTCGCGAAGACTACGCAGTGAATGGCGACGGCCAGATCGACATCGAGTGCTGGGTACAGCACATTGCCGCGCAGACTCATCTGGATGATGTGGAACAATTTCGCCGGGCCTGTGAAAAATCCGCAGAAATCGATTTGCAGGCTTTCCGTGAAGACCGTTTGTGGGCGCCCGGCTCCAGTAGCTTTCGTATTGGCATTGAGATGGCTCAGGTGCTGGTTGAATTGCGACTGGATCAAGCCAGCCTCGTTGCTGCGATTCTCTATCGAGCTGTTCGGGAAGAGCGGGTTACCCTCGAGTCCATACGTAAGGAATTCGGTGACGAGATAGCCGGGCTGATAAACGGCGTGCAGCAGATGGCGGCCATCTCATCCATACATCATCCCCTTAAAGGCAATGTGCTCGGCCAGAGCGAAGGCCAGCTGGACAACGTCCGTAAAATGCTGGTTACCATGGTCGATGATGTCCGGGTTGCCTTAATAAAGCTTGCTGAGCGAACCTGCGCCATTCGTGGTGTGAAGACTGCGCCTGAAGAAAAACGCATGCGCGTGGCCCGGGAAGTGTTCGATATTTATGCGCCACTGGCCCATCGCTTGGGTATAGGGCACATCAAGTGGGAGCTGGAAGATCTCTCGTTCCGTTACTTGCACGAAACCGCGTACAAAAAAATTGCCAAGCTCCTGGATGAAAAGCGCCTCGACCGGGAAGGCTATATCCGTCGTGTTATCGCGACGCTGCAAGCGGAGCTGAAAACCTCCGGAATTGAAGCCGAACTTTCTGGCCGCGCCAAGCATATCTACAGCATTTGGCGGAAGATGCGCATAAAGGGCATAGATTTCTCCCAGGTATACGACATAAGGGCCGTGCGCGTTCTGGTGCCGGAAGTGCGGGATTGTTACGCCGCCCTGGGGATTGTGCATACGCTCTGGCGTCACATTCCCAATGAGTTTGATGATTACGTTGCCAACCCCAAGGAGAACGGTTACCAGTCCCTGCACACAGCTGTGATTGGGCCAGACGGCAAGGTCATGGAAGTCCAAATCCGTACCCATGGCATGCACGAAGATGCGGAGCTGGGCGTGTGCGCGCATTGGCTCTACAAAGGCACCGACAAAAGCAATAAATCGTCTGGCTATGATGCCAAAATCAACTGGTTGCGCCAGGTGCTGGAGTGGCAGGAGGAGTTGGGTGACCTCTCCGGGCTGGCGGATCATCTTAAATCCGATATCGTTTCGGACAGGATCTATGTTTTCACGCCCGATGGGCATGTTGTTGATTTGGCGCAAGGGGCTACGCCGGTTGATTTTGCCTATCGGGTTCACACTGAGATCGGCCACACTTGCCGTGGCGCGCGGGTGAATAGCCGGATTGTTCCCCTGACCTACCCGTTAAAGACGGGGGAGCAGGTATCCATTCTTACCTCCAAAAATAACCCGGCACCTAGCAGGGACTGGCTAAACCCCAGCCTTGGCTATATTCATACATCCCGCGCCCGGGCTAAGGTCACTCACTGGTTTAAACAACAGAATCGCGAGCGAAACGTAACGGATGGCCGTGCCATCATTGATGACGAATTCCGGCGCCTGTCGCTGCACGATGTGGATTTGGGCGATCTTGCGGTAAAAGTGAATTATCACAGTGCCGAAGATATGTTTGCCGCAGTGGGTGCGGGCGACCTGCGCCCTGCACATGTGGCCAACGTCGCCCAGCAAATGCTCGAGCCAAAGTCCGAGCAGCTTGATTTGAAGCTGACGGCCCAGCGGCGTAAGCCGTACGATACGGAATCGGACATCCAGATAGCGGGTGTGGGCAAGCTGAAGACCCAGGTAGCCAAGTGCTGCAAACCACTGCCAGGTGATGCCATTGGCGGGTATATTACGGTTGGGCGGGGTGTAACCGTTCATCGCCAGGATTGCTTTACGTACCTCAATCTGCAGGAGGTGGAACCAAACCGAATCATTGAGGTGAGTTGGGGCGGTCAGCAGGCGTCTGTTTATCCGGTGGACATCGAAATTGAGGCCTATGACAGGTCGGGGCTGTTGCGGGATATCACACAGGTGCTGTCGTCGTCAAAGAGCGATGTTCTGTCACTTCATACGGTGACTAATCGTGATGACAACACTGCAACCATGATCGTTACGGTGGAGATTTCCAGTCTGGAACAGTTGGCGCGGTTGCTGGCACAGGTTCGCAACCTTCCTAATGTTATCGACGTCAGGCGCAAGCGCTCATGAACTACTCTATTGACGATCTGAAAGTACTGATGGCCCGGCTGCGAGACCCGGAAACAGGCTGCCCGTGGGATACCAGGCAAACGTTCAAAAGCGTTGTTCCGCACACTCTGGAAGAGGCCCACGAAGTGGCGGATGCCATTGAGCGTGAGGACTATGACAACCTGGAGGATGAACTGGGCGACCTGTTGTTTCAGGTGATTTTCTACGCCCAGATAGGTGCAGAAGAAGGCCGTTTCAGTCTTGATACCGTGGTTGACAAACTGGTGCGCAAGCTTGTGCGTCGCCACCCACATGTGTTTCCCGAAGGTACGCTGGAAAGCCGTATCGATCCGGATAATCGGCCCAATGAAGCCTGGATCAAAGAAAGCTGGGAGCGTATCAAAGCAGAGGAGCGGGCTCAAAAACACGTGGAAAATTCACAGACCGCAGCGACGCCAAGCCGGTTGGATGGCATCGCCCGAGCTCTGCCGGCGATGGTGCGTGCGGAAAAACTGCAGAAACGGGCTTCAAGGCACGGTTTTGATTGGCCCGATATAGAGCCGGTATTCGATAAGCTCCATGAAGAAATCGACGAGCTGAAGGAGGCCTGGCAGGCCGCCCAGTCCGGGCAGGGTGGTCACGATGCCGTTGAAGACGAGTTGGGTGACTTGCTGTTCGTTTGCGTGAACCTCGGCCGCTTCATGAAAGTGAATCCAGAGCAGGCGGTTGGGCGCACCAACCACAAGTTTGAGGCGCGCTTCCGGGCCATTGAGCAGGCTCTTGAGCGCGAAGGTCGCTCTTTTGACGACGAGACTCTCGAGGCACTCGATGAGATCTGGCAATCGGTTAAGGGTGTGGAAAAGAAAAGCGGGTAGCGTGAGTAGGTACAATCCGTTACCAAATGCCGAGGTTTTCACTCCTGAGCTTCGTCTACACTTGCTGAAGCATGGGCGCTTTTTGTGCGCTGTGGCCACCAACAGAACGCAGGAGTCAGGCTCGATGAAAATCAAAGATCTGGTCAGTTACTGGGACACGCACGCAAGAGGTAGGCTTACCCAGGATGCTTGCTCTATAGCTTTGTCTGACCAGCATCACTGGCAGCTTGAAGAGCTGTCGGCCATGTACCCCCTGAAATCGTCACAGGACCTGATGCGCGACCTGATTTCCGCAGCACTGGACGAGATAGAAACCGAGTTCCCCTACGTTCAGGGCGCACAGGTAGTCGCCTACGATGAGGACGGCTTTGAAATATATGAAGACAAGGGGCTTACTCCGGAGTTCGTGCACCTTAGTCAAAAACATATCAAGCGCTTGAAGGCCCACCAGCCCGAAGCTGTAACCTGATTGCGTATCATCAGGTAAGAGCCTGAGGCCCTTACCCGTTTTGCTTATCCAGCTTTTCTTTTAGCAGGCCCTGACTGGCCAGGTCGTCCAGTGCAGCGGCAACCATGTCGTTAAGAATGTCGCTTTCGCTGCGGTCAGGGTAAAGTTCGGCCAACGCAGCTACTCTGGCTGCGTCCTCCAGAGGGAGCCTCAGGTTGTAGTCGTGAGTGAGCTCTGCGGGCTCTTTCTGTTGCGTCCAGTGCTTGGGCAGATCTGTGACTTTCATGGTGGCTCCTATTCAGTTGCGGGCGCTGTTGCGGCTTTAAACGCCAATAGACTTTTCCGATGGTTCCTTAGTATCGTTAGTTTACTTTGTCTTCGTCAATTCATAAGGGCGCCAATGTGACCAAGCTACACCCTGATCTCCGTGAAAATGTCCGCATGTTGGGCGAATTGCTGGGCCAGAGCATCCAGCGCCACCCCGGGCAAGACTGTTTTGACCGAATTGAGGAAATCCGGGCTGCCGCCAAATCTGACCGTCGGCAGGAGAGCGGCTCCGGCCAACGCCTGGTCAGTCTTCTCGGCAAATTGAGCGATGACGAGCTGCTGCCTGTCACCAGAGCGTTTAATCAGTTTCTCAACCTTGCCAACCTGGCTGAGCAATACCACGGCATTCGCCGCAAGCGGGATCATCATTCGGATCTCACGGTTGAGTCGCTGTCGGATGTATTCGGTCGCCTGAAAACCAGCGGCGTTAGTGCCGAAGCGCTGCATCAGTGTGTGGCAGGTATGCGAGTGGAGTTCGTGCTAACGGCACACCCCACCGAAGTGGCACGCCGCACACTGATCATGAAATACGATGAAATGTCGGATTGTCTGGCCAGCTTGGACCACACCGACCTATTGCCGGCTGAAAGAGACGCGATTATAGAGCGCTTGTCCCGGCTTGTTGCAGAAGCCTGGCATACGGATGAGATCCGCCATGAGCGCCCCACCGCGGTCGATGAAGCCAAGTGGGGATTTGCGGTTATCGAAAACAGCCTTTGGCAGGCGTTGCCTCGATTCCTTGATGATCTTGATACATCGCTTCAGGAAGCAACGGGGAAAGGGCTTCCTTTGCAGGCTTCACCTGTGCGCATTGCGTCCTGGATGGGCGGCGACCGTGACGGCAACCCGAACGTCACCCATCAGGTGACGCGAAAGGTCTTCCTGCTGGGGCGTTGGATGGCGGCGGATCTGTTTCTCCGTGATATCCAGTCGCTAAGGGCGGAGCTCTCCATGTGGCAAGCCAGCGATGAGCTGCGCGGTCTTGCGGGCGACTCTCGGGAACCATACCGTCATGTACTGGCGGAGCTGCGGGATCGACTTATCAAAACCCGGGACTGGGCTGAAGCCTGCGTGAATGGTGAGCCTGCCGATACCAAGGGCATTCTTTTTGAAAACGAAGACCTGACGGCTCCGCTTGAGCTCTGCTATCGCTCAATGGTGGAGTGCGGACTTGAGTATATTGCCAAGGGCGCATTGCTGGATACCATCCGCCGGGCCCATACCTTTGGCTTGCCCCTTATTCGCCTCGACATCCGTCAGGAAGCGACTCGCCACGCGGAAGCGGTGGCCGAAATGGTGGAGTACCTTGGTTTGGGCGATTACCTTTCCTGGCCTGAAAAAGACCGTCAGGCCTTTCTGGTGCGAGAGCTCCAGGGGCGTCGCCCATTGGTTCCCAGGAATTGGGAGCCTTCCGAGCTGGTGCGTGAGGTACTGGACACCTGCGAGGTGGTCGCGCAACAAACGCCAGAAGCTCTGGGTTCCTACGTTATCTCGATGGCCAGCAAGCCGTCTGACGTGCTGAGCGTCATCCTGCTTCTTCGTGAATCGGGCATGAAATTCCCCATGCGGGTTGTGCCTTTGTTTGAAACACTCGACGACCTGCGCGGCGCGCCTGAGAGTATGGCCGCCTTGTACGAGGTGGACTGGTATCGGGATTATTGCCAGGGGCGCCAGGAAGTCATGATTGGCTACTCGGATTCGTCCAAGGATGCCGGCCAGCTTATGGCAGCTTGGGCACAGTATCAGGCACAGGAAAAGCTCACTAAGGTGGCCAGCCAGTATGGTGTGCACCTGACCCTGTTTCATGGTCGTGGCGGCACCGTTGGCCGTGGCGGCGGCCCGGCTAACAGGGCAATTCTCTCCCAGCCTCCTGGTTCGGTAAACGGCAGTTTCCGTATCACCGAACAGGGCGAGATGATCCGGTTCAAGTTTGGTTTGCCTCAGCTGGCGGTGCAAAGCCTGACGCTATACACCACAGCGGTCATTGAGGCGACTCTGGCACCACCCCCTGAGCCTGAAGATAACTGGCGTGACACCATGGATTGGTTGACAGAGCGCTCGCTCAAAGCTTATCGGGAAGTGATTCGGGAAAACCCCGACTTTGTACCCTATTTTCGCCAGGTGACTCCCGAGCAGGCGCTGGGAAAACTGGCGTTGGGCAGCCGGCCTGCACGGCGCAAAGCCAGTGGTGGTGTGGAAAGTCTGAGGGCCATTCCGTGGATTTTTGCCTGGACTCAAATGCGGCTGATGTTGCCCAGTTGGCTGGGCAGTGATGTGGCGCTGGAAGATGCCGCCAAAGAGGGGCGCTTGCCGATCTTGCGTGAGATGATGCACGGCTGGCCGTTCTTCCGCACTTATGTAGATATGCTCGAAATGGTTCTGGCAAAAGCGGATCTGCGCATCGCCAGCTATTATGAAAAGACTCTGCTGGACGACGACAAGCTCCGAACACTGGGGGCCAGCTTGGGCGCCCGCCTTGAAGGCTGCGTTCAGCGCCTGCTGGAGCTCAAGGAACAGAGTAAGTTGCTGGAGGGTGAGCCCGTGTTTGCTCACTCCATGCGTGTGCGCAACCCCTACACAGATCCTTTGCATTACCTCCAGGCGGAATTACTGAAGCGTGACCGGGAAAGTGAAGGTAAGGGCGAGGTGCCGGAGCTGGTAGAGCGCGCGCTTAAGGTTACAATGGCGGGAATTTCCGCCGGTATGCGTAACACAGGTTAAAGCCACCGGGTACAGGTTTAGGGGAGGCTCGATCCATCCCCACCATGGATAACAGGAGTATTCTTGTGGCTCTCGCAGTGCGACTGGAGCGGTTTTTAAATCAACAAGGTATAGCTTACAAAGAGCTGCCGATAACCAAGGCTGCCAGCCTGGATGAAGCCGTGTCTGCTTTGGGGCAGCCTCGGGGTGATGTTATCAAGGCAACCCTGCTGATTGATATCAGTGGCATTTTGATGGTGGTTCAGAGATACGACAGCACCCTTGACACAGAGGCACTCCTGCAAATGACGGGCCGCCACCTTCAGCCTCTCACCGAACGCCAGGCCGTGCGGTTGTTCGGTGATTGTGACCCTGGGTTTACGCCGCCCATCGGTAATGCCTACGATATGTCCGTGTTACTGGATGATGATGTTACGCAGGCCGAGCGTGTGTTGTTTTCCAGTGGCACAAACCACTCATTCATAGAAATGAATGGCAGCTCTTTGCGCTTGGCAATGTCCGGTTCCCGGGAGGGGCATTTGGCCATTCGCGGTTCCGGTAATAATGTAGTACGAGACGCGCTGACGCTGGCAGATGTAGCCAGTAAACTGAAAAAGCTGTACCGGTTGCCGCCCATGCCAGCATTGGCTTTGCGTATTCTGCGGTTAACCTCAAACACCGAGGCCACAGCCCGTGAGCTTGGAGAGCTCATAGAGTTTGACCCCAGCCTTACGGCGCAGGTTATGCGCTATGCTCGCTCGGCCCTATTCAATTACCCGGGCCAAATCAACTCTGTTCAAGAAGCGGTAACCCGAGTGCTGGGTTTTGATCGCGTAGCCCATATTGCTTTGGGCATTGCTTCGGTTCGGGCGTTCGATGTACCCAAGGCAGGCATGTTGGGTATGGATAACTTCTGGCGGCATTCATTGTATTGTGCTTTTGTTTGCCAGCGTTTGGCGCCTCGTTGTGGTGCAGACAAAGGCTTAGCGTATCTTTGCGGTCTGTTGCACAACTTTGGTTTGTTGTTGGTAGGCCATTTGTTCCCGGCAGAGTTCAAAGAGCTCAACCGGCTGCGGGAAGCCAATCCCGAAACCAGTATGCAATCGCTTGAGCAGCAGGTGTTCGGGCAGGGCGGTGAGCAGGAAATTCTTGCGGTAGGCCATGGCGCCATTGGCGGCATCCTGCACCGGTTATGGGAGTTGCCTGACCCTGTTATTAAAGCAGCAGGCGTGCACCAGTACCCGGGTTATCAGGGAGAGCATGAGAACTACGTAATGATGGTTCAGTTGGCTAACGCGCTACTGAAAGGGCGGGGTATTGGTGATGAATTTAATTCCGATAATATTCCCGCATTGCTGCACGGATTAAAGTTGGAGCCTGCTATCGTGGATGAATTGTTGTCTGAAATCGATCAGGTTGCACCGGAGCTGGATGCTCTGGCTTCGTCCTTGATCACCTAACGGCGCTGCCTCCGGTTTCGGTTACATATCTGTTTTCTGAAGATGATACGGAGGTCGACTTTCTCTGAGGTGTCTGACTTCGTATAATGCGCCATCGCCGATTTCGGCTACTATCTCTTCCAGAGTGAGAGGTTGTTGCAAAGGCATAGGTTTTTGCCACAGCTTTTTAAATTAAACGATAATGACGAAAACGGGAGCACAACGGTATGCGAATCATCATGTTAGGCGCGCCAGGCGCGGGGAAGGGCACCCAGGCCCAGTTCATTACTGAACGCTTTGATATTCCCCAGATTTCCACCGGTGACATGCTTAGGGCTGCGGTGAAGGCCGAGTCTGAGCTTGGCAAACAAGTTAAGGAAGTGATGGCGACGGGCGGTTTGGTGTCTGACGACATCATTATTGCGCTGATTGAAGAGCGGATTCAGCAACCGGACTGCAAAAATGGTTATCTTCTGGATGGCTTTCCCCGCACCATACCTCAAGCTGAAGCCTTGAAAAACCAGGGTATTGTTATCGACTACGTGGTCGAAATCGCTGTAGATGATGAAGAGATTGTCAGCCGTTTGTCAGGGCGCCGAGTGCATGAAGGCAGTGGCCGTATTTACCACGTAAAATACGATCCGCCCAAAGTGGAAGGTAAAGACAACGAAACCGGCGAGCCGCTGATGCAGCGTGCAGACGACAAAGAAGAAACCGTCCGCAAGCGCCTGGGGATCTATCACGAGCAGACTGCGCCTTTGGTCGGTTACTATCAGGACCTGGCAAAAAATGAGCCTGAGCTGGCGCCTGAATATGTGCGCGTAGAAGGTGTGGGCAGTCTCGACAGTATTCGCGATCAGATTCGCGCTAGCCTGAAATAACTCACCTATGTTCTACCGAGGCCATTCACGCCTGTGAAACTATTGGCACTGGACACCTCTTCCGAAGGCTGCTCGGCAGCCCTTTTTGTTGATGGCGATGTTATCGAGAAGTTTGAGATTGCCCCAAGAGGGCATACTCGCCTGCTAATGCCGATGGTTCGTGAGTTGTTGGCGGAGCAAGGGCTTAGGCCAAACGACCTGGATGCGCTAGCTTTTGCCTGCGGCCCAGGGTCTTTTACCGGAGTACGCATCGCCACGGGTGTGATTCAGGGGCTGGCGTGGGGGCTTAGTCTTCCGGTCGTTCCTGTTTCTTCGCTGGAAGCCGTTGCCTTCGGCGCTATTGAAGCTATGCAGGTAAGCGAGGGTGGAGGTATTGCTGTCGCCTTTGATGCCCGCATGAGCGAACTATATTGGGGTTGCTTTCGAAACCGTTCAGGTCTTCCCGAGTTGCAAGGCGAAGAGCGAGTTTGCCCGCCCTCCAATGTTGTTTTGGAAGCCGACATTACGCGCTGGGATGGCGCCGGCCGGGGTTGGGCCTTTCGGGCAGATATGCCTGAAGAGGTATCAAGCAAAATCAACTCAGTGGACGAAACCCTTATTCCGCGCGCAAGTTGGGTTGCACGCTTGGCGGCTGTAAAGTTCGATAACGGCCTGGCAGTGCCCGCAGAGCAGGCGCAACCGGTATACATTCGCGACGAAGTTGCCTGGAAGAAGCTGCCAGGCCGCAGCTAATTTACGCCGTTCCTTTCCTATAAGATCCGTGGTTGATAGTCTGATCTGATGTCGCGCTCCAAAGCTTCGAACACTCCCTCAGAAAATCACGTTTTTCCGCTGGCTGTTGCCAGAAGCCCTCTTGGTGATGAGCATCAGGCTCAGGCGCTCAGTTCAGAGCTTTCCTTGCCATATCTGGGCGTTGTGCAACCAAAAGATGTACGGCGCGCCAGTGTTTTTCTGTTTTTGGATGAAAATGGATTGGGTCTTCAGGTTGCCGGAAAGGGCGCTCCGGGCCCGGTAAGGGCCGAGTTTGTAACAGGGAAGATGGGATACCGTCGTGAGCATGGTGGAGGCTCAGGCCAGCTTGTGGCCCGCGCCGTGGGCTTACAGAAAACAAAGACTGGCTTGCACGTTGTGGACGCAACGGCGGGGCTAGGCCAAGACGCCTTCGTGCTTGCCAGCCTTGGTTGTGACGTAAGTTTGTTTGAGCGCAACCCTGTGATTCATGCCCTGTTGGCGGACGGGCTGGCTCGGGCAGCATTGAATGTGGATTGTGCGCCAGTGGTTGCACGCATGACGTTACACGCGGGTAGCAGTATTGACTGGCTGGCTAATGCAGCCGAGAGGGGCGAAGTCGCTGACGTGGTTTATCTTGACCCTATGTTTCCCCACAGCGACAAATCTGCGTTGGTAAAGAAAGAAATGCAGGTTTTTAGAACCATCGTGGGGGACGATGACGATTCAGAAGCGCTACTTAGGGCAGCGCTCGCTGCAGCTAAGTATCGGGTTTCCGTAAAGCGCCCCCGAAAAGCGCCGGCGATCAGCGGCCCGGAGCCAGGCACTCGCATAGAAGGCAAAAGCAGCCGCTACGATATCTATCCCATCCGCGCACTCCCCCCGCGCTAGGCTAGCTGTCGCCTCCGCGGGCTTTATTGTGCCCAGGTTAGATACCCAGCATCGTTACTTGCTGGATAGCTTGGCGTTTCTCCACGCTTAATACCAGCCGCGCATCGTCGGCCACCTCATCCAGCCCCTCGTCATAACAGAGCAGGTCGTTTTCATCGGTAGTAAGAACACCGTTTTTCTGCATGTTGGCGATGAAGTTTCGGAACAGTGTCTTATCAAAAAACTCGGGTGCATTCAGCCCGAACAATATAGACATGCGCTCCGCCAGTAGGGTGCTCTGTTCTTCAAGTTCTGCTGCGGTGATCTTGGCTGAGCCATACTTGCGCAGTATGCCCAGAGCAATGTGATAGCGCTCTACGGTTTGGATGATGAACCGGGACAGCACTCTCAGGCGCAGCATGGCATCGGTGCCGTCTTCAGGGCGGGCGATTCGCTCGTTATCCAAAGCAACCAGCAAGCCCTGATCTACCAGAACATCAATCCACTGGTTGATGACCGCCTCCACTTCGTCTGGTTGGTACTTCAGGAACAGTTCCGATTGAATGTAGGGGTACGCTACGCTGGCAAGATAAACAATTCTATCTCGGGCGAGAGAGCTTTTGTTCTCGAACAGGCTGGCCACAAGCGCGGGCAGTGCGAAAAGGTGCTGAATGTTATTCCGGTAGTAAGTCATCAGGGTGGCATTGCTGCCTTCCAGGCCGATGATATCCCCCAGTTTTTGGGGTTGGCGCGAAATCAGCCCCATGGACTCGCAGTAGACCACCCAATCTTTGCCGTTGCCCTCCGGTAAGGTCACGGTATCGGCGTAAGGGAAAACTTTCAGAAGATCTGCATACTGATCCGCAAGGCGAATAAGCTGGCCCTCATCCATAGCCAGTCTTTCGGTGCCAAGCAATACCGTTGCGATCATGCCAATAGGGTTAACCGCTACAGCCGCATTGATGCTAGAGGCAACCTTCAGAGACAGTTTGGAAACCGCCTCGTTAAGCCAGGCGGGGCGATACTCCGAATCGTAAGCCTCATCGCGCCAAGTGTCTCGGACATCGTCCAGCACTTCAGACAGGTGTATGGCCTCGCCAAAATTAACTGAAACCTTGCCAAAGGAACTACTGAGTTTTCGGGCAGTTTTAGCAAGACCGAACACGCTTTCTTTCTGTTTTTTCTTGCCCCTGAGTTCCCCGAGGTAAGAACGCCCTTCCATGACCTTTTCGTACCCAATGTACACAGGAACAAAGACGATCGGCTTGCGATGATTACGCAAAAAACTGCGCACTGTCATGGCGAGCATGCCCGGGCGGGGCTGAAGCATTCGCCCGGTGCGGCTACGGCCACCTTCCACAAAGTATTCTACCGAGTAGCCGCGGGAAAACATGACATGCATGTATTCATTGAAAACCGTTGCATACAGCGGATTGTCTCGGAAGCTACGGCGCATGAAAAAAGCACCGCCCCGGCGCAGGATGGGCCCTACAACCGGCATGTTCAGGTTGATACCCGCTGCAATGTGCGGCGGCATAAGACCGTTTTTGTACAGTACGTAGGACAACAAAAGATAGTCTACATGGGAGCGGTGGCAGGGCACGTAGATTACTGCGTTGTTCTGTGCTGTTTCCTTGGCTACTTTAATGTTGTTAACGGCAATGCCTTTGTAGATGCGGTTCCAAAGCCAGGCGAGCAGCACCTCAAAAATACGGATGGTGACGATGGACATGCTGGCGGCAATTTCATCAGCGTATTTATAGGCTTGGGCCCGTACTTTCTCTGGCGCGAGGTCTTCTTTGGCTGCGGTTTCTCGAATGGCCTCTTTTACTGCCTGGGTTCGTAAGAGGCCCTCTACAAGCGTTCTTCTGTGTGACAGATCCGGGCCTAAAACGGCTTGCCGCACCTTGCGGAAGTGGGTGCGCAGAATACGGGCAAGTTTGCGATTGGCGCGCTCCTCACTATGACGATACTCGTCGACAACCTGCTTCAGGGAGAGCGGCTTGTTGAATTGCACATAGGTATTGCGACCGTGTACCAGAATAATCAGGAACTTCTGCAGCCGGCCTGCGACAGACCAGGTGTCTGACAGCAACAGCTTGACCAGCGACTTTTCTTTGTCGGGAGAGCGGCCCCAAAATAGAGACACTGGAACAATCTGGACATCTTGCTCAGGGTTTTCGAGGCCGTAACGCACTAATGCCTGAAACTCGGTGGTGGGAACGGGTGCCTGGCGTTTACGGAACGACCTGCCAATGCGACGGTACAGAAAAAAGAATGAGTGTGAAGGGCCGTTCTTAACGGGAAGCGATGTGGTTGCACCTGGCAATTGGGCCCGTATTACTTCCTGTTCAAGCACCAGACGACTGGACAGCGAACTGTACTGCAGCACGTAACACACAGGTTTTTCGGAGGACAACCCCAGTGCGTCAACGCTATTCCCGCTGACATCTGTCCGGATCCATAAAAACAAAATTTTCCGGAAAAAGGTCAGAATCAGGCTTCGAATACCCTGGTAAAGACGCATAAAGTGTCGCTCCGATGAAAACAGGCGCCAAGTTTACTTGGTTGAGTGAGAGCCGGAAAGCTGCTGCTGCATTCTTGATGCTCCCAGCTCTGTGATACATTCGGGTCTGGCCCGTTTATCACTCAGGTGCAATGGCACATGGCAACATCAACAATTCAGTGGAGTCCCGGCTGGACAACCAAGGCACCCGAACAAGGAGACCTTGTGCTGGCGCTGTCTGGTTCTGGTGTTTTCAAGCCCGATGATGGTTGGTTGCAGCCACTGGAAAGCATACCTGAAAATGCTAGAAATGCTGGCTTTGTATCCTTGGGAAGCGCCGGTGGCCGCCCGGTTTTCGTGACGGAGGTGCCGGAATCGTTGAGTGCCGGCCATAATGTTGTTCCGCTGCGGGACGCACTGATGACGATCAGTGATGTGCCAGCGGCCATGCTCAGCACCGGGTTTCAGGTGTGGCAGTGGTTTCGGGATCATCAATACTGCGGTCGCTGCGGTGGCAGCACGGGTTTTCATCGGCTAGAGCGGGCAAAGTGGTGCAGTCACTGCAACATTCCCTGGTATCCGCGTCTTGCCCCGTGCGTGATTGTGGTGATACGCAAACAGGATCGTTATCTTCTGGCAAAGTCGTCTCGCGTTAAACGCCAGTTTTACAGCCTGGTTGCGGGCTTTGTGGAGCCCGGAGAGAGTCTGGAAGCCGCAGTTGCCCGTGAGGTGAAAGAAGAGACCGGCCTGGATGTTACCAACATTCAATATCGGGCCTCAGAGCCTTGGCCGTTTCCGCACCAGTTGATGGCGGGTTTTTTCGCGGATTATGCCGGAGGCGAGCTGGTACTTCAGGAAGATGAATTGGCGGACGCTGGCTGGTTTTTACCCGGGAATAGGCCACCAGTGCCTCCTGACACCACCATTTCCGGGCGTCTGATTCGCGATATGGAAAAACTGATCGCCGGTGGAGTTATTGAACCTTGAGTGAGAGAAGATCTCCCCGGATTCTGATTTTTGACTCCGGCGTTGGTGGGCTTAGCATTGCGGCTTGTGTTCATAAAAAGCTACCGCAGGCTTCGATTGTATATCTTGCCGATAACGCCGCCTTTCCCTACGGCGGCCAGCCCGAATCGGTGGTGGTTGAGCGCTGTTGTACGCTCATTGCAAAGGCGCTCGAACAATACCCTTGCGATGCTATTGTTGTTGCTTGCAACACCGCCAGCACGGTTGCCCTGCCGCACTTACGGGCAATAACAGGTGTGCCTGTGGTTGGGGTGGTGCCGGCGGTGAAACCGGCCGCAGCACAAACTCTTAATAAGCGCATAGGCCTTCTGGCGACGCCAGCAACGGTGCGCCGGCCTTACCTCGATGAACTAATCCGGGAGTTTGCACCCGGTTGCCAGGTTGAGCGAGTGGGCCACCCCGGGCTTGTTCAGTGGGCAGAGGATTTGGTTCGTGGAGTGGCCGTGCCTCAAGACGAGCTTGATAATGCAGTTGCGGGGTTGCGTGACGCCGGAGTTGATACCGTGGTTCTTGGGTGTACTCACTACCCGCTTTTACTGGATAGCCTCAGACAAAGCCTGCCGGAGGTAAAGTTCTGGGTGGATTCGGGGGACGCTATTGCCCGTCGTGTCGCGTGGCTTTTGGCGCAAGTTGATAGGCTTGACGACGCGCTTGAGTACAAAGGCCCCCCAAATGCGCCCGTGGTTGCCGCTCTTTTCTCAGGTGGTGTCCCCGGGGGTGTTGCTAGCTATATGGCGGGCTTGGGCCTGCAGCCAAAGACGGTTACTGGGAGCTGGCCCGTAAAATCATAGCACCTGGGTAAGTTTGAACATGGCAAGAAACTCCAAGGCCGGTATGCTCCGTTTATGGCAGCAGTAGGTTTTGAAGTTGTCACCCCGGAACCGTGATTTGGTAAACTCCAACCCCTTGAAGTTATAGATGAAACTCCCCCTGTTGTAGAGACCGTGCAAGATTCGCTTTAGAAGCCGACTTTCCTGATGTTCCGTGGTGGCATCAAGGGACAGCGGGATAAGCCCCAAATCCAGGTAAGGAACGCCCTCGGCTTTGAAAGCGTCCATCGCATGCGCCATCAGGGTATAAAAAATGCCCTGCTTGAAGTCTGCGTTTGCGCGGGAAATGTTAGGCACGTAGCTGATGATTTCATTGTTGCGATAAATCGGGTCGAAATAGATAAACCCAACAGCCTTACCATCCTGATAAGCGTAGAAATGGCGCTCGTTCTCCCGGTAATCCATCTCCATAGGACGAATCAGGAAGCGTATCTCATTGCTTTTGCATTTGCGGGTTCGAATCCAGGCTTCTGAAATTTCGCGGGTATGGTCGTCGCTGAAGCGTTCTTGCACGGTAATTCCGCTTTTTTCCGCCTGATTCAGTGCGGTGCGCAGAATCTGTTTTTTCTTGCCGCTGAGGGACCATTTGCCCAGGTCGATTCGTGATTCACTGCCAAACTGTGTTCCATACAGGCCGAAACGCAAGTGTAAAAAGTCGACAACAGGCTTGGAAACCTGAACGTAGGAGGCATTGGGAAAGCGTTTTTGGAAGCGTTCAAGAATCGCTCCGAAGTTTTCCGGTGCACACACCGGGTCGGAAAGAACAATGGTGGTGCCCCACTTTCGCATATAGGCCACATAACCCACACCCGGCATATCGAAATACTGCATGTCTGGCTGCAGGGTGGAGAAGGATTGGGAGTGGCCGCCAAACCTCTTCAGATAACCCACCCGCTCACTGAAGGTAAATGCAGCGCCTTCAAGTTCTGGGGCCTGGTCGAGTACAAGGATCTGATCTGACATTGTATGTTTCCCCGGTTATTTTATCTTGCAGGCGGTCGATTACGCTTGCTTGCGGCCGAGAATTGACCAATAGCAGTCCATGTTCATCAGCTTGAAGTGCTTTTTCTCTGTAACCTCAAGGCCCAGGCGCCGCATGTGCTCCGGGTAGTTGTAGATTTTGTGGAAGGCGTTGTTGGCAAATAGCCAGAAGGTGAAAACGGCCATATACCAGTACAACTTTTTGAACATGCGCGAGAACACATTGCCGGTTGGGTAGCAAAAATCACCCACTACAACGCGTGCGTCTGCTTTGCCCAGTTGGATCAGGTGTTCCAGAACCTTCACCATCATGGTTTCGTCAAATACATTGAGAAAAAAGTTGGCGACGACCATGTCGTATTGGCCGGCCTCATCCACTTTCATGATGTCGCTATGAATGCGGCGAATGGTCAGGTGGGGTGCTTCGCTTTCCTGAGCTTCGCCGAACTTTCGCAGCATGGTTTCTGACAGGTCAACAACGGTTACGTCTGCTCCCAGTTCCGCTGCGCGTATGGCGTCCCTGCCATGGCCAACACCGGCAAAGAGGATCCGGTCGCCGGGTTTTACTGTCTCCACATCCAGCATGGCGGTTTTACAGCGATGGATATTTTTGCCGCTGTAGAGGTTGCTGAGGAAATCGTATACCGGGCCTATGTAGCGGTACTTGTCGCGCATGATCACTGCTGCCTGTTCTTGTTAACTGGGATACTGGCACCGTTATTGTCATTTTTGCCCTAACGACATGTTCAGGGCGTTTTGGTGGCCAATGTCTTGTGTATTTGAGCTTAGTGAACAGGGTAGGGAAATTATGTGCAGCAATGCGCATTTCGAGATACACAAGTTAACGCAAAATAATACTTTGCAAACAAGGTCAAGGTTTTGACTAGGAATGTCAGACAATAATAAGGTGTATGCAGTCAGAATTAGCCAGACACGACCATTTCGATCTTCGGCTGTGCCAGTAATTTACTGATTTCCGCAGCGGGCTGTGCCGCTCCGTAGTAAAAGCCCTGAACTTGATGGCAGCCAAGCGTACGTAAGTACTCAAGTTGTTTACTTGTTTCTACGCCTTCAGCAACAATATCCAGCTTCAGTCCGTGAGCCATGGCCACAATGGCGTTAACAATGCAGGCGTCGTCTAAGCCACTACGAATGGCGTTCACGAAGGATTGATCCACCTTCAACGTGTGGATGGGCAGCCTGTGCAAGTAGTTGAGGGATGAGTAGCCGGTACCAAAATCATCGATGGCGATACGCACATTCATGTCTGCCAGTTCGCGCAGCTTTTGGCTGATCTGTTCAAGATCGTTCATGATCACGTTTTCGGTAATCTCGATCTCCAGATTGCCGGGAGGGAACCTATTAGAGTTAACCCGCTCCATGAGGGTTTCCACAAAACGGGGGTGCTCTACCTCGATAGGCGAGAGGTTTACGGCCAAACGCAGGCTCTGGTGGCCAGAGCGAATCCAGTGGCCAACATCTCGGCAAGCCTTGTCCAGAACCTGTTCGCTAAGTTGGCCAATAAGTTTGGTTTCTTCCGCCAGGCCCAAAAAATCCCGGGGGTAGAGCAAGCCACGTTCAGGGTGCTGCCAGCGCACCAGAGCTTCGAGCCCCATAATTCGGTTCGTATGTACGCAAACCTGGGGTTGGTAGAATACCCGCAGTTCATCTCGCGCAAGCGCCAGGCGCAGATCCCGTTCGAGCTGCAGGCGATGTGTGCTGTCGATGCTCATGCTCTCTGAGAAAAAACGATAGCTGTCTTTCCCCCGGGCCTTAACGTGATACATGGCGATATCGGCATTTTGAATCAGCTGATCCATGCTGTTTCCAGCCTCTGGATAAATGGCAATGCCGATACTGACGCCCACGAACACTTCATGTTCACCAAGTTTGAAGGGTGCTTTGAGCGTATGGATGAGCTTTCTGGCGATCTGGCTGGCGTCTTCCTGGCCATGAATTGATGGCAGTAGCAGGGTGAATTCGTCACCACCGAAGCGTGACAAGGTGTCGCCCTTGCGCAGGCAACTCTCCAGGCGCTGGGTTACGGCTTGCAGTAGCCGGTCGCCCATGGCGTGGCCAAGGGTGTCGTTAATGATCTTGAAGCGGTCCAGATCAAGAAACATCACCGCAAGCTTCTGGTTTGAGCGGCGTGCATGGGTAATGGCCAGTTCCAGGCGGTCTTTGAACAGGGCGCGGTTAGGCAGGCGTGTAAGCAGGTCGTGATAGGCCTGAAAGTTAATAAATGCTTCGGCCTCTTTGCGCTCGGTTACGTCTCGAGCAGTTCCGTAGTAGCTGGCATTCTGGCCGCTGCCTCCGCCCCGAGTGTAGCTGCTGTGTGTCCAGTTCTGGGGGTCAATGGGAAACGCAGTTATTTCAAAATGCCGCGTTGCCTGTCGGCTGCCGCGTGTTTTAAGGCGAATCTCTATGGTGCGGGGGTTGTCTGCGCTAACGTCGGGTGCATTGAGTGCGTAGATACCCTTGGTTACATCACGGTCGTCCAGAATATGCCGGAAGTGCCGTTCACAGAGTTCAGCTGGTTTGTAGCCCAGAAGGCTTTCTACTTTGCTGTTAATAAAGCAGAAGCGGCCATGTGCATCAAGCATGAAAACGATGTCAGGCGAGCTGTTTACAATATAACGATGTAGGGCTTCAGATTTTTCCAAGCGCCCCTGTATATCTTCATGGGCTTTGAGGAGCGATTGTTTGCCGACAACGTTTTTAACGGTTGCAACGAGTTCTTCCGGATCAAATGGTTTGCGGATGTAGTCCAGAGCGCCGCGCCGAAGAGCACGGCTGACCGATGTAAATGAACTTTCTCCGCTGATTACCACGGTGCCGCACTCAGGCTGCTGGTTCGCAAGATGAGCCATAACCGCAAAACCATCGACTTCTGGCATGCGCAAGTCAAGCAGGGCAAGGTCGAAGCGCAAGGTGTCGATCAAGTCACATGCGTGTTTTCCGCCGTGTGCCTCGGTGACATGGTAACCGTAGCTGAGCAGCAATGTGGCCAGTGCACTTACCAAGCGAGGCTCGTCATCCACGACCAGAATGCGTGGCGCCATCCCTTGCGATAGACGTCTGTTGCGCTCTTCAGTTGCCATCGGCCTGCACTCGTTCTTTTTCATCAGTCAGATTCGGAATTTTCACGGTTGGTCGCCGGCAGCAAGACCCGGAAGGTGGTGCCGTCCTGCCCTGTGCGGCAAGCGATGATGCCCTCCATGTCATCAACCAGCTGTTTCATAATGCTCAGACCCAAACCGCTGTGGCCTTCCCCCTTTGTGGTTTTCCCCGGCGTAAACAGGGCTTCCCGTACCGTATCGGGTATGCCTTCGCCAGTATCGGTTACTTCAACCTCTACCCAGTTGCGGCGGTCTTGCCACACTGGGGCTGAAGTCTTAATTATAACAGTGCCTCCGGTTTCAGGCAGGCTTTCAACAGCGTTTCTGATCAGGTTAATCAGAATCTGGCGGACAGCGGGTGCACCGGCAATAACAAACGTCGGATCAAAACACGTTAACACGTTTAAATGCAGGTTGTTGCCACTGAAAAGGCTGTCTTCAAGCATCCGGGCAAGGCTTTGTATTTCTGCGTTAAGGTCAGCCACTCCCTCGTCTGTATCGCCGGTTGTCTCGTGATTGATTTGCAGTAGCAGATTGCCTGCGCGATCCAGTTCTTCTCGCACAACATCCAGCTCCTCCTGAACGCCCGGGTCTTCTAGCCGATTTCTGAGCTGGTGGATGTATTGGCGGATGATTGTCAGCGGGTTACTGATTTCATGCACCTGCCTGCGTACCTGCTCCAGAACGACCTGATGCTCAAAGGCAGTCTCGCCTGTTACGCTCTCCAGGGATGTGCGCTTTTCTTGAAGAACACCTGAAAGTTGATGAGTAAAAAGGAGTACCAGATCTGTGGTTGCACCGGGCGTATTGCCATCGGTTCCTAGCACAAAAACACCGAGGACGCTGTCACCCGTTATCACCGGGATAGCGACCAACGACGGTGTTCTCAGTAGTGATAAAAGCTGGCGGTCGAGTATGTTTGGCGTGCGCCCGCTAAGACTGACAAGTGTTCGAGAGGCGAAAGCCTCCGTTAGCACACTGCCGCCGGGTTGTGCGCTTACCGTCAGGTTCGGGTGCTGCCCTGTGGTACCAGAAAGCAAAACAAGGCTGTCATCGTCGTACCCGAAACACAACGCAGGCAACCCGGTAATAAGGGTTAGGCTAATAACGGTTTCGGCAAGAATGGCGCCACTCTTACCGGCCAGATCAACAAAGCCGATGGCTTGCTGGGCGATGGCGTGACGTAAGGCGATCTGGCGGAGTTGTTGAGAGGCGGGCTCAGCGTTATAGCTGTTAATGAGCGGGATACCCAAAGACTCCGCCATTGTGGACACGTCCTGACTGATCCGCCGGTTGATCTCCCGGACCAGTTCTTCGCTGAGCCCGAACAAAGTGCCCGCAGCAGCAATGCCGGCGGCATCAGACAAGGCCAGGCGAGTGGCGAGACTGATGATCTTAACCAGGTGCCCGGCGTCCCGCAACTCTGAGGGTAATGCCAGCTGATAGCGCATGGCATCTGCAGCCAATGGCCCCATTCCCCAGGATGTAACGAGTTCGGCTGCGATGTCTGCCTGCCGATCCATATACTGTTGCCCGGTTTCGATATCTGGCATTTTAATGGCAATCAGCTCTCCGATGTTATGGAGCATGCCCAACATAAATGCTTCGTCAACTTCTGGGTAACGCGTAAGGGTAGCCAGAGCCCGTGCGGTCATAGCAGTCGTCAGGGCGTGTCGCCAAAAATCCCGTAACTGTTGCCAGGCACCGCCACTCAGCTCAAAAAGGATTTGTCGCAGTGCGGCGGTGAGTATCAGCGTTTTAAAACGCCGGGTTCCAAGGCGCATTAAGGCTTGATCGATTGACCGAATTCCGGGGGTAGGGCCATAAAGGGAAGAGTTCGCCAATGCCAGAATCCGAACCACGAGAGCCGTGTCTGACGCGACGATTTCACTGATTACGCGGTAGTGTTCATCTCTACGGCAGGCCTCAAGAGCGCGCAGGGTAACTTCCGGAAGACTCGGGAGCTGAAGATCCGGAACTGTATTCATAGGCTTGCCTGCCGCACTCTGAGATCGATTTGTGATTTTTTGTTCATTTATTGATTGTCAAAGATCGAGCTTAGACAATAAACCTCAGATATCAAAGCGTTTTGTTCTTTTTTTGATCAGCGTATTCACGGCAGGTTGATATGTGTACAATTTTTACATACCAGCATGCCGTTTGTTGTTGCCAGGATGTAGGGTCGGTTGTTATGAGTGCTCAGAAATCTCGTACGCACAAGGTGAACCCACCCAGAACCATCGCTGTAACTGGCGGCAAGGGCGGTGTTGGAAAAACATCTGTAGCCCTTAACCTGGCACTCACGCTGGCCCGACAACAAAAGCGTGTGTTGCTGCTGGATGGCGATACAGATCTTGCTAACGTCAGCATCATGCTGGGCCTTTATCCTGAGCGAACACTAGCCAATGTAGTTGCTGCTGAATGCCGCCTTGAGGATATTCTTCTGGAAGTGGATTACGGCCTGCATATTTTGCCTGGTGCTTCTGGTGTCCAAGAGTGTATGAGCATGGAGCCTGAGGAGAGTTTTCGTATCCTGCGCGCTCTTTCAGCACTGGAAAGACGCTATGATTACGTTATAACGGATACCGCCGCGGGCCTTCAGCCTACAGGCTTACACATGATTGCAGCGGCGGAGCTGGCGTGTGTGGTTGTGACTCCGGATCCTGCCTCACTGACAGACGCTTTTTCCCTGATCAAGGTATTGAAGCGCCGTGGGTACCGGAGAACACCCAGTGTGCTGATCAACATGGCGCAAGGTGCCAGCCAGGCCCGCTCGGTATTTCAACGTCTTGATTCAGCTGCGCGGCGACATCTGCAGTGTTCTCTGCATTATATGGGGGGAATATGGCGTGATGAGACCCTGCGTCAGTCGGTATTAAACCAAAGGCCTGTTGCTCTCTTACCCGTGTCTGATCCGTCCTGCCGGCAGTTCACCACCCTGGCTGACATGCTTAATGTGCGCTTGGCGCAACTGCCTGTTCGCAAAGCTGGCATAGCCGCCTACTGGCACTCAGTTTCGAAGCGCCAGCCAGCCCGCGCGCAGAAAGCAGACGCCGCAGTAAGTCCTCGTGAGCGCTGTCTTCAGGCAGTTGGCGAACTGGAACTGGTGCTCGGGAGTTCAGATGAGAGCGCCATGCTGCGCTACGTTGCTTTTATGCGCCTGTTTGCGCTGTTGGGGCGCACGCTCGACAACGACACCGTAGAAATTATACAGACCGGGCTTAGCGCCATCGCTTGGGAAAACCTGAGCCAGGAACAGCGCAAGCACCTGGCAGCGCATCTCAGACATCTAGCTGGCGAAATCGCACCCACTGATCTATCTCCCGGTGATACCACTGAAGGTATGCAGAATTTGCCGCAGACTGTGCTCCCCGAGCCTTTTTATGACCGCATCAGTTTTGGTGATCAGGCAAGCCTGGTTCGAGTCTTGAAAGAACAGCCTTCTGATATTTCTCTGAGCCAGATACTCCGGGCGTTGGCGGATGAGAAAGATAACGACGCTTGAGCGCGTGTGTTGAGGGGGAGTACAAACATGCCGGTTAACCCGTCATTTTATCGGTGGTGTTTGTAGAGTAGCGTTTTGTGCTGACATTGTTGTGCGAGTTTTGGTGATAACCTTGCACTTTGTCACCGCCCTACCACAAAGATTGTGCAAGGATCGGTTACTGCTGGCATCCAAGAAAAGGAGTTTTCACCATGGCAAAGCAAACAGAGGGGGCTGGAGTGTCTTCATCAAAGGTACTTGAGCAGCTTCGAGGCAAGCACGTTCTGGTTACGGGCACCACGGGGTTTCTTGGAAAAGTTGTTCTGGAAAAACTGATTCGTGCAGTACCGGACATCGGCGGTATACACCTGCTAATACGGGGCAATAAACGACACTCAGATGCCCGTGGCCGCTTTCTCAATGAAATTGCCACCTCGTCAGTGTTTGATCGGTTGCGCCAAGAGAACGGCGAGGCGTTTGAGACTTTTCTGGAGGAGCGACTGCATTGTGTCACCGGAGAGGTAACACAACCTGATTTTGGCTTGCAGCCTGACGCATTTCGAAAACTTGCAGGCGACATCGACGCCGTTATTAATTCCGCCGCCAGCGTTAATTTTCGTGAAGAGCTTGATAAAGCCTTATCCATCAATACCCAGTGTCTGCAAAATATTGCCAGGCTTGCTCACCAAAACCCAACTCTCGTGGTTGTTCAGGTTTCAACCTGTTATGTAAACGGAATGAATTCTGGTCAGATTACAGAATCGGTAATCAAGCCTGCTGGTGAAGATATCCCCCGCAGCCCCTCCGGGTTTTACGAAATTGAAGAGCTGATTCGAGTGCTTAACGACATCATTGCAGATGTGCGCTCACGCTATTCCGGTAAAATATTGCAACGCAAGCTTGTGGATCTGGGTATCCGTGAGGCAAACCGTTACGGCTGGAGTGATACCTACACTTTTACTAAATGGCTGGGTGAGCAGTTGCTAATGAAGGCTCTGGAGGGGCGAGCGCTCACCATTTTGCGCCCGTCTATTATTGAAAGCGCTTTGGAAGAGCCCGCGCCTGGCTGGATTGAAGGCGTGAAAGTGGCGGATGCGATTATTCTTGCTTACGCGAGGGAAAAAGTAACCTTATTCCCCGGCAAGCGTTCCGGTATTATTGATGTCATTCCTGTCGACCTGGTTGCGAACTCCATTATTCTCGCGGCTGCTGAGGCACTGGGTGAACCCCCACGGCCTCGGATTTACCAGTGCTGCAGCGGCAGCTCGAATCCGGTGTCACTGGGTGATTTCATTGATCACCTGATGGCAGAGGCCAAAACCAATTATGCCGCCTACGAGAACCTGTTTTATCGCCGGCCAGTCAAACCCTTTATTGCAGTGAACCGCTCTTTGTTTGATGCCTTGGTGAGTGGTGCCCGCATTCCGCTCAGTCTGACTCGCAGCATGATGCGCCTGGTGGGTATGTTGGGGCAGGGTGGCGAGCTCAAGATATTGCAAAACCTTGATACCACGCGTTCACTCGCAACCGTTTTTGGCTTTTACACAGCACCGGATTACATTTTCCGCAATGACGACCTGCTGGCCCTGGCTTCGCGCATGGGAGAGGTCGACAAAGCTCTGTTTCCAGTGGACGCCCGCCAGATTGACTGGGCGGTGTATCTGCGCAAGATTCATCTTGCCGGCCTCAACCGCTACGCGCTCAAAGCAAGGAAAGCGCAGCGCCCTCGCACCTCTCGGATTCGCAAGCAAGCGGCGTGATCATACCGGGCCCCGTTTGTCGGGGCTGGTTTACCTCTCGCGCAGAGCGAACTATGCTTTTTGTTGAAGCCCAAGCTCCTGGCAAATTGCCGTTGATTTTTTGTAGGTTATTGACCTTCTTACGCTAAAAGTTCAGGCGCATTAGGACGTTAGTCTAATTCATTGTGTGGTGGCACACATGTTGAACTACAGCTATGTGCCTGCAGGGCCTGCATGCCCTATCGCTCTGAATTAGCAAAAACCGATAATGACAACAAACTCTGATCAAAGGGGAGCACTATGACTGATAAACACCTTTATCCGGTAAGCCCAGGCGTGGCCAAACGGGCCTTGCTGAACCGAGAACAGTATGACGAAATGTACCGTCGATCAGTCGAAGATCCAGGCGCCTTCTGGGGCGAGCATGGTAAGCGCCTTGAGTGGATTAAGCCTTACTCGAAGGTTAAAAATACCACGTTCGATTACAGTAATGTTTCCATTAAATGGTTTGAAGATGGGCAGCTAAATGCGTCTGCCAACTGCCTTGATCGTCACCTGGAAACTCGAGGCGACCAGGCGGCTATTATTTTTGAAGGCGATGACCCCTCTGATTCCCGTCATGTTTCCTATCGGGAACTGCATACGGAAACCAGTAAGTTTGCCAACGTTCTTAAAGGCTTAGGCGTTAAGAAAGGGGACGTTGTCACCATCTATATGCCAATGATCGTCGAAACCGCGGTGGCGATGTTGGCCTGTGCGCGTATTGGTGCGATCCACTCTGTTGTATTTGGCGGCTTCTCACCAGAAGCGCTGGGTGCTCGAGTTGCCAATGGCAAATCACGCTTCGTTATTACCTCTGATGAGGGCTTACGCGGTGGCCGTGCGGTTCCACTGAAAAAGAATGTGAATGCGGCGCTTAAGAACGAAAGCGGTACGAACGTCGAGAAAGTGATCGTTGTCAGCCGTACGGGGAATAAAGACGTGCCCTGGGTTGACGGGCGCGATGAGCGCTATGAAGACCTGATGGCAACGGCCTCTGCCGATTGCCCGCCAGAGCCAATGAATGCAGAAGATCCCTTGTTTATGCTTTATACCTCAGGCTCGACAGGAGCGCCTAAAGGGGTTCTGCACACAACCGGCGGGTACATGGTTTTCGCCTCCATGACTCACGAGTATGTGTTCGATTACCACGATGGCGACATTTATTGGTGTACGGCAGACTTCGGCTGGGTAACGGGTCACAGCTACATCTTATATGGCCCTTTGTGTAACGGGGCTACCTCTGTGTTGTTTGAAGGTGTGCCGAATTATCCCGACAGCTCCCGCATGGGCCAGATTGTCGACAAGCACCAGGTGAATATCCTTTACACGGCGCCTACCGCTATCCGGGCACTGATGGCCGAGGGCGAAGCTTGCATGCAAGGAACAACCCGTAAGAGCCTAAAACTGCTGGGCTCGGTGGGTGAGCCCATAAACCCGGAAGCCTGGGAGTGGTACTACCGTGTTGTTGGAAACAGTGAATGCCCGATTGTAGATACCTGGTGGCAGACAGAAACCGGTGGTATTTTGATTTCGCCACTACCCGGTGCGGTTGACCTGAAGCCGGGTTCTGCAACGGTGCCTTTCTTTGGTGTTAAGCCTGGGTTGGTAGATAGCGAAGGCAATCTGCAGGAAGGCAAAGCTGACGGAAACCTTGTTATTCTGGACAGCTGGCCTGGGCAGATGCGCACGATCTATGGCGATCACGAGCGCTTTATTCAGACCTATTTCAGCGCCTACAAGGGTATGTATTTTACTGGCGACGGTGCTCGCCGTGACGAAGACGGTGATTACTGGATTACAGGGCGGGTTGATGACGTGCTCAATATATCTGGGCACCGCCTGGGTACGGCTGAAGTTGAAAGCGCATTGGTGGCTCATGACAAGGTGGCCGAAGCCGCCGTTGTTGGCTTCCCCCATGACATTAAAGGCCAGGGACTGTACGTCTATGTGACTTTGATGCAAGGCGAAGAGCCTTCTGATGAGCTAAAGAAAGAGCTGGTACAGTGGGTTCGTAAAGAAATCGGCCCAATTGCCTCTCCGGATGTTATCCAGTGGGCGCCTGGCCTGCCCAAGACACGATCAGGCAAGATTATGCGCCGGATTTTGCGTAAGATTGCTGCCAATGAGCACGACCAGTTGGGAGACACCTCTACGCTAGCAGATCCTAGTGTAGTAGATGAGCTCATTGACAGTCGTGAGTTTAAATAAGGCCTGGAAGCCGGCCGCAAACCTGTGAGGACTTGGCTTAATGACACAAACAATTATCGTCGCTGATGATCATCCGCTGTTTCGGGCCGCCCTGAAACAGGCGGTCAATCAAGCGGTACCTGATGCACAAACCGTAGAAGTTGATAGCATCAAGGCACTCCAAGCGTCGGTAGATTCGCACCCGGATGCAGATCTGGTTTTGCTCGATCTCAATATGCCGGGTGCCCACGGTTTCTCCGGGCTGGTTTTCATGCGTGGGCAGTACCCCGGGTTGCCAGTGGTGGTTGTGTCAGGCTCTGAAGAACTGCAGGTAATGCGGCGCTCGATTGATTATGGGGCGTCTGGCTTTATTCCAAAGTCGGCGCCACTGCCTACCATTACTGAAGCAATTTGCAGGATTCTTGAAGGCGATGTCTGGCTGCCTGAGGGTGTTGCAGACAAGCTTGAGCGAATGCATTCAGATACCACCGACTTCTCTGAGAAGTTGGCATCACTCACGCCACAGCAGTTCCGAGTGTTGGGTATGCTGGCAGAAGGGCTTCTTAACAAGCAGATTGCTTACGATCTGGATGTGTCCGAAGCCACCATCAAGGCACACATTACAGCGGTGTTTCGTAAGCTTGGCGTTCGTAACCGAACCCAAGCGGTCATTGCCATACAGCAGATGGAAATTGATCCTTCGAAGCAGTCCTTGTCTGGAAGTTGAAAATCAGATTTTCGGACGACAAAAACGGGAACCTGTGAGTTCCCGTTTTTGTTGGACTGTTAACTGCTTCCAGCGTACCCAAGCTCCTTGTTGACTGGGTTAAACAACTCTTCGCCGCTATGCCAGCGGTCAAAGTTTTCAAGAAACTGATCAGTGAGCGCGCGTTTCCATCCGATAAAATCGCCGGCCATGTGTGCGGTCATGATGACGTTTTCCATGTCCCAAAGCGGGTGGTCTTCCGGTAGCGGCTCTTCCTCAAACACATCTAGCCCAGCGCCAGCAATTTCGCCTGCCTTCAGGGCAGCAATCAGATCATTGGTTTTAACAACCGGGCCGCGACCAATATTGATCAGGCGGGCGGTGCTTTTCATGGCTTTGAATGCCTTCTCGTCAAACAACCCTTCGGTTTGTGGCGTCAATGGCGCGGCAATAACGACATAGTCGGCATGGCCCAGCTGGTCATACAGTTCGTTGTTCCCATGAACGGCGACAAAATCGGGGTCGTCGGTGCGAGCGGTTCTGGCGATGCCGTGGGGCTGCATGCCGGCCGCAGCTACCAACCGGCCAATCTGTCGACCAATGGACCCTGCGCCCACCACCAGAACCCGTTTGCCTTCGGCCCTTTCTGTATCCCGGTGTTTCCACTGGTGCTTCATTTGCAAGCGGATAGACCCCGGAAAATCCTTGGCAAACATCAAAATGGTGCACAGCACGTATTCAGCGATGGTTCGGTCGAATATCCCTCTGGCGTTGGTGACCACAACATCACCTTCTGTAAGAGCGGGGAACATGAGTGCGTCTACCCCCGCACTGGTGGCGTGTATCCATTTCAGCTTGTCCGCACAGCCCCAGGCCGCCTCAAGCGCCTCGGTACGAAAATCCGTCACCATCATCACATCCGTCCCCGGCAAAGTGCTGCGCAGGGTTGCCTCGTCACTGGCAAAGCGCACTTCGGCGCGCGCCCTTAGCGATTCCATCCCCGGTGGTTCCTGCTCTCCGGGTGCAGTGAGAACGGTTACAACAGGCTTGCTGTGCTGAGACATTGAACCTCCGCCTGATCAAATGGCTGGTTATGGTGAGTGGTTTTTGTGGGCCGTTCATGTCCGCTGAAAGACCCTGAGGAGAGTCTGGTAGGCAGATGCCATCCGGTCAACCCAGACTCGATTTTAGGGTTTTAATAGCTGTTTTTTTGGGTGGGTACTTGTACCTACCTTATGTTTGTTGGCTTTACCTTGTGTGCCTAGATTTTACTGGCTAACCTGCAATGGGGTTAGTTTTGCCCCACCGTTCCCGTTGCAGGAGATTGTTATGGCGAATGCTGCCAACAGAGACACCGGCCAGGATAAACCGCGGAAGGTGAAGTACCGGAAAACCAAGGCCAGTTGGAACCCAGCCATGCAGGCCGTTCCGGTGCCGGGTATTCGGCGTATGGTTAACATGGCAGCTACCATGAAGGATGTTATTCATCTTTCGATCGGCCAGCCGGATCTGCCAACACCCAAGCATATTATCGATGCTTATGTTGACGCTCTCCACGCAGGGCAGACTGGCTATACTATGGATGCCGGGCTTCCTGAGTTGCTGGTAGCGCTGCGGGATTACTACAGTAAGCGGTACAATCGCAAGCTCACCAGAGATAATATTCTGGTCACCAGCGGCGCGACAGAGGCCATGTACCTGGCCATCTCGGCTACAGCGGCGCCTGGCCGGCAGTTCATTGTAACGGATCCCTCTTTCCTGCTATATGCGCCGTTGATCCGCATGAACGGAGGTGAGGTTAAATTTGTGCCGACCCGGGCGGATAACGACCATCAGCTTGATCCTGATGAAGTCATCCGGGCTATGGGGTCGCGAACCTTTGCCTTGATACTTAATAATCCGAATAACCCGACCGGAGCGGTTTATCCTCGCAGCACTGTGGAAACCATTCTGGAAGAGTGTGCCTATCGAGGCATACAGGTGTATGCCGATGAGGTGTATGACCATTTGATTTTTGATGACGATGACTTCGCCAGTGTCCTGAACTGCTCCATGGATCTGGACAACATTATGTGCATCAGTAGCTTCTCGAAAACCTACAGTATGGCGGGGCTGCGTATAGGTTGGGTAATTGCCAGCCAGGCGGCCATCAAATCCCTTCGTCGCTACCACATGTTTACTACGTCAGTGGCTAATACGCCGTCTCAATTTGCGGGTGTCGCAGCGTTGACCGGGGACCAGCAGTGCGTAAAAGATATGCTGGGCATTTACAAGGAGCGCCGGGACAAAGTCGTGGAGCTGATTGATCAGACCCCATACATGACTGGGTATAAGCCGGGTGGTGCGTTCTTTGCATTCCCGGACCTGCCGCCCCATGTAGATGGGTCGGATTTGGCGCTTCGTATGCTCAAAGAGACCGGGGTATGCTTAGTGCCAGGCGACGCGTTCGGTGAACACTGCACCAACGCCGTTCGTATCAGCTTCTCGACCACCTGTGAGAACCTTGAAGCTGCGTTTGATCGCATCATCCCATGGATGGCGAAACAATCGTTCTGAGGAGGGGCTATGTCGGCTCTGGATTCTGTGCTTATCCAGTGCCCGTACTGCTGGGAGGCGCTGGATATCAGCGTCGACCCTTCGGTAGCGGAGCAGGAGTATGTTGAAGATTGCCAGGTATGCTGTCAGCCCATTCTATTGCGGGTTGTTTTCGATGATAATCTTACCCCTCACGTAGAGGCCCGGGCCGAAAACGAGTAAGCGGCCCGGATTCTCACCAATTATTAACCCGCCGGTCTTGTTCCGTCTGCTGTGCTGCCGCAGGATGGGTGCTTAATCCATGGAGAGTAAACGATGAATAAACTACACCTTGGTAGCCTTTGGGGCATGGTGTTATTGGCGCTTGCTTTGACCAGTGGTTGCGCCAGCTTTTCTCCTTATTCTATTTCTGAAGGGCAGCTGGAAAGCCACTTGCAGGATGCGGTTCGCGATTACGACCGCACACAGCTGAAGAGTGGGTCACCACTCAGCCTCCGTCTCGATGACGCAGATATTTCCCTTGGGCCGGACGGCCGTGATGTTGCAGTGATCGATCTGAAGGGCCAGGTGGCACTTAACGTACTGATGGCAAAACTGCCGGTTGATATTGCGTTAAAAGTTGAAGGGGCTCCGGTTTACGACAGCAAGGAAAAAGCTATCTTTATTCGCCGGGTAAAGTTGTTGGAAAGTAGCGTCGATTCCAGCTTCTTTAAGGGCGATCTTGGGCCGATTACGAACCAGGTGATGGGGGTTGTGGCCCAGATGCTGGAAACCATACCCGTTTATCGCCTGGATGAAGCAGATCCGGCCCAGCGCTTGTTTGGCATAATACCGGCCGATATTCGGGTGGCCCCTGGCCGCATTGAATTTGTAATGGCTGATTGATAAGCCCGTGTGAACAAGGCAGAGCCGGAAAGGCTTTCTGGCTCTGCTGCTCCTGCTTCTTAGGCTAACAGGCGTTGGCAGATAGTTTTGCCAATCTCTTGTGTTCCTCGCCGCGCGCCGGCATTTTCTGCCAGATCTGCAGCCACCGCATCAAACAATTCCTTGCCTGCTGCTGCCATCACCGGGTCTTTTCTGCCTAGCCACTCCAACATGCGAGCTGCAGTAAACAGCATGGCTGTTGGATCAGCCAGGCCCTTGCCGGCGATGTCCGGAGCACTGCCATGGGTTGGCTCGAACATGGAGGGCATGTTGGGATCTGTCGGGTTCAGGTTGCAGGAAGGGGCAACACCCATTCCGCCAGACAGTACCGCAGCCAGATCCGTAAGAATATCCCCTTGCAGGTTACTGGCAACCACCACATCGAATGCCCAGGGGCTTTGTACAAACTTCATGCATGCTGCATCCACCAGCTCGTGGTGGGTGGCCACATCCGGAAACTCTTTGCTGATTTCCTCGAACGCCTCGGTGTACATATCACCCCAGTAACGCAGGGCGTTGCGCTTGGTGATCAGGCATACCTGGCTTTCACAGGTGCGGCCATCCCGGCTGCCATCAAGGGTACGGAACTGGCGGGTACGGCCTTCGTTCGCGCGCTCCACCGCCCGGGTTCGGGCCTGCTCAAAGCCGTAGCGAATAATGCGATTGGTCGCCTTGCGGGTAAACACCTCCATCTGAGTCGCAACTTCATCCTCGGTTCCTTTGCGCAGACGACCCCCTTGGCTCACATATTCACCTTCGGAGTTTTCCCGGATTACCAGCATGTCTATATCTTTTGCACGTTCATCGGCGAGATACTGACGGGCACCGGGTAACAGGCGGGCAGGGCGCTCGCACACCCACTGATCGAAGCCTTTACGCATATCCAGCAACGGCGCCAGTGAGACACTGTCGGTTAAAAGATAACGGTTGGGGTCGTCCAAAGGGCCTGGGTCGCCGAGGGCGCCTAGCAGAATTGCATCATAAGCTTTGAGCTGCTCCAGGGCATCACTGGGCATGGATTCACCATGCTCCTGGTGCCATGCGTGTGACGGCCATGGGAAGTGGCTCCATTCAAGGCTCAGGCTGTGTTTGGTGCGTAGGGTTTCCAGGCAGCGTATGGCTTCCCCCACGACTTCTGGGCCAATGCCGTCGCCCGGGGTCACTGCAATGCGGGTAGTTTGGTCCATTCTGGAGACTCCTTTAGTTGAAAGGCTGTTACGAGTGATAAAGCCCAGTGTAGTTGCGTGACTAGCGGATGCCAGCGTTTGACAGACTTTTACAGCAAGTCGTTTTACCACCAGGCTGTTCGCGACTATAGTGGCGCGGAAATAAGCTTTTACATACCTTGCCACTATGTCCGGTTTAAAGCAGAGGAGGTAACGTGATCGATCCAAAAATCCTGTTTGATGAGTCTCATTGCGAGCAGTGCGCCTGTGGGGAAGGCTTGGACTTTTCTTTTACGTTTGCGTTTCAGCCTATCGTCGACGTTATCAATAAAACCGTATATGCCTACGAAGCTTTGGTAAGGGGGCCTGAGGGTGAGGGTGCCCCGAGCATTCTCGGTAAGGTAACTGAGCAGAATCGCTATGCTTTTGACCAGATTTGCCGGGTGAAGGCAGTCAAGCTGGCGTCTCGACTTGGTATGAGTACGCGGCTGAGCATTAATTTCATGCCCAACGCTGTGTACAAGGCAGAATACTGCATTCGCACTACGCTGGCGGCAGCTAAAACTTACAATTTCGATACCAGCAAGATTATATTCGAACTGACGGAAGGAGAAGACCTGACATCGGTTGAACATCTTGTTGCCATTATCGATGCCTACCAGGAAATGGGGTTCAGTACTGCGATCGATGATTTTGGCGCGGGTTACTCCCGTTACAACATTATGATGGCCAGCCCTCCCGATTTGCTTAAACTGGATATGACGCTCGTGCGTAACATTCATCAGGAACCGAACAAGCAGGCTGTGGTAGCAGGCATTATCACCATGATGAAACAATTGGGCGGTGCGATTGTGGCCGAGGGTGTGGAAACCGAGGAAGAATATTACTGGTTGCGCTCCCAGGGTATCACTCTGTACCAAGGCTATCTGTTTGCCAGACCAGGGTTCGAGTGTTTGCCAGAGCCGTATTATCCTGCCTGACGTGATCTCTAACTTACAGGAAATCTGATTGTGCTTTACCGTCTTCTTACTGTTATCGGTGGTCTTGTATTCGTTGCAGCGCTCTTCGCGCTGGTATGGTTTTTTTGCAAGAAATTCCTGGAACACCACGGTGTTACTGACAGTGTCTCAGACCGCACCACCGAACTTGCCACTTGGACATTTGCGGGCATCAGTGTTGGGCTGGTGTTTGCGGTGGTCGGTGCGTTTATACTTGGCCCTTGGGCGTTTTACCGCACCCTGCGCAGCCACGACGTTGCTATTTCCGACGGTGCGGCCATCTGGTGGGGGTTCGGTATAGTGGTCGCTTCGCTTGGCATTACGGCCGTCTGCTTTTTCGGTTTTCTCATGGCCGTGGGGGCTTACTGAATAGCATTGAGCTGTTCTCGAAACCATATCAGCGCCGGCTCCTGACCGTAAGCTTTGTGCCAGTATAGATGCACGTCGAGTGAGGGCAGATCCACAGGTGGGTTCATTATGGTAATGCTGGCCCGCTCCGAAATGATTCTGGCGTAGGTTTCCGGCATGGTCAGCAAAAGGTCGGTCGCTTCCACGACTCGGCAGGCCGCGTAGTAATGCTGACAACGCAGGCGAATGCTGCGTTGAACCCCGAGCCTCGACAGCTCAAAATCTTCAATCCCCGGGCCCTCTGTGCGTGAGGAAACCAGCACGTGACGGGCTGAAAGATAACGCTCCATATCCAATGTCTGTGCTGTCAACGGATGACCTTCCCGCGCCAGAACCACAAGTCTGTCCTGCCTTAAAAGCTCATGAGACGTTTGGCTGCTGACCGGCAGCAGAACATCAACAGCGAAGTCCAACTTGCCAGCTGCCAGCTGTGTTTCCATGTCACGTCGGGGAATGCGTTTGCTGACGATCTCCAGCTCCGGGTAGGGATCCAGCCGTTGCATAAGCTGCGGTAGGAAGGTGGACTCCAGAACATCTCGCAGGCCTAGTGAATAGGTTTTACGCTGGTTCGCTGGATCAAAAGCATGAAATTGATTGACTGCACCCTGGATTTGGGTGAGCCCGGGTTTCATGGATTCAAGGAAGCGGCGGGCCAGAGGGGTCGGCACCATTTGGTTACCCTGGCGGGTGAACAACGGATCGTCAAAATGATCCCGCAAGCGTGACAGGGAATGGCTGACCGCGGGTTGGGTCAGGTGCAATGCTTTTGCTGCGCGGGTAAGGCTGCCTTCCCGGAATATGGTGTCAAACACATGTAGGAGGTTGAGATCCAGGCGAGTCCCGGCCATAGTCAGTAAGCTCTCGTTGAATAAGTAATGTTAATAGTAAACGATAAGAATAATTCAGTCGCGTAATAGTGGGTGCAACTTTAGACTGATTCAATCGTGCGTATATTCATCGCACCATCGAATAGTCAAATCATCGTTGTAAAATTTCTGAGAGGGTTCGGCAATGGATTTCAGTATCTCCGAGAAAGGTGAGGATTATCTTGAGCGTGTAAAAGCGTTTATGGCGGAAGAAATTTTCCCGGTTGAAGCTCGGTATCATAGAGAGTTGGCGTCTCTTGAAAACCGCTGGGTTGTGCTGCCAATCATCAAGGAGTTGAAGGAAAAAGCCAAAGCCCAAGGTCTCTGGAACATGTTCTTCCCGGATGAAAAGCACGGCTGTGGCTTGCTCAACTCCGATTACGCGCTGATTGCTGAAGAAACCGGCCGCAGCTTTATTGCGCCTGAGATCTTTAACTGCAATGCCCCAGACACCGGCAATATGGAAGTGCTGATCCACTACGGCTCTGAGGAACAGAAGGCCGAATGGCTGCCGCGTTTGCTCAGTGGCGAAGTCCGTTCTGCGTTCTGCATGACTGAGCCGGCTGTAGCGTCCTCTGATGCAACTACCATGGAAGCAACGGCGGTGGTTGAAGGTGACGAAGTGGTGCTGAATGGCCGTAAGTGGTGGAGTACCGGAGTTGGGCACCCTGATTGCAAGGTCGCTATCTTTATGGGGTTGTCCGATCCGGGTGCCGATAAACATCGTCGTCACTCCATGGTTTTGGTTCCGCTGGATACGCCGGGTGTTAAAATCGAACGTATGCTTCCAGTGTTTGGTGAGTACGATGAGCCATACGGACATGGTGAAGTGTCGTTCGAGAATGTGCGTCTGCCCAAGAGTGCCTTTATTGCAGGCGCGGGTCGCGGTTTTGAGGTTGCTCAGGGGCGCTTGGGACCTGGCCGCGTACACCACTGCATGCGAGCTATCGGTGCAGCCGAGCGAACACTTGAGCTTCTGATTAAGCGGGCAACAAGCCGTGAGGCGTTTGGTCGCCCGCTGGCTAAGCTTGGGGGTAATCCAGATATCATTGCCAATGCCCGCATGTCGATTGAGCAGGCGCGTCTGCTGACTCTGAAATGCGCTTGGGCTTTGGATACCAAAGGCATTGCCGGTGCGATTCAGGAAGTCGCCATGATCAAGGCGTTGATTCCCAATATGCTGCAAACCATTGTGGACCAGGCAATTCAGATTCACGGCGGCGCCGGCGTGAGCGATGATGACTTCCCGCTTACTCAGTTGTTTGCCTATGCTCGGGTATTGCGGCTGGCGGATGGGCCAGATGAGGTACACCGGGCGACCGTAGCTCGCATCGAGTTGCGTAAATACAAAAACTGATGGAAAACACTATGACACAAAGAGTATTCGTAACAGGCGGCGCAAGCGGCCTTGGCCGGGCCATTGCGCTACGTTATGCCAGAGAAGGCGCAAAAGTCTGTATCGGTGACATTAATCCCGAGCAGGGCGTGGGCGTTGAGCAGGAAATTAAAAATGCTGGTGGCGAAGGCTATTTTGTGGAGTGCGACGTCCGACGACTTACCGATCTGGAAAAGATCTGTGCGGATCTCACGCAAAAGTGGGGCGGTGTGGATGTGGTCGTTAACAATGCCGGCGTAGCGTCTGCCGGGTCGATTGAAGATACCACCATGGCCGATTGGGAATGGATACTTGATATCAACGTGCTGGGGGTGGTGCGGGGCTGTAAGGCGTTTACGCCACAGTTCAAGAAACAGGGCTCTGGTACGTTTGTGAATATCGCATCTATGGCGGGCCTGATGCTGGCGCCGCTTATGGACAGCTACAATGTGTCCAAGGCGGGTGTTATTGCCTTGTCGGAGACCTTGAGTCAGGAACTGCGAGGTGATGGCATTCATGTCAGCTGTGTCTGCCCTGCGTTTTTCCAGACCAATCTCACTCAAAGCATGCGTTCGGATATTCCTGGTGTTCAACAGAATGTGAACAAGCTAATGAAGCGCTCGACTATTTCTGCAGATCACGTGGCAGAGGACATAGTGCGCTCGGTAAAAAACAAGGATTTCTGGGTGTTGCCTCATGTGAAGGAACGCCGTCTGTGGATATTCAAGCGTTATGCGCCCTGGGCCTTTGACCGGCTGATGTACAGGGAGAGCAAGCGTTGGATGAACAAAATGGGCGGTAAAGCCAAAGCCTGAATTGACCAGGAAAACAAAGGAGAGCCCTGAATGACCCAGATTGATCAGGCCGTAGATATCCGCGAAGGTGAGGAACTGGATCTTTCCGCCATCGACCGGTTTATGAAGAGTGCGATCCCGGAGTTGGCTGGTGAGCCGGTTATCCGGCAATACCCGGGTGGCGCTTCCAACCTGACTTATCAGGTGGACTACGGCGACCGTTCGTATGTATTGCGCCGTCCACCCTTGGGCAAAATCGCCAAGTCTGCTCACGACATGCTGCGCGAAGCGAAGGTGATGCAGGCGCTGAAGCCGGTCTATCCCTGTGTGCCCGAGATCATCGCCATTTGCGACGATCATGATGTGTTGGGGTGCGATTTTTATGTGATGGAGCGAATGAAAGGCATCATCCTGCGCCAGGATTTCCCTAATGATCTGGAATTGAGTGAAGCCGATACACGCAAGCTGTGCCTGAGCGTGATTGATAAAATGGTGGATCTGCATCGCGTTGACGCCAAAGCTGCTGGCCTTGATGCGCTGGGCAAGGGCGAAGGTTACGTTCAGCGCCAGATTGGCGGTTGGAGTGATCGCTTTCGCAAGGCCCGAACAGACGACGTTGGCGATTTTGAGGCGGTGATGTCCTGGTTGAATGACAAGATGCCAAAGGATATTGCCCAGGTTGTTATTCACAACGACTTTCGCTTTGACAACGTGGTGCTGAACCCGGACAACCCTTTTGAAGTAATCGGGGTGTTGGATTGGGAAATGGCAACGATTGGTGATCCGCTGATGGATCTCGGTAACACACTTGCCTACTGGATTGAGGCAGGTGACGAAGACGCATTCCAGATGCTGCGTCGTCAGCCTACGCATCGCCCCGGTATGCTTACCCGCAAGGAAGTGGTGGCTTACTACATGGAGAAGTCCGGCTTTCGGGCGGATAACTTCGATTTTTATGAGATCTACGGACTGTTCCGGTTAGCTGTGATCGTGCAACAGATCTATTACCGCTTCTATCACGGCCAAACCAACGACAAGCGCTTCGCAGCGTTCGGTCATGCGGCGAACTATCTTGAGAATCGCTGTAAGCGTTTGATCTCGAAGAGTTCTCTTTAATGGCTACTGTGTACCTTGTGCGCCATGGCCAGGCCAGCTTTGGTAAGGAAAACTACGATCAACTCTCACGCAGAGGTTGGGAGCAGGGTAAGGTTCTTGGTCGTTGGATGATTGACAAAATAAAGCCGGCGGCGATTTTTGGCGGCGATTTGCAGCGCCACCGGGAGACTGTTGAAGCCATCGCGACGGGTTACGGTGCGCAGTTGCCAGATATGCAAGTGGCGCCTGGCTTCAACGAATTTGATCATATATCCATCGTTAACCGTTACCGACCCGAGTGGAGCGATCGGCAGGTTATGGCGAAAGATCTTGCGGCTTTTCCAAAACCCGCCGCAGCCTTTCAGAACGCCTTTGTCGAAGCGATGCGACGGTGGGCATCCGGGAACTATGACGCGGAGTACGACGAGACCTGGGCGGATTTCAAAATCCGGGTTCTGGCAGCCTTTGACGAAATGATCGAGTACGCAGGCGGTGGGGATGTTCTGGTGTCCACCTCTGGCGGGCCTATCGCGGTTATGTGCCAGCACCTTTTGGGCCTGGACGACGAGAAGGCATTAGGGCTGAACGAAGTCATCGCCAATACCAGCGTTACGCGAGTGCTTTATTCCACTGGCCGTCGAAGCCTGTCTGTTTTCAATAATTACAGCCACCTGGAAGCGGAAGACCCCGCCCTGGTGACGTTCCGATAACGAATTGAGGTGAACGAATGAGCAAGAAAGACCTGTTTGATCTGACCGGAAAGATCGCCCTGATAACCGGCGCCAGCCGTGGTATTGGCGAGAGCATTGCTCGTACGCTGGCGGATTACGGCGCTCACGTGATTGTGACCAGCCGTAAAATTGACGGTTGTGAAGCAGTGGCCAGCAGTATTCGCGAGGCCGGCGGCAGCGCCGAGGCCTACGCCTGCCATATCGGCGAAATGGAGCAGATCGAGGCTATTTGGACTCATATCGAAGAACAGCACGGCAAGCTGGATATTCTGGTTAATAATGCCGCAGCCAACCCGTATTTCGGCCCGATTGAAGACACGGATTTGGGTGCCTTCCATAAAACCGTGGATGTGAACATTCGTGGCTACTTCTTCATGTGTGCCCGTGGTGCCCAGCTTATGAAGAAAAACGGCGGAGGTTCAATCGTAAACGTGGCCTCTGTCAACGGTGTGAACCCAGGCCACTACCAGGGGATTTACTCGATTACCAAAGCTGCGGTTATCTCCATGACCAAATCTTTCGCCATGGAGCTGGGCCAGCAGAACATTCGGGTGAATGCTTTGTTACCTGGCCTGACAGACACGAAATTTGCCAGCGCTTTGACTTCGAATGAGGCCATCAAGAAGCAGGCTATGGCGCACATTCCCATGAAGCGTGTGGCCGATCCCAGCGAAATGGCAGGCACGGTGCTGTACCTGGCATCGGGTGCGTCCAGTTACACCACGGGTGCCTGCATTAATGCAGACGGTGGTTACCTTACGATCTGATTATTCGTAAGCTCGCAATGCGACCTCGGAGCCTGGTTTACAGGTGAGGGCTTTGAAGTCGTCGCTTAGGTCCGATGCTCGGTGGGCCAGGTGGTCAAGGTGAGAGGGCTGGCTCGCCTGTAATAGTTCGTAAATCAACCTAGCCATGGCCTCCGTGCTTTTGTTCATCATCTCCGCATGGGCATTGCCCCTGGCAGCTTCCGGGCTTTTGACCAGTTCGGTGATTGCGTCGTCGAAACCCGGCTTGTTGCGGTTTTCGAGGGCGTCCAGCAGGGCGTTTTGCCAGTTTTTACGGCCCTCTAGCCAGATTCTGGTCTGGCCTGCACGATTATCTGACCAGTCGCTGATGCTGCTTTGCTGACTACTGTTCAGGTTCCCTAACCAGTGCTCCGCGCGCTCCATTGTCCGTTCTGCCCGCGCCTCTGCAATCGCTTCGGCGTCGCCCACCAGAAATTCCTCTTCCCGTTCCCTGTGTTGTTCATCCATGTTGCCGGCCAATTCGCGCACTTGTTCGTCGCTTAGACTGGAAAGAAGATTAACGGCGACGGGTGTTATTTGCTGAACTAAGGGCGGGAAGAACGCGAGCAATTGGCTTTGAAGATTGTTGACTTCGGCCGGGCCGGGCTTGCCTGAAGCTAAATCGTTCTGGAAACGGGTCAGCCATGCCCTATAGCGCGGCAACTCGGTGCTACAGTGCCATTGCTTCAGGTTATTAATATCATCATTCAATTGCTGCTCTTGTGGTGGCGTGAGCGTAACCAGGTCTTCAACCCACCAGACAATGCCCCAGTCGGCGTAACGGTACGCTAGCCGGGTTGAGCTGCACCCAGTAACAAACAGAATTGTTGCAAGCAAGAGCGCCCCGGCTCGCGCGCTGTGTAATTTGGACAAATATCCGCACTGATCCATAGGATGCCTGACTTGCTAACAAAGCCTATCAAAAAAGGTTACAAGCTCATTATAATCCTGCCCCAGCTGAGCCCGGGGCAGTTGATCTATTGGATAGATGTTTTGGAGGTGCTTGGTTCTGCCCGTGAAAGCGCAGTACCGGTAGGCGGACGGAAGTGGAGGGAATATAGAATTCGATCAAGAACGGCCTGGCCATTCCACGCCGGGTCGTTGTTCACCATGCCCACTACTGCCCAAGTTGTGTTGTTTTCATCCCGCGTAAAGCCTGCAATAGACCGCACATTTTCCAGGTAACCGGTTTTAATGCGGCCTTCGCCATCCATACCTGTATTGCGCAAGCGGCGCGCCATGGTTCCGTCCATGGCGATAATGGGCATGGAAGCCATAAGATCTGAGGAGTAGGGGCTGTTCCAGGCGTGTTGTAGAATTTTTGTACCTTGTCTGGCGGTAATTCTGCCGTGGCGAGTTAGGCCTGCGCCATTGTCGATCACCATTCCTGCAGTATCGACGCCTTTATTCTCGAGCCAATCATAAATAACGCGTATGCCGGCAACTCGGTCGTCGTCTTCGTTGTCTAGCCGGTTTTGAGCGCCTATGGTCAGCAATAGCTGCCGGGCCATCACGTTGCTGCTCCACTTGTTGATGTCTCGCACCATGGTGACCAAATCTGGCGATGTGGTTTTCATAACCAACCGCGCGTTTTTCGGGGTCAGCCCTGTTTGGTTTCCACCGGACACGATGATGCCCATTTCTCCAAGTAGAGAGCGGATCATTGAAGCGCTGTATTGCTCGTGGGGCAGTAAGGACAAGTAAGTGGTGGTGCGGCACCCCTGTGGCAGTTCGCCCGTTACCCGTACAGTCACTTTCCCGCCTTCTTGAATGACCGGTACCCAATCAAAATTGCGGCGCGACGGGCAGGGCCCGTCAGCCACTGCGGTTACCCGGTTGTCGATAACAACTTCGCTCAGAGCTGGCGTGCTCCAGGCTTGGGTGCCGCGCTCATCAGCCCGAATCTGGAAATGCACGAGGTTGAGGTTGGTCAGGTAGGCAGACGGCTCAACCAGAAATGGCGCGTGTGGGTTATTACCATTGTCTGCAAATACTGGAAAGCCGCCATCAATTTCAAAGTAGCTGCCATCGAGTACCAGGTTGCCATCGATGCGGTTAATCCCCATGTCACGGAGTTCCCGCAGGGTTATCCAGAGTCGTTCAAAGGTGAGCTTGGGGTCACCACCAAAGCGCACATAGAGATTGCCGTTGAGGGTATCGCCGACCATTTTTCCGTCAGTCAGAAAATCCGTATCCCAGTGATGTGTCGGGCCAAGGATTTCCAGAGCGGCGTAGGTAGTGATCACCTTCATGATGGAGCCTGGGCTCATGGGCACATCAGCATTGATGTTCTGGTCAAGCCCCGGGCCATTGAGTGGCACGGCAGCCATGCTCAGGGCTTCGTCGCTTTTAAGGGATTTTGTGGCATAGTCTCGCATCTCGCTGGCCCAGAGGCGATTGCCGCCAGCGCTATGGTCATCAGCCGCCAATGCCGACGGCAGGTTAGCCAGAGCAGGAGCCAAAGCAAGAGCCGCGGCTAGGGCCAAGGCTGGGTGCCTTAACCGACGACTGGTTTTTCCTGCGCTGTTCGTATGCGGCATACCCGAAATCACTCTATTGGCCACGCGATGAAATGTGCGGAGAAATCCGCTAACTGAACAATAGCCCATCTTTGCTTATTGTACTATGCAGAAAACCTCTACATGACGTTAAAAAATGCCAGTAGGCAGCTTGTTTGTATTGGGATTTGTCACTGCATGTAAGTTGCGTTGCTGTCAGTATCCGGTGGTATTGCCGGCCAATGAAAATCGACATACTTACGGCGATAATGAATAGGACCTCAACAGAAGGATTGATATATGGCTAATAGGCTGGCTCACCATGCGAACGTACTGGGCTCTGTTGCAACATCATCGCTTACAGCTTGGCGTGGATGCCTTGTTGTAAAAGCCGTACCGCAACCGGAGCAACCCCTTGTACTGTATGACATGGAAGGGTGTCCATACTGCCGGCGGGTTCGCGAAGCATTAACTGCCCTCAATCTTGATGTGCAAATTAGGCCCTGCCCCAAGGGCGGTCGCGTTTTCCGTAAGCAGGCAGAAGCGACGGGAGGCAAGCAGCAGTTCCCTCTGCTTGTCGACAGAAACACCGATACCGTGATGTACGAATCGGAAGCCATTATTGAATATTTGTTTCGCCAGTATGCCGGTCGATCGGTGCCTGGCTATTACCGTGAGCGGGTTTGGCAACCCGTTCTGGGCTCGTTAGCCTCTGTAGCCAGCGCAATGAGGGGATTGCGTGCCAATTCAACTGAACAGCCAGACCAGCCTCTGCATTTGTGGAGCTTTGAGGGCAGTCCATTCTCTCGCTTGGTGCGAGAGAAACTGTGTGAACTGGAAATCCCCTACACCCTGCACAACCTGGGCAAGGAGCACTGGACTGAGATTGGCCCTGCAAAGCAACGCATTAAGCCTGGGCCATACAGGCCTTTACCTGGCGGCAAACGTGATGCTTTTTTCAAGGCGCACGGACGGGTTCAGGTGCCTTATCTTGAGGATCCGAATACTGGCGAAGGGCTGTTTGAATCTGCTCGCATACTGGGCTATCTGAATGCGCAGTATGGTTAAAGCAATCGGCGGTCACTCTGTTTCATAGGCAATTTGGCGGGTATCATGGCCTGCCAGTGAGCAAGTTCTTAAGCGCTCAAGAAACAATTATAAGGACGCCTATGTATACCGGCCAGTGCCTGTGTGGAGATGTTGCATTTGAATACGAAGGCCCTTTGGGGCCGCTCTCTTTGTGCCACTGCAGCCAATGTCGCCGTGCTCATGGCAGTGCATTTTCTGCCAGTTCTCCAGTGCAGAAAGTGCGTTTCCGGTTTTTATCCGGAGAAGAGAAGATGACCGAGTTTGAATCGCGCCCGGGAAAATATCGAGCCTTCTGCAGCCGATGCGGAAGCCATGTGTACAGCCGTGTGGATGCGATTCCCGGCATTCTTCGCCTGCGTGTCGGCGTGATCAACGAGCCCCTGGGGAAGGGGCCTGCGCAGCACGTATACGTAGGCTCTAAGTCAGACTGGTTTGAAATTACGGACGATCTGCCCCAGTACGAAAAGACCGAGCGTACCGGTGACCCTCACTGAACCGGTACAACCCGATAGACTTTCCCTTGCGGCGAATCTGTCAGTAACCACAGAGTGCCATCTGGCCCTGCCCGAACGTCGCGAATCCGCTCTTCAAGGGTGGTGAGCAGGTCCTCCTCACCGACAACCTGCTCGTTTTCGATTTCCAGCCGAACCAGTTTGCGCAGCTTGAGCGCCCCTACGAACAAATTGCCTTGCCATTGGGGGAATTCGGAGCCGGTGTAAAACGCCATACCTGAAGGCGCAATCGATGGATCCCAGTAGTGCAGGGGCTGAGCCATGCCTTCCTTTTTGGTGTCCAGAGTGATCGGCAGCCATGTGTAGTCAATGCCATAGGTTATTTCAGGCCAGCCGTAATTTGTGCCGGCTTTCAGGATATTGATTTCATCGCCACCACGGGGGCCGTGTTCATGGGTCCAGACTTCACCGGTTATGGGGTGAACGGTCATGCCCTGAATATTGCGGTTTCCCCAAGTGAGCAGGGTGTTGTTAATGCCTGAGTCGCCCAGTCCGGGATTGCCCGGTGCGGGCTCACCATTCACGGTAATGCGGTGAACCCCGCCGGCGTTGTCCTGGGTGTCCTGGGCCCGGTCCATATCACCACGGTCACCAACGGAAATATAAAGGTGACTGGATGCGTCGAACGCCATTCGCCCGCCGAAGTGCCGCGACGTGCCGGAGCGTGGCAAGGCTTCGAAGATGACGGTCACGTCGCTTAGCCTTCCCTCTTCAAGAATTGCGCGAGCTACTCGAGTTGTCATTCCTTCGCTGGAACGGTGTGCGTAGCTGAGGAACAGCGTCCTGTTGTCTTTAAAATTCGGGTGCAGCGCTATATCGAATAGCCCGCCTTGGCCTGATACCACGGGTGTTGGAAGCCCTTGAACGGCTTGGGGCAACAGCTCGCCGTTCTGAATGACACGCAGCCTGCCGGCTCTCTCCGTAACGAGCATGGAGCCATTGGGGAGAAAGGCCAGGCTCCATGGATATTCGAGGCCGTCAGCCACAGTTTCCAACCTGAAGCGGGCATCTTCAGAGGTGAATGTTTGGCTTGCAGCAACGAGGGGGAGCCACAGAAGAAACAAGCCGCTAAGCATCACAAAAGATCGGACAAGACGCATGGTGAGTCTCCTTCAGGTATTGCAAATGATAATCAATATCATTATTGTGTCTGTGTGCCTGCCTTATGCGGCACCGGCGTTCTTCATAAGATCTGTTTACACCATAAGCTCAGGGAGATACAGCCATGACGGCAGAACAGGAAATGATCGAAGGGCTGAAGATTGCGGCTGGCGCCGGTCTCTTTGTTGCGCTAGTTGTTGCTGGGCTTGCGGTTGCGCTGTAACCACCGATCCAGCTTGTCAGCGAACTCCTTTCGGTCGGTCTGGTTGAACGGAGGCGCGCCGCCGGTAACCTGTCCGGCGTTGCGCATCTCCTCCATGAAGTTCCTCATGGCGAGGCGCTGGCGGATGTTTTCTTTGGTAAAAGCCTGGCCCCTTGGGTTGAACACATCGGCACCTTTCTCAATGGCTTCGGCCGCCAGCGGAATGTCCTGGGTGATCACGAGATCGCCGGCGCTGAGCTGATCCATAATTTCATTATCCGCCACATCAAAACCCTGCATAACCTGTCTGGCCTTAATGTAAGGGCTAGGCGGCAGTTTGATTACATGATTGGCAATGAATGTCGTCTGAACGTGCCAGCGAGTGGCGGCGCGGCAGAGAATTTCCCGGATGGGTACGGGGCAGGCGTCGGCGTCAACCCAGATCGGCATGGCTGGTTCCTCAAAGCGGTTTGATACTGCCGGGGAGTTTACCTGTTGTTGCTGCGAGCATGGTAGTGAGCGTGAACCTGCGCCCCCGGATCCGAATGGGTGTTGATGGTATAATGCCCGTAAATTCAACTATCAGGAAACGCCAATGTCTCAACTCCCTCCTTGCCCCCAGTGTGCGTCTGAGTATACCTATGAAGACGGTGCCCAGCTTATTTGCCCTGAGTGCGCCCACGAATGGACAGAAGCGGAGGCGGCAGCGACAGCAGAGGGCAAAGTGGTTCGCGATGCTAACGGCAACGAACTCCAGGATGGAGATGCAGTGACAGTCATCAAGGATCTGAAGGTTAAGGGGTCAAGCTCGGTTGTCAAAGTTGGTACCAAGGTTAAGAGTATTCGTCTGGTAGACGGTGACCATGATATTGATTGCAAGGTTGACGGCATTGGTGCCATGAAGCTTAAATCTGAGTTTGTTAAAAAAGTCTGATACTCATAGTCTTGAGTTCTGTTTTTCTCGGTGCGACTACTCGACGCACTCGAATTCTTGAGTTGAGTTGTAAGCAACACTGTGGTCTTTAAAGCTCCCCTATGTGACATCTGTCATTTTCAGTTCAACAGTAGCAACGCGAGATATCATGAAAAAACTAATCATATTGCTTTTTACCAGCAGCGCATTGATCACATCGATTTTTGCTAATGTTGTCGTGGCCCACGAGTACTCCGTTGGGGATATTGAAATTGGACATCCATGGAGCCGGCCAACGCCGCCGGGCACTCCTATGGGGGTAGGCTATCTGGTGATAAGAAATCATGGCGATAGCGATGTCACGCTGGTTGGCGCAAGCACACCAAGAGCCGATCGTGTTTCAATTCATGAAACGCTTATGAATGACGGTGTAATGCGCATGCAGCCGCTGAAAAGCGGACTAACCATATCGGCTGGAGAAACAGTGGAACTCAAGCCCCATAGTTATCACCTGATGCTGGAAAAGCTGGCGGAACCGCTAAAGGAGGGGGAGAGTATTCCCCTTAGGCTGGAGTTTGATGGTTCAAAAGCTATTGAGGTTGAGCTAAGCGTGCAGTCGCTGGACGCTGATGTGAAAGAGATGAAAATGGATCATTCGGGACACAAAATGGAGCATTGATTCTTTTGGCTTGAAAAGCCAGTGGCGTTTCCAGAGTGCCGAATAGGCAATGGAAACGTCACTGATAACATCGTGTAGTTCCAGTGGTCTTACGAGCAGCCCCCACAGCAAACACCTGGATCTCCGTGCTTACCTTTCTTTGGCATGCTTTCAGGGGCAGCTACCGGGGTCTCGGAATCCTTTTTTGCCGTGCCTGCTTTCAGCTCATCTACTGCTGCGTTATCAGCATTTTTCGGGCTGGTTATTTCCTTGAATAATTGCATCATAAAATGTCTTCCTGCCGTTGAGGAGAGGTATTGTGCTCTTTCGAATAATAACATTCATTTTGCATGAATGTTATTTGCATTCTGAGGGCGCGTCAACGTGTCTTTTCAGAATCCAGGCTCGGCGGAACGAGGCAAGTGCGTCAGCCATGGAAAGGGTCTACTATGGCGCTTTTATACTAATATCCGGCTAGGCTACCCATTGGGCCTGCCATTTAGTTCGTTTTGATGAGTTAGGTCGCTCGGCAGCAGGGAATTTTAAAATTCATGGAAAAAAACAATAATTTCTCTGGCTCCTCGCCAGAGCGAGAGCGCCGCCCTCAGTTCTGGAGGGTTGCCCGGCAGGCTTGTCAGCTTGCGACTGCTGTGGATGTTTCTTTTTTCTTTCTGTTTCATATTCTCGGCTCTCCGATTCTTGCGTGGATCAACGTTGTTAGCGTGGCTATGTACGTTGCTGCTTACTACGCTCTTGGGCACCGGCAGAATCGTCTGGCTATCTGGTTGATATGGATTGAGGTGATTGTTCACTCCGCCCTGGGGACGATCATGATCGGCTGGGGCAGCGGTTTTCATTATTATCTGATGCTGTTCATCCCTGCGTTGTTTGTCACCATGCCGCCCAGAGGTGCAATCTTGGCGATGATAGGGCTCTGGAGCTATTACGTAGGGCTCGATGTTCTGATGTGGTTTATTGAACCTGTTCAGCCCGTATCGCCTGGCGGCTTGCTGGGAGTTCATCTGTTTAATCTGAGCATCGTATTTGCCATGTTCAGTTATCTTTCATATTTCTATCTGAACATGGTGCTTTCAGCTCAGCGCAAGCTTAGTCGGTTGGCTACCGTTGACTCGCTGACAGGTTTATTTAACCGGCGCCACGGCAGCTATCTGGCGGAGAAGGAAATTGCGCGCTTCCAGCGAGCCGGGCACTCGGTGGCCTTTATGTTGGTCGATGTGGATCACTTCAAAGTAATCAATGATCGCTATGGCCATGAAGTGGGTGACAGAATCCTCACTGAGATCGGGCAGTTAATTCCGGCGCAGCTGCGAACTCAGGATCTTGTGGCTCGTTGGGGTGGTGAGGAGTTTTTGATTATTCTTCCGGGCACAGGAATCGATAACGCCCTGGCCAGCGCGGAGAGGGTGAGGGGTGCACTGCTTAGTCACGATTGGAAGGCCACTGCTGGTGTAACGATGGATGTCACTATCAGTGTGGGTGTCAGCGAGCTTTGCGAGAGCGATGATATGGCTTCTGTGGTGCGTCGTGCGGATCAGGCGCTTTATCGTGGCAAGGCAGGGGGTAGGAATCGGGTTGAGCAGGAAGAGGTTATGGCGTAATAAAAAGAAATTATGGACAACAAAAAAGGCAGCCGAAGCTGCCTTTTTTAGCGTTGTCTGTTAATTAAACAGCAACAACGTTCTCAGCCTGAGGACCTTTCTGGCCCTGAGTCACGGTGAAGTCGACTTGCTGGCCTTCAGCCAGAGTCTTAAAACCGCCGCCCTGAATAGCGCTGTAGTGAACAAATACGTCGGGGCCGCCTTCACGAGTGATAAAGCCAAAACCTTTTGCTTCGTTGAAAAACTTAACAGTACCGGTAACAGTAGACATAATATAATCCTGATTTCAATCTTTTAAAGTGCCGCCAGGTCATCATGTTGATGGCTGGTCAGCGGTATGCGGAAATAAACAACGGGCGTGATCAAAAACAGGACGTACAACTACTGAAATGCGTCTTATTGATGAAGTGCTTTGCTAAATCTTTCCAACGAGGGCCACTGTACCTGTTGGCTGACGAAAAGCAAAGAACTTTCTTATAGGCATAAACCCGACATTTTCAGCAACATGAGGTATGTTTGCGTCAGCATTTTAGAATTCATGTGAATCAATAAGAGGAGTTTTGTCTTGTCTGAGCTATCCGCCTACGAAAGTTTTTCTGTCAGCGTCGAAAACAAGGTTGCCCATGTGCAGTTCAGTCGCCCGGAAGCGCTGAATACCATGACGAAAGCCTTCTGGCTTGAGCTGCCCAAGTGCATGCAGGAAATCGAGTCAAACACTGATGCCCGGGTGATCTTGGTGTCATCTACGGGTAAGCATTTCTCGGCAGGCATGGATCTTGGCGTCTTCTCCGACCCTAAAGCGGTGCCTATGAGTGGCGATCCAGGCCGTATGGCGGAAAATCTGCGGCGTGTTGTTTTACAGCTTCAGGATACTTTAACGTCGTTAGAGAATATTCGTTTGCCTGTATTGGCGGCCATTCATGGTGGTTGTATTGGCGGTGCCCTGGACTTGGTGTGTGCGGCAGACAGCCGCTATTGCACGGAAGATGCGTATTTCACGATCAAGGAAACCGAGCTTGGCATGACCGCCGATGTGGGCACTCTTCAGAGGCTACCCAAGCTGATGCCAGAGGGTGTTGTGCGTGAACTGGCGTATACCGGGCGTAAGCTTTCCGCCCAAGAGGCAAAAGGCCTTGGTTTTGTGAATGCTATTTATCCCGACCAAGAGGCGCTGGTTGCAGGCGTCCTGGAGATTGCCGCGCAGATAGCGGCCAATTCACCGCTTGCGGTCACTGGCTGTAAAGAGATGCTGAACTACAGCCGTGATCACACGGTTGCCGATAGTCTGAAATACATGGCGACGTGGCAGGCGGGAATGTTCCGCCCAACGGATATGATGAAAACCTTTCAGGCGAAAGCGCAGAAGCAGGCGCCACAGTATGATGACCTGTTCCCTGTGAAAGACCTTTTTAAAAAGTAAATGGTGGTGAAAAACCGGATCAAATCGAAACCTTCTCCCATTGCCGCTCTGGTATTCCAGGGTGGGATTGGGGTGGTTGGTCTTCTGGCAATCCTGGTCGCGAATATCCCGGTACAAGGCTTTGGAGCCGGGATTATGCCAAGTGTGTTCTATGGTGTCCTGGGCGCCCTGTGCACCTACGGTGCGCTGTTACTGCTCACTCAGGTGCCAGGCCTGTTCCCGGATAACCTTGACCGTCAAATGCGCGGCTTATATCAGTTTGCATCCGGGTATTCGTGGTTTGTACTTTTTTTGCTTTCGGTCTTCGCAGGCGTTGGTGAAGAACTCTTGTTTCGGGGGGCAGTGCAGGGCTGGCTTGCCGTTCACACGGGGCCAATCATCGCAGTACTGGCGGCATCCGTGCTTTTCGGTTTGGTGCACTACGCCTCCTTTACTTACTTTGTTATCGCTACGGGCCTTGGGCTGGTGCTTGGGCTAGCTTATGCGATGACCGACAGCCTCCTTTTGGTTATGATCTGGCACGGCGTTTACGACATGGTAGCGCTGTTCTGTCTACTCCGGTTTCCTCAATGGTTTGGCATCAGCGTGCGCCCGAAAGATTAAGAGCGTGCAGCTTTTAATGCAGTCGTCAGCCGCTCCATAACACCTCCGCTATGACGCCAGAAGTGCCAGTACAGCTCAACCTCAAGAGATTGATCGGGAGCAATGCTGACTAGGCGTCCTGCCTCGATTTCACGCTCCGCCTGAATCCTCGGAATCATGCCGTAACCCATGTCTGCCAGCGCCAGTTTTACGAAGCCTTCAGAAGAAGGGCATAGATGATAGGGGAAGGCGCCGTGGTAGCCACTCTGGGCCAAAAACCGGTGCTGTAACTGATCATTTGGGCCAAATACAATTGCGGGTGCCGATTGCAGGCTCTCTTCATTAAAGCCCTGACTGAAGTGCCGGGCTTTATACGAAGGCGTCGCCAGAGGCAGGTAGGACATGTTGCCAAGCGGAATGCAGCGGGCTCCAGGTACTGGCTGCGAATTACTGCACAGGCACGCAGCCACATCCCCTTCGCGCATGCGGCGCAATGCGATGTCCTGATCTTCAACCACTATGTCCAGCAGCAGCGTTTCGTCTCTACAGAATTCACCTATGGCATTTGCCCACCAGGTTGCGAGACTGTCAGCATTGAGGGCTATGCGTAATCGGGCGGTAGGCTCGGAAAGGGCTGGCAGTGATTTCGCCAGATCCCGCTCAAGTAACTGAACCTGCTGGACGTGGTTTAGCAGTCGCTGCCCGGCCAGCGTAGCTCTTGGAACCGGGCTGCGTAACAGGACCGGTTGCCCGATGCGGATTTCCAGAGTTCGGATGCGCTGCGAAATAGCCGATTGACTCAGCCCAAGCGCAACGCCTGCCCGCTCGAAACCACCTGTTTCGATAACCGTGGCGAGGGCTTCCAGTAATTTGTAATCAATCATAAGTAAAACTGATACGCCATTATGGATATGAATTTCAAGTATATCGGTAAGCGGCTATTCTTGCGGCATCAAAAATGGAGTGAAAAACAGTGCTTGAAAGTTATCTGACGGGATTGATTGTCTGCGGCGGCATTATCGTGGCTATCGGGGCGCAGAATGCCTATATATTGAGCCAGGCGATTCGACGTGAGCACCACTGGTGGGCAGCGGGTTTTTGTATGGCTGCAGATATTACTCTTTTCACGCTTGGTATGTTCGGGGTCAGTGCCGCTCTGATGGCTATGCCTCAGGCGCTGGAAATATTGCGCTGGCTGGGGGTGGTTTTTCTCGGGTGGCTGGCTATTCAAGCATTTGTTCGGGCCAGCCGGGGCAGGGCTGCGCTTGAAACCGGTGAAGTGTCGCGCCGCAGCCTGAAAGGCGTTCTGTTCACCACGCTGGCGGTTACCTTGCTGAACCCTCAGGTGTATCTCGACACCTTGTTGTTGATTCCGGCGGTGGGCGCACAGCAGGAAAACGCAACAACCTTTGTGGCGGGCGCCAGCAGCGCGTCTGTTCTATGGTTTGGTTTGTTGGCCTGGAGTGGGTCGGCACTGGCACCTGTTCTGTCGCGCCCATTGGCATGGCGGATTATCGACGGCGTAATCGGTGTGATGATGGCGGCCATCGCTCTTCACCTGGCGCTTAATGGCAGCTTGTAGTGTTCGTAATAAGGGCTAGTCAAACCGCCGTGCGCTGGAGAATCGGTCTTTCCAGTAGTAGCCGTTAAGTTTTGACATGATAACGCCGGACGATGTGGACGCGTGGATAAAGCGGTTGTCGCCCATATAAATGCCTGCATGCTGGTCTTTACCCGCAATTCTGAAGAATACAATATCGCCGGGCTTAACGTCTTGCGGGTGCACCACATCGCCGTAACGCAGCATTTGCGATGTTGTACGTGGCAGCTGTTGCCCAAGGCCTTCGCGGTACGCGGTAGTAATAAAACCAGAGCAGTCGAACCCGCGAGCGGTGGTGCCACCGTATTGATAAGGTGTGCCTTGATAGCGTTCGAAGGCCTGCCATAGCTTTTCAGTCTTGGCGGAGCCGGGGGCGGCCTCAACAGGTGAGTATTGCTGGGACGCAGTGTTGGACTGCAAACTCTGATTGCTGGCGCAGCCACCCAGCACAAAAGACGAGCAAATAATAATGAAGGCGTACCTGAGAAACTGATCCATGCAAAATCCTGAGCCGTTGTTCATTGCACCCACTGTATTATCGAACTGCGAGGATGTCAGGTTACGGTTTGCAGGATTTGGTATCCTTGTACCATGCTGAAACTATCCAATGCTGTTGAAATTGCTGACTGGGAAATAGAAATTACCCAGATTCGGGCCCAGGGTAATGGTGGCCAGAACGTTAATAAAGTGGCCTCGGCCGTGCACCTGCGCTTCGATATTCAAAATTCCGCCCTGCCTCCGTTTTATAAGGAGCGACTTATGGCGCTGCAGGATCGGCGCATAAGTAAAGAAGGCGTTATCATTATAAAAGCCCAGTCATTTCGTACGCTGGAGTTGAATAAGGACGATGCGCTTGAACGCCTGAAGGAGTTGATCCTGGAGGCGGTCAAAGTACAAAAGGCGCGCCGCGCTACCCGGCCTTCAAAGTCCGCTCGGCGAAAAAGGGTGGATCACAAAACTCAGAAAGGAAAAACCAAAGCCCTGCGTGGCAAGGTTCAGGTTTGAGCCACTTCTGATTCGCGCTTGCGCGATTCGAGGTCGCGGATAAATAACTCTATATCTGCAAAAGCTTCTTCGGCCTCCGGCAGCATGGGCGTGAAAATCTGCCAGACGTGAACCATGCCTGGCCAAGTGTGCAGCTCCACCTGCGTGCCTTGGGCTTTTGCCTTGGCGGCGTATCGTCGGGCGTTATCCAGTAACATCTCGGAATCACTGGCCTGAATCAGTATTGGGGGCAGGTTAGCGAGGCTGCCCAGGAGCGGCGATGCGACAGGGCTGGTGGGAGAAATACGGAACGCCGCCAGTGTTGCCCACCAAATTACCGGCCGGGGAATTTTAGAAAGACTACCAAACATTGGTCCCAGCATAGGGTCCGTAGAGATATTGCTGCGGTTGCTGGGTGCTGAAAGCGTGAGGTCGGTTGAAGGTGAAAATGCCACGGCGCCGTCAGCCTGACGTAGACCACTTTCGCGCACCCAGGCCAGCAGACCAAGGGTATGGCTGCCACCGGCTGAATCCCCTGCCACCATAATAAACGCTGCCTCGCTTGCGCCGTCCGGACCGTTTTCTACCAGCCAGGTGTAGGCTTTGCGACAATCACGCACGCCGTCCATAAACCGGTGCTCCGGCATAAGGCGGTAGTCGACGGCAAAAACGGCAGCATTAGCAGCGCGGGACAGTCGGTCCGTAATGGATCGATGGCTACGCGGGCTGCCAGCCGCCCAGGCGCCACCGTGAATATAGAGAATCCGCCGCTGGGCATCTGTACCCGGTGCGATGACCCATTCGCCTTTTGGGCTGTTGCTCTGCCGGAATTCTGACGGCAGGTCCAGGCCGTCGCTCAGGCTGTCCATGTGCTTTCGCAACGCCAGTAGCCTCGCCTTTCCACGAAGGCCTTTACCGGCCCTGCGCATTTCCTTTAATCGCTCCAGTACGTTTTGGTTCTCTGCACTGGGGCTTGCTTCTCTCACGGAATACTCTTCGCGATCCAGGTGTGACAAATCCTCCATGCGAAACACCAACAACGTCAGTGCAACAACAAGTAAAATTACGACAGCGATAATCCAGAACATGAGTTATCCGTATCTTGAAGATTGGCCCTGAAAGCAGGGGCGCACTATGCTTTGTGTACAAAGCATCGCAGATTTTTGCCATTTCTGCCCTTGAGGAGTCGTTCAGAGGCTCCTTTAATGTCACAAAAGGAGAAGGGCCTTGCAAATAGCATATCGGGCCAGGGACATTACCGAAGCGCATATTGTTGCCGGGTTACTAAAAGCCAACGGCATTGAAACTCACGTGGGTGGGCTTTACCTACAGGGTGCAATGGGTGAGATTGGTGCAGCAGGCTTCAGCAATGTGCACGTAGCGGATGAAGATCTATATGCGGCCCGACTGCTGATTAAAGAGTATGAGGCGAGCGGGCATACCAGCCCAGCAGAGGAGAACAGTGGTGATAAGCCTGATTCTTATGCGCGCTGGTTTTTGCTGGCTATGGCCGTACTGGCACTGATCTGGCTGAATCTTCGATAAACGCGAAGCTATGAAACCTAGTTGATAAACGGAGCGTAAAATTTATGGCAGATAATCCCGTTATGCTGATAACCGGTGCATCTTCAGGTATTGGTGCCGCAACGGCACGGGCGGCGGCCAAAGAAGGTTATCGCCTTGTTCTGGCAGCCCGCTCTGCGGACAAGCTGCAAGCCCTGAAAGCCGAACTCGGTGGTGACCGCGAAGTGCTGATCGTTGAATGTGATGTGCAGAAAGGTGATGACCAAAAAGCGATGGTTGAACAGGCTATGAAGGCCTTCGGGCGTATTGATTCTGTGTTTGCCAATGCTGGCCGGGGAGGAGAGCCGGGTGGCTTTAGCGAAGCCGATCCGGATGTGTGGAAAGATATGATCCTTACTAATATTTACGGAGTTGGCCTGACGATTCAACATTGCCTGCCGGCTCTTCGGGAAAGCAAAGGGCACTTGCTTCTCACAGGCTCTGCCGCAGGCAGGGTTACGATTCCCGGCTCGATGTACAGCGCGACCAAGTGGGCTGTGTCTGCGATTGGCTATGGCGTGCGGGAGGAGTTGCGTGGCTCCGGGGTGCGGGTAACCCTCATAGAGCCCGGCATGGTTGATACGCCGTTTTTTGATAAACCACCGGCTCACGCCCTGATGCCGGATGACATTGCTCGCGCGGTGATTTATGCGGTATCTCAGCCTTCCCATGTAGATGTAAACGAAATTCTGGTGCGGCCAACGCCTACGGAGTAGTCGTTGGCCTGGCATGCTCAGCGTTGCCTATCGTTTAACGCTGCGCTGCCTCGGCTTTCCGGCTTTGGGACGTTTTGATGGTTTGGGGTTTTTACCGGCCGCAGGCCTGACTCCAGGTGCGTTAGGCTTGGTTCCGGGAGCTTTAGGCCCAGCTCTGTGGCCAGGTTTAAACGGTCTCGGTGCTTGCTTTGGTTTGCTGGTCGGCTTCTTTTTTGCAGGCGCGGGCTTATCTGGTGTGCCATCGGAAGATGAATCGCGAATGGCATCGAACAGGCCTGCGAGCTCCTTTTCTGTAAGGTCACGCCACTGGCCCGCGGCCAGCCCCTTCAAATTAACATTCATAATACGAATGCGTTCAAGTCGGGTGACTTCAAACCCAAAATGCTCAGTCATTCGGCGAATCTGGCGGTTCAGCCCTTGCACCAGTGTGATGCGAAATATAAATCGGCTCTCTTGTACTACTTTGCACTTCTTGGTCATGGTACCGAGAATGGGTACGCCTCCCGCCATGCCTTGAATAAAAGATTTGGTGATGGGTTTATCGACAGTTACTACGTATTCTTTTTCGTGATTATTGCCGGCTCTCAAGATTTTATTGACCAGGTCGCCGTTGCTGGTCATGAATATCAGCCCCTGTGAATCCTTGTCCAGGCGCCCGATCGGAAAAATGCGTGCACTGTGGCCAACAAACCGTTGAATGTTTTGCTTCTCAGCGTCATCGGTGGTGCTGACGATGCCCACTGGCTTGTTCAAGGCAATAAACACCAGATCTTCTTCTGCACGGGGCTCAATCACTTGACCGTTTACCCTGACGGTATCTTTAGGTAAAACCTGATCGCCCACACTGGCCCGCTTTCCATTGATAAAGACATTACCCTGCTCAATGTAGCGATCCGCCTCCCGGCGTGAACACATACCGCTTTCGCTGATGTATTTATTAAGACGAGTGGAGTGATTGCTGGTCATCGGCTATCCGGTTGCGTATCAGAGTTTTGGCATGATACCAGCCAGATTTTCTTTCTGCGCCCTTGGGTGGCATAAAAAGCGGGGAGAGTATTCAGATAGGAGAGGCCTCCGGACCACCGGAGGCCTATTTAGCCCTAGTGGCCGTAGATGCGCATGGCTGTGTTCTGAACAGAGAGGTTGTCCAGAGCAACTGAGCCAATAGAGGTGCCGCCTACGAGCACTTGCCCGATAGACATATCAGCCTCAAAGGTTTTCAGATCAATTGCCAGTGCGGAATCACCATTGCCCCTGGCGCCATGGTAAATATCCATGTCTACTTTGGCTCCAAGCTTTGTGATTATCGGGTTGTTTGGATCGAAGTCAGCGCCTGTGACGCGCATGTCACGAATGCCCAGAGCCAGGAAATCTATGTCAACATCGAGATCGTCGATGGCAAACAAGGTTTGCACGTTCATTTCATCCGTCGCAGTGTCCACGCGGATCTTCAGCTCTGTAACGACGCCGTCCATAGAAAAGTTATTGGCCAGTACAGTGGAGTCCGTATGCCCTTGCAATGACCATTCACCGGTTCTCACAGCAAAGTCGATGGGCGCTGCAACCAGTGGGAATACGTTGATCAACGCATCGCCGTCATCGGCGATATCGATTTCAACTTTGATGTTGTCAATCAGGTCGCTTGATTCGGCGAACAGAAAGTTCCGGATTGTCGGGTCGGTAAATTCAGCAAACATGTCGGTGCGATTGGCGCCGCCAATGAAAATATCTTTCACGGACAGTGAGCCTTCATCTGTGTAAAGAAATTCACCGATATTAACTTGGGTCTCCAGCTCAATGGTGACACCGGCCTGGCCGGTAATATTTCCCATATGGCTGTCTTCGAGTGGTTTAAGCTCTGCGCTTGCCGCGAACGACAGGCTTGAAATTGCCAGCACCAGTACCGATTTCTTCAGGCTTTTCATAATAATTCCTTTTTTGCTTTTGTTATGTAGGCCAGCCGGGTGTTATGCCGGCTGGCCTGGATGGGGCCCTATTTAATGAGCCTTCTTTTCCCTACAGCTCCGGAGTCAACGTCAGGTCGATGGTGTTACCGGAACCAGTCAGGAACTGGTTAAGAACGCTTGTCAGAAGACCACAGTGCTCAAGAGGTGGCAGGTCGTACACGCCGCTCACGTCACCGCCAGTGGAAGGCGAGAAGTTAGAGCCTTCGTTGGATGTCAAAGTGATATCCACAGGCTGGATTGACTGGCACTGGTCGCCGCCGCCAACACGGATGGGGATACCGAACAGCTTGAGCTGAACTTTAGGTACCTTGATGAACAGGTGAGAGTTGGCAGTTAACTTGCCGTTAACCAGGCTGCCGGTGGTGATTTCAGACTGCTCGAACTCAACATTGGCGGTCGCTTTCAGGCGGCTGAACAGCAGTTTGATCGAGAAGTGGCCAACAGTAGGCTCAACGTTCAGATCTGCTTCAAAGGTGCCGCTCGCCAACTCCAGAAGTGTAGCGATGCTGCCGGTCAATGGCAGAGTGCTGTCTGAGGACTTGATGTAGGTAGAACCTGTCAGGCCCAGCAGCAGCTCGATCTCATTGCTTGTTGCTTCAAAGCCTTCTGCACTTACCGGTACGGAGACTTCAGCGTTCTCAGGGTCGTCAGAAGAGATCAGCAGCTGTGCGTTGCGCATGCCTGCAGCGGCGGCTGTGAAGCTGATTTCAACCGCGCAAGTTTGCTCCGGTGCAACCGTGGTGCAGTTATTGGTTTGCAGGAACTCGCTTGCATCAGGGCCAGCAACGTTGATGCTGTTGATCAGCAGGGTTTCGTTGCCGTTGTTGGAGATGGTGACCTGAGCAGAGTTGCTCTGGCCCAGCTGAACTCGGCCCAGATCCACAGAAGCAGGTGTGACCGCAATCTCGGGAATCGGCGCAAGAACACTGCGGCCATTCAGGGCAACATCAACAGAGCTGTTGTCGGCATCGGTTGAGTTGATGGTCAGCGTTGCACTCTGTGTGCCTTCGCCATCCGGAATGTAGGTAACGTTTACGTCACAGCTTTCACCGGCTGCAATAGTGCTACAGCTGTTGTTTTGCATAAATGCACTGGCGTTTGCGCCAGCAATCGAAATACCGTTGATGCCCAATGCGGCATTGCCTGTATTGCTCAGGGTGACGGTTTCCTCTTTGGTCGTGCCAGCTTGCACGTTACCAAAGGCTACTTCGTCACGGTTTACCGCAATGCGTGGGGTTTCGACAACGTCGCCTTCCACCGTAACGGTCTGCAGCAAATTATCCTGACCCGCAAGCAGGGTACAGTTTGTTGTAATTTCGCCAATAGGCGCTGGCGCAATGTCACCGTTGGCGGTCCGAGCAACCAGGTTCAGTGTCAGGCCGCCAACGCGAATTTCTGCATTGCCAATATCCTGATCCGTAAACGTGAATTCTGGTGCCTGGCCGTTGGCCGGAACAGTGAATGCACCCGACTCTGCCGGAATAGGGCTTTGGGGAATGGTAAGCGTAACTGTCTGCTCGACTGTGCGACTGGCAGTGATGATCTGGTTGGTGTTTATCGCTGAGCCTTCAACGGTTTCTGATCCAACCAACTTAAGGCCAGTGCGTGAGTCTTCGTTTACTAACGTCATCGCTGATACAGCGAACGCGGGTAGCGGAGTACCAACAGTTGCGTTTGTTGGGATGTCTGCGCTGATTTCGGCACTGATAGGCTGATCGCCGATCAATGGGAATGGGCAGGTGAACTGTAGATTAGTGGAGACCGGGCTGGCGAGGGCGCTTCCGGCGCCGGACATTAATGCCGCAGCAGCCAAAGCGGGCGCCAGTATGCGTCCACGGGGGTTGGTATTCCTGAGTTTCATGAGTTCGTCCTCTGTAAAGCATCATTGTTATAGGAGGGCGCGCAGACAACACCGACAATGACTGCTTAATCGGACTTGCAAAGACCCCTTGCCACGCGCTTAAGCGCATGTGTGCAGAGCCATTAGGCCTCTGAAGGCCGCAATGGGTCATTGCTGTTCTCGGCATGGTTTTTGTCCAAAGCGGCGATAATGTGCAGAGAATGTTGAAACCGTGACCGGCTTCAAATTGCCTGGCAATCCAATTCCAAGAGACGGTTATCGGGGTTTTTGCGACTGCCTGCGGACATCGCCAGGTGTCTTGCCAGTCCAGGCACGGTAGGCTTTGGTAAAGCTTGCCTGGTCGCTGAAACCAAGCTTTTCGGCAATGGATTCCAATGGAACATTGGTATCGATCAGGTAGAGGGAGGCAAAGTTTTCACGAATTTCGTTTCTTACTTCACGAAACGACGTGCCTTCGCTGGCAAGGTGCTGACGCAGTGTGCGGGTGCTTATATCAAGCCGCCTTGCAATGTTGCTGGTAGTGCACGGCCTGCCAGGTTGGCTCATGATCATTTCCCGGACCTGCATTAACGTTTTGTCGGCTAATCCAGTATTTTCTCCTGCGCTTTGTCGGTTGCGGGCGAGCAAGAATTTTAAGCTGGCGTTGTCTTTTTGGCTGGGCTGTTCTTTTAGCGCCATGGTTATTTGATTATGGGGGGCATCAAAGTGAAATTCGCAATCCGGGGCCAGTGACTGCCAAGAACTGGCGTCGCGTTTTGCAGAGAAGGTAAACTGGATATCGAAGTGGCCGCATACCTCTGCAGACACTCGGTGAATACTGCCCATATACATTTTAGTAACGCACGGGTTCAGTTCGCCAAGCCCCCAAGTATCGAGAAGGCGGATATGGAATGTCGATCCGGTTGAATCCAGTTCCATGTCCATCAAAGGAAGGCCAACACGGAGGTATTGGACAATCATACTGATGAGCTGCCTGGGGTTGTCCTGGCCGAGCACCGCAAAGCCCAACAAGCCATGGCTGGGTAAGTCCAGCTGTTGCCCGAATTGAAAAGCTGCTCGCTCGTCGTTCATTAGCCAATCGGCTTTTTTAAGCACAGAGGTTATCTGCTGCATGCAAAAACTTGCATCCGGATCCTCCAACAGGGCTTCGGTGATGTCGGTATCGTTCAGAAGGGCTGCCCGTTTTACGCCTCTGCGCTCCATGAATTCAATAAAACGGCGCGCGTAGCGTGCTGAGATGAGGGGCACCTCAAGCGCCATGCGATTCGAAATAGCCATATTCCTGTCCCTGGGGTGAGCTTAGCCCGTAGCATTTTTATGATTTACAATTATTGTTGTTGGTGAAAATCCGTTACTGCAGGCTTTCCTTAATGGGTAGTATAGACACGTCGGATAGGCGTTATTTTGGTGGCCCGTCACGAAATGGCCGCCATGGCCGGATATGACATATGAAACATTTGTCAGGATGAGCTTGTGTCGCAGGAGAGCGCTTGCAGAAATCAGAGGTAGTACTAGGCAAAGCGTCAGACGTTAACGTTTGCGAAGGTGCAACTTGCACCGTTTGCGAACCGGGTGTGCTGACTCACTTTCGCGCAGTGAAGGGGCAGAATTACCTGCGCTGTTCGCACTGCGAAGCAACCATTATGGCGCAGGCAAGCTGGCTTGATCCGGATGAAGAGCAAGCGGTTTACAGGCTTCATGACAATGATCCGAACGATCCGGGTTACCGGGCTTTTCTTGAAAAGCTTACTTTGCCAATGCTTGACCGAATTAAGCCAGGTGCGTTGGGGTTGGATTTCGGCTGTGGGCCAGGGCCTGCGCTGGCAGCGATGCTGAGAGAGGCGGGAATGGAGATGGCTCTTTATGATCCATTTTTTTATCCATCGCAATCAACCCTGAGCCATCCTTACGATTTCATTACCTGCACGGAGGTGGTGGAGCATTTGCATCAGCCGGCAAAGGTGTTCAATCAGCTGGATGCTTTGTTAAAGCCAGGTGGGTGGCTTGGCATAATGACGTGTTTTCAGACCTGTGATGAACGATTCGACAACTGGCATTACCGGCGGGATCCCACGCACGTGGTTTTCTATCGCGAGGCGACACTGGGGCTTATTGCTAAACGCTTGGGGTGGGTTATGGCCGTGCCATGTAAGAATGTGGCAATTTTCCATAAGCCTTTATGAAAACCGGGGGCAACCTGCCCCCGGCTGTTTGCGACCCCTTACAACCAGGTAAGTCCCACGCTGATAATCACGCCGGTGATTATCAGGAGCATGAGGCAGTACCCCATAATGTCCTTGGCTTTAAGCCCCGCAATTGCCAGTACCGGCAATGCCCAGAAGGGTTGCAGAAGGTTAGTCCACGCGTCGCCCCAGGCCACGCCCATGGCTACTCGTGGAATGCTTGCGCCAAGCTCCTGCGCCGCTGGCAGCATGACCGGTGCCTGTACGGCCCACTGACCACCACCGGAGGGTACAAAGATATTCACCAGCCCGGCACTGATGAAACTCCAGAAGGGTAGGCTTTGTGCAGTTGCCATAGAGGCAAAGCCTGTGGAAATGCTGGCTGCAAGGCCAGAGGCGGTCATTACCCCCATGATTCCGGCATAGAAAGGGAACTGAATAACTATGCCTGAACCACCCTTAACCGCTTCATGCAGGCTGTCGAGCAACCTTTTGGGTGTTTGGTGCAGAATGATTGCCAGGAACAGAAACATAAAGTTAACGATGTTCAGGTTCAGGCCGCCACCGTTCATGAAATACTGGAAAATAAAAGCCAGGCCACTGAAGCCAACCAGCCAGGCTAATATCCTGCTGTTTTCGAGATGATCTGCAGGGCGCTGTATGGAAACACTGGTGTCAGGCTCGTCATCAAGTATGGCCGGGTCTACATAGGTGCTGTCTTCCTCTTTGGGTAGCATCATGCGGTTGACCAGAGGCACAACAATAAACAATGCCACAATAATTGCGAGATTGAAGAAGGCAAAAATGGTTTCACCTGTACCTATAACGCCAATCATGTCGGCGGTAAAGTGCCCTTCGGTGGCGATGACCAGTGGGATGGAGCCGGCGAGACCACCGTGCCATACGATAAAGCCAGAGTAGGCGCTGGCTATAAGCAGTGGATAGTGGACCCTGACTTGCCGGGCAAGGGCCTTGGCAAAGAGTGCGCCTACCACCAGGCCAAATCCCCAGTTGATCCAGCTCGCAATAAGCGCTACGAAGGTAACCAATACAATGGCCTGTCCGGGGGTGCGGGCTATCGATGCAATCCGGTTTAGTATTCCCCGGACGAACGGCGTGCTGGCAAGCATAAACCCGGTAACCAGAACCAGCAGCATTTGCATGGAGAAGGTGAGGAGGCTCCAGAAACCATTACCCCACATCTCGATCACTGCCATTGGACCGTGGCCTTCAAACACCATGGCGGCGATGAATGCAACGAGGGACAAAATCAGAACGAAAATATAGGGATCTGGTAGATATTTATCGACCAGGCTGACCATTGGCCGAGCAGCTTTATCGAGCATTGCGTGTCTCCTTATTTTTGTTGCATTTAGTTTATGCCAGCTTAGGTGGTTGAGAGCTAAAAGCCAAACTGAATGGAATAAGCAAAAAGTATAAGAAGACTTTTGGTAGATAAGATGCTTGCGGCCAAAACCACGTGATGGGCTGGCTCAGAAGGTCGAAAACCCGGTGGCTTCCATCACGCGGTAGCGCCAGTAACGCAGCATTGAATTATCGGCCCAGTGTTCATAGGGCAGGCTCAAAACAGGATTGCTTTCGGGGCCGGACTGCCACTGCTGATCAAAGAAGCTGACAGCTTTAGTAGCTAGCGTAGATTTTGGCGGTATGGAAATCCACACGTCGGTTTCAAGGTTCAGGTCGTCCAGGTTGCGCCGCGTGAAGTTTGCGGAGCCCAGCAGAAGCTCGGTATGGCCTGCCAATGGGCGCAATATCAATGATTTGCTGTGGCACTGCTCGCCAGAGGTGTTGCACCAGCGAACAGGAATGCCAGCTTTGTGCAGTTCTAGCGCGACTTGTCGGTTGGGTATGCCACTTTTTTGATGGCCGAACGCTTCGTTGTTGGCGTCGAGAAGTACGCGTATGTTCGCGCCACGTTCATGGGCGTTGAGCAGGGAGGCAACAATCTCCCGGTGCGAGAGATAGAAAAACGCAAGGTCCAGCCGACTTCCACTCTGCGCGCTGGTGATCATCTGAAGCGCGGAATCCAAAATGGCGGATTCTGTTTTTACCGCAATCTGGCCAACTGCCTGTGGGTCTGCTGGCGTGGGGGATTTTGCCCCACTGATTAGGTTGTTCAGCGCAGGGCTGGGCTGGTCGGACATGTTCAGAACCGCTTGCTCGCTTTTCAGAACATCAAAGACCGCAGGGCCAGTGAAGCTGACAGCGGTATTGCTGTGTCGGCTGCTGCCATCGTGTGGGTTGGCGGAGGTTACGAGAGCACGTAGTTTGCCTGCGTCATCCACTACCACAACTTTACGATGGTTTGCCTTGAAGTTGGGTAGTGCAAGGTAGCTGCGAATGGTGACAGGTTGCGTTCCTAGAGCGTTCGGCAGCCAGCCACCTTCGGCTCTGTTGCCGAGCCACTGGCAACAGAGCCGCCAAATTGCCGACCACGCAGGGTTGCTGTCGCGAAGTGGCTGCAGGTTGGTTTCAGTGACTGAAATGTCCGCTTGGCGCAGCGCCTGAAACCAAGGTGACACCGAGCCACCGTAAAGCGTGTTCAGCGGGTCAGAAATAACAATAATGTTCAGTTCTGGTCGCTCGGCCTTCCGGTCAATCAATGCCTGGGTAAGTTGTTCTGAGAGGTGTCGGTGTTCCACGCCTTCTGGGCTGCTGCTGTTGAAGAGGAACATATCGACCAGAATGAAGGACTCGGCTTGACCGATAAGACGCAGTATTTCGTCAAAAATTTTCTGGTTGCGGGTTTCGGAGCCATCGTTGTGATGATACGTCGCGTCCGTCAACAGTACTGCGTCACTCAGGGGGTGTGGTTCGCCATTGTGGCTGATCCCGGGAGGCAGAGGTTTGTATGTGTGATACAAGCCCACGCCGATGAGCACCAGAACAATGAGTGCGAGCAATATCTTCCGTGACATAAGGATCCAGTGTTTACGATGCGGTTTCAGTCAGTCTTATTCTCAGCGACCAGAGCGGAAAAGCGCTCAAGCAACCCCGATGCTTCAGGCGCGTCGGTAACCGAGTCGATCATGGTTTGTGCGTTAAACCCTTCAAGCTCTAAATCCGGCGCTTGCACACCTAAGTAGGCTCTCATGACAGCGCTGGAAAATTCCGGGTGGAATTGCACGCCCCAAGCGCATTTACCAACTCGAAATGCCTGATGTGGCTCAAACTCGTTGCGGCCAAGTAAAACAGCGCCCGGTGGCAGGCTTAGTACCGACTGCTTATGGGTGAGCTGTGCGCTAAAGATATCTGGCATACCGCAAAACAGCGGATCATCCTGGGCACTTGTGAGCAGTTCTACGCTTCGGGTGCCGCTCTCGCGCCCCTCAGAGTGATAGCCTACTTCGCCGCCCAGAGCGTGTGCCAGGAGCTGGTGGCCATAACACACGCCGAGCACCGGAATAGCCAGGTGCACCGCCTGCGCCAGCCATGTTGCAGCGTTCTCGCTCCACGGCTCCCGGTCGCTGACCATGGCGGGCGAGCCGGTTACCACAATGCCGTCCCAGTCTGTGGGATCTCCGGGTAACTCTCCGGCTTCTGTATTGAGCACGGTAATGTCGAGCCCAGGCGACAGCCCGCGCACGAACCATTCGTCAAAATCACCGAATTGTTCTTTGATGCTCGGGTAGGTGCTGCCCGTTTTAAGTATCACCACGCATGGCTTGGCTTGTCTCACTGCTCTGGCAGCTCCGCGTTATGGAAGATGTTCTGCACGTCGTCCAGCTCGTTCAGCATGTCGAGAAACTTCTCGAACAGGGGGACGTCATCGCCCTCCACAGATGTGGTGGTTTTCGGCAGGAACTGGATATCGTCTACGTCGAAGTCAATATCGGCGAAGGCATCGATCAGTGCCTGGCGGGCTTTGGCGTATTCGGTGTTAGGTGTGAAGACTGTGATTTGGCCGTCTTCGCTTTCGATATCCGTAACGTCGACATCTGCTTCCATTAGCGCTTCAAGTGCGGCTTCTTCTTCACCTTTGAACACAAAAATCGCGCTGTGGTCAAACATGTGGGCTACCGTGCCCGGAGTGCCGATCTTGGCTTTGGTCTTGGTGAAGGCCAGGCGAACGTCGCCGAAGGTGCGGTTGGGGTTATCGGTCAGGCAGTCTACGATCACCATGCAGTTGCCGGGGCCGTAGCCTTCGTAGCGGGCTGGCGAGTAGTCTTCGCCGGCACCGCCTCGGGCCTTGTCGATGGCTTTTTCGATAACGTGAGTAGGCACCTGATCTTTCTTGGCACGATCAATAAGGCCGCGCAGTGACAGGTTGCCATCCGGGTCTGTGCCGCCGGACTTGGCACTCATATAGATCTCGCGCCCGTACTTGCTGTAGACCTTGGTTTTGGCCTCTGCGGTTTTGGCCATGGATTGTTTGCGGTTCTGGTAGGCTCTGCCCATTTTTGCGCTGCCTTATACTTGCTGGTGAAAGGGCTGGATTTTACGCAAGAATATCAGTTTGGAACAGGCCTATTTGGCAGGTCTGCCCCGCAGGCATTTAGATGTAGTCGACAGGCACACGGTAATTGTCCTGTGCCATCAGGTCTATACCGCACTCTATACTGCTGACCCAGTTCAGGAACCGATCGACCATTGCAGGGCCTTCGAAGCGCTTCCCGTGCTGGGGCACAATCATTTCAACATCCATTTCCCGGATCATGTTGGCCCAAAGCCGGCATACCTTATTTGAAGCAATGTAACGCCGATGGAATCCCATCATATGAGGGATATGTTGGTCGAAATCCTGCACTGGCAAGTGGTCGTCCTCAGCTCCCATGGAGGCGCCAAGATCCCCGGAAAACAGAATTTTTGAAACCGGATCGTAAAACTGCAAATTGCCGACTGAGTGCATAAAGTGGGCGGGCAGGCACTGCAGGTAGGAATCGCCAAATCGTACGTTGGCGCCGGCATCTGGAATGCTGACAATGCGATCGTAAACGCTGCCGCTTAACTGGTTAGTGACGTAGCTGGATACCAAGTGAGGCAGGAACCTGGCCCACAGCTTGGATGTCACGATTTTTGCGCGGGTGTGAACGATCCAGCGATCAATGGCACCAATGATGTCCGGGTCCTGGTGCGATGCAAATACAAAATCCATTTCCTTGATGTTCATGTATTTGGACGCAGCCACGGCAAGTGGTGTGTAGGTAAGGTCCCCGCCTGGGTCGATCAACGCTTCGTGCTTGCCGTCTACCACAAGGAATTGGTTGGACTGGACACCTTCACCGGTAACCAGGGAGTCGAACATCAGGCATTTATGGTATCCGTTATCAAACAGGACAATTGGCTCGTTTGCCATTTTGATCTCCGCAGAATGAGGGCCGGCTGGGTTGGCCGGCTATCGTAAGTTGCGCGGAGGGTACAAAATTGGCAGACAACACCAATTGCCTCAGGTCAATTATCTGATATCCATCAAGTAACGTTTTGTTTCTCTCGGCAGCCGGGGTTATGCCAGCTTGGGTACCTGTTTTATTCCACGACGTATGGCCTGCTCCAAGCCCGTGCTGATCAGTTTGCCGGTAAGCGGCACAATGTCGTCAAAGGAGATGTGATAGCGCACGCGAGTGTGTCCTTCAGGCGTATCCTCAAAGCGTATACGGCCCAGGTGATTTCGAATCGGGCTTAAGCTGGTAATGGTGTACTCAATCAACGAGTCGGGCTCGAAACCGGTGACAGTTTCTTCCAGGCCAATGGGCCCAATGCCCAGTTTGCGTACCGAGCCAAGGCCATTGGGGTCTGCCTGGTTGCTGTTTTTAATTCGCTTTACGGGCGCACCAAGAAGTTTACCGAAGCGTTTGTGGTCAGCGAACAGAGCAAAGACTTTGCTGCGCGGGACGTTAAAAATCTCGTCAATCTCAAAGGTATGTGTAGCCATTGTTATGCTCTTGTTTGTCGTCGTTTGGTGAAGACTAACGATTTAATCCCTGCAACAAAAGTTGTAGACCGCGGCAGACTGTAAGCTGGCCTGATGTGCCGGGTCAGTGCCTCGGCGCATGTCGATAATCTCTTGGTGCCTGGCCCATGGTTTTTTTGAATAACCGCGAAAAATAATAAGCGTCGTCATAGCCAAGGCGGTGGCTGATTTCTGTGAAACTCAGGCTTGTTGTATCCAGCATTTGGCAGGCCCTTTCTACTTTTAGATGGAGAAAGTGCTGGATTGGAGAGGTGCCGGTCTGTTCTCGGTAACGTGTGGCAAAGTGCGCTGGCGAGAGCCCGGCCAAGTCAGCAAGTTGTTCCAGGGTGATGCGCTCATCGAGATGTTCTCGCATATAGTTATTAATGGAATCCAGCTCCGCTTGTCGCTTGTTGCTGGTTTCATCAACGCTGATCGGAACCGCTGTTAATAGTTGCCGTAAACGATTGGCCGCGTGAATCAGGCCGCGGGCGCGGAAGCCTGTCTGGCGAACAGACAGTAGGCCGTTAAAATCCACCAATAACCTGGGCTGACGCCCCAGATGGCGGATGGGTGTGGCGTCATTGAACCCCATGTATCTGCGAAACTCTTCCGCCATTGGGCCGGTGTAATGCACCCAGTGAATTGTCCATGGGTTGTCTGGGTCAGCTGTATAGCGGTGGTTAACACCTGCGGGCAACAATAAAAGATCTCCCGCTTCCATGGTGTAAGGCTCGCCCTCCACGTTCAGAAACGCTTTTCCCTCTGTGCAGTAGATCAAAAGATTGTCGCGGTGGTGTTCCCGGTGCATGTGATGGCCCGTGGCTCGGCGGTAATGGCCGAACGCTCTGGGATAGAGATCCCGGGTAAGGGGATGCTCAGACAAAAGCCTAATGATGGGGGCTGGTACCACATAGCGAATGCTATCCTTGGGGACGGGCCATTGAGAGGTTTGTGTCATGTTTATCGCTGCCGTTAATTGTGTGGCAATCGAAATATAGTCCATTACGAACGAAATTTAGTCAATCACCAAGTGCCAGAGAAGGTGCTAAGGTCGTACCATACATTGCTAAAGCAACCGTGCTTTGGCTCGCATGCCGCACAACAACAAACAGGGGTTTTGAGATGAAAAACGTTCCACTGTACCTAGCTGGTGAATTTGTACAGAGCCAGACCAGCGAATGGATTGACGTAACCAACCCGGCCACTAACGAAGTGATCGCTAAGGCTCCCTGCACCACAGATGCCGAGATGCGCAAAGCCATAGATAGCGCCGGCGAGGTGTTCAAAACCTGGAGGGAGGTGCCAGTCTCTGAGCGCGCCCGTGTAATGCTGCGTTATCAGGCATTGCTGAAAGAGCACCACGACGAAATCGCAGAAATCCTGTCCCAGGAAACCGGCAAAACCTTTGAAGATGCCAAGGGTGACGTGTGGCGTGGCATTGAAGTGGTTGAGCATGCGGCTAACGTGGCCTCCATGATGATGGGCGAGACCGTTGGAAACGTTGCGCGTGGGGTAGATACCCACTCATGGATTCAGCCGCTGGGTGTGTGCACGGGCATTACGCCTTTCAACTTCCCCGCGATGATTCCGTTGTGGATGTTCCCCATGGCGATCGCTTGCGGTAACACGTTCATTCTCAAACCTTCCGAGCAGGATCCGCTCACGCCCATGCGTCTTGCGGAGTTGTTTGAAGAAGCGGGTGCGCCCAAAGGTGTGTTGCAGGTAGTACACGGCGGCAAGGATCAGGTGGATATATTGCTTACCGATCCCGCGGTTAAAGCCATCTCCTTTGTGGGCTCCGTGCCGGTTGGCCGTTATATCTACGAAACCGGCACCAAAAACATGAAGCGTGTTCAAAGCTTTGCCGGTGCCAAGAACCACATGGTTATCATGCCAGATGCCGATAAACAGCAGGTTATCAATGCGCTGGTAGGCGCGTCTGTAGGCGCCGCGGGCCAGCGTTGCATGGCGATTTCCGTTGCTGTGTTTGTTGGCGAGGCCCAGGCCTGGATTCCGGAATTGAAAGAAGCCATGGCGAAAGTTCGCCCGGGTGCCTGGAACGATTCCGACGCCAGCTATGGCCCAGTAATCTCCCCCAGAGCCAAGGATCGTGTTGAATCCCTCATCGCCACCGGCGAAGCCCAAGGCGCGAACCTGCTCCTGGACGGTCGTGGCTGCACCGTAGATGGCCTGCCTGATGGAAACTGGATTGGTCCCACCTTGTTTTCGGGAGTGACCACCGAAATGGACATCTATAACGAGGAAGTGTTCGGCCCTGTGCTTGCCTGTATGGAAGAAGAGAGCCTGGAAGATGCCATTACGCTGATCAATAACAGCCCTTATGGTAACGGCGTATCCATCTTTACCGGTTCTGGTGGCGCTGCGCGCAAGTTCCAGCACGAAATCGAAGTGGGCCAGGTGGGTGTGAATATCCCCATTCCTGTGCCCCTGCCGTTCTTCTCGTTCACCGGTTGGAAGGGTTCCTTCTACGGCGACCAGCACGCTTACGGCAAGCAGGCCGTGCGTTTCTATAGCGAGACCAAAACGGTTACGTCGCGCTGGTTCTCCAGTGAGGCGACATCGGAAGCGAACTTCTCTATCCAGTTACGTTAATTGCGTTGACGGTGGGTGTCTTTGGGCCGGAATTTGTTTCCGGCCCCTTGTTTAGCCTGCGTGACCCAAGACTCTTTGATCTGGAGAGTCGTTTTTCTGGGCAGTCATTATTTCTGGAGAGAAACAATGGACTTTAACCTGACCGAAGATCAGCTGGCGTTTCGCGAAGCAGCCCGCACCTTTGCTGAAAAATCCATGGCGCCCCATGCGGCCAAATGGGACAACGAGCACATCTTTCCGGTAGACACACTGAAAGAAGCCGGCGAAATGGGCTTTATGGGGATATATACCCCGGAAGCACTGGGTGGCATGGGCCTTTCGAGGCTGGATACGTCTGTCATCGTGGAGGAGCTTGCAGCTGCCTGCCCCTCAACGGCGGCATTCATCACCATACACAACATGGCGACCTGGATGGTCGCGAGCTTTGCGCCCGACGACCTTAAACAGGAAATTGTGCCAAAACTGGCCAGTGGCGAATGGCTTGCGTCTTACTGCCTGACAGAGCCAGGTGCGGGGTCCGATGCGGCCAGCCTGCGAACCAAGGCGGTTCGTGATGGCGACAGCTACGTAATCAACGGCAGCAAGGTGTTTATCTCCGGCGCCGGCGATACCGATATTCTTGTGCTGATGGCCCGTACCGGAGCGCCGGACTCTGGCTCAAAAGGTATTTCCACCTTCGTGATCCCGGCGGATGCCGAGGGCATTTCCTACGGCAAGAACGAAGAGAAAATGGGCTGGCACAGTCAACCCACCCGCACGATCAACCTGGAAAACGTTCGTGTTCCCGTAACCAGTCGGGTAGGCGAAGAGGGTGACGGATTCGCCATTGCCATGAAAGGCCTTGATGGTGGCCGACTCAATATTGCCACCTGCTCTTTGGGTGGGGCGCAAGCCGCATTGCTCAGAGCTCGCAATTACATGCATGAGCGGGAGCAGTTCGGCAAACCTTTGGCTGCCTTCCAGGCTTTGCAGTTCAAACTGGCGGATATGGCGACCAACCTGGTGGCAGCCCGGCAGATGGTTCGCCTGGGTGCGTTCAAACTCGATAGCGGCGATACAGAAGCCACGTTGCATTGTGCCATGGCCAAACGTTTCGCAACCGATGCCTGCTTTGATGTAGTGAATGATGCACTGCAGCTGCACGGTGGCTACGGTTATATCCGGGAATACCCTCTGGAGCGCTATTTGCGTGACCTGCGTGTGCACCAGATCCTGGAAGGTACCAACGAAATCATGCGCCTGATTATTGCCCGTCGCCTGCTGGATAACGGTGTGGCTGAGGCCATTCAATAAATCGCAAAAATAACAGGAGAAGGATGATGAGCGATCTGATTCAGCTCGAAAAACGCGGACACATTGCGATACTGACCATTAATAACCCGCCGGCCAACACCTGGACAGCGGACTCCCTGCCTGTACTGACAAAAATCGTTCGTGAGCTCAATGAAGACAAGGACGTTTTTGCGCTGGTTCTGACCGGGCAGGGCGAGAAATTCTTCTCCGCCGGGGCAGATCTCAAAACTTTTGCCGATGGTGATAAGGCCCGGGCCAACGAAATGGCTCAGCTCTTTGGTGAAGCTTTTGCTGCATTGACGGCCTTCCGTGGCGTATCCATTGCTGCCGTGAATGGTTATGCCATGGGTGGCGGCCTTGAATGTGCGCTTGCCTGTGATATTCGCATTGCGGAAGAGCATGCCCAGATGGCGCTGCCAGAAGCGACGGTAGGCTTGCTGCCTTGTGCTGGCGGCACCCAGAACCTGCCGTGGGTTGTGGGTGAGGGCTGGGCCAAGCGCATGATTCTATGTGGCGAGCGGGTCAAGGCTGATAAAGCATTGCAGATTGGCTTGGTTGAAGAAGTAGTTGCCAGTGGCAAGGGCCTGGAAAAAGCCCTGGAGTTGGCTGAAATGGCGTGCAAGCAAAGCCCGTCTTCGGTCGCCCGCTGCAAAACCCTGGTGATGAGTTCCCGTGATGGTCGCAGCCACACAGATAGCTGGCGCATGGAGCGAGAGCTGTTTGTTGAGCTGTTTTCAACCGAAGACCAGAAAGAAGGTGTGAATGCCTTCCTGGAAAAACGTAAACCGGAATGGAAAAACCGCTGAAACCCGCAGACATACCGGTTTAAGGATTAGATATGAGCCATCAACCGATTGTTTTTGAAGAGTGGAAAACCGCTGACGGTGCACTGATTGCGGTGGCCCGGCTGAATTCGCCCAAGGCACTCAACACACTCTCCCTTGAGATGATTCGGATGCTGACCCCACAGCTAAAAAGCTGGGCTGAGGATGACCGTGTTCGTGCCGTCTGGATCGAGGCCGAAGGCGACAAGGCCTTTTGTGCTGGCGGTGACATTGTAGCGCTATACCGGAGCATGACCGAGCCACAGAGCGAAAGCGGTGTAAGCGAAGGTGTAGCCTTTTTTACTGAAGAATACGAGATGGATTATCTGATTCACTCGTTTCCAAAACCGGTGGTGTGTTGGGGCCACGGCCTTGCTATGGGTGGTGGCGTTGGCATTATAGTCGGCGCCTCTCATCGGGTGGTCACCGAAGCATCCATGCTGGCCATGCCCGAGAGCAGTATCGGGCTTTACCCGGATGTGGCCGCTGGCTGGTTTCTGAACCGAGCTCCGGGGCGCACAGGGCTGTTTCTGGGGCTTACAGGTGCCCGTATGAACGCAGCCGATGCATTGTTCGTGGGGCTTGCCGATCGCTTTATCAAGCACGAACTGAAAGCTGCGGTGGTCGCGGACCTGACCGCGCACAACTGGCAAGGAGAAGATGCCTTCGCCGTGGTGGGCAGTGTGCTCAGGCAGCACGAGAATCAAAGCGCAGATGCGTTGCCGGAATCTCCAGTGCGGGCTCATTTCGATGCGATCAATCGGGTAACGGATGCCGACAGCCTGACGGATATGGTTGCGCAGATGACAGAGCTATCAAGCACAGAGGGTTGGCTTGCCAAGGCAACCCGACCGCTGGCGGCCGCATCACCAACGTCGTTGGCACTGTGCTGGCAGCACTTGCGCAACTGCCGGTTGGACAGCCTCAGTGAGGTTCTCGCTAAAGAGCTTACGCTCTCACAGAACTGCCTGAGTAAAGGCGAGTTTGCCGAAGGTGTGCGTGCGCTGCTGATTGATAAGGACAAGCAACCACGTTGGCGCTACGCATCGCTGGCAGAAATGGACAGTGAGTGGATTGACAGCTTTTTCAAAGATTAGCCAAACAGGCCGCCCAAGTGGGCGGCTTACTCAACCGAATACAAAAACAAGGGGATGATTATGGCGACAATTACCTTTATTGGTCTGGGCAACATGGGTGGCCCTATGGCCAGCAACCTTGTAAAAGCCGGGCACGACGTAACTGTGTTTGATCTGTCAAAAGACGCAGTCGCGGCACTGGTTTCCGAAGGCGCAAAGACCGCCGACACAGCTCACGAGGCTGCCAAGGGTGCTGAGTGTGTGATTACCATGCTGCCGGCAGGCAAGCATGTTGAAGCTGTGTACCTGGGTGAAGATGGCTTGCTGGCGGTCCTGCCCAAGGGCACTCTGGTCATTGATTCGTCCACTATCTCGCCGGAAACGGCGCGCGGTGTAGCCGAGCAGGCAGAAGCCAAGAATATTCCATTCCTCGATGCCCCGGTTTCCGGCGGTGTGGGTGGAGCCAAAGCCGGTACGCTGACTTTCATCTGCGGCGGTGCTGAAGAGAACTTCAGTAAAGCAAAGCCGATTCTGGAAGCCATGGGCAAAAACATATTCCATGCCGGCGAGCACGGTGCGGGTCAGGTTGCCAAAATCTGTAACAACATGCTGTTAGCCATCCTGATGGCCGGCACTAGCGAAGCTCTGGCCCTGGGTGTGAAAAACGGGCTGGATCCGGCAGTTCTGTCTGAAGTGATGAAACAGAGCTCTGGCGGCAACTGGGCGTTGAATGTGTACAACCCCTGGCCTGGGGTGATGGAAGCGGCACCTGCATCACGGGGCTACGAAGGGGGATTCCTGGTTGACCTGATGAACAAGGATCTTGGTTTGGCTTTCGATAACGCTGTGAAGAATCATGCAGCCATTCCTATGGGCTCTCTTGCCCGCAACCTGTTTGAGCTTCACGCAGGTCAGGGCAATGGAACGCTGGATTTCTCCAGCATTCAGCGTCTTTACAAGCCTGAGTGAAACCTGCCGGGGCACGGTCCTGCGTGCCCCGGAATCCCTCCCCGAACGGATCTGCTCCCGCCCTTTGTATCTCTGTATGTCAGCACAAACTGTTGAGCAAGGTAACTATAAGGAGGAGAATGAATTCCCTTATTGTGGGATCGGTAGCGGGTAAAACGTAGCCGGTTGTTGATCACGGTTGCAGGCCTCTACCTATGCTTACGAATACTTTTGTCCTCTATCTATCGACGGTATTAATCTGGGGATCGACGTTTATCGCGATACCTCTGCAGTTGGGTGAGGTGCCTGGCGATGTGTCCATTGCTTACCGTTTTGGATTGGCTGCGCTGGTACTGATGCTTTGGTGCCATTTGACCAAGCGGAATATGAGATTCGGCTTTCGCCAGCACTTCTGGATGATGGCCCAGGGGCTGATGCTGTTCGGCTTCAACTACATGCTGGTTTATCAGGCTGCGGCTGACATCACCAGCGGGCTGATCGCGGTGGTGTTCTCCACCATCATTGTGATGAACATCATTAATGGCGCTCTGTTTTTTGGTAACCGTGTGCCGCGTGCCGTTATTGCCGGTGCCGCTTTTGGGTTGGTGGGTATCTGCCTGGTGTTCCTGCCGGAAGTTCGCGCTCTGGATGCAGACGGAACCACCTTGCGCGCCATCATCCTGAGCCTGGTTGGAACCTTTATTACCTCGTTCGGTAACATGCTTTCTGCCCGCAACCAGGCATCCAAACTGCCCATTATGCAAAGCAACGCTTATGGCATGGCCTATGGCGCGCTGGCGCTGGCTATTATTGCCTGGGGCCGGGGAAGCCCTTTTGTTTTCGAGGCTACCTGGACTTACACAGGTTCACTGGTTTATTTGGCCCTAATCGGGTCCGTTCTCGGGTTTGGGAGTTTTCTCACGTTACTCGGGCGCATTGGGCCTGAGCGCGCAGCCTACTGCATGGTGCTCTTCCCGATCGTGGCGCTCGCGCTATCGACTGTGTTCGAAAACTATCACTGGACGGCCGAGGCGGTAGCGGGCGTGTCACTGGTGCTTGCCGGCAACCTGCTGGTGATCGTTCCTAAACAAAAGTTGTTGCGCGTAGTGCGATTCTTTCGCCCTGTGGTTAATCGCCCAGCGGAGTAGGCGCAGCCAGAAGGTAGCAGTGAACAACGTGAGGTATGAGTAGCCTAGTGTTAAGTCTATAATGGCGGCCCTGCATGGCCAAAGCGCGCCGAAATCTATAAACCGGGTACCCTCGCAATGGAAATCAACGTCAATTATCTCGACAACCTCCGAGTTGAAGCCAAGTTTGATGACTTCTCGGTGATTGCCGACCAGCCTATTCGCTACAAGGGCGACGGCTCGGCACCCGGCCCTTTTGACTATTTTCTGGCGTCATCGGCCCTTTGCGCCGCCTATTTCGTGAAGGTGTACTGCGTAGCGAGGGATATTCCAACCGATAACATCCGTCTGTCCCAGAACAACATTGTTGATCCTGAAAACCGCTACAAACAGATTTTCAAGATTCAGGTTGAACTGCCAGATGATCTGTCCGAGAAACACCGCCAGGGTATTGTGCGGTCCATCGACCGCTGTACGGTCAAAAAAGTTGTGCAAACCGGCCCGGATTTCCAGATCGAAATCGTCGATAACCTGGATGGCGATGCTCAGGCTCTGTTGATGACCAAGCCAGAGGGAGAGGCCGACACCTACATTGAAGGTAAAGATCTGCCCCTGGAGCAAACCATCGCCAACATGACCGCTATTCTGGCGGACCTGGGCATGAAGATTGAAATTGCATCCTGGCGCAACATTGTTCCCCACGTTTGGTCACTGCACATGCGCGATGCGGCCTCGCCTATGTGTTTCACTAACGGCAAAGGGTCCACCAAGGAAAGCGCTCTGTGTTCGGCCTTGGGTGAGTTTGTTGAGCGCTTGAGCTGCAACTTCTTCTACAACGATCAGTTTTTTGGTGAGGAAATCGCCAACAGCGAGTTTGTGCATTACCCGAGGGAGCAGTGGTTCAAGCCGGGGCCTGATGACGAACTGCCGCCAGGCATTCTGGATGACCACTGCCTGGCCATTTATAACCCCGAAGGTGAACTGCGCGGTTCCAATCTGATTGATACCAACTCAGGTAACGTCAAGCGCGGCATTTGTGCTCTGCCTTTCGTGCGTCATTCAGACGGTGAGGCTGTGTTTTTCCCCACCAACCTTATTGAGAATCTGTTCCTGAGCAACGGCATGAGTGCGGGCAACACACTGTCCGAGGCGCAGGTGCAGTGTCTGTCAGAAATCCTTGAACGGGCGGTCAAAAAGCAAATCATTCAGGAAGAAATTACCCTGCCAGACGTACCCCTGCATGTGCTGGAAAAGTACCCTTCCATTCTGGAAGGCGTGCGCGCATTGGAAGCTCAGGGTTTCCCCATACTGGTGAAAGATGCGTCTCTTGGCGGCCAGTTCCCTGTGGCCTGTGTGACCCTGATGAACCCGAAAACCGGCGGCGTGTTTGCCTCATTTGGCGCGCACCCAACCCTGGAGGTGGCACTGGAACGCAGCCTCACCGAGTTGATGCAGGGCCGCAGTTTTGAGGGCTTGAACGACTTCCTTCCCCCCACGTTCAATAGTCTCGCGATCACCGAGCCCAACAACTATGTAGAACACTTTATCGACTCCAGTGGCGTGGTTTCCTGGCACTTTTTCAGTGCCAAGGCCGATGTGGAGTTTCACGAATGGGACTTCTCGGGCACCAATGAAGAAGAGGCAGCCTGCCTGTTTGGCATCATCGAAGACATGGGCCACGAAGTGTACACCGCAATTTACGACGAACTGGGTGCCCCTGTTTGCCGCATGCTGGTACCTGGCTATTCCGAGGTTTACCAGGTGGAAGATCTGATCTGGGACAACACCAATCGCGCCCTGGACTACCGCGAAGACATACTCAATCTCCATACCTTGAACGATGAGCAGTTGGCTGCTTTGGTAGAGCACCTGGAAGAAAGCCAGATCGATGACTACACAGACATCATTACCTTGATCGGTATCGAGTTCGATGAAAATACGGTGTGGGGCCAGCTCACTATTCTTGAGTTAAAACTGCTGATCAACCTGGCGCTACAGCAGTATGAAGAAGCCCTTGAACGAGTAGAAATGTTCCTGCAGTTCAACGACAACACCGTGGAACGGGGCTTGTTCTACCAGGCAATGAGCGCAGTGTTGGAAGTCACTCTGGATGACGAACTTGAGCTGGACGACTACCTGTTTAACCTCAGGCGTATATTTGGGGAAGAAACCATGGACGCTGTGGTCGGCTCGGTGGATGGCAGTGTGCGCTTTTACGGCCTTACCCCAACCAACATGCAGCTGGAGGGCTTGGACAAGCATCTGCGCTTGATTGACAGCTACAAAAAGCTGCACGCTGCACGAGCCGCCAGGGCTTGAGGTACTGTTGAAACCTAGCTGGTTTTGCTCAGAGGTAACGCCCGGCAGAACCAATAGCGACCACGACTAGCCCCAGGATCAGGTTGATGCCGACGAGCCGGCGAATCTTGCCAACCTGGTGCCCGCCGTCTTGTGGGTCGTGCGCTGCAACGGCCCGCTTCAAGCGGCGAAACGGGACAAAGTAAAGGTGGAAAAATATCAGCATCATGATCAGGCCACCCATCTGCATGGCGTGAATGTGCCAGCCAGCACTGGCCATTCCGCCAAACCCCTTGAAGATCATCCAGTATCCGGTGATCAACAAGAGCGCGATTGCCAGCCACACCCAACGGAAGAATCGAGTGAGCGTTTGATACCAAAGCGCCCCGCGCTGCTTGGTTTCAATAACTTCAATCACAGCTGGGCGCATCGCCATATAGGCGAAAAACATACCGCCAACCCAGATAACGGCGGATAACACGTGTAACGCAATAGCCAGCCCCATAAAAACCCCTTTGAATTTGTTGTGTAATGAATCGTGAAAGATTTCTTACTTTAGCCAGCCACGCAAAACCCCGATCATGGCATTAGCAGACAACACATGCCAGAATCTGGCACTTGCGAAATAGCGGGCGTTTACTTTTGGTTGTTTCAAGAGTGTCCCACAAAAATTTGATGAAACGAAACAAGGTAGAAAGGCATGTCAGACCGAATTTTTGGCGGCCCGCCCAAGATTACTCGGGGGTAATTTACTGAACTTTCCTCTTGTTACTACGCAATGGTTCATGCCTTCCCAACCGAAGAACAGTTCACGGAAAAAGCGCGGCACGAAAGCACCTTTGTTCTCGATGGTGGCTTACCCAAGTGGCTGGCAGAACAAAGAGAGGCGGTGTCAAGCATGGCCAAGCCCAACGAGTTAGGAGACATCAGGGGCGTACTGCAGCCGGATAGCGTGTGTGACTCAAGCTATCTTTTGAAAGAGCTGGATGCCGAGGGAGTAACTTTCTCACGCCTTGTGCCCCATGAAAATCAACAAACGGTTTTTTCCTGCGGCTCCGGCATAACCGCGTGTATTATATTGATGGCGGCAGTCATTGCAGGCCACCAGAAAAATGTGCTTTATGATGGTTCCTGGGCGGACTGGGGAAGTAACCCGTCGTTGCCGGTTGCTACGTTAGATTGATGTGGCTCCATATTATTCCTTCTGAAAGGCGCGTCTGAAACCTATGCAGAAGCCAACGATGATTGAAGTGGTATCTGTGCCTGATCCCAGTGTGAGCTGTTCAAACTGCGAAGCCTGCTGTTGCCGCCTGGAAGTGATGCTGATCAGCGAAACGGGCGTGCCCGAGCGGTTTATTGAAGAGGACGAATGGGGCGGTTTAACCATGGCGCGGTTGGAGGATGGCTGGTGCGCAGCACTGGATCGCACCACCATGTCCTGCTCAATTTACGAGAAGCGACCGTTCATTTGCCGGGAGTTTGAAATGGGCGGCTACGAGTGTATAGAAGAACGCGCCGCCAATGAGCCGATAGTGTAAGGTTTCAGCTGTTCGTATCTGGCTGCTCTTCCTTATCTTGGGCTACTTTTACCCGTATTTTGTTTTTGCCCACTCGGGAATCGTTCAGGTGAGCCTTGGCCAACTTGGCTTCCTTCGCGTGTGGCATTTCCACGAAGCCGAATCCTTTCGATTTTCCAGTTTCTTTATCTAAAACCAGGGTGCACTCAGTGACCGTGCCGTGAGCAGAAAAAAGCTCCTGGATTTCTTGTTCTGTTGTTGTACGTGCAAGGTTGCGAACTAATAGTTTCATGATAGGCCATATAAAAGGTAAGTATGGTCCCGATTGTTCCAGTGTGGGGTAGTAAGAACAAGCTGTTTTGTCTGTGCTGAAAAATACGGTGTCAGTTGTGTGCCAAATTAGAAGCCGGTTTTTTGATAAACTGCCCCTCCGTTTATAGCGATGGGCGAGTTTGCTTTTTCAACTGTTATTCGGGGTTTGTGATCATGTATTACGCGTTTCCGCTGCTGGCAGTTATATTTTGGGCGGGAAATACCGTAGTTAACAAACTGACTGTAGGCGTGATTTTCCCCGCAGAAATCGGGTTTTACCGCTGGGTCTTTGCTGCGGTATTGCTCACCCCCGTGTTACTGCGCCCAACGTTGCGCTCCTGGCCGGTTATCAAGGCTCACATGGGGAAGATTTTTGTGCTGGGCGTACTGGGTATGGCGATTTACCAGAGCCTTGCCTACTTTGCCGCGCCGAAAACCACCGCCACCAATATGGGCATCGTATTGGCACTCATGCCGGTGATGTCACTGATTCTGGCCATACTGGCATTGGGGCACCGCCTGACCGCAGGTGCTGTGGTCGGCTCAATTTTTTCGTTTTTGGGCGTATTGATTGTTATCACCTCGGGGGATTTGACCGCACTTGCTCAGCAAGGGATTAACGGTGGCGATGCCATGATGTTGGTGGCGGTTGCGGCCTACGCTATTTACAGCACCCTACTAAAGAAATGGCAGATTCCTTTACCTGCAATGCAGTTACTGTATGCGCAGGTTCTGGTGGCCGTGGTGGTGGTGTTTCCATTGTTTGCTGTGTCGCCCCAGGCCGGGCTGAACAGCGATAACCTGCCGCTGGTGCTGTTTGCATGCGTGTTTGCCTCTATTGGCGCGCCGCTGGCCTGGATGACCGGCATCAAACACCTCGGGCCTAGCCGGACCACCGTGTTTTTTAACCTCGTACCTATTTTAACGGCACTTATTGCCTCCGTAATGCTGAGTGAAACTCTGGGGCAGCATCACTTCATCGGCGGCGGGGTGACTTTATTCGGCGTGCTGGTGTCTGAGTGGTGGACGCGACCTTTTCGGGCGAAAGCGGAGGCTCCATTGGTGCCCTGATGCTCATTTGACGTAGGGAGAGTTTGATTAACCGTCGTTTTTGCGACAGAATCCCTGCCCAGACTCATACAGAACCATACCTTCAAGGATTGAAGATATGCCTCAGGCAAGCGGACTGCAGTTTACCGCCCATGTTGGCGAACTCCC